>SXGU01556114.1_pt1 | contig 11639 bp, 12 predicted proteins | sample 3174531 | NCBI WGS metagenome assembly SXGU01 (sample SAMN11356863, study PRJNA531348) | freshwater metagenome | isolation source: freshwater sample F1-140 | place: China: Fuxian Lake, Yuxi | collected 2017-12-25
CAAAAGTCGACCGTTCGGCAGCGTATATGGCTCGCTATGTGGCGAAAAATATCGTTGCCGCCGAATTGGCCGAACGTTGCGAAATCCAGGTTTCTTATGCTATCGGCGTTGCCGAACCGACTTCTATCACTGTCGAAACTTTTGGCACCGGCAAAATCAGCGAAGACAGACTGGTACAGATTATCAGGGATATTTTTGATTTACGACCTAAAGGCTTAATTGCAATGTTAGGCCTATTAAAGCCCATCTATCAAACAACGGCTGCGTATGGTCATTTCGGTCGTACCGAAGACTCTTTTAGCTGGGAAAAAACCGACAAGGTTGACGCATTAAAAGATGCCGCCGGTCTCTAACTCAACATAAATACGGGAAAGATAATGAGCCAACCAGATTATAAAATTGCCGATATTGCATTGGCGGAATGGGGTCGCAAAGAAATCAATATTGCCGAAACCGAGATGCCGGGCTTAATGGCTCTGCGCGAAGAATTCGGCGCGGAACAGCCGTTAAAAGGCGCGCGTATCGCCGGTTGTTTGCATATGACCATTCAAACCGCGGTATTGATTGAAACCCTGACCGCATTAGGCGCAGAAGTCCGCTGGTCTTCCTGCAATATTTTCTCTACGCAAGATCATGCAGCCGCGGCCATAGCGGCGGTCGGCATTCCTGTTTTTGCCTGGAAAGGCGAAACCGAGGAAGAAGCCGAATGGTGTATTGCTCAAACGATTGACGGCCTTGACGGCTGGCGTCCGAACATGATCCTGGACGACGGCGGCGACTTAACCGTCATGATGCATGAAAAATATCCCGAATTAATGGCCGACATTAAAGGCTTGTCCGAAGAAACCACTACCGGCGTATTGCGTCTGTATGAAATGGTGGCTAAAGGCACGCTAAAAGTTCCCGCATTCAATGTCAACGATTCGGTCACAAAATCAAAATTCGACAACCTGTACGGTTGCAGAGAATCACTGGTTGACGGCATTAAGCGCGCTACCGACGTAATGATTGCCGGTAAAATTGCCGTGGTTTGCGGTTATGGCGACGTCGGCAAAGGTTGCGCTCAATCCTTACGCGGTCTGGGTGCAACGGTATTAATTACCGAAATTGACCCGATTTGTGCATTGCAAGCGGCAATGGAAGGCTATCGCGTGGTAACGATGGAAGAAGCCGCTCCGCTGGCTAATATTTTTGTTACCGCAACAGGCAATTTTAATATTATTACTCACCAGCATATGCTGGCTATGAGAGATCAGGCGATCGTTTGCAATATCGGTCATTTTGACGCTGAAATCGACATTGCTTCATTACGTCAATACACTTGGGAAAACATCAAACCTCAAGTCGATCATGTGATTTTTCCTGATGGCAAACGCCTGATTATTTTGGCGGAAGGGCGTTTGGTTAATCTGGGTTGCGGCACCGGCCATCCAAGCTTTGTCATGTCTAACTCGTTCTGCAACCAAGTTTTGGCTCAAATGGAACTGTGGAAAAATGCGGCTCAGTATGAAAACAAGGTTTATATCCTGCCTAAAAAACTGGACGAAAAAGTAGCCAGATCGCATCTTAAACAACTGGGCGTAAAGTTAACCGTATTAACCGATGAGCAAGCCAAGTACATCAATGTTCCGGTTGAAGGTCCGTTTAAAGCCGATCATTATCGGTATTGATTAAGCATCGTTCCCATGGATTCCGTGGGAATGTGTCCCGTATCGCAGTAGCGATACGGGATACAATAAGTCCACAGAGAACGGTGTCCGGCAAATACCGTGGGAACGATATATTTAGATTCCCGTTAGTGAGACCGTAAAAATGCAATCACAAAAAACACATCCCCAACTGTTTAGTTTCGAGTTTTATCCGCCCAAAACCGAAGAAGGCGAGGCAAGTCTGCAAGTTGTGCATAGCAAACTGGCAACACTTAATCCCGACTTTTTTTCCGTTACCTTTGGTGCAGGAGGGTCGACCCGCGATAAGACCTTCACTACAGTCATCGATATTCAAGCTAAAGGCATCGCTGCCGCGCCGCATTTATCCTGCGTTGCATCAACTAAAGCTAATATCCGCGCCATTCTGAAAGACTACCAAGACCATGGCATTACTAAAATCGTGGCCTTAAGAGGCGATTTGCCTTCCGGCATGATGTCCGCCGGAGAGTTTCGCTACGCCAATGAGCTGGTTGAGTTTATTCGCCAGGAAACCGGCGATCATTTCCAGATTCATGTCGCCGCCTATCCTGAAGTGCATCCTCAAGCTGCCAGTGGCCTGGAAGATTTCAAAAACTTCAAGCGTAAAGTAGCCGCTGGGGCCAATGCGGTTATTACCCAATATTTTTACAATGCCGAAGCTTATTTTCACTTTGTCGATGCCTGCGAAAAAAGCGGCATAACCATTCCCATCGTACCCGGCATTATGCCGATTACCCAATATGCGCAACTATTCCGTTTTTCGGAAATGTGCGGCGCGGATATTCCTCGGTGGTTGCGTAAACGCCTGGAAAGTTTTGGCGATGACAAAGAGTCGATTCAAGCATTCGGCCTGGACGTGGTCAGCAACCTGTGTCAACGTTTACTGGATGGCGGCGCGCCCGGCCTGCATTTTTATACCATGAACCAGTCCGCGCCTACCTTGGCGATTTTGGATAATTTAAAGTGTAACTGAAGTCGTACCGGCAGGCGCTGTAACTTGCTTTTAATCTATCTTAGCTCACTGATTTAGCGGCTATTTATTGAGGTAAAAATCATGGCGTTGAAATTAAAACAAGCATCCGAATGGATTAGCGAAGAAGCCTATTTGCAAAGCGAATTGCTTAGCGAAATAAAGCGGGAGTATATCGATGGCGCTGTTTATGCAATGGCGGGAGCGAGTAAAAATCACCAGCGTATTACGGGGAATGTCAGTCGGAAATTTGGCAATCAATTAGAAAACACGCCCTGCGAACCCTTCTCATCGGATGTTAAAGTTAAAGTCGGCAGTAAATTTTTTTACCCCGATGTCATGGTGGTGTGTAAGGATGACAGCGGCAACGCTTATTACACCGAAAATCCCGTCATTATTGTCGAGGTCTTATCAAAATCGACCCGCAGAATGGATGAAACCGCTAAAAAATTCGCCTATCAAACCCTGCCTACGCTACAAGAATATGTGCTGATCGAGCAGGATTTTGTCGATGTCGAAGTCTGCCGGCGTAATGAAGGCTGGGTATCCCGGCATTACTTTATGGGCGATAACGTTACGTTTGAATCAGTGGACTTAACGTTAGCCGTAGCGGATATATATCAGCGCGTTGATAATGATGACGTAACCTCCTTTCTTGATTCACTTAATCAACCCTAGCCGCTAAAGGCGCGAGGCTCTTTTAGCCTTTTGTCTTTCACCTTTTATCTTTCGCCTGTGTCCAACCAATCCCTTTGCAATCGCGACCTCTCCGTGCTGTGGCATCCTTGCACACAAATGAAAGACCACGAGACTTTCCCGATTATTCCGATCAAAAAAGGTCAAGGCGTTTGGCTCGAAGATTTTGACGGCAACCGCTATCTCGATGCGATCAGTTCATGGTGGGTGAATTTATTCGGCCATGCCAATCCGACCATCAATGCCGCATTAAAAGACCAGCTCGATACCTTGGAACAGGTAATTTTTGCCGGATTTACTCACGAGTCCGCTGTCGAGCTTGCGGAAAAGCTGGTTACAATAACGCCTCAAGGCTTGAATCGCTGCTTCTACGCCGACAATGGTTCGGCTGCGGTGGAAGTTGCGCTGAAAATGAGTTTTCATTATTGGCGCAATCGCGGACAAACGCAAAAAACCAAATTCATCACCCTGGAAAACAGTTATCACGGCGAAACCTTAGGCGCGCTGGCCGTCGGCAATGTGTCGCTGTATAAAGAAACCTACGCGCCGCTATTAATGGACGTCATTACCGTACCCGGCCCGGATTGTTATCACCGCGACCCCGGCGAATCATGGCAGGACTATTCCGCCCGCCGCTTTACGCTGATGGAACAAACCCTGCAACAACACAGCGACACGGTTTGCGCCGTTATCATTGAGCCGCTGGTGCAATGCGCCGGCCATATGCGCATGTACGATCCGGTCTATTTAAAACTACTGCGCGCCGCCTGCGATAAATACCAAGTGCATTTAATCGCCGATGAAATCGCGGTCGGCTTCGGCCGCACCGGAACGCTGTTCGCTTGCGAACAAGCCGCCGTCAGTCCCGATTTTATCTGCTTGTCCAAAGGCTTAACCGGCGGTTATTTAGCGCTCTCCGCAGTATTGACCACCGATCAGGTGTATCGGGCTTTCTATGCCGACTATCAAACGATGAGCGCATTCCTGCATTCGCACAGCTACACCGGCACTGCGCTGGCATGCAGAGCCGCACTCGCCACCTTGGAGATTTTCCGGGAGCAGAATATCATCGAGAAAAACCGGTTTTTGGCTGGGATTATGACGAAAGCGGCGATGCGTTTTCATGACCATCCGCATGTGGCCGAAGTTCGGCAAACCGGTATGATTTTGGCGATTGAAATGGTCAAAAACAAGCACCGCCGCGAACCTTACCCTTGGCAAGAACGCCGCGGTCTTCGCGTTTATCAATACGCGCTGTCCAAAGGCGTATTATTGCGTCCTTTGGGCGATGTCATTTATTTTATGCCCCCCTATATCGTTACCGAGCAAGAGCTTTTATTAATAGCCGACGTAGCTTGGCAAGGCATACAACGGGCAACTCAGGATTAATCGTGCGAATCTCCAGATTATATACACCGACGCCGTTGACTACAGGCAAACACATCGAACTGGACGACGACAACGGCCATTATGTCAGGACGGTGTTGCGCTTAAAAACAGGCGACCCCATCATTTTATTTAACGGACAGGGCGGAGAATACTCGTGTTTAGTTGCCGAAGTCAGCCGCAAAACCGTATCGATTGCCGTTGAACAATGGAATGACCGTAGCGTGGAATCGCCGTTGCAGATTAGTTTAGGCTTGGGTATTTCGCGAGGCGATAGGATGGATTTGACCGTGCAAAAATCCGTGGAGCTGGGCGTTAACCGGATCACGCCGTTATTAACCGAGCGCTGCGTTGTGCAATTCAAAGGCGAAAAAAAACCGCAACGCCTGTTACATTGGCAAAAAATAGTGCAACATGCCGCCGAACAAAGCGGCAGAACCACCTTGCCGCCCTTGCTCGAAGTCGAGACCTTGCAAAACTGGATAAGCAAGCAACAAGGACTGAAAGTATTTCTCGACCCTTATGCAGCAACGACATTGATGGAGTTAAAACCTGAAACCATGAAAGTGACTCTACTGACCGGCCCCGAAGGCGGCTTTTCAAATAATGAGCGAGACTTGGCAAAAGCGTCCGGTTTTATTCCCGTCCGTTTAGGCGCTCGCATTTTAAGAACCGAAACCGCATCGCTGGCCGCATTAGCCGCCGTACAGATTCTGTGGGGCGATTTTGGCGGAACGACGCAAACGGAGAATCAGTGTTGAAACGATACCTTGTTAATTCGATCATGCCCTTGCTGGTTTTAGTGACGGCTACGTCAACGGCTTGTTTATTAGCTTACTTGATTGCGCTGGGACTGGATGATCATTCTCTGTTACGGAAACTCATCACTCGCATAACGCAGCTATTGCTACTGCTGAGTATTTTTCCGACGATGGCTTACCTTAAGCTTAACAAAAACGATTTGGGCTTTAGTGCGAGATCGGCATTTTTAAAACAAGTACCGCTTGGCTTCGGGCTTGGACTGCTTACCCTGATGCCGGTATTTATTGCACTGTACCTTCTAGGCATCAATATCATTGATGAAGCACAACCCTGGACGGTCAGCTTAGCGGCCAAGAAAATGTTTCTTTCATTACTGCTGGGGCTGCTGATTGCAACGGTTGAAGAATCTATTTTTAGAGGAATGCTCATGGCAGGCTTGAAAAAGCATTTACCGGTTATTGCCGCCATCCTGATCAGCTCAACTTATTTTGCGGCGCTGCATTTTCTGGACAGCAAAAGCCAAATTTCCCAACAGGAATTTAATGTCTTTAGCGGCTTTATTTTATTAGGCGATGCGTTTACCAATGTGGTAAATCCGAAAAACGGTTCGGCATTTTTGTCGTTGCTGACAGTCGGTATTTTTCTTGCGGTGCTTAGAACGCAGGTTAAAGAAAGTTTGGGTCTATGTATCGGCTGTCATGCTTGTTGGGTATGGCAAATAAAAATGAGCGGTAGCGTGTTCAATACTAATTTCGGCTCGGAATATCTTTATTTGGTCAGCAGTTATAACAATGTGGTCGGACCTTTAGTTACCGTTTGGCTCAGCCTCGCCATTATCGGCTATTTTGTTTATAAAAAGCTTCGGGGCATATATTCACCGCGCCCATCTTAAAGCGGCAATTGAGCCGCCGCATTATGTTTGTAAGCATTCGAATTGCTTGGAGCCGTAGGGTACGGTGAGGAACGAACCGCACCGTTCGCTGGATTATTTCCTGTTCATGCCGTTGACGGACGGCACGGATCAGACATGATAAATACAGATAAAAATCCGTTCCACCAGTGTTCCATTGTGGTTAATAACCCGATATTTTATTTATTGCGAGTTGTCTTAAGCAGCATAAGTATCTACACAATTTTTACAACTATTTGATTTGCGTAAAATTGTCTATTTTTTATCAAGTGTGCTAACGAGTTGTTTTTTCAATTATTAACCAAAGATAGGTGGATGCTTATGTTTAAGCAGGAGGAAAAATGGCAAAGATTGACGAAGTGAAAGCGCGTATCGATTGGTTAAAAGAGCTATTTAAAATCGTAGTTACCGTTATGGTCGCTGACATTGCAGGTATGTCCAAATTGTATTTGGATAACACGATTGGGGCGGCTTGCTGTTACCTTTTTTAGTCGTTGTTTGTATTGTTGTCAGCAAAAAGATAGATCGTCATTTTAACGAATTGGAGGGATTGTAATGGCTACCATGTTTATGATTTTGGCATTTGTGATGATTGCCGTAGTGTTAATTTATCCAGTGCTAAAAACGCATTAGTTTAAGTTCGCGGGGCGGTGGTTTCGCAGTTTACACGGGTTCTTGTGTTTTTTGAGGCAAAAAAAAGGGAGGACTTTGAAGTCCTCCCTTTTTTTGGATTTATTTTTAAGCGCTTGGCTTAGAAACCTATACCCAAGTAACCGCCGGCAGTAACGCCGTCAGTTCTAACGCCGTCACCGTTATCGGCAGTATAGTGATAACGAGCATCAGCACCTACGTACAGATCTTTCCAGATCTTGTAGTCGGCGCCAGCGCCGAATTGCATACCTGGATTTAATACGGTAATAGCATCGGATGGAGGGCTGACGATGTTCAGTTCGAAACCGACAGGGATCAACCAAGGTCTGAATGCGCTGCCTTTCATGAATTTTACTTTTGGCGAAGCGGCTAAAGTCAATTGGTTGACAGTTGCTGATTGAGTATTTGCAACAGGCAGATTAAAACCCAACGAATTCACTACAGCGACTTCCGTGGCAGATAAGCCGTTATTTTGTTTTTCGCCCAGTTGCTTATAATCAAACATCAACTCGGCCAAAACTTCTGTTTTATCCATTAAGCCGAACAAGTTGTCGTTCAGGCTGAAATCAAAACCGGCTCCAAAATACCATTGGTCTTGATCGGCTATACCGTTACTGCCAGTTAAGCCTTGAGTTAAACCGTTTCGGTTGTTAAGACCTGTGCCTGCGATTGTCGTTGGATCCAACGTACCGCCTCTATTGGCATTAGCATGCCCATAACCGCCACGGAAGAATACCATGTTGTCTTTGCTTTTTTTGCTTTCCGCCGGCGTTGACTTAACCGAGTTCATCCACTGATCCAGTTCCTGAACTTTCTCGGCTTCAGCACTGGAAGTAGGACGGTTCACTTCCGCTCTTAAACGGCTTAATTCAGCTTGCATGGCCTGGAGTTGCGCTTCCAATGCATCCGCTTTGTTGCTTGCCGCTTCGGCAATACGATCTGCTTTTGAGTGCGCCATTGCTTGCGGTGAAACCAATGCACCAGTCATTGTTAATGTTGCTGCCGCAATGCCCAGCGCGAGTTTAGTTTTATTGATCATTTATCCCCCTCATGAGGTTGTTATTTTACAAAAATTTGCTTTAATACAACAAAGCTCATCTTCCAGGGTAATAGTAGCAGCTAAAGCAAATCCCTACAAGTTTTAAAGTCATTTTTTTAATATTAATTAATCGTTATAAATCAATAAGTATAAAGACAATCTTAACTTTTAACATATCTTTGTATGTAAAAAACAACAAACTATTCAACTTATACATCCAAGCCACAGTTAAAATTCTTCGTGCTGTTCGCAGCGTAATAAAACGCAAAATCAGTCATGTTTATTGAGTCAATACAAAAAATCATAATTTATAATCTGGCATTCTCCGCGCTCGCTGTGGTACAACAGAACACAAATGAACTAAATTTTATAAAGGGTTAGACCATGCAAGCGATAGAATTTGAATCAATACTGCACAATGGAAAGCTTGAACTCCCTAAACTTTATCAAAACTGGGACGGCCGATCTGTCAAAGTTATTTTATTAACCGATGAACCGCCAACAGAACAAAAAGCTGACGCGGTTTTTAATCTGTTAACGGAGCTATCCGACGACTTTATGGAAGACGGTAGACAACAGCTGCCTGTGCAAATGAGAGAGGATGATTAATGTTCATGTTGGATACCAACATCTGTATTTATATTAAGAAAAACAATCCACCGCAAGTACTGGCAAAACTGCAATCACTACCTGCTAAACAGGTTTGTATGTCCTCAATTACCTATGCGGAGCTATTCTATGGCGCAATCAAAAGCCGGCAATCAGTTAAAAATATCGAAAAAATATTCGCCTTAAAATCGGTTATTCCCATTCTGCCGTTTGATGAGTCTGCCGCTGTTCAATATGGACAAATTCGCACTAATCTGGAAAACCGCGGCTTAATCATTGGCTCGAATGACCTTCTAATCGCTGCTCATGCATTAAGCCAAAATCATACATTGGTTTCTAACAACTTACGCGAATTTGAGCGAGTAGATGGTTTAATAACAGAAAATTGGCTTTAATAATAGCAAGCCATTTAGATGCACTTTCAGAAAACTCGCTTTTGTTTTAACTTTTATTTGCCACCTTCATGACCACAACAATCCCGGATATTACCATCATCGGCGGCGGTATTATCGGCCTCCTTACCGCCCGCGAGCTTATTAAAGCCGGCGCCTGCGTCAGTATTATCGAAAAAAATGAATTGGGCCAGGAGTCGTCCTGGGCCGGCGGCGGTATTTTGCTGCCGCTTTATCCCTGGCGACAAGCGGATGCGATTACCCGCTTGGTGCTGCAAAGCCTAAAATTGTATCCGGCTTTGGCTTCGCAACTGAGCGCCGAAACTTCGATAGACCCGGAATGGACGCCCTGCGGGTTACTGATCGCCAAGAATCCCGACTTCACTGCAGCGGTTAATTGGTGTGACGCTAACCAGGTTTTATGCCAACCTGCCGATGACGGTTTTTTCGACATGCTTAACACGCTACCCGATCAGCCGCTTTGGCTGCCTGAGATCGCCCAAGCGCGCAATCCTCGGCTGGTTAAATCCCTAAAACAAGACCTGATTAATAAAGGCGCCACGCTGGTAGAGCATTGCGAGTTAAACTCCATTACCATCAATAATAATGTTATTACGGCGATTAATACCAGCTCCGGCCAATTCCCCGTTAATCGATTGATTATTTCGGCCGGAGCTTGGACGGGGCGATTGTTTCGGCAGCTCTTTCCTAATACCGGCGTTGAAGCGCCGAAAATTGCTCCGGTTAAGGGGCAAATGCTGTTATTCGACGCCCAACCGGAAACCCTTAAGTTTATGGTGCTGGATGGCGATCAATACTTGATTCCTCGCCGTGACGGCAAAATACTGGCGGGCAGCACCGTAGAACAAGATAACTTTAATAAGACGACTACAGCCGAAGCCCGAGACCGGCTGAATGCATTTGCATTGAATTTATTGCCGTCGCTTAAAGACTTTCCTGTCGTGAAACATTGGGCGGGATTAAGGCCGGGTACCGAACACGGCATACCGTATATCGACAAACACCCCGAGATCGGCAATTTATATATTAATGCCGGTCATTTTAGAAACGGCCTCGCGATGGGACCGGCCTCGGCGCAACTGCTGGCCGATTTGGTTTTGGAGCGGCCTACAGCGGTTGCGCCGGAACCTTATAAGCTGAGCAGCGAACATTAATGTTATCGTTCAGTTTTGAACACAACACATTCCAATGAGGGGCGTGCAAACAAAGCTTGCACTCAAGTCTGAATCGCCCTTACCAGCCTCAATCTTGCCCAACAACACGGTCGCTCCCATGAATCTATACCCCTTACTACGCCCCCTATTATTTTCCCTGGACCCGGAAACCGCCCATGAAGTGACGCTAAAGCTGCTGAACATTACCCATAGTTCCGGCTTATCAAAATTAATCTATCCGGAAATTGACGATAAACCTGTCAATGTCATGGGCTTAAGCTTTAACAACCCGGTCGGCCTTGCCGCCGGTATGGATAAAAACGGCGACTATATAAACGCGCTGGCCGCATTGGGTTTCGGTTTTATAGAAATAGGCACGGTGACCCCGCGCCCGCAACCGGGCAATCCGAAACCGCGCCTGTTCAGACTGCCTGAGCATCAGGCGATTATCAATCGCATGGGTTTTAACAATTTGGGTATCGATCATCTGCTGGCGCAAGTCAAACTAAGCTCTTACACCGGCATTCTGGGCATCAATATCGGCAAGAATTTCGACACGCCGATTGAACATGCGGCGGATGATTATTTGATCGGTTTGCGCAAAGCCTATGCCGCCGCCAGCTACATTACTCTTAATATTTCTTCGCCGAACACCAAGAATTTGCGCCAATTACAGCAAGGCGATGAAATTAAAAGCCTGATTTCCACGCTAAAAGAAGAGCAACTTAAACTGCAACAAGCGCATGGCAAATACACGCCTTTAGCCCTGAAAATAGCGCCGGATCTGACTGGCGATGAAATAGGGCATATCGCCAAACTGTTGTTGGAGTTTGCAATCGATGGCGTCATTGCCACCAACACTACGATTGCCCGCGACATGATTGCAGGCCATCCGCTGGCCGATGAAGCAGGAGGTTTAAGCGGTGCGCCGGTGAAACAGAAGTCGACCTTTGTAGTGAAAGCATTAGCGGCGGAATTAAACGGCAAAATCCCGATTATTGCCGCAGGCGGAATTTTAAGCGCCGCGGATGCGCAGGAAAAATTGGCGGCAGGAGCGAGCTTGGTGCAGCTGTACAGCGGGCTTATTTACCGGGGACCGCAGTTGATCGAAGATATTGTTAAGAGCTTATGACAGAAGATGTATCACCACGAAAACATGAAGAAAAAATAAACTTCGTGCTCTTCGTGGTGAATTAATCCGGCTTTATTCCCCGGCAATCGACATCCGTTCAACCAATATCGAACCGGTGCGGATATTGCCGCGATAATCGACATCGTTGCCCACGGCGACAATATTTTTAAGCATGTCTTTCAAATTACCGGCAATGGTGATTTCCTCGACCGGATATTGGATTTCGCCG
>SXGU01120137.1_pt1 | contig 11637 bp, 10 predicted proteins | sample 3174531 | NCBI WGS metagenome assembly SXGU01 (sample SAMN11356863, study PRJNA531348) | freshwater metagenome | isolation source: freshwater sample F1-140 | place: China: Fuxian Lake, Yuxi | collected 2017-12-25
AAACCGCCCGTTTTAACTGGTCTGGACTATAAGGGGTTGCTCGAGTTACCCGGTGTGCCAACGACCACCGACGAATTGAAAAACACCGCAGAAGAATTTGCGAAAAAACTGCGAGCCATGCCTGTGGATCAGATTGTGGCGGATTTTGCCGACAGCCTGCGGGAAATAAAAACCTTGTTGGCCTCCGAGGACTTGAAAAAATCGCAAGTAGCTTTAGCCAATACTTTGCAAGGGCTGGAAAAATCCACGAATACCTTGAATAAAAATCTTGAGCCCTTGTTGAAAGGCACAACTACCACAGTCACCAATGCGGACGCGCTGGTCAAAGAAACCCAGGCCATGATCAAACAAATCCATCAGGAGTTGCCGCAGTTGTTCGCCAATAGCGATAAAACTCTGGTGACGGCCACCGCGGCCTTGAAACAAGCTGAAGACTCACTGCAACGGGTAGGGGAGGCAGTCGGGCCGGAGTCAGAATTATCAGATACTTTGCAAGCTTTCAAGGAAACCGCCCGCGTGGTTCGCGATTTGGCGGATTATCTGGAGCGCCACCCGGAAGCCTTGTTATCAGGCAAATCTGCCTCTGGGAATTAACATGAAATTATCGATTAATTTAGGTTTGATCGGTTTGTGCACTTTGTTATTGCTAACAGCGTGTGTGGGCACCACGCCTCCTTCCCAGTTTTATATGCTGGAACCCTTAACCCCAAATTTCGCAAACGAATCCCATCCAGGTCAAGAATCCCGGCTGACCTTGGCTTTGGCGCCGGTCAAGATTTCCCATTATCTGGATCGCGCGCAAATCGTCTCAGCCGCCGGTAAAAACACCTATCAGTTGGATGAATTGCATCGCTGGGCGGAAAGACTGGATGAAAACATGACCCGGGTCATGTTGCAGAATTTAACGCAAGCGTTAGCGACTGATGTAGTCCTGACCACCAGCAAACGCGCTCAGCAAAGCGAGTTGCGATTAGCTGTCAATGTGCTGGAATTTCATGTGGATGCAGAGCAAAAAGCCAAACTAGTTGCCCAATGGCAGGTGAATCGGGGCGATGCCGTGGTGTTAAGTCAACAAACCACTCATCAGGTACCGGTAGCCAGTGAAGATATTGCCTTAAAAGTGCAGGCACTGAATCAATGTTTTAATCAGTTGAGTCAGGATATCGCCGGTGCTCTAGAGCTTTTAAAGCCTTAGCCTCAAGACTTGGAGTAACTAATCAGAACTACGCAGAAAGTCCTGCCAGTTCCGACGCGGAATTTCGCATCGGAACCTCGCCTATGATGATTAGGCTTTATGGCTAGAATTTACTCGGACTTTGCTGTGAAACAGCCAGCCGAAAATACCGGTGACGAAAAATAGCATGGAGGGCGACAATGGAACCGCGCTGACGATGGCTGCGCCGAGAATTTCATGGGTTCGGGTGGTTGGATGGACATTATCCATGAACAGGTAGCTGTCGGGGTCTGCGCAGACTGATGAGCCTGTGAAGCAAGCGTCAGTCACGTTGGTAAATCCGTACAAAGCCGGATTGAAGTAAATTTGATTAAACAGGCTGTAAGTATCGAATTGCACCAGATCAAGGGTCGGGAACGAGGCATACAAGGAATTCAGTCCTCCGGCCAATAACTGGTTAAAGCCAACTGAATAACTGGTTGCTCCAAACTGAGTTAGCGGATCGCCGACGGCTTCAGGTGTCAAGCCGATGTTGGGCAGGTTGGCGACCACGATGTGTTGCGCACCCATCCCGGCTAGTTTACCGACAAATTTTGTGATATTGCTTGCGGCATCAATAGCGGTTTGTGCTGAGGCATTGTTACCGGCTGCAAACAAATCATTGGAACCGCCCCAGACGAAATACAGCGCGTTAGGATCTGCGACACCGTTGGTTTGTGCGGCAAAAGTATCTAGCTGTTGATCCATGCCGGGCAATGCTGGAATGTCGATCAATGGAGGAATTTGAATTCCATTGCCGGGGGTGGATGCATTGCCGTCGTCGATGTAATTGCCTTTCCCGCTGGTTGATCCTGCTACCGCATAACCATACACGTTAGCAATATTCAATGCTTGGGCCACATACTCGATGGCAACAGGACCATTAGAAAAACGGCCATTGTCATAAATAGGGCAGGGATGTGTCGGGTCACAAAATCCCAATGTATTGTGCAAACTCATTTCAGCTGCCGAACTACCTCCCATGTCGGAAAGGCTGTCGCCAAAGGCGTAAAGACCACTAAAAGCGTAGGCTTCCATCTGGCCGAAAGCCAAAGTAATACCAAGCAGGAACGTGGCGGTGGTTTTATTGATGCTCATGTGTATCAACCTCTTCAATGCAAAAATGTTGAATGACTGCAATTACCGGTGGTGGTGCCGATGACTGTCAGGATATTGTGCAATCCCAAAGTATACGAATTAGGACAATAGGCTTTTCCGCTGCTGGTTTTCAGAGTTGAGCGTCAGGAAAAGTGGAATCTAGTATAGAGTAAATTTGTGATGCAAAACACAGATAAGCATTTCGAAATCGATTCATTCACGCTTTGATTGATGTGATCTCGGCATAGCGCCAGTGTGTGAACGGTTACCCGAAGTGCTTGAATCGTTATTCTGAGATTTTGTTTGTTTTGAAGGGACTGACTCGGCAGTCTGTTTTGATGTATCCGAAGCTCTACGCTGATGTTCCTCATTATTCGATTTGGGTATGTATTGGCCTCTGGTTGGTTTGGCGGGCGATGAGCCTGATTCGTGTTTTGAATTTAACGGTGGCGTGTGATCAATGCTTGGAGTGGAAGCGGGAACCCCAGCTTCACCATCACCCCCGTTACCACTATTATCAGGCAATGGGGTTGAAGATTCCGTTGATTCCCGTATTCCTTGCTTATGTTCAATAGCATGTTTTCTGCGTGTTATCTCTTCACTCACATGCATGGTTCTGGGTAGTGACTCGAATATAACTTCGGGCAATGAATGTGGTATCGGCTTGGGTTTATCCCCAGAGCCCGATGGCATTTCAGGTCTTTTTTTACCATGGCCGTGGTCACTATCATCCACAAAAATATCTTCAGTGGGATCGGGTACAGGGTCAGGCAGCGGTACAGGATGAGGTTTGGGCTCTGGAAGTTGCATTTTTTGCATTAATTCAGCCAACATTTGCTTGGCAATCAAGGTGATACCTCGTTCCCAATCATCATTGATATCGAGATGTCGTCTAACTCGGCTGTAAACCAAGAACTCGTCACCGTTATATAACTCTCCTTGCACGTCAAACACCTCGTCCTCGTAAGATAAAATCACACCGTGTAAGCTTAAGGTATGAATATTTTTATCAACTTGCAAAAGCCCCTGGAGAAATAATTCATGCTCAATAGCCTGTTGCAATAAATTTAAAGCGTTCTCATGCTTATCCGGAAATTGCACATTCGAAGCCGAGCTAAAAGTATCAACATATATTTTCGATAAATCTTTTTTATCTAAATCCAGTCGACTGTCAGCGTTTGTAAGATCGATAGAAGCACAAGGGAAAGTGGTCAACAAACAAACATTGATTATCAGGAATAATCTTATCCATGGCAGCGTCTTCATGATCTGCCTCTGGTTGCAGAGTCATTAATTTTTACAATATCAGTATGCATACAGGTGCCTGCTATTAAGGTTATTTAACAATTGACAAATTCGTCTATTTGGCTTGTTTAAATTGTATTGATAGCGAGCTTAAGCACGGATTAACTGATGAGCTCATGGCACGTTGTTTTGTAATTGAATTTATGACTTGATCTATCACTTCATAACTGAGGTGACGAAAAAGGTACGACTTTAACCAGATTGCCCCTCGACGTGATACTCTGTTTCCAGAAATGGCCCAATACTTGGGACTCTCTAACCGCCAAGCGCCTCTTCGGCCTGCATTCCTCTTCTTCTGAATGGTCGTGCCTTTCGATCAGAACCTTACTGACGCACAACCCTCCATCAGAAGATACATGTATGCCCGGCTACCAGCTCCAGTTCGAAACCGTTAACGTCAGCGGCGAGGACTACCATATTCAATCACTACTGAACCTTCAACAATATGCCGATCCGCTTGGCGAAGCCGAAGCCGTCGGTATTTCATCAACAAACTGGTCCCTGTTCGGAAAAGTGTGGCCATCGGCGCGAGTATTGGCGCTTGCTATGCATAGTTTTGATGTCGCAGGAAAGCGCATTCTGGAAATCGGTGCCGGGCTGGCCTTATCCAGTCTGGTGATTCATCGCCGCGCCGGTGATATTACCGTCAGTGACTGGCATCCCCTGAGCCGCAGCTTTCTGGCCGACAATCTGCTGTTAAACCACATGGCACCATTGAAATACCAAGCCGCCAATTGGGCGACATCCAACCCGGCATTAGGCGAATTTGATTTAATCATCGGTAGCGACGTGCTCTATGAACGTCAACACCCGGCGCAATTAGCGGGTTTTCTACATAGACATGCTGCGCAAAAGGCTCAAATCATCATCGTCGACCCCGATCGCGGCAATCGAGTCGAATTTTGTCGAGCCATGGCTGGTCTGGGTTACGGTTACGAAACCCAACAGGCAGCACGCTTATTGGAAAACGGCGATCCTTACAAAGGGCGGTTTTTGACGTTTCAGCAAGGTCAGCTGTAAAACTGTCTGTGGTTAAGTCTGGCTTCCGCCAGTTGTTTTTCCTGGTCTTTGATACCTTGCTCGCGCAATGCAATGGCTTGGTCTTTTTGTTGCAGTTGCAATTCAAACTGTTTGCGGGTGGCGGCCAGCAGCGGTGCTGCCAGCGATTCGGTCAAGGGTACTTGAGTATGGCAATTGGGGCAGGTGATGGTCGCTTCGGTCATCGCTGGATTCCTTAAATCATTCGTCCTGGAGGGAGCTTTATGATAAATGCGGATTTCTTAAATGGTTAACGACAAAACTACTCCTGATTATAAAGATGCTTCAGCTACACCGTCATTCCGGCAGGGATTGCCGGAATCCAGACCACATGGATGTGTTACCTGTGTGCCATCCCTGGCTCCTGGATCTCGGCAATCCCTGCCGAGATGACGATTTCTGACTTGGCTGAAGGATCTTTATAATCAGGAAACTACTTGATGTTAAAAAGTAACGGCTCAGACGAGTTTGTACTCAATCTATGCAGGCGTGATAATTCGCTAACTGCAAACCCATAACGATTCCATGACCAAACCCCTGATATACAAAGGCCGCGGTAGCATCAGCAACAGTGCTGGCCGCTTTGAAAAGCACCGCAATCATGCCGAGGACGATGGCTGGGGGTGTTTGGAGGCTGATTTACCGCCATTGCCGACCGAGATTATTATCGATAGCACGCGTTCGTTGATTAATTACAATGATTCGCCGGATATTCCTTTCGATCGCTCCATCAATCCTTATCGCGGTTGCGAACATGGTTGTGTGTATTGTTTTGCCAGGCCAACGCATGCGTATATAGGCTATTCCGCCGGGTTGGATTTTGAAACCAAGATTTTGCTCAAACCCGATGCTGGGTCTTTGTTGCGTGAAGAACTGGCTAAACGAAGTTATCGCTGCGCCGCTATGGCTTTGGGTACGAACACCGATCCTTATCAACCCTTGGAACGGCAACACCGGTTGATGCGTCAAATTCTGGAAGTGTTGGCGGAAACCCGCCATCCGGTGAGTATCGTCACCAAGTCGGCATTAATCGAACGTGATTTGGATATTTTGGGGAATATGGCGGCACAAGGCTTGGCTTCTGTGTATATCTCGATTACTACGCTGGACAGAGCTTTGGCCCGGACTTTGGAACCACGGGCCGCAGCCCCGCAACGTCGACTCGAAATCTTGGCTAAGTTGCATGAAGCTGGAGTTCCGGTGGGTGTCATGGTGGCGCCGCTGATTCCAGTGTTGACCGATTACGAGCTGGAAACAATAGTCACCGCCGCCCATGCTGCCGGAGCTCGTAGTGCCGAATATATTTTGCTCAGGCTGCCTTTGGAGGTGGCGGATTTGTTCGAGGAATGGTTGCATCAACATTACCCCTTGAAGGCCGAACATGTCATGAATCGAATTCGTGAGAGCAGGGGAGGCAAGGCTTACGATGCCACGTTTCATCAAAGGCAACGAGGTAGTGGCAGTTATGCCGATTTGATGGGTCAGCGGTTTCGGTTGATCTGCAAAAAGCTGGGGCTGGATCAGTCTTTACCGCCATTGCGCACCGATTTATTTCGTAAACCGGCAGCAGGCGGACAGATGAGTTTTGATTTTTTTGATTGAGTTAAATCACTTTTTCGATGGAATGGTTTGGAAAGTGAGTCTGCTTAAGCTTGGTGCAGTCTCTTAAAAACATCCGTTACCCGTCGCCCCAGGCTGATGCTGGGTATTTCCAGCCAGTGATAGCTAAGCTGGGATACGGTTTGTATCGCCAGGACCGTGAGCAACCAGCCGCCAAACCACAGTATGATTCTCTCTGTGGTGAAGATTTCCAAACCACTGAGTAAATAAGGTGTCAGGCCAATCAAAATAGCCATGTGAGTTAAATAAGCGCTATACGACACTTTGCCCATTTGTCTTAACCAAGAATAAGAAAGTATTTGTTGAGTTCTAGCTGAGCCTGAGGCAAACATCAAAATCATTCCGGCACCCAAACCCGAGCCAAGCCAGATCAGCGTGTCGTTGGCCACGTTATAGAAAATGCTGGCCGAGTTATACAGTACTAAACCTATGACCAACATCAACCGGCGTTGCCAGGGGTTGCGGGTCATATAATCGGCAATGTTTCTGTAGTGGCGGGCTATCAACAGACCCAACAAGAAATGCAGTAAAAATAAGGAAACGTCCAGCAAGCTGACGGCCAGTAAAGTAAATCCGACCAGCCAGGTGGTACCGCGTTCGGCGAGTATCAGACCAACCGGTAATAACAACGACAATACCAATTCAATATTCAAGGTCCAGGATTGGGGTAACAACACAATCAAGGACGGTAAATTCAATAAAAAACTTTCTCTTAAGGCATCGGATGCTGTGAGCGGATTGCCCGGCCACATATTTGTGATCCATTTTGTGGCAGGCAAAGCGGTCGTCAAAACGGATTGCCCAACAATGTGCAGATACAAAGCAAAGCTGATGAATAAAACCACGAGATAAGGCAGCCAAATTCTGAATAAGCGACTGATCAGGTAGCTGTTTAGATCAAAATGTTGCATATCCGGATGATGCCCTTCGCGAAAATATTTCAGGGAAAGTACCAGACCGCTCAGCACAAAAAACATCGAAACGGCTGCTGAGCCATCCCACCACATATGTAGTGGCGAGTAATCCAGAGTTTGCTGGCACACCGGCGTTTCGCAGGGCAGGCCATAGGCAATCACATAGTGTTCGCAAATGACGGTGAGCGCGGCCAGGCCTCGGATGCTGTCCAAATAACTGATATGGGTTTTGACTGACACAATAAATATCTGCGGTGTAAATTGGCGGTAATTGACGACTATCCCATCAACGGGTGCATTTTCTGTTTAGAGCCGTATCGCCGCTATAGTACAATCTTACCCATGGCTTAGGCCGAAAATCCCCAAAATAAGACACTTACCAAAGATAAGCAGGTTGATATGATTAAAACGATGGATGACAGAGATGGTTGGATATGGCTGGATGGACAATGGGTTGCATGGCGTGACGCAAAAGTTCACGTTTTAACGCATACCTTGCATTACGGTTGTGGCGTGTTTGAAGGCTTGCGGGCTTATAAAACCGACAAAGGCACGGCGATTTTCAAACTGGCCGAGCACACTGATCGTTTGTATCGCTCTGCGCATATCATGAATATGAAAATGCCGTTTTCCAAGGATGAAATCAATCAGGCCCATCGTGATGCGGTGGCCAAAAATAATCTGGATAGTGCTTATATTCGCAGCATGGTGTTTTTTGGTTCTGAAGGCATGGGCTTGCGCGCCGACAATTTGAAAGTGCATGTCATGGTCGCCGCCTGGACTTGGGGCGCCTATCTGGGCGCGGAAAATATGGAAAAAGGTATCCGCATCCGTACCTCGTCTTATACCCGAAATCATGTCAACAGCACGATGTGCAAAGCTAAGGCCAACGGTAATTACATCAACTCGATTTTGGCTTTGCAAGAAGCCCTAGCGACCGGATATGACGAGGCTTTGTTGCTGGATCATGAAGGTTTTTGTGCTGAAGGTAGTGGCGAAAATCTGTTCATTGTCCGTAATGGCAAACTGTATACCCCTGAAACCACTTCGGCTCTGGAAGGCATTACCCGCGATACATTAATCACCATCGCCCGTGAACAAGGCTATGAAGTCATCGAAAAACGCATTACCCGCGATGAAGTCTATGTAGCGGATGAAGCGTTTTTTACCGGTTCAGCGGCCGAAGTGACCCCGATTCGTCAATACGATAATCGCGATATCGGCTCCGGCAGTCGTGGGCCGATTACTGAAAAATTACAAACCTTGTATTTTGATTACGTGCACGGTCGTTGCAATGATCATGGCGAATGGTTGTCACCGGTTGCTTAAATCTAAAACGGTTTAAACTCCTGCATAACGACCCTTTTCGGGTCGTTATCTTTTTATAGGCTCCATTTTCTGAATACATGAACATCGCCATCGTTAAACTGTCCGCCCTTGGCGATATCGTTCATGCCATGGTGGCGCTGCAATTCATCAAGGCTGCTGTGCCCAACGCGCAAATCGACTGGATTGTTGAACAAGGCTTTGCCGACGTTTTGGCAGATAATCCGCATATTCGCAGTGTTTTAACTGTGAATCTTAAGGCACTTAAAACCGATAAAAAGCTGTTTTTTCGGGAGTTCAGCAAGGTCAAAAAGTTTGGACAGCAGCAATATGATCTGGTGATCGACGCTCAAGGCTTGATTAAATCGGCTTTGGTGGCGCGCTTATTGTCTAAACACACCGTCGGTTTTGACAAAAACTCGATTCGGGAAAAATGGGCATCTTTGTTTTATCAACAATCTGTCGCCTGTCCGTATGATGCCAATACCATCGATCGCAATGTCAAAGTGTTGACCCAGCCACTCGGCATCGAAGTCAGTCAGCAACAAATTTTGAATAAACAACCTTTCCTGTTTTTTAAACCAGCCACCGTAAGTCTGGATCAGTATTTTCAGTCTGATCAACCGAATATCTTATTGGTGATCGGTTCAACCTGGCCCAGCCGTAATTATCCAAAAGCACAAATCCTGCAAGTCATGCAAAGCTTGCCAGCCAATTACCTGATTTGCTGGGGTAACACGCAAGAGCAACAAGATGGCGAATGGCTGGCTGAGCGCAGTGAGGCAAGATTGTTGCCAAGACTGAATCTGAATGACTTGAAAGCAGCGATTGCCCGCGTGAACTTATTAATAGGTAACGACACTGGACCAACGCACATGGCCTGGGGATTGAATCGACCGTCGATTACCTTGTTTGGCCCAACGCCCATCAGCAGGATTTATCAAACCGACATCAATAAATTGTTGAAGTCACCTTCTTTGGTCAATCCGTTCAAACTCGATAAAAATGATTTTTCCATAGCGCAGATTCCGGTTCAGGATGTCGTTGACCTGGCAAAATCCTTGCTTGCTCGTGGTTAAGCGTGTTGCGCAATGTTAAAATCCAACTTCCCTCAACTTTAAACTTAAATCAACATGAGCCAAATCAAGATTGAACACAACCCCAGCGAAGAACGTTTGCAAGAACTCGGTGTATCCGGTTGGGCCATCTGGGAAAAGGAAGTCTCTAAATTTCCTATCGACTTTGACGAAACCGAATGCGCTTACGTGTTGGATGGCGAAATTCTGGTAACACCGGCTGGCGGTGAGCCAGTGCGCATCCTGCCAGGTGATTTGGTGGTATTTCCAGCCGGTCTGGATAGCCAATGGGAAGTGGTCAAGCCACTGCGTAAGCATTACAGCTACGATTTTCCTGACGGGGTTTAATCACTGATTAACCGAAAAAGGCATCTTCAGGATGCCTTTTTTGTTTATAACGATTACTCTTAGTGCATGCATGTAGGTTCAAAATCACTTTGTAGCTGTGATTGCCAGCAATTTTTATGAATGAGGTGTGGTGTGAATAATCCGATCAGCCAAATGAATAAACCCAGTCATATCATTAAGCAACTGTTGTTGGTACTTTTGGTGATGTTCAGTTTAAGTGGTTGGTTGGTTGCCCATGCCGAAAATTCTGACAGCAGCTTATTGCCAGGAGTTGAATCTGGCGATGTGGTGGAGGAATTGCCTTTTGAATTTATGAATCGCTATATCTTTACCTTGCGTTCAGAATCCATGGGTTTTAACCTCAAAGAGCGGCAAATCACTATTCGCAATCGTATCAAAACTGCTATGGAAATTGGTGGTGGTGACACCATTACCATACGACCCACGCCTGAAGGTGGGCGTTTTGTCGAATTGAACGGCATTGCGGTGTTCCAAATTCGACCGGCTGATTTGGATCCACTTTTGGATGATTCAATAGACTCAGCAGTCAAAGCAGCCTCAGAAAATCTTAAGAAAGCAGTGGCCGAAGCCAGGCAACAAAGTAAACCCAGGGTTTTGTTGGAAGGCATAGGTTATAGCCTAGTGGCAAGCATCCTGTTTTATCTGGCGTATCGCTTGATCTACTGGGGGGAGCGAAGACTCATCAATCGTTTGCAGATATGGTTGAGCCGATATAAAGCCAGACTGGTAGTCGCTCTTCAACCACAACTAGTGATCAATGGCATGATGACTTTGGTGCATATCGCCAAATGGGTGTTGGTTTTGGTGGTGGTTTATGAGTGGGCCAGTTTTGTGTTGCGTCAGTTTCCTTATAGTCGCCCCTGGGGTGAACGACTGCAAGGTTATCTAATTGAAACTGTGCAAGGCATATTGTCTTCTATCGTAGACGCCTTGCCGGGTTTGCTGGTGGTTTTTTTGATTGTGATGCTGACCCGTTTTGCCTCGCAAATGTTAAAGGCGTTTTTTGCCCGGATTGAATCGGGTAAGGTCCAGGTCTCGTGGATGGCGGAGGATACCGCCCGGCCAACTCGCAAACTGGCGCAAGCCCTGCTTTGGCTGTTTGCATTAGCAATGGCTTACCCGTATTTGCCGGGTAGCAATACCGAGGCATTTAAGGGCTTAAGTGTGTTGGTCGGGATCATGGTTTCGATCGGTGGGTCCGGGGTAGTGGGTCAGGCAGCCAGTGGATTGATCATGATTTATTCGCATGTGTTGCGCGAAGGCGAGTACGTCAAAATTGACGATATAGAAGGGTTGGTCACCAATGTGGGGATTTTCTCGACCAAGGTCAGAACCTCCAATGGTGAAGAGGTCAATATACCCAACTCTTTGATTGGAACTTCTAAAACCATCAACTCGTCACGCTTGGCGGAAGGTAATGGTTTGGTGGTCCATACGACAGTGACGATCGGCTACAACACACCCTGGCGGCAAGTGCACGCCATGTTGTTGCGAGCTGCAGAAAAGACCGGCGGACTACGTGTCGAACCCAAACCATTTGTCTCGCAAACCGCACTATCCGATTTTTATGTCGAATATCGCTTGACTGCACAAGTTGAACGCGCTGACCTGCGTCGCATGACGCTAACCGCCTTGCATGCCAATATTCAGGATGAGTTTAACGAGTTTGGTGTGCAGA
>SXGU01494941.1_pt1 | contig 11636 bp, 13 predicted proteins | sample 3174531 | NCBI WGS metagenome assembly SXGU01 (sample SAMN11356863, study PRJNA531348) | freshwater metagenome | isolation source: freshwater sample F1-140 | place: China: Fuxian Lake, Yuxi | collected 2017-12-25
AATTTTCGTCTTTAAAGGACCATGCTGCTTTGTCGTCATCCGGAAAAACATCGGCGATTTTCCCGCGCAATTCCGAGTAGATTTTCTCCGCCGGAGACTGCTCTCGCCTCTTCCGTGACACTCTCTCGATCTGCGGAGCCTCCTTCGGAGGAGTCAAAGGCTCGTAGAACACCTGTGGAGTCGATGAAATGTGAGATTCCATAAGTGGAGCAGCCTAATACTCCCGAGGCTCCGAAGCAAGCTTTTGCTTGCGATGCAGAGAGGAAAAAGACATCGAACAAAACCGAAGCGAAAGACAGATCGGACAGGTATCATCGCTCCATGCCGGAACATTCGTATTCTCTGCTCGATTTCGGACTCGGCAAACGTCTTGAACAGTGGGGACCATACCGACTGATGCGACCCGATCCGACGGTAGTGACATCCGTTGCAACACCAGAGCTCTGGGCAAGCGCCGATGCGATCTATGAAGGAGAGAAGGGAAAAGGTGTCTGGAAGACATCGAAAGATATTCCCGAACACTGGGACGTCCGCTTCGATGATCTCTCGTTTCGCATACGTCTCGCGCCCTATAAACACACAGGTGTTTTCCCGGAGCAGAACGAAAACTGGAATTGGACACGACTGCACGCAAGAAAATCCGGCACACCTCTGACTCTCTTAAATTTGTTCGCATACACCGGCGCTGCAACCGTCTCGCTGGCAAAAGACAGGCACTTCGTGACCCACGTCGATGCATCGAAACCTGCGATTGCGTGGGCGAAAGAGAATGCGAAGCTGAATGCGATTCCGGACACGGGCATCCGATGGATCCTCGATGATGCGCCAACCTTTGTTGCGCGAGAACGGAAACGCGGAAAGAAGTACGATGCGATCATTCTCGATCCCCCCGCGTTCGGTCACTCTCCCACAGGCAAGACATGGCGAGTGGAACGTGACCTCGCACCGCTTCTCGAAGATTGCTGTGCGCTGCTTTCGGAGACACCTTCATTCTTGCTGCTCAACGGCTACGCACACGGCGATACACCGGACAGTTTCCGAAGACTTCTGACAGGAGTGATCAAAAAACAGAGACCGGAACTGAAGTTCGATATTGATGCACGAGAACTCGAATTGAGTGCGACCGATGGCAGGAAACTATCGACGGGAACAGTTGCACGATGCTCATTCCGCTAAATTTCCCCAAGGTTCAATTCTTCGTTGACCGTCACTTGGTTCACAAATTCCATATCATGACTGACAAGAATCATCCCACCCTCGTACTGATTCAGCGCCTCCGCAATCACCGGAAGATGACGGAAGTTGATGTGGTTCGTCGGCTCGTCGAGAATGAGAAGCGTCGGCCTTTGAAGCATGAACCGCGCGAAGCAGAGTAGGCCTTTCTGCCCCTCGGAAAGCTCGATGGCTTTCGACTGCAATTTGTCACCGGGAAGCAGGAATCTCGCCGCCGTCGCATAAATTTCCTGATGGACGGGCTTCTCCATGGCGGCTTCGAGAATCTGATACAACGTTTTGTCCATCGGGAGTCCCGAAAAATCCTGACGGTAGTACCCGATACGCACGCCTGGTGTCATGACGGCGCCCTTCTCTGTGCCGTTTGCGATGGCTTCCAGTAGAGAACTTTTACCGATGCCGTTCGGACCCGTGATGAGCACTCGATGCCTTCTCCTCACCGTGACGTCGACTCGTTTCTTCACCGGCTTATGATCCTGCATGATGGTGACCGACGTCAGCTTCACCAGAGGAAGCGGGAACGGTTCCGCATCGATCGTGAACGGCGGAATCGTACGATCTTCCTGCCTCACATCGACGATATTTTCCTCCGCTTCTTCGACAGCCGTTCGCATCTTGCTCGCGAGCTTGCGCATCTTTCCTCCCTTATGGGAGAAGAAGTTGATCTTGTCTTTCTGCTCCTGCATCTGCTTTTCCATCCGCGCATTCTGACGTTGCTCGCGTTCGATCTGCTCGCTGATCTGCGTCACGACATCGAAGTAGTCGCCGACATACTGCGTCACTTTATGAGTGAACGTATCGAGATGAATCACTCCATGTGTGAAACTGTTGAGGAACGCCGCATCGTGGGAGATGACGATGCACGTCTTCTCGTACATCACGAGGAAGCTCGTGAGGTGATCGATCCCCTCTTTGTCCAGATTATTCGTCGGTTCGTCGAGGAGGAGAATGTCCGGCTCCTGAATGAGCGCGAATGCGAGAAGCAATCTTGCCTTCTGCCCTCCCGAAAACGCACTGAGCTTCTTTTCGAGAGGAGCTTTCAAATGAACTACATCGAGCACTTTCGCAATGTGCTTGTCGATATCATGTTTCTTCTCCCTGAATGCGCTCTGGAAAAATTCCCGAACGGTTTTTGCAAGATCCGCGTGAGGAATCACCTGCTTTGCAATGCCGATCGTGATGCCTTTCTTGATGTGGATCTCTCCCGACTGCGGCTTCAATTCACCCGTGATCAATTTGAAGATCGTGCTCTTCCCGGCACCGTTCTGGCCCATGATGGTGAGCTTGCTGTTCTCGCGCACGGAGAAACTCGCCGCATCGAGAATCGGCTTCCGATGATCATAGTAAAACGTGATGTCTGAGAGCCGAAGAATGACGTCACCGTGGTCCATAAAGTTGCGCCAGTGTAGGATAGAACTGCAATTGTATCAATCTGGGAGCGACGGAAAGAACCCATTTGAAGCAGCTTCTTGAATCGGAGACTGAAGTATGAGTACGATAACCTCCTCTGACCGAAGTCCTGATTGCTGAAAGGCAAAGAAGTACGGAGCGAGAGTCGCCCCAAGTAAACCAGCTCGATGCGACGTGCGATCGACGAGACTTCATTCGAGGCGGCATTGCCGCTGCCGCTTCGGCCCTTGGCCTGAGAACTGCAACACTCTTTGCTTCTGAGAAAAGTCCTGCAACAACTCCAAAAGAAGCAGAGGAAAAACCCTTGGAAACACTGAGCTTCGATGAGATCACGGAGAAACTGAAACCGCTCTGGAGAAAGCAACACGAGGAATTGGAGAAACGTCAGGAAGAAGTGAATCAGCGCTCTCTTCAACTGCAGAAAACACTCAAGAAAGACGCGCTCGCCGTTTTTCTGAATCGCTGGAATGCGGTCGTGAATCAATTCACCAAAAGAAACGGAATGATCGTCACATCGATGGAAGTGTACTACGCATTGCTGAAACGCATCGAAGGCATCCTTCAACGATCAGAGGCGACACTCGACGCGGAATTCGATCACAGCGAAAGAGACATGGCATTTCATTCGCAGTACGACGCTCTCCTGATGGAAAGAGATGGCCTGGAGGCACTGCACAAAAAAGCATTGATGACGGAATCGGATGGACGAACCGTTGTCGGGCTCTTCCCGGAGGAAAGCAAGAAGAAGAAAAACTCACTGCCGCACGACGAATACATAGAAACACTCGCACGACTCCTGCATACGCCGGAACGCCTGGCTCTCTTTCTCCGATACTTCGTCGAGTACACGTACGATGCTCCAAATCCGGACAAAGATCCCTTGGAAAAGGGAACGGAAAAATCATTCGGCGAGCACTGGCAGACACCGGAAGAAACCCTCAGCAGAACGGAGAACGGAAAAATGCTCGGCGATTGTGAAGATCAGGCGATCCTCCTGAGGGAAATCCTTCTGAAACAGAAGAAGAAACCTTTCATTGTCCTCATTCCTGCCGATCCGATCTGGCATGCCACGTGCGTCTCGATCGAGAAGAATGAGAACGGAAAATTCGACGTGTTCGATTTCGGCACACACGGACTTGATAGGAACGGCAGCAGGTGGGGGGTGAACCAAAGCGGCGTTACGGTCGGCGTCGGATACGGATCCGCACCCCCGGAATTTCTGACGGGATTCGATACGCCAAAAGAGGCGCTCTCGGCAGTCATGAAAAAATATGAACATTGGATGTCATTCGATATGAAGCAATGGAATGCGAATCCTGGATTCGAGATCGCAAGGGACTACAGGGACAGAGAAAGTGATGAGAGCGGCAAGAAAAAACACACCGACGATCACATCTACGTCGCGTTTGAAGACCTGCCGAAACGATACGTCAGCGAAGTGGAAGTGGTTCCGCTTCCGCCACCAGAATAATGGCTCGCGATGAGCGAAGCACCGCAGTGCTGAGTCGAATGGTGCGCTCGACAGGAATTGAACCTGTATTCCCGGCTTCGGAGGCCAGTGGTCTATCCGTTAACCTACGAGCGCAACGAAAAGAACTGTACTGCATTCTCTGTCGTGATGCGATCAACCTCGGCAATCGTCATACCCTTCACTTCTGCAACAACCTTTGCAACTTCTGTTACGTACGCCGGCTCGCAGCGTTTTCCCCGATGGGGAACCGGAGCAAGGAACGGACTATCGGTCTCGATCATGAGTTGAGCAATCGGACACTGTCGAATCGTCTCCCTGATTTCCCCCGCCTTCGGATACGTTGCAATGCCCGTGAACGAAAGAAAATACCCCGCATCAACAAAGCGTTTCACATCCTCCCACTTCTCAGTGCAACAGTGAATGACAAGTTTTTTCGGCTGAACGTGATTCACGATCGTCCAAACGTCCTCAACCGCATCCCTGCAGTGCACGATTGCCGGCAGCTCGAGCTCCTTCGCAAGTTTCAACTGCTCTTCGAATACGCGCTGCTGACTGTCCTTCGGACTGTTCATATAGTGATAATCGAGTCCTATCTCACCGATGGCCTTGCACTTCGGATGCGCAGTGTGAGAACGAATAGTCTGCAGATCTTTCGTCAGATCAAACGTCGATGCATGGTGCGGATGCACGCCTGCCGTATAAAAGATGTATTCATATTTCTCCGCTAATTTTTGAGAAGGAAGAATATCTTCAATCGCATCGGAAATCGTGATCATTCGTTCGACTCCTGCTGCACGGGCACGAGCAATCACTGCATCTCTGTCGGAAGAAAATTCCGGAGCGACGAGGTGACAGTGGGAATCGATCATTGCGTTATCAGTATCAACTGTTTGAGCTTACTCGTCATGTGAAGTGACCATGCCCACATGCTTTCTGATTGCGTAGGTTTCCTTCATCGTTGCAGTAAGGTCTTCCTCAAGAGCATCGATGCGCTCAGTCAGTGTCTGCTTTAGATCCTGAATATCAGTGCTGTTTTGCGCAATGTCCCTGCTGTTCTGCGCAATGTCCCTGCTGTTCTGCGTGATCGCTGCAGTATTTCCGGCAATCTGACCAGAAAGCTGCTGCTGCATGTTTTCCATGTGCACAATCACATCACGAAGCGTGATGTCTTTTTTGACCTTCGTTCGACTTTTTTTCATAGCCATAGAAAACGATAGTACCGAATGGCGAATCAATTGCAACTTGCCTTCCCGCGGCAATCGTTTGATCGCCGCCTCCCTGCTGCGCGACTCACCGAGCGTCTTGCATACTTCGCTGTACACAAAACGAACAGGCAACCGTGATCTCGTGTACTTCGCGCCCTCCCCTGCATTGTGCTTCGCCTCCCGCGCTTTCAGATCGATGCACGTGCCCGTGTAAAGCGAATCATCACTGCACCGCGCGATATAAACAAAGTGAGGCATGACAGAAACGTTATTGCAGATTGAAGAGTAAGTATCCATTGAAATGACCCCAGAAATCTGGGGTCAATGGACGCGACGGGAATCGAACCCGTGACCAGCCGGTATAAATCGGCCCGCTCTACCACTGTCGCTACGCGCCCGTTGCCGGAAAGAACATGCTCTCCAACGCATAATATTTTAAACCTTAATTAATATTTGTCAATTTTGGTGGGTCGGGAGGGACTTGAACCCTCGGCCAATGCCTTAAAAGGGCACTGCTCTACCAACTGAGCTACCGACCCGGATTTATAAGAGAACGAACGAAGTGTAGCAGGAAAATCTCATTCTACTAAAAATTGGCATAGGAACCCTATCACTGAAATTGCGACTGCTGGGACTCTGCTATCATTGAAAGCTGCATATCGAATTCTATGACTCTGTCCGAACACATTCGTGCCGCTCTTCCGAAGAATTTTTGCTCGCAGCAATGGCTGCCAAACGGATTGGTGGAAGACTATGCCAATGTCATCGCTGGGCTTCTCCTCATACCTGGAAAAATCGACCGAACAACTCTTGAAAGCAGCAGAACCTATTCGGAACACCTTATTGAACGCTGCCAATCTTTCGGCAAACCCATTTCGTCTGAACTTCTCAGCTTATTGGTCACCGAAGAAAACGGAGGGAAAAAACTCGATAGACTTTCTTTCGCATTGCGAGAGGAAGCACGGAAAGACCCATTGAATATCGATACAATACAGCAGCTTTGCCTCCAGCAAATGCAGGTACTTCTCGGCGAAGAAGAAGGAAAACGTAGGCTGGCACATTTAATATCCTAAAAGAGAGGCTCTGAATCCCGCCCACATAAACAAAACGGCCTCGAGTATTGCTACCGGGACCGTGTTTGTTTTTGGTCGTCGGAGGAGGAAAGAATGAACTCTCTTCACCCGATGACATCACTAGTATAGCAAACTTTACTTCAAAAGAAAAGGAATTTTCAGATCCGACTACGATTGAATATCCGTGCCACCTTCACGCGAGATAAGACGGTCAACGTCTCCGAGAAGTTCCATTCTGTCTCCCATAACCCTCGAGATCGCAGAGTACTGACCGAGAGTGCCATCGGAATCGGCTTCAGATTCCAAACACAAGAGAGCAGTATTCGTATCAACCGCTGTTTCTGAAGACATGGGAGAAGAAGGGAAGAAAGTAGATGCGCATAGTATTGAAAATATTCATGATCATGACGAATAGGACAGAGTACGAAGTGACGTCATGCACCGAGAGAACAGGAGACATGCCAAAAATCCAGGGCACACGAAGTCGGATAGAACACGAAGCTTCTTCCGCTATGCTCTTCATGATGAACACGGCTCTCATCACCGGTGCAAGCGGCGGACTCGGAGAAGAATTTGCACGCCTCTGCGCTGCCGACGGAAACGACCTCGTCCTTGTCGCCCGCAGCAAAGAAAAACTTGAAGCACTCGGAAAGGAGCTGGAAGGGAAACATCGCATTCGCGTGACGGTGCTCTCCCACGATCTCAGCCTCCCCGATGCGGTCCGGAAACTGACTCTGGAGCTGAAAGAAAAAAACATTGAGGTAGAGATCCTCATCAACAATGCGGGCTTCGGCGCATACGGGCTCTTTCATACGACAAGCTACGACCAAGAGAAGAACCTGATCGCCGTGAATATCGCGGCACTCACGGAACTGACGAAGTCTCTCGTACCGATGATGGTGAAACGCGGAAGCGGGAAGATTCTGGACATCGCTTCGACCGCGGCCTTTCAGCCGGGACCCTTGATGGCAGTCTACTACGCAAGTAAGGCATACGTGATGCACTTCTCGCTCGCACTGTCCGAAGAATTGAAAGGAACAGGAGTCACCGTCACGTGCCTGTGTCCGGGACCGACAAAGACCGGATTCGAAGTGAATGCCAATCTCGAAAATTCACGCCTCTTTCGTCTCGGATCGATGGATGCGGCGACCGTCGCAACTATCGGCTACAGTGCAATGAAGAGCGGAAGACCGCTCATCGTTGCAGGGCTTCGAAACCGAATCGGAGCATTCATGACGCGTCTTGTCCCAAAAATACTCGCGGCAAAAATCGCAAAGAGCGTACAGAGTCCGAAGTCTCAACAATAAAACTACAGTCCGAGACGCTGCAGATTCTTCCCGTCCGTAGAACAACGAATGGACTCTTCCGCAGCTCTTTTAAAATTGGCAGATGCGATGAACAATCGATCGATTGCTTCCGCCTTGATGCGAGCTGCCTGCTGTGCATTCGTATCGAGAACAAGATCCACATCGGTCCCTGCCGACAAGTCTATGGCCGTTTGTGAACGAGGTGAATTCATGAGGTCGCTATTTTCATCATTTTTAGAATGAAGTCAAGAGAATGGAAACAAGGTATGCTTCTTCCGATGAAGATCGCTCTCGTCCATGAATTACTGACCATGCGCGGCGGCGCGGAACGCGTTCTGCGGATTCTCGCCGATCTGTTTCCGGACGCTCCGATCTATACGCTTCTCTACGACGAGAAAAAACTCGGCGACTGGTTTCCGAAAGAGAGAGTACGGACGAGTTCTATCAAGCCCTTCCTTAGGTCCTACAACCACCATCTCTACCTCAAACAATTTCCCCGTGCGGTCGAAGCATGGGATTTCTCGCAGTTCGATCTCGTCATCTCCACCTCATCGGCCTTCGCTCACGGCATCATCACGAATAGTAACCCGAAACACCTCTGTTACGTTCACTCCCCCGCCCGCTACCTGTGGGATAGAACACACGATGTCATGCATGAAGCATCGAAGGGACCGTTCGGATTCCTCAGAAAATTCTATCTGCAGCGTGTATTCCATACACTCCGTATCTGGGACAGTGAAGCAGCCGATAGGCCGGACAAGCTGCTTGCCGCATCGAAAGCGGTACAGCGACGAATCGAGCTGTACTGGCGGAGAACAAGCGACGTGGTGACTCCGCCGATCGATGACTTCTGGTTGGAGCGCCCCACCCCCGTCCCTAACCCTATCCCCGCCTGCGCTCCTGCCGGAGCTTCGGTGGGCAGGCCCCATCCCTACTTCCTCGTTGTCTCCTCTCTCGTCCGCTACAAACGGATCGATCTCGCGATACAAGCCTGCACCAAACTCGGGAAGCATCTGAAAATAGTCGGCGAAGGACCCGATAGGAAGAGACTCAAAAAACTTGCAGGACCGACAGTGGAATTCTACGGATGGCGACAAGGTGATGAACTGAAAGATCTTTATGCATCGGCGATCGCCACGATCTTTCCGGGCGACGAAGATTTCGGACTTGTTCCGGTCGAGTCGATGGCGTGCGGCACGCCGGTAATCGCCTACCGCTCGGGCGGAGCGCTGGAATCGATCATTGAGGGAAACACTGGAGAATTTTTTGATGAACCGACTTCAGATTCTCTCCAAGAAATCATTGAAAAGTTTGAACAAAAAAAGTATTCGTCTGCTGTATGCAGAGAACAAGCGAAGAAATTTTCAAAAGAGAAATTCATAGCGGAACTATCGAATGCTATTGCGAATCTGATAGGACCAGAGCAAAAAACACAGTGATGACTTTTCCTCACAGGAAAGACCAATTCTGCAATGATGGCGGGGAAATCATTTCCCTAAATGCTTCCACTGATACTCTAAGCGTGTCTCTCCTCCGCTCTCCTATGGAAAACATTCCGAGTACTGAAAGAAAGCATCCGCTTCCCTCCTCTCTTACACGACGGCAATTTGTGCTCGCAATGATTTCAACGGCAACGCTTGAAACTCATTTGAGCATGCGATCTTCCGTTCTCGCTGTTGAGAAAGAGAAAAAACCAACCAAGCTCTTTGAAGAACCGGACGGGGAAATTCCCCTCGGCGATATCCATACCATCGGCATCGAAGAGGGCGAAGCGACGACGAAGAAAACGAGAGACGTCACCATCCACTTCACGAAAGACGGCGCCACGCTTCTGATCGACGGAAAAGAAATGAACATCGAAGTGATCGGTGCCACGATCATGGCACTGAAAGTCGAAAAGAAAACGAAGGAAAACAAAGCCGAACTGCACGTACTCGGGGGGTTCGACAAGGATGGACTGAAAGGAACATCGGTGTTCACCGAGACGCAGCTTGCCGACGCGTGCGCGAAACTGCTGCAGGGAAAGGAGGCTGAAATAACAATCGATGCCGGAGGCATCGCACTCCCCGGAAAAATCGTTCCGAAAAAGGAGAAGAAGAAATAATGCTACGCCAAGGCTACCAGCGTCCCTCCGAGCACGACGAAGATCACGCCGATCAGCAATTTCAGAACGTTCACGCTCTGCCACTCCGCGAAAATCCAGAGAATGAGCGCAACCGACACGAGCGTATTCATGCTGAAGAGCGGAACGAGCTTGCTCATCGGTACGCGGTACCGAAGGAGAGCGAACATTACGAGCCCTGAGCTGATGCCCCAGAGGATTCCATAGAGGAACGCAAATCCGATCGTGGGTCCGGTCATCGGCACGCCGCCGGATTGGATGAACCACAAAGCGGCACCGGAAACCGTCACACCGATACCTGCGATCACCATGTATGCACCCGCACTGATCCCCTGCTGAGCGCCGAATTTCGCCACGACATTGCAGAGGCCGAAGAGAACCGCAGGAAGGATTCCGCCGATGAGGATGCCAAATGTTTCTGGTTTCATGGAAAAATTAGAACATCCCTCCTGCCTGTGCTTCCGGCATCTTCATACCCAATAATTCGTATGCCATCTTCGTCGCGATTCTCCCCTTCGGTGTTCTCTGCAAGTATCCGCACTGCAGCAGGTACGGCTCGTACACATCCTCGAGCGTCTCCTGTTCGTCGCTGAGCATCGCGGCAAGTGCGGAGAGTCCGACGGGTCCACCCGAAAACTTCTCGATGATCGAAAGAAGAATCAGCCGATCGGTCGTATCGAGTCCGTGCGCATCGATGCCGAGCGACGTCAGCGTCGCCTTTACGCGCGCATGCGTCACCGTCTCTTCGTTGTTCACTTGAGCAAAATCACGCACCGATCGTACCAAACGATTCGCGATGCGCGGCGTACTGCGACTGGCATGCGCGAGAAGATCGGCGGCATCGCTTTCCATCGCCACCGACAGAATGCCGGCCGTGCGCGAAATGATGTGCCTGAGTTCCTCTGTGCGATAGAACGCCAATTTGAAGTTATGAATGAACCGGTCGCGAAGCGGCATGCTCACGGCACCTGCTTTCGTCGTAGCACCGATGAGCGTGAACGGCTGCAGGTCGATCCGCATCGAACGGGCAGACGGACCTTTGCCGATGACGAGATCGAGCGCGTAATCCTCCATCGCGGAGTAGAGCACTTCCTCGATCGCGGGACGAAGACGATGGATCTCATCGATGAAGAGAATGTCCCCCGCCTGCAAATTCGTGAGGAGCGATGCGAGGTCTCCGGGTTTCTCGATTGCGGGACCCGACGTCACACGAATCTGCGCATTCATTTCCTTGGCAAGAATATACGCGAGCGTCGTCTTCCCAAGTCCCGGAGGACCGTGAAGAATCGTATGACCGAGCGGCTCGCTTCTCTTTCTTGCAGCCTGCAGATACACCAAGAGATGCTGCTTCAAATCCGTCTGTCCGATGTAATCATGAAGCGTCGTCGGACGCAGCGACGCCTCGGCCTCGGCCGATTCCTCGGGCGCGAGCACTTTCTCGAGAGTTTCATCGGCACGCTGCTGGCGTTTGATGACCATATTCAGAGTATAGCAGCAGACTATGCAATAACATGTCGCAATCGCTCCCGAACTTTCTTCCTCGAAGCAGAGAGAAGAAATTGCAGGGCTTTGTACGATATTCCTTGCGACGCTGCAAGTGCACTCCGATCTTCTTCCTGCGCAAAAACAGCAATACAGGCTGCTCGCCAGTGATCGTGAAGTGCATGCACTTCCTTCTCCACTCTCTCGAGGATCGCATGTCGCTCGAGATCGGAATGAGGAGATGGAACGGAGAGCGGATCGACGGCATCGTAATCATCGGGCAAACGGGACCAGCGCCGACGTCTCTTCGCGTCGTACCATTGAAGGTACTTG
>SXGU01139038.1_pt1 | contig 11635 bp, 17 predicted proteins | sample 3174531 | NCBI WGS metagenome assembly SXGU01 (sample SAMN11356863, study PRJNA531348) | freshwater metagenome | isolation source: freshwater sample F1-140 | place: China: Fuxian Lake, Yuxi | collected 2017-12-25
GCGAAATGAATCGTGTCGAAATAAACAATCCATCGGTCCCGAACGTCATCACAGACCGAATTGAAGCCTGATAGGGTCGGCGCGTCGCTCATACTTCGGTTGTAGGTCGAACCCCGTTGAACGGGTTTGCTGCGGATGGTGCCGGATTCGCAAGGCCGAGGTACTTATTGGCGTCTTGGAGTAGCGCCGCCTGAAAGTCCTCGGGCAGCCCGCGATACATTTGGATCAGCTGCTCTTCAAGTCCATTCAAGGCAATCGTGCGTTTCTTTGCCCCCTTTCCTTTCATGAGCCAAAGCGCCTCAAACCCTGTCACGGCGGCCAGCTCGACCAGCTTGGTGCCCTCAATTTCCTTCCGTTCTCCAGGGCGTTTCCACTGATAAACGGACTGCACGGAGACTTCGCAGGCCGCAGCAACGTCCTTCACCGATACCCCGCGAGTCTTTGCATCGGAGATTGCCTCCGCGATTCTGGTAGCCAATGCGCTCATGATTCAAGCATGGCCGAAAGAAGCTAAAGCATCCTTGACAACATAAGTTAAAGGATGCTTTAATGCGGCATGGACTCCAATCACATCATCGATTCGCTGGGTGGCACCAACGAAGTCGCTCGCATCTGCCAAGTGACGGCCCAGGCCGTTTCCCAATGGCGCGCAGATGGCATTCCGCACGCGCGACTGATGTACCTGAAGCTTGCCCGGCCGGATGTCTTCACCGAGCAGAAAGTCGGCGCTGGCGCTACGGCGAAAGCCGCCTAATGCTTCCTCTGGCCGCGCCAGTCGGAATACCGCTGGATCAGCCGCAGCGACCGGCTGCCGACGAAGTACCACGTCGCCACGAATGCCGGGATGCAGATTGCCCACAGCAACCAGCCTTCGACCGATTCCGAGAACTGCAGCGACTTGATGGCGCGAGCCAGCAGCAGGAACACGCCCGAAGCGATGCCGGTGATCGCCAGCAGCCAGGCGTTGAAGCCGAGGAATTCCAGTGTCTTGGTAAGCATCGCGTAATCCTAACAACAAAAAGGAGCATCGCCTGTGGATTTCAAACAGGAAGGGGCCGCTTCCGTGGCCGCTGAACTCATCGATCTGCGCGCCAAGATCACCGAGCGCGCGAACCAGGTCCTCGAAGCGCATGCCATTGCTTTCGGGCTGGAAAAGTCCGAGGTCGTTCGTAAGGCGCTGGACGAGTGGGCAGAGCGGCAGATTCATATTTCCAGTGTGATCTGCCGGCTGACGCGAAGCGAGGGAGACGCAGGGAAAGGCAGGGCATGAGCGCACCGATGGATTTGGCGGCTTATGTCGCCAAGGCGGCGACCGAGTATGCCGCTGAGTTTTGCATTCCTCTGGATGAGGTCCGCGAGTGGTATCGAGGCTCTGACGATAAGCCCGGACTGGTCGAGTACATGGTCCGCATGGTGCAGATCGAGCGCGATTGGCGGCAACAGATTGCCGACCAGTACCACATCCGGATGCGTCAGAACCTTGATGGGGGCCACTTATGCGCCGCCGCCTGATTCGATCCGTTGTCTGTCCGTGCGGACAGGCTTTTGCGACTGGCGATCCGGATTCGCGCTGGTGTAGTAAGCGGTGCGCCTCGCGGGCGCGGGCTTTGGCAAACAACGAACAGCGGGCAGAGCAGCTACGCAAGGCGCGCGATGCACGCAAGCCGCGCTTGCCAAAGCCCGACTTGTCTGTGTTCGATGTTCCGGTTTTCCTGGCGCCGGCAGTGGTTGAGGAATTGGACGCCGAACTGCCGCCGATCCCCTGCGGGATCGATCATGCCAGCCTTGTGATGCTGCGCTGGACAGGGGCGCGGGTGTGAAGGCGGGGGTGAAGGCGACGACCAAGACGCTGGCTCAACAGCGCCGCGAATCGGATGCCGCGATGAACTTCTACGCGGCCAGCTTCGGCAAGGGGCCACGCTTCGATCTGGCGCCGGAGCCTGCCGCTACACCAGCCCGTGAGCGCAAGCCACAGCCGGGGCCGGAATCGTCGGTGCTGGCGGCAGTCCTCAAGGTGCTTTCCATCCATCCTTCCGTGGCCTGGGTGCGGCGCATGAATACCGGAGCTTTCAAGATCAGCGACGGCCGCAATGCCCGATTTTTCCGTGCCGGATTTGTTGGCTGCTCCGATGTGATCGGACAGATGAAGGATGGCCGCTTTTTGGCAGTCGAGTGCAAGTCTGCGGTCGGCAAGCTGTCCGAGCCGCAGCGGAATTTCATTGACACGGTACGCGCCGCAGGTGGCGTGGCCGGGGTGGCGCGCAATGTGGATGAAGCGCTGCTGATCATTAAGTACGGGCTGATGCGATCCGGCGAAGTCTTGCCGGGGGCGTCGGCCGATCCAGTTAAGGCTGGGCAGGGCGCCTGCAACGCCCGAGGGTTTCCGTCCGGTGGCCCTCACGCCCAGCCCCCCATCACAACGGACGAAGCACCGGACACATCATGCGCAACAGTCACGAGAAAGCCTTGAGCGCGCTTCATTCCCTCGATCCCGGCGTACCCCGCGAAGAATGGGTCCGCATTGCTATGGCAGCCAAGGCTGCCGGCGTGAGCTTCGAGGAATTTAACGCCTGGAGCAGCGCGGCGCACAACTATGACGGCGAGGCCGATGTCAATTCGGTCTGGAAGTCGATCACGGACGGCGCGATCAAAGCGGGGACGCTACACGCGATGGCTCGCGCTGCCGGGCACCGCGAGGACAGGGTGGTGAATATCCAGCAGGCCCGCGCGGCGCGATCCGCACAGCCGGCGCCGTCCGCATCCGCTTTGGCGCAGGCTCTTGATGTTTGGCAAGCTGGCGAGCGAGCAACGGCGGATCATTGGTACGTGGCCAAGAAGCGAATGCTGCCCGATGGCTTGCGCGTGTATCGCGGCGGCGTGTCGCAGAAGGGTATCCCGCTGGACGGCGCACTGATGGTCCCGGCGTTCAGTCCCGAGGGCGAACTGGCGACGCTCCAGTTCGTGACGCCATCTGCCAAACTGAATTTCCCCGGCCTGCCGGTGTCAGGATTCCATGTAGTCGGCGGCAAACCAGTGCCGGGCACATTGATTTATGTGTGCGAGGGTATCGGCGCTGCTATGACGTGCCACCAGGCGACGAGATCGGGGGCGGTCTGTACCTTCGGCGCCGGCAACACGCTGCGGGCCGTGGAGTGGCTTTCTGGCCTGTCCTGCAAGCCCGTTATCGTTGCCGACAAGGGCAAGGAACATCAGGCTGCCGAGATTTCACGCGCGTTCGATTGCCAGTGGGTCGAGATGCCTGCCGACAAGCCGGCGAATTACGACATCAACGACATGCAGGGCGAGGCGGATCTGGCAGCGGTGGCGCGCTACCTCGGAACGGCACGCGGTCATGCTCGCAAGTATCAACCGCTGACCGCCGGGATGCTGATGGCGCTGCCGCTGGTGCGTTGGCGCATCAAGGGCGTACTGCCCGAGTCCGGAATCGGCGTGATGGGCGGTCAGTCGGGTGCCGGCAAGTCATTTCTTGCGCAAGAAGCCGCGTTCCAGATTGGGCAGGGTGGGCAGTTCTTCGGGCATCGGTGCTTCAAGGCTCCGGTGATCTATCTGGCCCTCGAAGGTGCCGGAGGTTTCGCCGGCCGGCTGCGAGCCTGGCGAACGACCTTCGGCGAGATTCCCGAGTCGGTTTCGTTCATCGTTCGACAGAGTTTCGACATTCGACAGGAGTCGGACCGCTCCGAACTGATCCGCACGCTGCAGGACATGGCCTTCGAGAAAGGCGTGATCATCCTCGACACGCTGGCCCAGGCCGCGCTCGGCATGGAGGAAAACAGCAGCGAGGGCATGGGCGCAGTGATCGAGGGGATGCAGGAACTGCAGCACGCCATTGGCGGGCTGGTGCTGGCCGTGCATCACGTTGGCAAGGATGCCAGCAAGGGACTGCGCGGCCATTCCAGCCTGTTCGCGGCGCTGGACGTGGTGATGGAGATCACCAGGGAGGGCGATGCCCGCTCATGGAAGATCGCCAAGAACAAGGACGGCAAGGACACCGAGGATTTTGGCTTTGAACTGACCCCGGTGGTGATCGGCGAGGACTACGAGGGCGACGAGATCACAAGCTGCGTGGTGCGGCCAACAGAGCGCCCCGACAAAAAGCCGCGAGTCATCGGACCGAAGGGTGACAGGCAGATCCTGTGCAACGCAATCCTCGGCGAAATGCTGCGCACGGCGAGCCGGTTTGGTCAGGGTGGCGCACTGGCGACGAAGCCATGCGTATTGCTTGAGGATGCGGTCAACGCCTGTGCGGCGAAACTGGCCTGCAAGGAAAACCAGAGGAAGAACGAAGCGCGCCGAGTCATCCAGGCGCTGCAAGCTCGGGAAGTGATCGACATCGGAGGGGAATGGCTGTGGTCAAAGTAGTCGCCTATCCGGTGATTTTGTGTGGTTCGTTGGAGTTTAAGCAGACTTCGTGCCGGCTGATCCGGTGTCTGCATTTCCTGATTTTCGCGCCGGCAGATCCGGTAATCAGGGGTGTCGAAAGTGCCTACTTTCGACACTTTCGACAGTTGCTAATGTCATGCTGTTTATTGGGTGATTTATTTGCAATGTCGAAAGTGCTAAAAGCGGCGCAAGTGTTTGATTCTATTAATTGTCGGAAGTGTCGGAAGTTGTCGGAAGTGCCTACTTTCGACATTTTCGACAGACAGGCCGGAAATGTCGAAGCTGGGGGTTTCCCCCCGTAGGGGGGAACCCGCTTCCGACATTCCGTGAGCCGGCAGCATTGGAGATCGACGGTATGAACGACGACATTGACGCTCGGCTATGGAGCCTGAGATTGCGGATCGAGGCTGCGCTGGATTCGATTCACGATCTGGCACTGGCGAGGTTTCGGTCGCTGGCACGATCAACCGGTCAGCGGACGCGAGTAGATCGGTGGAGGGGATGAAGCGACAGGATGGGATGAAGCGCCCGACGCTGACCAATCGCGCCCGCGCGCATTTCCGGTCGCCGTGGCTGATCGTTCGTCCCGAGCCGGTCGACTGGTTTCGGCTGCTGGTCGATCTGCAAGGCTTTGGCTGGAGTAATGCGGATGTTGCCAGGGCGATCAACGTGGCGCCCTCGACGCTGGCCGAGTGGAAGCAGGGCATTGAGCCGAAGTTCGAGAACGGACGGGCGCTGGTGATCCTGCACGCTAGTGTGTGCGTGGTGAAGCCAGAAATACGACATACCGAATCCTCCGCAGGGGCTTGACGGGTAAAACCTGCTCCATTAATTCGATGGAGTCCGTTCATGTCCCGATCCGTAGCCGTGCAGGTGCCCGGCGAAGCAGCGAACCCTGACGATACGCAGCACAGCGTCGACGCCGCCTTGGAAGCCGCAGCCACTGGCCGCACGCATCGGGTGCGCAAGCACCGCGACGCCCCACCTGCCCCGACCGTCGATGATCCGATCCGCCCGCCTGGCGTGGGGATCAATTCCCGCGCCGGAATGTCCTATGCCGAGGCGATGGCGATGCTGGCGGCTGGAACGCTGACGAAATCCGTGCTGACGCCTGAAGGCTGGGTCTGCCCTCCCGAGGCGCCGCATCCGTCCCACCGAACCCCACCGAAGCGAGGCTGATCATGTGCGGAGGAATCATCGAATCAATCTTCGGCGGTGGCGACAGTTCGCCGCCTCCTGTCGTCCAGTCCTCGCCGATTGCCGACCAGGCCAAGGCCGATGCGGATGCAGCCGGCAAGTCGGCGCAGGCCAAGACGGCTCGTAAGCGTGCGGCGCGTGCGTCGTCCTTGCTGGCGACGGGCGGCTCCGGCGATCTGTCCAATCCGGTGACCGGCCTTCCCTCGGCGCAGTCGAAGCCGACGCTCGGGGCGTGATTCGTGGCCGCTGATGTCGCCGCCCTGTTGCGTCGCCTGGCTGCGCTGAAGTCGAAGCGGACCGAGGTCGAGACCGAGTGGAAGAAGTGCTACGATTTCTCGATGCCGATGCGCGGCACGCTGTTCGCGTCGAGCGGGACCGAAGGCAACCTGAGCGAGGGCGCGAACAAAAAGGCCGATCTGCTCGACAGCACGGCAACCGATGCGGTGCGAATCCACGCCTCGGCGTTGATGTCCGGCCTGACCCCGGCGAACTCGCGCTGGTTCGGGCTGGATGTCGGCGCCGGCAACGAGGACCGCGAAGACGCAGCGCGCAAGTGGCTGGACGAAGTAGCGGAATCGATCTGGGAACAGATCCACGCCAGCAACTTCGATGCGGTCGGCTTCGACTGCTGCATCGACATGACCATCGCCGGGCAGTTCGCCATGTTCATCGGCGAGAACGAAACCGGGCTACAGTTCGAGCAGTGGCCGCTGGCCTCGTGCTACTTCGGCGCATCGACGCGCGGCGGAGCGATTGACACGGTATTCCGCGAAGTCGTGATGTCAGCCGAACAGGCTGTGGCCGAGTACGGCGCGCACATGGTCAGCGAGAAGACGAGGGAACTGGCGACGACCAAGCCCGACGAGGCGGTGCATGTGGTGTGGGCGATTTACCCGCGCAAGGACGGCAAGGGCAACCAGGCGAAGAACATGCCCATCGCCTCGTGCCACTTCGAGAAAGACAGCAAGACGATCCTGCGCGAGTCCGGCTATCACGAGATGCCGGTCGTGGTGCCGCGCTGGCAGGTGCTGCCCAATTCGGTCTATGCGCTCGGCCCGATGCATGACGCGCTGCCGGATGCCAAGACGCTGAACGAGGTCGTCCGCTACGTCCTGGCGAATGCCGACATGGCCATCGCCGGCATGTGGATTGCCGAGGACGATGGAGTTCTGAACCCGAAGACAATCCGCATCGGGCCGCGCAAGGTGATCGTGGCGAACAGCGTCGATTCGATGAAGGCGCTGCAGCCGGCGAGCAAGTTCGACATTGCCGTGCTGGAGATCGACCGCCTGCAGCGCAGCATCCGCAAGGTGCTGATGGCTGATCAACTTACGCCGAAGGATGGCCCGGCGATCACCGCGACCGAGGCGACGATCAACGTCGATCTGATCCGGCAGCAGCTTGGCCCGATGTTCGGCCGGATGCAGTCCGAGTACATGGCGCGGATGATCGATCGCGTCTTCGGCCTGATGTTCCGCGATGGTGCCTTCGGCAATCCTCCCCGCGAACTGGCTGGCCGCGACTTTCGCACGCAGTATCGCAGCCCGATTGCACGCAGCCAGAAGGCCGTCGATGTCGCGGCGATGGACCGCTACGAGGCCGCGCTGGTGCAGGAAGTCGCCGGCACCGGCAACACGGCCCTGCTCGACAATTACGCCTGGGACAAGGCCACGCGCAAACGTGCTGAACTTCTCGGCATCCCCGCCGACCTGATGGTCGAGCAGGACGACATCGATACCCTGCGCGAGCAGCGCAGCCAGCAGCAGGCCCAGCAGCAGCAGGCGGCCATGATGGCGCAGGCAGCGGGCGCAATGGGCGGGCAGGTGGCGGCATGATGTCCCCCGATAAGATCGCCGACCTGCGCATCATCCAGCGCATCGAGCTTGGCCAGTCGAAAGGCCAGATCGTCGCCGGCTGCGGGCGGATATTCGCTTTGTCGTATGACTCGCTCCCCGACCTGATCCATGCTGTCGAGATGGTAAATCTCAAGATCACCGGGAAGATGTTGATGCTCAAGGTCGTGCCGAAGCTGTACGCCCCCGAGGCATTGGCTGGCGCTCGCATCATCGGCGGCGGCGCTGACCTGTACGACGGGCAGCAGGGCGAGCCGGTGCAGCGCTTCGGCCACTGGTGCCGCGTCGAGATCAACGGCAACGTCTACGACTCGTGGTTCACGCGCCTGGACGAGTTGATCAAGTGTCTGTATCGCGTGGTCAAGGACGAGCAGAAAGACCGCTACGTCAAGCCGATCATGGAGGGCGCCGCAGCATGAGCCAGGTTACGCCGGCCACCTATCACGCCGCGTTGGTGGGGCACCACGAAGGCGCGACGGTGCTTGACGATCTGATTGCCCGCTTCGATGCGCGCATGTCGTTCGTGGCCGGTCATGCCGACCTGACGGCATTCCGCGAAGGTCAGCGGTCCGTGATCCGGTTCATTCTGGACACAGTGGTTTCCGTCGAGAGCGGGGCGCCCAAGTTCCCGCCGACACTTTAAGGAGAAACGAGAATGTCTGTACTGATGCGCAAGATGCTGGGCCTGCGGTTGATGGATGCGGCAACGGGTGACGAAGGCGCTGCCACTGGCGGCGGTGGCGTTGCGGCAGAACCGAGCGTGCTGGAATCGCTTGGCAAGGGCGACGATACGGCTGCTGCTGCCGCCCCGGGGGCGGATGCTGCTGCACCGCCCCCGACCGGAGAGCAGGCCGCGCTGAAGGCCAGCGAGACCGACACACGCCGCCCGGCGCACGTCCCGGCCAAGTTCTGGGATGCGACCAATGGCGAGATCAACCACGAAGCCTGGGCCAAGTCCTACACCGGGCTTGAGCAGCGCATGAAGGACACTGGCCTGCCGCCGAAGGAAGCCGACGAGTACAAATTCGAGCCGCCTGCCGGGCTGGAGTCGTTCGACCTGGACCCGGATCAGGCTGCCGCGTTCCGCAAGGAAGCGCACGAGATGGGCCTGACGCAGAAGCAATACCAGACGGTCATGGAGAAGTACGCCGCGATGATCCCCGGCATTGCCGAGCAGGCCGTGAATTACGGTCGCGGCAAGGCCGAGGCCGCGCTGAAGGACTACTACGGCACGCCGGAGAAGACCACGGAGAACGTCCGCCTGGCATTCAAGGCGTTCAACGCCTACGCCGACGAGGCCGATGCGAAGGAGATCAACCGCATCGGCAACATGCCGGCGGTGATCAAGATCCTCGCCAAGGTCGGCCGCGAGATGCAGGAGGACCCCGGCGTCAGTGGCGATTCGATCCTGGCTGCCGAGAGCATCGACGAATTGATGGCCAGGGGCTCCCCGTATTGGGATCCGAAGCATCCGAAGCACGCCTCTGTCAAAGCCAAGGTCTCAGCGCATCACGCCGCAGCGGCCAAGCAGAAGCAGCGCAAGGCAGCATAACCCCACAACCCCGGCACGGCTGAACAACCGCAAGGCCAGCCACGCCGGACAGCAGCACAGCGCGGGAACAACTGCACGGCAGCCCGCAACCGCAGCACCGCATGACCGTAGCACCAGGGCCGCTCGGCCGGCAAGCCGGCTAAATGAGCGAACAACCCGAAAAGACCGATCCATTCATTCAAACCCTTTTCGGGAGATACATCATGAGTTTCCAAGTTACCGAAGCGTTCGTTACGCAGTTCTCGGCGAACTTCTACCATCTGTCGCAGCAGAGCGAATCCCGCTTCGAGTCGAAGGTCGTTGTCGAATCCGGCATCGTCGGCGAGTCGAAGAAGATGAACCGCATCGGCGCGACTGCCGCCCAGCGCAAGACCACGCGCCACGGCGACACCCCGCTGATCGAGACCCCGCACTCCACCCGTTACGTCGACCTCGACGATTACGAGTGGGCCGATCTGGTCGATGACCTGGACAAGAAGAAGATGCTCGCCGATCCGGCCAGCGACTACCTCAAGGCCGGCGTCGCCGCCATGAATCGCGCCAAGGACGATGTGATCATCGCCGCGATGAACGGCAATGCGCGTTCCTCGTCCGGTTCGGTCGCTCTGCCTGCCGCTCAGTTGATCGCGCACGGCTCGGCGGGCCTGACCAAGGCGAAGCTGATCACCGCCCGCAAGAACTTCCGCACCAACGAATGCGACGGCGAGAACGGCGAGGAACTCTACATCGCCTACACGTCCGAGCAGTTGGAAGACCTGCTCAACGATACCACGCTGACGGACACGCAGTACAACACCGTCATGTCGATGATGTCGGGTGACATTCCGAAGGGCCAGAAGCTGTTCGGCTTCGGCGTCATTCCCTCGGAGCGCATCACCAACAACGGCACCAGCGACCTCGTGCTGGCCTGGGCGAAGTCCGGCGTCGCGCTGGGCATTGGCCAGGAGATCACGACCCGCCTGACCGAGCGCGCTGACAAGTCCTACGCAATGCAGCCGTATGCCTGTATGTCCCTCGGCGCCGTCCGTATCGAGGACGCCAAGGTCATGCAGATCGCCTGCAACTAACCCACGCCACTGAAAGGAAAACATCATGGCTGCTGAAAACCTCAAGAGCACGGCTGTCACCAATGCCGACGCGACGCCGGTCGACATGACTGGCGCCTACCTGCAACACGGCCGGCTGCGCGAGTCGGTTGCGATCGTGGAAGCGGCCGGCGGTGACGCCGGTTCGACCTACCGCTTCTGCCGCATCCCGTCGAGCGCTCGCGTTTCGGCCCTGTTCTTCGCCTGCGACGACCTGGGAACCGGCTTGACCCTCGACATCGGCCTCTACAAGACGGCTGCCGATGGCGGTGCGGTGGTCGATGCCGACTTCTTCGCCTCGGCGGTGGACGTGGCAACGGCGGCGCTTGCCGAAGCCAACCTGCTGCACGAGTCGGGCGTCGTGAATATCGACGACTCCGAAAAGCGCATCTGGGAAGCCCTCGGCCTGACCGCAGACCCGAAGATCAGCTACGACATCACGGCCGTTTCCGCGTCCGCTGCTGCCACTGGCACGATGAAGGTCCGCGTCCAATACGTCGATGGCACCTGATCGACGCAACGACTGACACATCAATGAGGTTCCTCCTTCCTCGTGTCAGCTTCACCGCCTGCCCCTTGCGGGGTGGGCGGTCCTTTTTCATTGTCGAGGGCTAAATGGCTACCTCGAAAGTCCAGGTCTGCTCAAACGCGCTGATCCTGCTCGGGCAGAACACCATCGCGTCGTTCTCCGAGAACAACGACCGGGCGACGGCCTGCTCGAACCTGTGGGACAACTCCCGCCAGGCGGTGCTGCGCTCGCATCCGTGGAACTGCGCCATCAAGCGCGCGGCCCTGGCGCCGGATTCAACCGCGCCGGAGTTCGACTGGACGTATCAGTTCACGCTGCCCGGCGATTGCCTGCGCGTGCTGTCGGTCGGTCAGGACGGCGACGTTCCGGAATACCGGCTGGAAGGCCGCAAGATCCTGATCGAGGACAACCCGGCGTACCTGAAGTACATCTACGACAACGAGGACGTTGCAAGCTGGGACGCGCAACTCGTTGAGGCCATGACGCGCTACATGGCGTTCTCGATGGCCTATGCCCTGACCAAGTCGACCAGTCTGCGCGATTCCATGTATCAGGAATTCACGCTGCTGCTGAAGCAAGCCAAGTCGGTCGATGGGCAGGAAGACACGCCCGAAGAAGTCGGCGATTTCCCGTTCCTTGCGGCGAGGCGCTAAGTGGCGCGCGTCGATTACATCCAAACCAACTTCACGGCTGGGGAAATCTCCCCGCGCCTGCTGGGTCGCGTCGATGTGGCGCGCTTCAAGAACGGGCTTAAGACGTGCCTCAACGCGGTGCCGCAGGTGCATGGCGGCGCCAAGCGCGCCCCCGGCACGCGGTACGCTGCCGAGACCAAGGACAGCACCAAGTATTCCCGCCTGATCCCGTTCATCTTCAACCGGACACAGGCGTTCATTCTGGAATTCGGCGACGCCTACGTTCGGTTCTACACCACGACAGGCCAGATCCTCGATACTGGTACGCCGGTCGAGGTCGCCAGCCCGTACCAGGACGACGAGCTTGACGACATCCACTATGTCCA
>SXGU01285914.1_pt1 | contig 11631 bp, 15 predicted proteins | sample 3174531 | NCBI WGS metagenome assembly SXGU01 (sample SAMN11356863, study PRJNA531348) | freshwater metagenome | isolation source: freshwater sample F1-140 | place: China: Fuxian Lake, Yuxi | collected 2017-12-25
AGTTGTCTTTCATGAGCAGGTAATAGCAATTATCGCAAAGCTAACTGGTTGTAGTTTGGGTAAAGCAGATCAGATGCGCAGAAAGCTTGGCACTAAAGAAGATGCCCAAATAGTTTGTGATTGGTTTTACCTGCAAGCAAGTAAGTCTGGTTACACAAAAGCTGTTCTAGATATAACCTGGCAGATCTTAAAAGATTTTGCATCCTTTGGCTTCTGCAAAGCCCACGCATCCGCCTTCGCACTCACCACCTATCAATCTGCATACTTAAAAACACATCACACCGCTGCATTTTTAGCAGCGGTTCTTACTCATGAACCTGGGATGTATCCAAAGAGATTAATACTTGATGAAGCTCGTCAGTGGGGGATAAAGATATTACCTATTGATGTTAATAAATCTACCCAGAGTTATAAGGTAGAAAAAGTTAATCCAGATCGTAAAAATACTTATCTCTATAAAGCACCTAATACCAGTAGCAGCGGCGCTAAATTAACTCTGCCAGATGCAACTGGTTATGGAATCAGAGTCTCTCTCTCAGATATCGCAGGCATATCTGCCGCTGAAATACAATCAATAATTACAAACCGGCCCTACCAAGATCTAGCCGACTTCACCTACCGCTCAGGTGCTTTCTGGCCAACAACGCAGGCACTTGTTGAAATTGGCGCCTTTGATCACCTGTATAAAATTGGTGTGAGTGGTAATTTAAATAGAAGAGATTTAATCCAGCACCTAGCTGAGCTAAAGAAATTAAACGCTAGTAAAGCAGCTGTTGGTCAATTAACACTTTCATTATCACCTGGTGTGATAGATAGCCTTGGCTTACCTGATATTACAAAGAGTGAGCAGATAAGTAGTGAGTTAGAAAATCTAGGCTTAGATGTTAGTGAGCACCTACTTAAAGCCTACGCACCCTTTCTAGATGCACTTAAGGTCTGTAAATCAAGTGATCTAATAAAACATAGATCAAATCAAGAGGTATTAGTAGTTGGCGCAAAGGTTGCTCTGCAATCACCACCAATTAGAAGTGGTAAGCGGGTTTTATTTCTTACCCTAGATGATGGCTTTGGTTGTAGTGATCTAAGCTTTTTTGAAGATAGCCAACAAAGCTGCGCCCACATCATTAAAGGACATAACTTAATCCTTGCAAAGGGAGTAATTAGAAGAACTGGTGCAAGAGGAATATCAATTAGAGCCTCAAAAGCCTGGGCGTTAGATGAGATATATCAGGGCTGGCTTGGTGATCAAAAGAGATTGCCGGTGGCTACTGACAGTGAGCAGGTCTATATTTAAGATATGGAAAACCAAGTAATGCTGATGATCGATGCTCTAAAAGATGGCTTTAATAGATTTGCAGATTTCTCTGGTGTATCAAGTAGATCCCAGTACTGGTACTTCATCCTAGGCACAACCATCGCCTCAGTAATTGCTCAATTAGCCTTTGGTGATTTAGGTGGCAACTTAGTATCACTTATTACGCTAATCCCAACCATTGCAGTTGCAATTAGAAGAATGCATGATGTTGGCAAAAGTGGTTGGTTTATCTTAATTCCGATCTATAACCTTATTTTGGTCTTATCACCAAGTAAAACTAGTAGTAACTAAGTGTAATAAGTGGTAAGAAAGGTGCATAATGTTTGAATTCATACTGCTATTTATCTTCTTTTGGTGGCTCTTTAGTCGCAATGAAAAACGCAAAGAAAGAAAGCGCAGACTTTTTAAACCCTCTCTCGATCAAGAGTATAAAGAACTAATTCAATCATCTGATAACTCAACTGGCATAGCACTCTCAGTTAAGGCCTACCTACTAGATGTCTTAGATGATGATAATAATGATAGAGAAAAGTACTCAGATGCTCGTCTGGCTCAAGGACAAGAGATCTTAGATAAGGCAGGTGCCTCAGCTCTTTACTTCATGGCAGATATCGCAACTCAACTATCAATAGTTGCTAGTGCTCAAATAAATGGCATCCCAAATAATGTTGAGGCAGATCTAAGAGGGACCGCCACGCCTGCAAACATAATTAATAAGGTAATAAAGGTATGAAATTATCCAAAGTAAAGAGATAATTACTTCATGGAATTACTTGCAAACTTTAAAGCAAAGCGTGCTGCTAAAAGAGCTGCTCGAATATTTGAAGAGGATATGCGCAGTTGGAATAGTGAACAAGAGATATTAAATATTGCACTCGATATTTTCACCGGTGCAGCTGGTGGGGTTGAGCCAGAGGATCATCAACTAGTTCAGAAAAAAGGTGAGTTAGTTTTATGGACTGGTCAGGCAATCTTGCAAGAGGCTGGGCGCACACCATCAACATATAGTGGTGGCTCCTCTGGTATCTCAGTGCCAGTAGTTGCAGGTATCAGAGTGCGCGTGGGATCTTTTAAGGGATCGGTAATTCCGGGGGAGGAGATACAGATTGAAAAAGATTCTGGCTTAGTAAAACTTACAAATCAGCGATTAATTTTTTCCGGCCCCTATAACACTATGGAGTGGGCCTTTGCCAAAATGTTATCGGCTGCTAGAAATGAAAGTGGTAACTCTTTTATTATCGGTGTCTCTAATCGCAAAAAAACTAGTGGATTAGTATTTTCACCCTCAGATGGCCCCATCTTTGCCAGATTATTTGCTATGGCCCTCTACTCATTTGAAGAGGGAGTGCCTGCCACAGTAAAGGCTATTAAAGAGGAGATCAAACAAAGTGCTGAGCGCAAACCAGTTCTACTTATCGAGAGTGCACCAAAGCAAATAAAGGCCTAACTTTTTCCAGTTCTAGAGTTAGTTCGCTCTTTTTTAGTTGCAAAGGCAAAAATAGCAAGACCTGCCACTATTGCACCAGCGCCCAAGCCGTAAGAGACGACATCATCTGAGCGATCAGTATCAACAAATACACCGACAAATACCACAGCAATAATGGCAACTACCACACCAATTAGCTTTGATTTTAAATCATCTAAGTCATCAACTCTAAGCCAGGTGGGAACATCAATTTCAGCATCAATAAATAACTCATATATGCCATAACCAATTACTAAAAGCACAGTTCCCAGCAAGATCGCATCGATTGCAGTTAACACATCCACAATTGATTCTTTTAAAGTTAACTTATTTGAGATCGCCTGCATTACCACCATCACCATCTCAATGGAGCCTTGGGCCATCAAAAGAAGAGCTCCTAATATGGAGGCAAGGGCTGGAACTATTACGGCGTATCTGGTCATGCTAAGTAATTTGTTCATATACCAAGTGTAGTTGATAAAGTGGGATGAATGATTTAAGCCACAAAATACCCAGATTTAGAAGGTGCACATCTTCTAAAAGTCGGTAGTGAAGTTAGGCTTACTCACCTAATGAGTGAACTAAAAATTGATATCAATGAGGATGCGCTCTTAATTATTGAAAGAGATTTTAAAGGGCTCTACTCCGGTGAGTTAGGTATCTCATCAATTCCTGGTGGACAAAGCGCAGCTAATGCAGCACTGGCAAAGTTAGAAATCTCAGGTTATGCAAATAGACGAAGCCAGCTCTATCCAAAAAGTGCGCGCGGGGCAACTGTGTTATCCCCTTATATTCGCCACAATATTTTGACTTTGCCCCAAGTTTATAAAGCGGTAAGTGATGCCCCATTTAAGGATAAAGAAAAGTATCAAGATGAGCTTTACTGGCAGGAGTATGCCCGTCATCTCTATGCCAGAGTGGGGGTTAGATTATTTGAAAACCTACGCTATGAAGTAAATGCAACTACGCAAGGTGATGGTTGGAATAGGCAGATGCTTTGTATTGATGAGACGGTATCAGAGTTAGAAAATGATGGCTGGTTGGTAAATCAAAGTCGGATGTGGCTGGCAAGTCATTGGACGGTTCGAAGAAATAAAGGTTGGCTTCATGGGCAAGAGAGGATGCACCAAAATTTAATCGATGGCTCACGGGCGGCAAATCTGCTTGGTTGGCAATGGACAGTAGGAGCTGGCACAGGTAAGGCTTATGGTTTTGCTAAGTGGCAGGTGGATAAACGCGCACCTGGCCTATGTTTAAAGTGCTCACTAAAAAGTGCTTGCCCAATAAATGAGTTTCCAGATGAGGTAGCACTTCATCAATTAAGTAAAGATGCTCTACTAGATAATGATCCTAATCTTTCGCAAACTATCGGCCCCACCACACCACTCATTACTGGCACACCTACTCATGTCCTGCTAACCATTGACTCACTAGGTGATGATGATGCAGCTCTTTTAGCCCATAAAGAGCTACCGGCAGTATTTGTATTTAATCAACAAGCTCTTTTAAAGTTGCAGTTAAGTGCTAGGCGCCTCGCCTTCTACCTCCAGACATTATCTGATCTCAGTAAAAGACGAGAGCTACAAGTTTATTTAGGTGATCCAATTAAATTTGCGCAGGATAATCAAGTAGCAATTACCTACGCGCCTGTACCATCTTTCAAAAAGTATAAAAATATTGCAGCCATCTACCCATACCCATGGCTTAGAAAGCCGCACGCAGGCTCAGTTAGAAGCTTCTCATCTTGGCGAGGCAAGTTAGGCAAATAAATGAAGATAAAAAATCTCTATGGTGTCTATGACGCCGATGCCACGGTTATAGGTGAGATCAGTTATTGGTTGGGCGCTCGCATTGGTATTAGGCATTGCAGTCTGTGCGATATCACCCACTCCTTATTTCGTGAAAAAGTGGCCTGGCAAAATTGCCAAAGTGAGTTACTAAATAAACATGGTGTTAATTTTCAAGCCTTTCATCGCAATGATCAACCAGAGCCGGTGCGAAAGGTAATTAATGGGAAGTATCCAGCAGTTGTGGCGCAGGATACGGCCGGAAACTTTTCTTTATTTATGGATGATCGGGTGATCTCCTCCTGTGGCAGCTCACCAGCGCAATTTATGATTGAGATTATTAAATGCCTGCCTGAGGCTTTAACCGGTAAGTGATGCAGGCTTGCCACCTATGAGCACCAGTATCTGCCAAAGGTGTGATCAATACCTAAGCTCATCTATACCAACTGTTAGCGCAGGTAATAGATGTAATCAATGCACCCATTACGCCTACTCTCAAGATGAGCCTGCCTATTTATATTTAATTACAAATACACAATTAAATAAACACAGGATCGGTATTGGCTTAGCTGGGGCAGAAAATAGCAAGCTAGAGCAATTACTAAATGATGGCTATATCCCAGCCGGTATTTGGCACCATAGCGATAAGAAGAAAACTTATGATTGGGAGGGTAAGGTATTTAAGAAAATAGCCGCCATACTTAAAGAGGATATAGATAAGCCGGTAGCAATGGGGCCATGGGTTAGAAATTGGTCTGAGTATATTTTAGTCAGCGCCATATCAGCTCAGCAGATTATAAAAATAATTCGTGAGGTAGTGAAAAAGTGAGAGAATGAGCATTATTAATGTATTAAGCTGGAATATGCAGGGGCGAGATTTAAATTGGGCTTACCTTGCAAAAAATGTAGATTCTGATTTCGCCCTGTTACAAGAGGTGACATATCCAAGCGGGTATGAGGATACCTTTACCTCAATTATTCACCACCCTAAGAAAAAACGGGCCTGGGGTAGCGCGATAATTTCTCGTAAGATAAAACTTACGCCCCATAACAACTTAAATTTTGGTTACTGGGGTTTTAAATTAAATGGTTCACCTGTAGTTGCCAGCACACAAGGTGATAACCCCCTTCACCTTGCATCTATTCATGCCTGGCATGGCGTGCTAGAAACAAGAGATTTTATAAAAAATCCATTAAATGGCATAACAGTTGAGGATAAAAATAATATTAAAGAGATCTCAGTTATCAGGCATCTTTTAGCAGAGTACTTAGCAGATAAGAGATTTATTGTAGGCGGTGATTTAAATGCCACCTTTGAGCGCGATAGTAAGGTTTTAAATAACTTCTTAAAGTTAGGATTTAAGGAGACATCTAAAAAGTTTTATGATCAGGCCCAACCAACCTTTTTTAAAAAGGGGAGTAGGCCATCAGATCTTGATCATATTTTCACCGATAAAAAAGAGTATAACCAGGTGGCCTCTTGGCAGGTCTTAGTTGAGGTGGCCACAGATCTTGAGCTAAGTGATCACGCACCGATACTGATGCAGTATGAGATGTGAAAGTTTAGGATTAAATAAAGGTAAGTGAGTAAGAGATAATTACTGAAATAGTAAGGGCAACTGTCATATTTATTACTACCTCAGCCCTTCTGCCAAGATCTGCCAATAGAAATATAACTACCAGGCAGGCGGCTACTAAAAACATTAATAAGATACTCATTTACTCACCCCCTGCACTTTCTTTTAAGAGGTAAAGGACTCCACTGGAAAATCTCGCTCACCAGCGATAATGCCAGCGATAATTCGCGCAGCAACTGCTGCTGGATCAAGTCCTGTTGGTAAAGCGGGCGCAACACCGGCTAATGGCCTAGTTGATAATCCAGTTTCAGTATGTGGGGGCCTGGCATCGAGGACATCAATTTTTTGTCTACGCAGCTCACGTCCTGCGCCCATCATCGCCGCCCATGATGCTGCCTTTGAAGCACTATAAGCTGCCATGCCAGCAACTGGTTGTTGGGCCACCACACCAGATAGATTAACAAAAAAACCACCCTCACCGATATGAGCTGCACTCTCACGGAGCATAACAATTGGCGCTATTGCATTAATTGCAAAAAGTTTTTGAAGGCTTACATCATCTAACTCAACTGTATTGCCAAAGGAGACAACTCCGGTGGCATTTATAACACCATCAAAGTGAGCTAATGATGTGAAGGCATTTTTTACAGCAGCAGAGTCACATACATCGGCCACTTCCACCTTTGAAAATTTACTAGAATCTAGTTTTGTCGCATCTCGAACAATTGCTGAGACCCTCGCACCTGCTGCTATTAATTGTGAAGAGAAGGCAGTACCTAACACGCCGGAGGCGCCGACTACCACAATATGTTTTCCATTTAGATCACGTGCCATAGAAAAGTCCAACTTTCTGCTCTTGTTTTAATACTCCTTAAGTTCATCATCTTTAGGGGCAGGAAGCAAGTGAGGCGGCAGGTGGGTAGGTAGAGATAGATCATATTTTCAGCCCCTTGCAACAGATCTAGATCTCTTAAATGATGAGGTGAATAATAAATATTTTTAAAGAGAAGCAGTGGGCTAAGAGGGTTTACCTACCTTCACTTATTACTTACTTTCACTGCTTTGAAGGTTAATACCTTTTTGCTTTATATCCTTAGCTAGCGCCCAAGCCCAGTAGAAAAGGCCAAATTGCAAAGGTAGGCGGGCATAGGCAAGTAATGGCTCTGGCATATCCCGACTACTCCACTGGATCGCCATATTGATATTAGCTGAGTAGACAATAATAAATAATGCTAAGGCGCTATAGGCACCCCATAACCTAATTAATTTACCCGCAAATTTTTTCTCAAATGGGGCAAGGAGCATCAAGGCAACTACTACTTCTGCAAGACCACTTAAGTATGTCCAAAGCCTTGGCTCACCTGGTAGAAATGGTGGAATTAATTGATCAACTGGTGCCGGTACAACAAAATGGCCCGCACCAGTTATCAGCAGCATAATCGCCATACCCTGGCCAACCTTTTGCTTTACTGGCTTCTCTTTACTCATGATAATTTCTTCCAAAATATAAGTGACCAGGTGAGTGAGGCGAGTAGCCAGGGAATTATCAGATACCGCATACTCATTTCAGCCTACCCTACTACAAATTTTTTTTCATAATTCATTTTAAATGAAACTTTAAAATCATATTCTCTTAGATTAATGTGCGCACCGCCCCAGAGATTAAAAGTAGCACAAGGCCGGCAAGGACCATCAGGTGATAATGCATTTGCTAAGTGTAAAGTCTTTATATTGGCCCACGCTTAGAGTGAATCAATGATTTACTTAACACTAAAAACAAATATTACTTTTTTATTACCTTCTCAAAGACAATTCCAGCATATGAGTCATAACTTGCCTCCACAATTACCTCACCTACCGCCCATCTAACGGGGGCAAATCTGCTGGGGGTATCTTTTCTATTAAAGCCATACCCAACTACTATCCGCCAGCCATATTTAAGTCTTAAAAACTGGTAATCACTCTCATAAAGATCTACCGCGTCCATCCATCCCAGCACATCACCCTCTGGATTAAGATTTATGCTCCTATTAATAGGTGTGGATAAGTACTGCATATGAGCAGATTTATTTAAACCAAAAAAAGCCTCATTAGCCAGATTTGTTACCCAGTTATCAAATCTTCCCATGCCAAAACTGTACGCCCGATTACCAGTTTATTGAAGTTTTTTTGAGCGCCACTTATACAGTTGATATCGGCAGTTTTTTTAGATTACTAATTTCTCAACCCCGGGTTGAGAGTTATTTTATTTTTATATTGAAGAAAATATCTTCTGCGAGCTTCGAACAACAGCACACGCTCATTTAAATACTTAGGAATCACTTGATGTGATGGACCCATCAAGCACAGCTAATCCAAATAATGATGGGCCGGGCTTAGATTCATAACATGAGAAGTAGGAGTCGTGAAAAAAGTTATATACCTATTTTTGGTGGGCAAATACTTAAAATGCGGCGACAAAATGAGCAGGCAGGGCAAGAGGGCCTAGCGCCGTTTGATCAACCTATTGGAATTCAAGGGCCCACCATAAAAAAAGCCACCCCCTCTCAGGGGTGGCCATCTTCTTTACTTCTTTTCTTTTACTTCTCTACTTTTACTTCTCTACTTTTACTTCTCTACTTACTTAAGAAGTGAAGCAACATCGACACCCTTTGGCAGGATTACTGCGTCGATTGCATGGATAACACCGTTATCTGCCATTACATCGGCGATAACAACCTTTGCCTTATTAACGCTTACGCCACCTTTTGTGGAGAGCTTCACAGTTGAACCTTCAACTGTTGCTGCGTTGCCATCTTTAACATCTACTGCCATGACCATACCTGAGACAACATGGTAGGTAAGGATCTTTGTCAGAGTTGCTAGGTTCTCAGGTAGGAGAAGTGCGTCAAGAACACCAGCTGGTAGGGCTGCAAATGCATCATTTGTTGGCGCGAATACTGTAAATGGACCATCACCTTGCAGGGTGCTCACAAGATCAGCTGCGGTTAGAGCTGCTACTAATGTTGAAAAATCAGGGTTGCCAACTGCAACATCAACGATTGTGTTTGTTACAACTGCTTCTTCCTCCATTGGAGCAGAGTCCATTGACTCATCGCCGCTACATGCTGAAAGAGTTAATAGTGCTAATGCAGCAACTGCTGCAATTGATGCTTTACGTAGTGCCTTCATTTAGATCTCCTCATTGTTGTGATTTTTGGGGGCGGTTAAGCGTTTTGTAAGTGTAGGTTAGGTGGGAAAGGCAGAGGCAGCGCCAAGTGCTTTCACGTTAATGACTTAGGTCATATATATGCTAAATCTGTTTACTCTGCGTTCACTTTCCTGAGAAATAGATAACTTATTCATAATTTTTGTGACTACCACCACCTGTTAATTTGTGGATAAGTATTTTCACCTTTAAATTTAAATAAAAGCAGGCTAAGTACTTAGGTTAATCTGCCAAGATTAGCGCTATGAAGTTAAAGCCTATTTCTACTAGCCGATCTTTGGTAATTAGTTTCACCTCGATTTGGGTATTACTGACCGCACTTGTCTTGCCACAGGCAGTTAATGCTAAGACGTTAGGGGAGCTTAGTCATATTCATAATGTGAGAGTTCATAAGGAGCTGATACTTCTTGGCACCCATGAAGGTTTACATCGATACTTCTCACCAACAAAGGTTATTAAGGTGGAGCCAAATAATTTTGATGTAATGGGGCTGGCCACAAATCAAAATGCATTATTTGCAAGTGGTCATCCAGGTGTTGGCTCTAAGTTTGCCCAGCCAGTTGGTGTGTTGCGCTCAACTGATAATGGTAAGAGCTGGAGTCAGGTGAGTTTAAAAGGTGAGGTTGATTTTCATATGCTTGAAGTGTCAAAGAGTGATATCTATGGCGCTGACTCACAAACTGGTGAGCTGATGTATTCACCTGATTTGGGTAAGAGTTGGTCAAAACGGGGCGCTAATACATACGCTGATATTGCAATTGAGGCAGCTAAGGCAGGGTCTGCCTATGGGCTTAAGAATGGGCAGATATATAAAAGTACTGACTCATTTAAAAGTGCGAAGATAATTAAAAGTAAATTAGCTTTCACCGCTCTTGAATTAGTGGGCAAGAATCTATATGGCGCAAGTGGTAATACTCTTAATTTAAGTACAGATGGCGCCCGCACTTGGAAGCAATTAGCTGTATTTGATAAAAGCCTCTCAGTAATTAGTGCCTCTGATAAAATGCTACTTGTTGTGGCAGGGGATAAGATTTTAATCTCAAGAGATCTTGGTAAGAGTTTTAAGTAGTACTTAACCTCATTTAAATCTACTCTGATCTATAAGCACTTCTTATCTGATCAAGTGCGCCCATTACAAATAAGCTCTCAGCTTCAGAAGGTAGCCAGCGGTTAATACCTGTGATCGAATCTGATACTGACTCAACCATTAGCTGATATGGATCAAGTGAGGTGAAATTATGTGTGGTGTTATTTACGATAAGTGATGATGGGGTATTCCAATTGGTAAAGGCATCACTTGCGCCAAAGTAAAGTTCACCTTTACTGCCAGTAATGCTTATCTCTTGCTTTGGTGTTTGCTCAAATGAAAGGTGAAAGTTAAAGCTTAAGCCACTAGCACTTACCCCTTTTACGGTAGTTGTTAAATCAACACCTGATGCACTCATATTCTGGTGCACAACAAGAGAGCTAATAGCGCTGCTAACACCGGTTAGGGCAACTAAAAGATGTAGTGGGTAGGGCCCAAGATCTAATAGCGCTCCGCCTCCTTGTAATGGATCAAAGCGGTAATTATTAACTGTTTTATTTTCAAAGGTGAAGGTGGCATCTAAGGTAAGAGGCTCACCTATCTCAGCACCTGCAACTACCTGCATCATTTTGTTAGTTCTAGGGTGGAATCTAAACCAAATAGCCTCAACTAGTAGGCGATTATTACTTTTAGCAACCGCAAACATCTCTTGCGCCTGGGCGTAATTCATTGCCAGTGGCTTCTCACATAAAAGATGCTTACCAGCATTAAGTGCTTTTAAACCAAGGCTTACATGCAGATTATTTGGCAAGGATAGATAAACCGCATCTACCTGAGGATCATTTAATAACTCTTCGTAATTATCATAGGCAACCTCTGGTTTAAGTGCCCCCGCTTTTTTTATATCTCTACTTGCAACTGCATATAAATTTGCATTACCGGCTGCTCTAACCGCTGGTGTGAGCGCCTTTTCTGCCACCATACCTGCGCCAATAAAACCCCAGTTAATACTCATTTACTTTAGCAGCGCTGCCTTAACTGGCGCAGCATTTAGCAGCGCTGACTGCTCAGCTGCCATCATTATTGCCACTACATCCCGTGATTGCTCGGTTTTAACACTCATCTCTTTACCTGAAATTAAATAATCAGCCACACTTTGATGAAAGGCGTAAGGAGTGGGTGTTACTGCTGGCAGAACTTGAACACTTTGATCTGGTGAATGTAATTTAATAATTGCTGGCAGATCAGCCGG
>SXGU01010808.1_pt1 | contig 11630 bp, 9 predicted proteins | sample 3174531 | NCBI WGS metagenome assembly SXGU01 (sample SAMN11356863, study PRJNA531348) | freshwater metagenome | isolation source: freshwater sample F1-140 | place: China: Fuxian Lake, Yuxi | collected 2017-12-25
CTTCATTCAGGACGTCACCGAACGTCACCAGATGGCCGACCAGGTCCGGACCGCGCAGCGCCAGGAGCTGCTTGGCCTCTTGGCGGCCGGTATCGCCCACAACTTCAACAACATGTTGGCCGCCATCCTGCCCAACCTCGAGCACGCGCGCCACGTGGTCAGCGACGACATCAAGCCCGAGATCGAAGACGCCCATCGAGCTGCGATCAGTGCGGCCGAATTGGTTCGTCAGTTGATGCAACTGGTCCGCCGCGAACGGCCCGAGGCATCGGAGCCGGTCGATCTCATGGGCCTTACCACTGAAGCACTCCAGATTTGCCGCCGAACCTTCGAGCGACGCTTTCTCATTGAGGAAGTCCCGGCCGATGCCTCGGTCGTGGTTCGCGCCAGGCGAAGCGATCTCGAACAGGTCATTCTCAACCTCTGCATCAACGCCCGGGACGCCATGGTCGATACCGCCGAGCCGCGACTCCGGGTCCAGGTGACCGCGGATCCGAGCGCCAAGCAGGCGATCATCACCATCGCGGACAATGGGATTGGCATGGCGAACGAGGTGAAGAAGCGGCTTGGTGAGCCGTTCTTTTCGACCAAGGCTCCCGGCCAAGGAACCGGACTCGGACTGGCGACGGCATACGGGATCATCCGAGACTTGGGTGGGTTGCTCGACTGTGAATCAAGCCTGGGACATGGCACCACGTTCCGCCTCCGACTCCCGATGGTCGAAGATGCCGTTCCCATGGCGGCACCCAACCCGGATCTTGTGGCCATCCGAGAGTTCATGGGCCGGACCGCCCTGGTGATCGACGACGAACCGATGGTCCGAGCCGCCGCGGAGCGGATCCTCACCCGATTCGGCCTCACCACCTTGGTGGCCAGTGACGGTGCGGACGGGCTTGCCCTGCTGGCGCGCCACCCCGAGGTCGCCGTGGCGATCGTCGATCTCTCGATGCCGGGTCTTTCCGGCACCGAGGTGCTGGCCCGGATCAAACGGGAGCGACCCGGCCTGCCGGTGGTGATCTGCTCCGGATACATCGAGAACCGGCAACTGCTGGCCGCGGCCGATGCCCTTCTGAACAAGCCGTTTGCCATGTCCGACCTTCGTAACGCGCTCCTGGATGTGCTCCAACCCCGAGGTCTGCAATGATCCATCGGTACTGGTTCCTTCTCGCCCTGGCCATCGTTCCCGCCTCACTCGGCGCTCAAACATCGAGCTACGACGGCTACCGCCGGACCTCCGAGTACGTCACCATGCGCGACGGCATTCGGCTCGCCGTCGACGTCCTTCGTCCCACGAAAGCCGGGGTGCTCCATCAGGAAAAACTCCCGGTCGTCTGGACCCACCATCGGTACAACCGGGCCTTCTTCCGGAACGACTCCCTGATCGACTACGTCAAGGGATTCGGGCAGGGCGCCGGCGAGATCATGAGCAAAGGCTACATCGTGGCGGCCGTCGATACCCGGGGTGGCGGGGCATCGTTCGGAACCCAGCAGGGGTTCTTCATGCCGGAGGAAACCAAGGACGCCTACGAGATCACCGAGTGGCTCGCGGCCCAGCCCTGGTCCACCGGCAAGATCGGTATGGTGGGCCGGTCATACCTCGGGATCACCCAACTCTTCACGGCCAGCACCGCGCCGCCGCACCTCGCCGCGATCTTCCCGGAGATGTACGTGTTCGAGTGGTATCCGATGATCTATCCCGGCGGCGTCTTCCGGGACGATTTCTTCAGCCAGTGGCAGGCGCTGACCCATCAACTGGACAGCGGCGAGAAGTTCACCTGGGGCGCGATGAACTTCCAAGGCGTCGCTCCGGTCGACGGGCCGAATGGGATGGTCCTTCGGGACTCGGCCATCGTGGGCCACCGGGTCAATCGCGACATGTACGAGATGTGGAGCGGAGTGCCGTACCGAAACAGTGTCGATCCCAAGTCGGGCAAGCCGATCTTCCTGGAACGGGGACCCGCGACCTACCTCAAACAGATCAACGCATCCAAAGTGGCCGTCTATGGATTGGCCGGCTGGTACGACGCCTTTCCCCGGGACGCGTTCTTGTGGTTCGCCAACCTCACGGTGCCCCAGAAACTCGTGGTCGGGCCTTGGTTCCACGGCCAAACCGACGGCTTCAACCTCGCGGCCGAGCAGGTTCGCTGGTTCGACCGCTGGCTCAAGGGCGTCGACAACGGAATCGACCGCGAGCCGCCGATCAAGTATTACGTCATCGACGCTCCAGCGGGCCGGGAATGGCGAACCGCCCGGAGTTGGCCGTTGGCCGAAGCCAAGCCGACCAATTTCTACCTCCGCGAAGGGACACCCGGGCGTCTGATGCGGGAGCCCGCGGTCATCCGGGTATCCGCCGATAGCCAGGTCATCGACACTACGGCAACGTTAGGCAAGGGGAACCGGTGGGCCAACACCTACGGCGGCGCCATTGGGTATCCCGATTTGGCGTCCAACGACGCCAAGGGGTTCACCTACACCTCGGCGGCGCTCACGGAGCCGCTCGAAGTGATCGGCCACCCGGTGATCCATCTCTGGGTGACGTCATCGGCGCAGGACGTCGATGCCATGGTCTATCTCGAGGATATCGAGCCGTCGGGGCGGTCCACCTACGTTACCGAGGGGGTGCTCCGGGCATCCCATCGGAAGCTCGGTAATCCGCCCTTCAAGAACTTCGGTCTCCCCTGGCCGTCGAGTCAGGTCGGCGGGGCGAGCCCGCTGCCGAACCGTCCCGCCGAGCTGGTGTTCGACCTGCACCCGACGGCGAAACGGTTCCGGGCGGGTCACCGGATCCGGGTCACCGTCCAGGGCGCCGATCGCGATACCCACAAGAAAGTGATCCCGAATCCGCCGCCGATGGTGGCGATTTACCAGGATGCGAGCCGACCGTCGCGCATCGTGTTACCGCTGGTGCCGGTCCGGTGACCGGTCAGGAGCGAGTGGCCACCACCCGGGCTCGCCAGAGGTACACTGGAACACCCAGCAGGAGCAGGAGGGCGCCCCGGAGGGCGTTGGCGGGGTTGGACGTAATCGAGCCGAAGACGACATACGCCGCCGCCGCGACGAAGACCGTGACCGTGACTGGAAAGGCCGGGCATTGAAATCCCGTGGTCGCCGGAGTTCGGCGCCGGATCACCACCAACGCCAGTCCAGTTGACCCGAAGAAGATCCAATCGGCAAAGACGACGTAGTCGAGCAGCTGGGCGTAGGCGTTCGTCAGCACGAGAACCGTGGCCCACGCGCCCTGAAAAACCAGAGCCGCCGTCGGTGTCTGGTATCGGGGGTGCAACTTCGCGAACCAGTCGAAGAACAGGCCATCCCGGGACATTGCCTGATAGACCCGGGGAGCCGCGAGAATCGTCAGGCCCAGGAAGCCGAACGTCGACGCCACGATGCCGGCACTGATGAACCGTTGCCCCCCTGAGCCGAGGAACACCGCCATCGTCTCAGCCGCGGGTGCCCGGCTCGCCGCCAATCCACCGGGACCGAGCGCCTTGAGGTAGGCCAGATTGGTCAGTAAGTACGCCAGCACGACCACCACCACCCCAGCCAGAATGGCCTTCGGCAACACCCGGCTCGGATCGATGAATTCTTCGGCGATGTTGTTGGTCTGTTGCCAGCCGCCGTACGAAAACAACACCGGGACCAGCGCGGCCGACACGGCCAGCCAGAGATTCGCCGGCGCCGATACCGTCGTGGCGGCGGCCGGCAGGCTTTGGGTTTCGCCGAGGAACGCCACGACGACCAGTACCCCGATCGCCGCGAGCTTGAGGACCGTAAACAGATTCTGGACCCAGGCGCCCCAGGTTACCCCGAAGACGTTCACCGCCGTCAACACCCAGATGGCCCCGACCGCGAGGTACGGCGTCACCGCGGCCGGGAAACCGGCCAGCGAAGTGAGGTAGGTGGCGAAGGTGTACGACACCGCCGCAATGGCGCCGGTCGCGATGATCAGCAACATGGCCCAGGCGTCCATGAAGCCGGCCAACGGACCGAACGCCTCCCGCAAGTAGGCGTATTGACCGCCGGCCTTCGGCAGCCGTTGTCCCAACTCGGCGAAGATGAAGGCGCCCGCAATCGCCACGACCGCGCCTAACGCCCAGACGCCGAGCACCAATCCGCTGGTCCCGACCCGCTGGGCCACGATCGGGGGATTGAGGAAGATCCCCGAGCCGATGATGCCGCCGATGACGGCCATCGTACCGCTGAAGAGCCCGAGCTTGCGGGCATACGTCGTCATGGAACCGGCGCGGTGGCCCAGGGTTCGGTGGGCCGGACGATCTCGAAGTTGGCCGGCGGCTTCAGGCCGGCCAAATGCTCGACGAAGTAGTCCCACCTCCGCCGGATCACGTAGGGCTCGTTCAGACTATGGGCCCGATTCGGGAGCACCAGGAAATCGAACGACTTGTTGGCCTTGATCAGGGCGTCGGCGACCTGCACCGTCATGGCCGGATGGACATTGTCGTCCATGTCGCCGGTCATCAAGAACAGCTTGCCCTTGAGATTCTTGGCGTAGGTCCCGTTGGCGGAACTTTCATAATTGTCGGTCTTCCGCAGGGTGTCTCGCGTCATCAGACCCTGGTATTTCTCCGACCAGTCGACGTTGTAGCTCCGGTTGTCATGGTTGCCGCTCGTCGACACCGCCACCTTGAAGAAGTCCGGATACCGGAACATCGCGTCGGCCGAGGCAAACCCGCCGCCGGAATGGCCGAAGATCCCGACCCGATCGAGATCGAGGAACCGGTACCGGGCGCCCAGTTGTTTGATGACCGCGAGGTGATCGGGAAGCCCGTTGTCGGTGAAATTGCCGTAATAGTTGTCGTGGAAGGCCTTCGAGCGCATCGGGGTCCCAAGGTGATCGATCTGGAGCACCACGAAGCCGAGTTGGGCCAGGGCAAAGGCCTCGCCGCCCGACTTGAAGCTCCAGGTGCCGACGCTGCCCACTTGGGGACCGGGGTAGATGTGGTTGATGACCGGGTACATGGCTGTGGTGTCGAGTCCCGGCGGGAGATACATCACGCCGTAGAGATCGGTGACCCCGTCGCGCGCTTTGGCGGTAAAGACCCGGCCCGGCTGCCACCCGACCTCTTTGAGCCGGCTGATGTCGGCCGTCTCGAGCGTTCGGATTACCCGGCCGTCGAGGGGCGACCGGAGCACCGTCACCGGGGCCGTCTCGATCCTGGAGTACGAATCCACGATGTACTTGCCGCTCGGCGAGAACTCGACGACGTGATGAGCGTCCTCCGGCGTCAGCAACACCAGCCCGGTGCCGTCGTAATTCACCCGGTACAGCTTGGCGCAGTACCAAAACTGGCCGGCCTCGCGACCCCGGGCGGTGAAATAGACCTGCTTAGCCGCCTCATCGACGTACTGGATCGCACTCGCAAACCACGGTCCATCCGTCAGCCGGTTCTTGACCTTTCCGTCGGCGCCATACCGGTAGAAATGGGCCCACCCGTCACGCTCCGACCACCAGAAGATGTCTTGCCCGTCCTTGCTCGTATACCAACTCTGCGGGTCGGTTGGTGGCGACCATTCCGCGAACGTCGCCATGCTGTCGCTGGCCACGATGGTCGGGGACCCAGTGGCGGCGTCGATGGCGGTCAGCCAGGTTCGTTTCGACCCTCGTGACAGGGCGGCAAGGTAGACCTTGTCGCTCGCCTCGTTCCAAACCGAGTCTCGGGCCGACCCGGTGGTATTGAGCTGCGCCGGCACCGGATTGAGCCGGACCTCGACGTTGCCCTTGGTCGTGACATCGATGAGGTGCAGCGTCGGGACCGGAATCACGCTGTCACCCGGCAGCGCATAGGGTTGGCTGTAGAGCTTCGGGCGCTGCGGCGTCATCGAGATATAGTGCAGGTGCTCGACCCGCCGCTCATCCTGCCGCAAGACCGCGAGCTTCTTCGAGTCCGGCGACCATCGGATCGTCGGACTCCTGGGCTGGGGCCGAACCAAATCGCCGGGCCGGGGCATGGTAAGGCCGTACCCCCAGTACTCGACCCCGTCGGTCGTCAACTGGGTCGAGTCTTTTCCTCGGCGGGGCCGGACCCAGACATTGTGGTTACTGATGAATGCTTCCCACTTCTTGTCGGGCGACAGGACGAACGGCACCTCGCTTGGAAGAGTATCCGAGACCGCACACCGGTACCCGGCGATGTCGCAGACGAACTTTTTCCGGCTTGCCGTGAACTCGATCTCCCGCTCGTTCTGGCCGTCGTTTCCGAATTTGAACGAGGCGAACGGCAGCCGGCCCGGATCATACGCCGTGTCCCGCGCAACACTCATCGCCGCCGCCAACCGGCCGTTATCGAACAACAGCGCCCGGCTGCTTCGCACCGGATCGACCACGACATACTCGGCCCCGGTTGCGGTCTTGTTGCGATACCAGAACCGGTTCCCGTCCGGATACCACTGCGGCCGCACCGAGTCCCCCGACACCATCCGGCTGGTATTCCAAGGGAGCAACCGCTCCGCCCTCGAGTAATCGACCTGCCCCCCCACTTCCCCCACCCACCCCAAACTCAACACCCCCGCCCAAAAAAATCGCATGCCTTCCCCCAATTGCCGAGTGCCGAGCGCCGAGCGCCGACTGCCGAGATCCGCGTGCCGAGCCTCAATGTCGGTCCAGACACCCCCACCCGCCAGGGCTTCGACAAACGCAACGAGGGGCGGACCAAAGCCCGCCCCTCGAAGTTGCCCCCCTGCTCGTTCACTTACCCGCCGCAACGCCGCCGATCACGCCGATCTTCCCGCCGGTCTCGGACATCTGCCCGTCGGTCCCGCCGGTCTTCCCGGCGATCGGCCCGGTCCTCGATCCGGTCCGCAACCCCGCCCACATGGCGCCGGTCGCGCCGATCTTCACGCCGGTCCCGGACATCCTCTGCCCGGTCGCGCCGGTCCTCCCGGCGATCCCGAACGTCCTCCGCCCGGTCCCGAACCCGGTCCCGAGGACCACAAGGCCGCTCTGCCTCCGCCGACTGGGCGAACATCAAGGCCGCAACCCCAAATACCGCAAGTCTGACCGACATGTCGATTGTCCCTCCATATAAGGTCCCCACCCATCCCCGACCCCGACTCCCTCAATAGACGCCCCACCCCCGCCCGCGTTAACCCCCGCGCCGAGTGCCGAGTGCCGAGTGCCGAGTGCCGAGCCCCGAGTGCCGAGCCCCGAGTGCCGAGCAAACCCCTGTCCCCCCACCCCGATCCGCAGTACAATTTCACCACCCCTCAAGACCCCGAGATCACGATGGATCCGATCGCCGCGCTCGACCACGAGCAACTCGCGCTTTTCCAAAGCCGCACCGCCCGCTCCCGAGCGCTGTTCGAACGAGCCCAACGGGTCATGCCCGGCGGCGATACCCGAACCGGCACGTTCCATCTCCCGTACCCACTGTTCATTTCGCGGGGCCAGGGGTGCCGGCTGTGGGACGCCGACGGCAATGAGTATCTCGATTTCCTCAACAACTTCACCTCGCTGCTGCACGGCCACGTTCATCCCGCGGTGCACCAGGCGATGATGGCGCAAGAGAGCCAAGGCACCGTTCACGGGAGCGCCAACGAACTACAGGTGCAATTGGCTGAACTGCTCTGCAGCCGGGTGCCGTCGGTCGAGCGGATCAGGTTTTGCAACTCCGGAACCGAGGCCAGCCTCTTCGCGCTCCGGGCGGCCAAGGCGTTCACCGGCAAAGCCAAAATCATGAAGATGGAAGGCGGCTACCACGGCTCCCACGACCAAGTGGCGGTCGCCATGGCGCCGCCATACGGCACCAACGCCTCGGCCGGCCTTTCCCCAGGGGCGCTCAGTGAAGTCGTCCTCGGCTCGTTCAACGACCTCGACGCCACGGCGGCCCTGATTCGAAAACATCAGGCCGAGTTGGCGGCGGTGATTGTCGAACCGATGATGGGGGCGGGCGGCGGCATCGTCGCCGAGCCGGCGTTCCTCGAGGGTCTCCGGGCGGTAACCAAGGAATGCGGGGTGCTTTTGGTCCTGGACGAGATCATCACCTTCCGGCTCGGGTTCGGCGGGATTCAGGAGCGCTACGGCATAAGGCCCGATCTCACCATCTTCGGGAAAATCATCGGCGGCGGTTTGCCGGTCGGCGCGTTCGGCGGCCGGGCCGACATCATGGCCTGGTACGATCCGACTCGGCCCGGCGGCATCGTGCACTCGGGGACCTACAACGGCAACGCGGTCACGATGGCGGCGGGCCTCAAGACCCTGGAGTTGTTCGATCGGGAGGCCGTGGCCCGACTCAACCAGGCGGGCGACGACCTCCGGATCCGTTTGAACGGGATCCTGGCGGAGGCCGGGGTCGACGGCATCGTGGCCGGGACTGGTTCGGTCTTCCAGCTTCATTTCATGGCGCCGCCGCTTCGAAACGCCCGTGACGCCAATCGGGGCGACCGGCGGGCGCTCCGGTTGATGCACCTGTCGTTGCTCAACCGAGGGATCTTCACCGCCGGCCGCCAGATGTATGTCCTGTCGACCGCCATGACACCCGACACTCTCGAGCAATTTGTCGGTCACTTTACGGCCGCGCTCGAGCCGATCGCCGATGCGATCAAGCAGGTTGCTCCCGTGGCGGGTGCCCGATGAAGGGGGCGGCGGCGGCGCTGGCGGCACTCGGCGTCCTGATCGGCGCCCCGGTTCTGGAGGCCCAGACCCTTCAGGCCGATGTGGCCAAGATGCTCGATGGCCTGAAGGCCAAGAGTTCGATCTACGCCAAGCACATCCCGTCGGGTAAGACCGTTGATGTCCGCGGCGATGTTCCAATGAACACGCTGAGCGTGATCAAAGTGCCGGTGATGATCCAGGTCTTTCGCGACGTCGAGGCGGGCCGGATCAAGTTGACCGACCGGTACCTGGTTCGGGCGGAGGATCAGCGCGCGGGGAGCGGCTTGATCCAGACCTTCGACGTCGGTCTCAACCCGACGATCCGGGATTTGATCGAGCAGATGATCATCACCAGCGACAACACCGCCACCGATATTCTGATCAAGAAGGTCGGGGTCGATCGAGTGAATGCCACCTTGGCCCAGTTCGGTTTCAAACAGACCCGGCTCAAGTTCACCACCGGCGACTTGTTCCGCGCAGTCTGGGTGCGGGCCGATCCGAAGAACCGGTCGATGACCGACCTCGAAGTCTTCACGAAGGGATTCCCGCGGGATGCCGCGGGCTCGGCCCGGAGTTTCGCGTTGGAGGGTGATTCCACCAAGTGGTTGGGCCGGACCACCGCCCGCGAGATGGTTGACATGCTCGAGGGTATCAAGGATGCCAAGTACGCCACCAAGCAGCACAGCCAGATGATGATGGACATGCTGCTCCGTCAGTTCTATAGCTCCCGGTTGCCGCAGCGATTGGCCTGGAAGCCCGGGATCTCCATCGGCCACAAGACCGGTGACTGGCCGCCGTACGCGGGCAACGACGTCGGGATCATCTTCTATCCGGGCGGCCCGTTGATCGTGGCGGTGTTCACCAATCAGAACACCGGCGACTTCTTCGAACTCGAAGCTACCGAGGGCCGGATTGCCGAGCGGCTGGTGGGGGACTGGAAATGAGGACCCTGAACGACCCGACGGATCGTGCCGAATTGGTTCGGCGTTTGAAGACCGTGGCGCCGGACGCCCGGGGGCAGTTCGGGACCCTGACGGCGCCGCGGATGATCACCCATCTGATCGATGCGACCCGGATGGCCATGGGCGAGGTCGAGGGCTTAGGCACCGGACTGCCGGTTCTGTCGTGGCCGCCCTTCAAGCACTTGATCCTCTATGTACTACCGATCCCGAAGGCCCGGGCGACGACGGCGCCGCAGCTCCTGGCGACCAATCCGACCGAGATGGCGAGCGATGTTGACCGGCTCTGTGGGTTGATGGAGCGGTTCGCACAACCGGAGACCAAGGTGGGGGCGACCCATCCGGCGTTCGGTTCGATGACCCGGGCGTCGTGGGGGATCCTGGCGTATAAGCACACCGATCATCATTTGAGGCAATTCGGGGCCTAGCGTCAAATCGCGTTTTTCTGCTCTTGATCGCCGACCTCCCAATTCCGAAGTTGGGAGATGCCGCCGAAATCCTTACTCCTGCAAGCCGTCCGTGACCGGATCAAGTATCGGCGCCTCAGCCCGCGAACCGGGCAGGCGTACATCAGTTGGATTGTCCGGTTCATCCGGTATCATCGACTCCGGCACCCGACCATCATGGGGCCGCCGAAGTGGCCGCGTTGTTGGGACAACTCGAGGGCGCCATGTGGATCATCGGATCGTTGCTCTACGGCTCGGGGCTCCGCCTCCTTGAGTGCTTGACGCTCCGAGTTAAGGACATCGATCTTGACCGCGGGGAAATCAAGGTGCGGGGCGGCAGGGGAACAAGGATCGAATCACGATGATTCCCGACGCCGTCAAGTCCAAGTTACAAAGACACTTAGCGGTGGTCCGACCGATTCATCAGCGGGACACGGCGGCCCAGATTGGGGTTGTCCTACCTGGGGCGCTGAGCCGGAAGTATCCCAGAGCCGATCGGGAATGGCCGTGGTACTGGGTGTTTCCGGCCCAGCGGACCTATCGCGACCAGGCGACCGGCGCCCACCGGCGGCATCACCTTCACGAGTCGGCGGTCCAGCGTCGCATCAAACGAGCAGTGTTGGCGGCTGGGATCCCGAAGCGGGCCACCTGCCACACCCTGCGCCACTCGTTTGCGACCCACCTGCTGGAGTCGGGGTACGACATTCGGACCGTCCAGGAACTCCTTGGTCACTCAGACGTGAGCACCACGATGATCTATACCCATGTCCTGAACCGGGGCGGGCGGGGGGTGTTGAGCCCGATGGACGCCCTGGTTGGCGGCCGGGGGGCGGCGAAGCGAGAATAAGGTGATATCTTGCTTGCCAAGCGGTGTTTGGGGCCTCGGGTGGCCCCGCCGGCCGCATACAACAAAGCTGGGCGGTCCGAAGCCTTGAGCGTAGCCACGTTTGCGCTTGCATTGGGGGAAGGGCCGAAGCGCCCAGGTTCGGTTGCCACGATCGATTGTGACGGCGACCCTTGGCAGACGTCCGCGGCTTGGCGCTCCGTGGCGACGGGCAAGTGCTGGCAGACCCTTCCAGAGGAGATCCACATGCGTGCTGCGGCAGTGGCAACGATCGGATTGCTTGGCCTCGCTTGTCGACTTACCGAAACACCGCAGCAGGCTGAGGCTCGCATGGCGACTGAGACGGCCGCAGCGCGGCAGGCAATCGACTCGCTGAACACGGAGTTCGTCAGTCACTTCAACCAGGGCCACGCCAGCGTACTCGCCGGCCACTACACCGAGGCCGGGAGCCTGATGGGGCCCAATGCGCCGGCCGCCAACGGCCGGGCGGCCGTGCAAAGCGCGCTCGAGGGCTTATTGGCAATGAAGCCGCAGCTATCGGTGGTAGTAGAGTCAGTAGTGGCGAGCGGCCCGTTGGCAGTAGCCCGTGGTTCCTACAGGATGACGCTCAATCCGCCGGGATCACCTAGCCCCGTGACCGATGTCGGCAAGATCCTAGTGCACTGGCAGAACGTCGATGGGAAGTGGCTAATGGCCGCTGACATGTTTAACAGCGACCTCCCAGTGGCGCCGGGTGCTCCAACAAAGTAACGACTCACGCGGCCGCCTAACCC
>SXGU01334076.1_pt1 | contig 11629 bp, 12 predicted proteins | sample 3174531 | NCBI WGS metagenome assembly SXGU01 (sample SAMN11356863, study PRJNA531348) | freshwater metagenome | isolation source: freshwater sample F1-140 | place: China: Fuxian Lake, Yuxi | collected 2017-12-25
AAGATCGGCCGCCCGCGCCAGCTCTACACGGGACCCGCGCGGCGCGACTACGTGCCGGTCGACCAGCGCTGATCGTTCAGGCCGTCGGCAGCGTCAGCGTGAAGCGGGCGCCTTGGCCAGGGGCGCTGTCGACGGCGATGTCGCCGCTCATGGCGCGGGCGAGCCGGCGCGCGATGTAGAGGCCGAGGCCGGTGCCGCCGGGCTCGTTGGGGTCGAGCCGCTCGAACTTGTCGAAGATGCGGGCGTGATCTTCGGGGGCGATGCCGCGGCCCTGATCGGCGACGATCACGCAGGCCAGATCGCCCTCCTGCTCGCAGCGCAGCCAGATCATGCCGTCCTCCGGCGAGAAGCGGACGGCATTGGCGATCAGGTTGACGAGGATCTGCAGCGCGCGGCGGAAGTCTCCGGTGGCCATCACCCGGTCCTCGGCATCCGGCAGGTCGATGCGGATGCGGCGCTCGGCCGCGCGGACTGACAGCAGGCCGGCGGCGCGGCGGGCGAGATCGGCAAGGTCGATGGGCTCGGCCGCCGGCGCGAAATCCGCCTGCTCGATCGCCTGCAGATCGACGAGATCGTCGACCAGCGACAGGAGGTGGCGTCCGGCGGCCGCGATATCGATGGCATAGCCGGCATAATCGTCGCCGAGCGCCCCTTCTGAGCGGCCGGCGATGGTCTCGGCCTGGGCAATGATCTGGTCGAGCGGGGCACGCAGTGCGCTGCCGAGCCGTTCGCCGAACGCTTCGCCGGGGGCCCCGGGCGCCGGTTCGAATGGGTCGTTGGCCGGAGCGATCCGCTCCACCACGCGCGCAGCCGAGCCGCGGAACCCGGCGAATCGCCCGGTGCCGTCGATCAGCGGGACGCCCGCGAGGCGGTAGCGCGTGCGCCGGGTCGCCCTGAGTTCGGCCTGCTGATCGTCGAAGCGCCGCTGCTCGGCGAGCGCCGACAGGATCGGGAGCCCGCCATCTTCGCTCTCGATGAAGCGGAACAAGCGCGTGAGCTGATGGCCGATCAGTTCGCGGGGCGCGCGCCCCGCGGCAGCGGCGGCCGCGGGCGACACGGCGGTGAAGCGGAGCTGCTCGTCGGTTTCCCACATCCAGTCGGCGGCGGCGCGAAGGAAGTCGGCGTCGCGCTGCGGCGAGGACGTCGGCACGTAGAGCGGGCGTGCGGTCCAGCCCGACACGGCAAGCTCGACGCCGCCGTCCTCGTCGGGCCGGGCGCGAACCCACAGGTCGAGATCGCGATCACCGTCGGCAGCGATCACGCCGCGCGAGATGACGATGCCGAGCCGACGCGCCAGCCGCGCGAGCGCCGCGATCTGCGGCACGGCGAGCGGCCCGCCCGGGGCGCCGCCAGCGGCAGCGTGGAGCGCGGCGAGCCGCGGCTCGGCGGCGATCAGGCGGCCGTGACCGTCGAGCCTGCCGGACGCGGCGATCTCGTTGCTGACGGCAAGCGCGCTCATGCCGCCTCCGCAGAACGCATGCGGGTGGACAAACGGGCGATAGCGCTGCGGTAGCCGGGATCGGCCTGCCACAATCGCAAGGTAGCGCGCGCGGCGCCGACATCGAGCGCATCGTAGCTGTCGAGCTGGGCGGCAGCGGCGTCGCCGTCGCGGCCGGAGAACAGCCGGCTGCGAGTGTTGAGGCTGAGCAGGATCGCGGCCGCGGCCTCGCGGGTCACATCGCCCGCGCGAAGGAGCAGCGGCGGCCCCTTGCCGCGTGGATCGGACAGCACCTCCCACGCGGCTTCGAACGCGAGGCCGACGCGGCGGCCGAGCGCTGCGACGAACAACGGCAGGTCGCCTTCCGCGATCACCCGCAGCACCAGCGCATCGTCGAGGCGCTCGGCTGCGTCCAGCGACGCGACCAGCCGGCTGGCGCGCGCCTCGAGGCTCTCGCCCTCGTCATGAGCGGCGATCTGCGCGGTCGCTGACGCGGCAAGCACCGAATCGAGTTCGGCCGGGGAGACGTGATGATGGCGGACGGCATATTGGCGGAGCGCCGCGGCGACGATCCACACCAGCCGGTGCTGGAGCTCGGCGGCAAGCTCGGTCTCGTCCATCATCGGTTCGTTGAAGCGGTCGAAGCGCCGGCTGCGGGCGATCAGCAGCGCCATGGCGGCCGCAGCGACCGCACCGTCATCGTCGCCGATCAATTCCAGCAGCAGCGCGTCAGCAGCGCCCTGCTGCTCGCGATGGAAGCGATGCTCCTCGACGCGGCGGACGAGCACGGTGCCGAGGTCGACGTCACGCAGGATGTTGGCGCGCTCCAGGATCGGCAATGCGATCGGCACATGGGCGGAGCCGAGCGCCGCCCGAAACGCGTCATGGCCGGGGAAAGCGGCGGCCAGTTCCGCACGCAGCGCGCTCTCGATGGTCCGGACGAGCTGGGCGAGCAAGGCGGCGGCGGTGATGCGCTGCCATTCGGTGAGGCGCGCCTGATCCGGCAGCAGCAGATCGACGGAGGCGACGGCGAACCGCTCGCGCGCCGCGGCCAGCAACTGGCGGGCGGCGTCGCCGTGCGCTTCGCGTGCCGGGGGCGGCTCCATTGACATGTCGAGGACCGACCTAGACTGCCGAGGTTAAGGCGGCGCTAATCCTCACGGCGCCGGCCGTGCACCTGGTGCTGCGCCCAGAAGAAGGAGCCGGCGGCGAAGAGAAGGAGCGCGCCCAACCCCCAGGTCCACAGCCCGGCGGCGGCGAACGGCACCATCAGCAGCGTGAGCCCCTTGCGCTCGGCGAGCCACTCGCCGCCGACGATGCCGCGCGGCCGCTCGCCGCGCAAGGCGACCATGAAGGCGATGGTGACCGCGGCGAGCAGGAGCGCGCCCCAGCCAGCTTCCTTGGCGGACGAGCGGCCCAGCGCGAGCAGGGCAGCCGCGCCAAGCGTCGGCAGCAGCAGCGCAGTCCAGCCCTGATCCCGCGCCACATCGAGCCGCATCGCCGACAAGCGCATGGCGATACCGCCGAGCGGCAAGGCGAGCACCAGGAAGAGCATGCCGGCGAGGCGCCAGTCGCCGAGGAACAGCAAGGCGGCAAGGCCGATCAGCACGCCTTCGGCCAGCCCGATCCATTCTGGGCTGAAGCCGCGCGGAAACGTCCATGCGGCGCCCGATGCCTCGATGGGAGCGAGCAGGTAGCGCGACGCCCAGTCGGAGGTGCGGCGCGCCGCTGCCGCCACCATGTGCCGTTCACCCTCGGCTAGGTCGGCCGTATCGAGCGCCACGGCAAGCGCGGCGTCATGGCCATCGGCGTCCGCCGGCAAACGCTGCGCGTGCTGCTGCACGGCGCGCCGCAGCAGCGTCGATTGCAGGTCCCAGTCGTCGAGCGACGCGGCGGTGACGCGCAGCAGCGCCGTGTCGACAAGGGCGAGCCCGGCCCAGCGTGTCTCGGCATCGATCCGCTCGAACCGTTCGTCATGGCCGACGTCCGGCACTGTCAGCAAAGTGGGTGCAGCGGCGGCGGCGACATCCTGCACCTGCTGTTCCTCGGCGAGCAGGCCATCGGCGACGAGCAGCAGCCGGTCACGCCCGCCGGCGGCCTCCGCCGCTTCCGCGGCGCTGCGCGCGAGCACCAGCGGCAGGCCGTCGGTGCGCAGGCGATCGATGACGGTGAGCAGCTCACCCGGAACGCGCTCCACCAGCACCACGATCGGCCGTGCGCCGGCCGCCGCGGCGAGCCGCACCTGCCGCTCGATCAGCGGGCGCCCGGCGAGCGGGAGCATCGCCCTGAGCCCGCCGCCATCGGTGTCGTGATACGCGCAGATGAGTGCGGCGAGCGCCACGGGTCCCTTCCCTCGCGCTCCCGGATCAGGCGCGCCTCGCGCCCGCCATAAGCCGGGCGTCGGGCGCCGTGAAGCGGGCGATCAGGCGCGCGCGAAGTCGGTCAGGGCGGCGGCGATCCGGCGCAGCACGACCGGATCACCCGGCGCGCCGCTGATGGCCTCGTCCGCCAGGCCGATGAGGCCGCTGACGCCGAAGCTCGCCGCAAGGCTCTTGAGGCGATGGCCCGCGACCTGCCAATTGGCGTCGCAGCGCGCGCGACCCATCAGGTCGAACTGACGCTCGGCGCCTTCCAGGAAGGCCTGGCGCAGCTCCGCCATCAGCGCCGGATCGCTATCCACCGCGGCGGCGAGCGAGGCATCGAGAGCACCGGGATCATAGGCCATGAACGCACCTCTAAAAGCGACGAAGTTAACAACCTGCTAGTGTGCCTGCACGGCGCACATGCTAGAGTGAGTCATGGGCACGGGGGCAGAGCGCGCAGCAGCGCCGCAGCCGGAGCTGGCCGTCGAGGCCGAGGCTCCGATCACCAACGATCATATCGGCGAGGCCTATGCGCTCGGCGAGCAGTGGACGGCCGATGACGAGCGGCGCGGCGTCGGGCTGCTGCCGGGCGCATTGCTGGTCGCCGGTCTGCTGTGGACCGCTGCGGTCGCATGGGCAGCGTGGACCGGGGGCCCGGCGACGAGCGAGCGCATCGCGATCGCCATCGCGGCCGCCTGCGGGCCGCTACTGCTGCTGGGACTGGCCTGGCTGATCTTCGGCCAGACCCGACGGCGCGAGACCGAGCGCTTCCGGGAGGCCGTGCGGCGGATGAGCGAGGAGAGCGTCGCGCTGGAGAGCGTGCTGGCGATCATCGCCGGCCGGCTCGAGGACAATCACACCCGGCTCACCGACGAGGCGGCCAAGCTGATGTCGCTGGGCGACGAGGCCTCCGATCGGCTCGGCCGCGTGACGCATTATCTGGCGCGCGAGACGGCGGGGCTCGACCGGCGCGCCGCGGCCCTGGAGGCGGCGGCCGCGAACGCCCGCGTCGATATCGGCGTGCTGCTCCACGATCTGCCGCGCGCCGAAGCGCAGGCGGGCGCCGTCGCCGAGGCGCTCAAGCAGACCGGGCTCGAGGCGCACAGCCAGGCCGGTGCGCTGGAAGGTCAATTATCCGCGCTGATCGCGCGCGGCCGCGAGGCGGACGAGGTCGCGGGCGGTGCCGCCCAGCGGCTCGGCGCCCACCTCGCGCGCATCGACACCAGCGCCGCCGCTGCGGCCGAGCGGATCGAGCAGAGCTCGATGGCGATGAAGCTCGTCGTCGACGAGTCGATGAGCCGCGCCGCCGACGGCATGGAGAGCGCGCGGGCGGCGCTGGACGCGCAGTCCGCGGCGCTGCTCGGTGCGGTTGAGCAGAGCCGCGCCGCTTTGACGTCCGCGGGCGACGAGGCGGCGCAGGCGCTCGGCCGTCGGCTCGAGACGCTGACCGGACGGGTGGCCGGTCTTGCCGATCAGATCGCCGCCCAGCATGCGGCAGGCCGCGCGCTCGCCAGCGAGATCGCGAGCGGCATTGGCGATATCGAAGAGCGTTTCGCGGCGCTCGGCCAGTCCGGCGCCACCGGCGCGCAGATGATGACAGGCGCGTTCGAAAGCGTGCGGACCTGCGCCGAGCACCTCTTCACCGAGCTCCAGCAGGGCCATGAACAGGCCGGCGTGCTGATCGACCGGGCGCACGCCATGGCCGAAGCGCTCGGACGCGTCACCGACACGCTCGACGGCGATCTCAAGAACGCACTGACGCGCGTGGAGGAGCAGGCGAGCCGCGCACAAGGGGCTGCCGAGGCGATCGCGCCGGCCGTCACCGGGGCAGCCGACGCGACCGGAGCGATCACCGAGCGGCTGGCGGCGGCCGAGGCGGCCGCGACGAGCCACGAAGCGGCCGCTGCCGCAGCGGTCGCGCGGCTCGGCGAGAGCCTGGCCGCCGTCGAGGCACAGCTCACGCAGATCGGTGCTGCGGCCGGCGAGGCCGACACCGCTGCCGCGCGGTTGACCGGAGGCACGGCGCCGGCGCTCGTCGAGGCCCTGCTGCGCGTGCGCGACGCAGCCGGTGTCGCGGCCGAGCGCGCGCGCGATGCGATCACCGCCGTGATCCCGGAGAGCGCCGCCAAGCTCGCCGAGGCGAGCAGCGCCGCGCTCGAGGAGGCGCTGGCCGGTCCGATGGCCGAGCGCATGGCCCAGGTCGGTGCGGTCGCGGCCGACGCGACGGAGGCGGCGCGACGGGCGTCCGAGCGGCTGACGCGTCAGCTCGTCACCATCGGCGAATCGGCAGCAGCGGTGGAGCGGCGCATCGCCGAGGCGCGGCGCGAGCGCGAGGCCGAGGAAGCGGACCGGCTGCCCGGGCGCGTGTCGCTGCTGATCGAATCGCTGCACTCGGCGGCGATCGACGTCACCAAGATCCTCTCCAACGAGGTCACCGATGCGGCCTGGGCGGCTTATCTCAAGGGCGATCGCGGCGTCTTCACGCGCCGGGCGGTGCGTCTGCTCGACACCACCGAGGCGCGCGAGGTGCTGCGCCATTACGAGGAAGAGCCCGAGTTCCGCGACCAGGTGAACCGCTATGTTGCCGACTTCGAGAACCTGCTGCGCCGCGTCCTCGCCGACCCGGACGGCTCGGCGCTGGGCGTGACCCTGCTTTCGTCCGACATGGGCAAGCTTTATGTCGCGCTCGCCCAGGCGATCGAGCGGCTGCGCTAGGAGCGGCGCGGCGCCCAGTCGAGCATGTCGGCGCTGATCCAACCGAAGACGTAATTGGCGTAGAACAGGCCGAACAGCAGCGCCGCAAGGATGGTGGCGCGCAGCGCGGTGCGCGCGAAGCTGAACCGGTGCGGCGCGCTTTCCGCGTGCCCAGGTGCCGAGCGGACGCCGGCCTCCTCGTCGGTGCGCATGCCGAAGGGCAGCGCCACGAAGAATGCCATCACCCAGAACAGGGCGTAAATGGCGAGGATCGAGCCGAGCTTCACGGTGTCACGCCCGACCTAGGCACCCGCGAGCATGGCTGCCGCCCGGCCGGATCACACGCGCACCAGCAGCACGTCGATCACCGGCTTCTTGCCGGTCCAGTCGGTCGCGCAGCGCCGAACCGCGAGTCGCACCGCCTCGCGCAGCTTGGCCTCGTCGCCGCCGCCCTTGCCGACCGCCGCGACGACGGCCTCGCGGGTCTCGGCGATGAAGGCGTCACGATCCTCCTCGACCGGAACGCCTTCGATGGCGATGTCGGGGGTGCCGCGCAGCGCGTTGTCGCGTCCGATGGCGACCGCGACCGAGATCACGCCGCTCGCCGCGATCCGCCGACGCTGGTTCATCGTCGTGCCGTCGGCCGGAAGGATCACGTCACCATCCAAGATCAGCTGGCCGACCCGCTCCTTGCCGAGCAGCTTCGGCCCGTCCGGCGCCAGCCTGACGAGATCGCCATTCTGCTGGACGACGCCGCGCGGAACGCCGTTCGCGTTGGCGAACCGGACATGCTCGGCGAGGTGGCGGAGCTCGCCGTGGACCGGCACGATGATCTCCGGCTTGATCCACTGGTACATGGCGGCGAGCTCGGGCCGTCCGGGATGGCCCGATACGTGCACCGGCGCCTGTCGATCGGTGATCATGCGGACGCCCTTGCCGGCCAGCTCGTTCTGGATACGGCCGATGGCGATCTCGTTGCCGGGGATTTGCTTGGACGAGAAGACGACGAGATCGCCCGCGTCCAGCTTCAGCTTGTGGGTGTCGAAAGCGACCCGCGCGAGCGCCGCGCGCGCTTCGCCCTGGCCGCCGGTGGCGATGATCATCAGCTCGCGCCTCGGCAGCTTCATCGCCGCCTCGAAATCGATCACCGGCGGGAAATCGGTGAGGTAGCCCACGCTCCTGGCGATGCGCAGGATGCGGTCCAGCGAGCGGCCGGCCACGCAGACCTGCCGGCCGGTGTCCTGCGCGACGTGGCCGAGCGTCTTGAGACGTGCGGCGTTGGACGCGAAGGTGGTGACCAAAACGCGGCCTTCCGCCTCGGCGACCACGCGGTCCAAACCCTCGCGAACGCCTGCCTCGGATCCGGAGGCCTGGTCCTGGAACACGTTGGTGGAATCGCACACCAGCGCCAGCACGCCCGCGTCGCCGATCGCGCGCAGCTCCGCCTCCGTGCTCGGATCGCCGAGCTGCGGCGTATCGTCGAGCTTCCAATCGCCGGTGTGGAACACGCGCCCATAGGGCGTGTCGATCACCAGCGCATTGCCCTCGGGTATCGAGTGCGCGAGCGCGACGTAGCGCAGGTCGAACGGCCCCAGGCCGAAGCTGCCGCCCATGTCGATGATCTTGAGCGTCACCTTTCCGGTGAGCCCTTCCTCCTCCAGCTTGCCGGCCACCAGCCCGGCGGTGAACGGCGTCGCATAGATCGGCACGCCGAGGTCGGCAGCGAGATAGGGGATCGCGCCGATATGGTCCTCGTGACCATGGGTCAGCACGATCCCCAGCAGATCGGCGCGGCGGCGTTCGATGAACTCGAGGTCCGGCAGGACCAGCTCGATCCCGGGATAGGCCGGATCGGCGAAGGTCATGCCGAGATCGACCATGATCCACTTGCCCTCGCAGCCGTAGAGATTGACGTTCATGCCGATCTCGCCGGAGCCGCCGAGCGCGAGGAAAAGCAGTTCCTTACCGGGTGTCATTCTTGACCTTGCTGTTGCGCGCGCCGGTGCAGCAGGCCGAGCCCCTGGATGGTGAGATCGGGCTCCACGGCGTCGAACGCCGATGTATGCTCGTCGAACAGGACGGCAAGGCCGCCCGTCGCGATAACGCGGACCGGCCGTGCGATCTCCGCGCGCAGCCGCGCGATCAGCCCTTCCATCATCGCCACATAGCCCCAGAAGATGCCGATATGCATCTGGCTCTCGGTCGTGCGGCCGATCACGGTGCGCTCCGCCGGCGCCTCGATCGCGATCCGCGGGAGCTTGGCGGCGGCGGTGACGAGCGCATCGAGCGACAGATTGATGCCCGGCGCGATGATGCCGCCCTTGTACGCCCCCGCGCCGTCGACGACGTCGAAGGTGGTCGCGGTCCCGAAATCGACGACGATGAGGTCGCCGGGGTGGCGGGCGTGCGCGGCGATGGCGTTGAGCGCGCGATCGGCGCCGACGCTGGAAGGCTCTGCGACATCGAGTTCGATGCCCCAGGACGCACCGCCCTGCCCCGCCACCAGCGGTTCCACGCCGAAATATTTCTGTGCGAGCACCCGCAGATTGTGGGTGGCGCGCGGCACCACCGTGCCGATGATCACGGCCGAGACGACGCCCCTGGGATAGCCCTCCAGCTCGATCAGCTGGTGCAGCCACACGGCATATTCGTCCGCGGTCCGGCGCGGGTCGGTGGCGATGCGCCAGCGCGTGCGGATCTGCCCGCCTTCGAGCAGTGCGAACACGATGTTCGTATTGCCGGTGTCGATGGCGAGCAGCATGGAAGCGTCACTAGCCACCCCGCCCCACCCTGGCTAGCGCGGCGTCATGGCGATGATCCGCACCGAACGGCTGCTGCTGCGCCCGCCGCGGCCTGACGATCTCCCGGCGATGCACCGCATCCTCAGCGACCCGGCGGCGATGCGCTACTGGTCCTCGCTTCCGCATGCCGGCATCGACGAGACGCGCCTTTGGCTCGACGCGATGATGGGCGCTCCGGCCGGAGAGAACTGCGACTTCATCGTCGATCTCGATGGACAGGCGATCGGCAAGGCCGGCTGTCACCGGCTGCCCGAGATCGGTTACATCCTCGATCCCGCTCATTGTGGCCGAGGCTATGCCGCCGAAGCGGTGGAAGCGGCCATCCGGCACATCTTTGCCACCCGAGATGTCGCTGCGTTGAGAGCGGACGTCGATCCGCGCAACCACGCTTCGATCAGGCTGCTGGAGCGGCTCGGCTTCGAGCCTGTCGGCAGCGCCAGTCGCACCTGGCTGATCGGCGACGAATATTGCGACAGCCTCTATTTCGAGCTGAGGCGGCGCTAGATCAGGAACACGTCGCCTGCGTGGACCAGGCGAATGTTTCCGTCCGCGAGCCGCAGCCGCAGCGCACCGGCCTCGTCGAGACCGGCGAACATGCCTTCGCCGTCCGGCGTGGCGAGCGCCGTGCCGATCGCGTGCGCCCGGCTCAGCCAGCGCGTGCGCAGCGACGCCAGCCCTTCGTTGCGCCACCGGGCGAGCTCGAGCGAGAAGACGTCCGCCAGCATCGCACAAAAGGCGGACGCATCCGGTGCGCTCCCTGACAGCGCGGCGAGATCGGTGGTCGGGCGCTCGAGATCGTGCGGATGATGCGCGAGGTTGACGCCGAAGCCGATCACCACCGCGTCCGCGACCCGCTCGAGCAGGATGCCGCCAAGTTTGGCGCCGCCGGCCAGCAGGTCGTTCGGCCATTTGATGCGGATCGGCGCGTCCGGCGCTGCCAGCAGCAAAGCCTCGTACAGCGCGACGGCGGCAACCAGCGCCAGCGTGGGCGCGGGCGGATCGGCCGGCGCGACGCGAACCAGGGTGCTGGCATGGAGGTTGCCGGCAGGAGACTGCCACGACCGACCCTGCCGCCCTCTGCCGCCGGTCTGCTGATCGGCGCGCACCCAGGTCCCTTCCGCTGCCCCGGCGGCGGCGAGCGCGGCGAGATCGTCATTGGTGGAGCCGGTCTTACCTAGCTCCCGGATCGACGCGGGAATCATATGCGAATTGCACCCGTCGCACGTTCGCGCGTTTCATCGTCGCCGTCACCGAATTGAGAGGAGCGCATGGCAGAGGATCGCGAGAAGATCACCACCGGGCCCAACGACCGCGCGCTGAACGCTCCCATCGCCGGCACCGCGCCAGGCATTCCGGACGAGGCGCTCGGTCCGGGGGAGATGTTGCCGGAGCCGCCCAGCGACGAGGAGGTGGCGCGCATCGCCCGCAAGCTCGGCGCGCCGGTGCCCTGAATGCTACGGCGGTGGCTCCGCTGATGGGAGCCGGAAAAGCGGAGCGTGGTGGGCGCGGCAAGGATTGAACTTGCGACCCCTGCGGTGTGAACACAGTGCTCTACCACTGAGCTACGCGCCCACGCTCCCGAAGCCGAGCGGCTGTGGCGGGCCGTCCGACGGAGCCGCCCTCTAAAGGGCAGCCCGCAAGCTGTCCAGCCTCAGTTGACGCTGTCCTTGAGCCCCTTGCCCGCCTTGAACTTGGGCTGGGTGGATTCCTTGATCTGCATCGGCTCGCCGGTGCGGGGGTTGCGGCCGGTCGAGGCCTTGCGACGCGAACAGGAAAAGGTGCCGAAGCCGACGAGACGAACTTCGTCGCCCTTCTTGAGTGCCGCGGTGATCGAATCGAACACGGCTTCGACGGCGCGGCTCGCCTCGCTGCGGCCGAGGCCGGTCGTGTCGGCAACCTGGCCGATCAGCTCCTGCTTGTTCATCCCTTCGCTACCCCTGTTTCAACTGACTCGCGGCCTGGCCGCCGCGAACATTCGGACGGGCACGGCGCCGAGTCAAAAGGAAAAGCGCGCAACAGCGGTCGCAACGGGCGTCAGTGCCGGCTGGCAATCCCGGCCTCGTCGACGCCCGTGCCGAGCTCCGAGAGAGGCACGGCGGCAAGCTCGTCCGCTTCGGACCATTCGATCGGAACCACCGGCGTCGCCAATGCCCGGGCGAGCGCCTCGTCGACGTGGCGCACCGGAACGATGTCCAGTCCGCCGGTGATGTTGGCGGGGATGTCGGCCAGGTCCTTCTCGTTCTCGGCCGGTAGGATCACGGGGGAGATGCCGCCGCGCAGCGCAGCCAAGAGCTTCTCGGCACCAGGAGCGGATTGACGCCCCAACGTTCGCG
>SXGU01421022.1_pt1 | contig 11627 bp, 10 predicted proteins | sample 3174531 | NCBI WGS metagenome assembly SXGU01 (sample SAMN11356863, study PRJNA531348) | freshwater metagenome | isolation source: freshwater sample F1-140 | place: China: Fuxian Lake, Yuxi | collected 2017-12-25
ACACCCGCAACATGGCCACCGGCGCTTCGACCTGCGACTTGGCGATTATCCTGATCGACGCCCGTTACGGCGTACAAACCCAAACCAAACGGCATAGCTTTATCGCTTCGTTGCTGGGCATTCATCATATTATCGTCGCGGTCAATAAAATGGATTTGGTCGATTACAGCGAAGCCACGTTTAACAAAATCAAGCAGGATTATTTAAGCTTCACCGCGTCGTTGGCTTTACAGGATATTACGTTTATCCCGATGTCGGCTCTGGACGGCGATAATGTGGTTAATCCCAGTGAGCATATGCCCTGGTTTACCGGTTTGCCGTTAATGGAAGCGCTGAACAGCATCGAAATTGCCAATGACCGCAATTTCAACGACGCCCGTTTTCCGGTTCAGTACGTTAACCGTCCCAACCTGGATTTTCGCGGTTTTTGCGGCACAGTCGCTTCCGGCATTTTCAAAAAAGGCGACCTGATTACCGCACTGCCTTCCGGTAAAAGCAGCAAAATCAAGTCTATTGTGACTTACGACGGCGACTTGGAGCAGGCGTTCGCGCCGATGGCGGTCACGTTAACGCTGGAAGACGAGATCGATATTAGCCGCGGCGATATGATTGTCGGCAACGAACAAGCATCCGCAACCGTTGCCGACAAATTCAAAGCGACCATCGTCTGGATGGCTGAAAATGCGCTGGCGCCGGGCCGTCAATATACGATCAAACTGGCGACGCGCAGTGTGTCGGGTTCTATTGCGATGATTCATCACCGCATCGACGTCAATACCCTGGAGCATCACGATGCGACCGAATTGCACTTGAATGAGATCGGCGCTTGCACGGTTTCAGTCAATGCGCCGGTGGTTTTCGATCCCTATCTTAGCCATAAAGGCACCGGCGCATTTATCATCATAGACCGCCTGACCAACGGCACGGTCGGCGCGGGCATGATTACCGGCAGCACCGATGAGGCAAGCCTGCAACCGGTCAGTCCTGAAGAGCGCGCGGCGCGTTTCAGCCAAATCGCTACGGCAATTGCTTTGACAGGATCGAACAGCAAAGAAATCGCCTATCAATTGGAACGGAAATTATTCGATAACGGCCATGCATCGACTGTTTTAGAAACGCAAAATCCAGAGTTGATCGCCGCGATTAAAAACGCCGGATTGATTTGTTTATGCGTCGATTACAGCGCGGATTTGACGGACATGGGATTCAATACCGACGCGCAGGCGATTGACGATATTTACGCAGCCTTAAAAGAGCAAAAAGTCATCCATTAACCTTGGCTGTTTAGTCGCTAGTCGCCAAAGTAACTATTCAACGCATAGAAAAATGGAACACGGATGCCAAAAGTAGGTGCCTTTACGGCTTGTAAGGGCGCAAGAGGTAGGGCAATGCAGGAGCAATTGCCGAGGCGACACGGATTAAACGGATAAACGCCGATTTAAAAACGCAAACAAACCGGGTTCGAACTAAAAATCCGTGTAAATCCGTCCTATCCGCGTCATCCGCGTTCTATTTCTTTCGCTAATAGTTAAGGTTAGGCTTCTATAGCGGTTGCTGAGGCGATGCCGATGAATATGATTAAATCTTATTTGATCGTTAAGCATCGGCGCTATCCGCGTTCCACTGTATTTAACGTAACTGAGTCGTTTTAAAATATCGCAGTGAATTTTCCAACCCGACACCCAAGTCCGAACACCATGACCTTAAAATGAAAAATTCCGAATTGTCAAAAATAAGAGCTTCCGGCGTGGGCTATTTGATCAATAGTATCCAAACTTTATTTGTCGGCTTATTAAGGATATGGACAATTCCTATTGTATTAATGTTAAGCCTCTGTACAGGGTTCACTACCTACTACGGATTATCCCATTTCATCACCTCCTGGATTGCACTGATTATTACCGTTGCGATTCAGTCCATTATTGTTATTAGCTCGCTGGAAATCGCCGGCATTCATTGGCGCGCTAACCGGATACGTTATTTTTCCGTGGTCTGCTCTCTGGCGGTTGCAGTGAGCGCTTCGATTTCTTTCTCTTACTTCAAGTTTTATGAGATTTCCCAACACGATAATTTGCACATCAATCGCTTAAATAAAATCAGGTCGGATATAAAAACTTATACCGATCAAGTCTCTATCATCAAAGCCGAGGTTTTAAAGCAACAGCGCGCCGAGCTGGAAAAAGCAACGCTTGATGTACAGCAGGCCTATTTCGGCACCCATGCGCAGATTGCCGAAGGCTACAAGAAGCAAATCGGCGAAGGTCCTTTTTGGAAACATTACAACAAGATTTATCTGGAGAAGAAAGAGCGGCAGGCTAAACTCGAACATGATTTTTCCGAATTGGATAAAGATATTCAAAAACTGTTAGTCAGCATCAATGCGCTGGATGTCGCGACGAATATTGAAAGCGCCTATTCCGATATGCTGGATAACTTCCAGAATGTACAACTAAAGATCAACCTACTATCCGGCAATATCGGCCAATCCTTGCCGGAAGCACCGTTATTGATGACTTACAAACAATTTACCGCGGATATCCAACCCTCATTCGCGATGTGGTCGGATTCGAATTTCTCGTTATTCGCTTTTGCTTGCGCGGCAATGGCCGACTTTTTCACCGTTTTGTTGTCCTACCGTCTTGAATTTACGGCTCCCGGTCCGTTGACCGCCAAAGAAGAGGAACTGGTTTTCGAATGCTTAAGACAATTTACCGAGTTTCGGATCAATAAAAACGACGAACTTGAAATGAGCATCGAAAAAACCGAAATAGAGCGGGCAAAGCGTTACTCCGACTGGTCCAGAATGTTTGCCGTAGGCTTATTGTTAAGCCGAGGTTTTTTAAGAAAAGTCGATGATAAAACAGTAGAATTCGCGCCCAATCTTTATCCGCTGATTGCCGAGAAAATGGGCGACAAGATTAATAAATTAAGAGCCGAATCCAACCTTGTCAGGCAAGCCCATGCAGATGAATAGTCCCGGAACCGAAATCGACCACTGGTTTATTGAAGGCGCCTTAGCCGGCGGCGAGCTCGCTACGTCGGAGCTGTGGGAGCCTGTTTTCGATGTAGACCGGCATCTTGTTCATACCAAAATAGGGCCTTATTGGCGCTTGTTTTTACGCCCCGAAGGCTTTGTTAAACGCTTTTATCACCGGGTTTATCCGTTGCCGGTTGAAAACTGGCGGATTACTCAACAACTCGAACTTTACGACGGTTTTTGCACGATAGAGGTGGCGCTGAATATCCGCTTTCAAGCCACGTTAAAATATGCGCTGAGCAATATGGACATTTTGTCCGGCATTAATGAGCATATAAAAACCGCCTATGAGGATTTGCTGGTCAACTTGATCGATAAAGAATTGCTCAGCTTAGCGGACGGTTCGTGGGTGCAAAAAGGCGTAAGCGATATTGAAAAGAGAATTGCTTTTGCCGTCGGAGAGCTGCTGGTATTGCAAAATATCCAGTCGCAAACGCTCTGTTCATTGAAGCCCGCTTTTAAAGACTTCCCCGATGTACAGCTGGCTCAGGAGCGCGTTTATCTTTGCGTCCTTAAAAAAAGCTTTGAGTTTAACGATGCGAGAAGAGAAGAGTTATTTCGTCAGGAACAAGAACTGGAACAGCAGAACCGGGAACATAGACAAAAACAGCTGGATCAGTTAAACCACGAAGCAGAGCTGGAGCGCTTAATACAAGCTCAGCAGGCCTTAAATAAAAAACTGTTGCTTGAAGAAAAAGAAAAACAGTTGCTGGAACAGTTCGAAATCGAAAAGCGGCTCCATGCCGAACAAGTCAGGCACGATATTGGTTTGAAGGAAATATCCCTGGAGGCGGAGCTTCAGGAGCAGCAAAAACATGAAGCGCGCCTGAGAATCGCCGAACAAACCACTCACATGGAGGCTTTGGCGCATCAAGCCAAGCTGAAAGAGCAAGAGTTGGAAGCCGATATTGCCCACTATGAAAGCCAGCAGGCGAGATGGCGGGAGGCTAAGGATAAAATTCATGCTCAACAAATCGCTTTTGAACAGCGTCAAAAGCAATTGGAATTCGATACCGATGTCGAACATCAAAAACACCGGGAACAACAGCGCTTGAGTATGCAAAAAGAAAGCTACAGCAAAAGCAAGGAATCCGATATGTATCTTCGCCGGGAAATCGAATTATTGGCGCTTGAAAAACAACGCCTGGAATTGCAACTGGCGATAGAGGATGCGAAAAAACAGGCAGAGAGTCCGGCTACTGTTCAGGATCAAAATTCAATGCTTATGTAGATGACTTCACCACGAAGAAAAAGCAAAAGCTTCGTGTCCTTTGTGGTGAATAGAGATCTTTAGGCGTTTATATATCCATAACCAGCATCGGCAGGCCGTAAGTCAGCACAAAATAGCAAAACGCTAAAATGACGCTGGTGCTCATTTTGTAGGCGAGAAGTTGGCGAAGAATATAACTGACTATCGCTAAATACCAGCCAACCAATAACACAGCCAGACCGATGGATATTTCTTCGCGGTATTCTTCTTTATTCATCACCATTAAAAAATCCAGGGCTTCGGCGGCAATTGCCAGCGTCATAATAAAGTTTTCACAAACAAAAATAGCCGTGAACAGTTGATTGAAATACTGCCATTTTTTAGTAATCAGCAATAACGTGGTGATGGAAGAAAACGCCATGATGGTGCGCAGAAAAACTTCCAACGAACCATCGGCAGGATCGGCAATCAGGCCTTCGACAATGCACCCCGAAATCAGGTAGAACACTACTGTTTTCCACATAAATGACTTGGGGGGAACTAAGTCGGCGGGGTTATTGATAAACCAGCATAGCGCCAGGTATTTGATTAATAAACTCATGGTGAAGATCTTTGTACTCAAGAAAATGCGTGAAGGGTGTAACGGGTTTACGTAATCGGCCTAATTAATCCTCGGTAGCGCCAAGCGGAAGCTATTGTTCCCGCTTAGCTTAATTAGTAGTTCAAGGCCGGTTTGCTGCTACCACTGCGATTCGCCGGTTTCGGGGTCGTACATTTCGTGGACAATTTTATGCCGGTTGGCGATCAGCTCTTCAATGCCGGGCGAATTGCTCATGGCGCGGGAAATAGCCAGTTTCATGGCTTCGTAATTGGTGCGGTATAAATCTTTGCGATCCAAATCGGGGTTAGCGGCGCATTCGGGCGCAATCCACAGCATTGCAATAATGCACAGCTCGTTGGCTTGATCGGCCGGAATAACGCCGTCGATAACGCTGTCCAGAACGGCATCCGCTACTGCCGACTGCACCGGACCGCCGAACAAATTGACGTAATCCGTCGATTTGATGGTGACTTTGGGAACCATGATAGTCGCAGGCTTCACTTGCTGATTGCAGGCTCGAATGGCGAACATGCGGGTATGTCCTGCGGTTTGCCCCATCAGGTTGGCAAACGCGGTGCCTGCCGGTCCTTTTACGCTGCCTATCAATATTTCAGGCATCGCGTCTGTGCCTTGTCCGTCGCTGGAAAATACGGTTGCTTCGCCGGTTCGGAACCAAATTGTGTCTGACATTGCATAACCCCAAAAATAATAAGAAAAGAAGGTATTTTATGCCGGATGCAGAGCGAGGGGCAAGGCGAAAGGTCGCTCACTTTGTTGCATTGCAGGTTGGTGTTTCGATGCGTTGTCGGTTCGTTAAAGCGGAATTTGAAAGGGGGAGCGGTTTACTCCGGTTGAGTCAGGCTAAATTTTAGTTAAGCGCATGTTGATGCTATTATTCATCGGCTAATGCGTACACAGAGAGGATACATGAGCAATTTTGATTTCAATGCCATTTCGATAAAAGATATTACTCAAACCACTTTGTTGACCTGCTTACCCGATGAGACCATGCATAATGCCGCAATCCAGATGGCGGAGCGAAATTGCAGCGCCATGTTGATTACGGTAGCCGATGAAATTATCGGCATCTGGACTGAAAGGGATGTGTTGAAATTCGATTTTTTATCGGCCGATGCGCGTTCTATGCCTATCTCTGAAGGCATGAGCAGTCCGGTTCTGTGTGTTAATGAAAATATGAGTTTGGAGGAGGTTTCGCTTAAATTTAAAAAAGACGGCGTGCGCCATTATCTGGTAATCGACGATCACGGCAAACAAAAAGGCATTGTTTCTCAAACCGATGTGATCAAAAAACACAATTTTGAATTTTTCCTGGTACTCAAAACAGCGGGCAGCGTATTAAAACCGACTCCGCCGCTGATTCAATCCAGTCAAACCATGGCTCAAGCGAGCAAACTGATGCATTCTTCGTATTCGGATGCGATAAGAGTTGAATTTCCCGATGAATCCATCGGCATTCTGACCGAGCGGGATGTGGTTAAGGCGTTGGCTTCGGTGAAGCTGAATCCGGTCGTTGAAGAGTATGCCAGCAAGGATCTGGTTACCGTTAATGAGCACGAAAGCCTTTATCAAGCCAAAAAAATGATGCTCAACAACGGTTTTCGCCATCTCGGCGTGGTCGATCATAAAAACAATTTGATCGGCATTATCAATCTGACGGACATATTGGCCGGATTTCGCAGCACTTATGTTGAAGAGCTTAAAGAATCCTTGGAACATCGGGACGCCTTGTTAAAAGCTTCGTTAAAGAGCCTTTGTTTGGCTAAAAAAATTATCGATAATACCCAGGAAGGCGTTATCACTACCGATAAATATGTGGTCATTCAGACTTGCAATGCCGCTTTCACCAAAATTACCGGTTATACGGAAGAGGAAGTGATCGGTAAAACTCCGGCGATTATCAGTTCGGGACGGCATGATAAAAAGTTTTACGACGCTATGTGGGAAAAAATCAACAAACAAGGTTTTTGGCAGGGTGAAATCTGGAACCGGCGCAAAAACGGCGAAGTGTATCCCGAACTGCTGACTATTACCGAAATCCGTGATGATGAAACCAATCAGATCAGTCATTACGCCGCTATTTTCAGCGATATTAGCCAGTTAAAAAATGGCGAAGAAGAAATTAAGCGCTTGGCTTTTTACGATCCCTTAACTGAATTGCCTAATCGGCGCTTGTTAAACGATCGCTTGGCTCAGGAATTGGCGATTGCCCGAAGGTCGGGAAAGAGCGGAGCGCTGTTTTTTATCGATCTCGATCATTTTAAAAATATTAACGAAACCCTAGGCCATTCGGTCGGAGACAGCGTTTTGGTGGAAGTCGCCTATCGATTGAAGCTGTGTGTCCGGGAAGGCGATATGGTCGCTCGTATCAGTAGCGACGAGTTTGTGGTTATTTTGACCGAACTCAGCGGGCATATAGAGTCGGCCTGCAATGAAGCGAGACATGTTGCGGAAAAGCTGCAACACGCTATTTGCCGGGTTTATCCGGTCCTGAGTCATAAATTATATCTTTCCTCCAGTATCGGCATCGCCATGTTCTCGAACAACGCCGGCCTGCCGGACGACTTGCTTAAGCAGGCCGATACCGCAATGGCTCGCGCCAAAGAAAGCGGTCGCAACAGGCTGCAATTTTTTCAGCACAGCATGCAGGAAGCGGTGATGGAAAGAATGCTGATCGAAAAAGAGCTGCGCCAGGCTTTGGATGAAAACCAGCTGTCTTTGTATTATCAGCCGCAGGTTGATTATTACGGTAATTTGGTCGGAGCGGAAGCGCTTATTCGCTGGAATCATCCGCACAAGGGCTTTATTGCGCCGGATAAGTTTATTCCGATTGCCGAAGAATGCGGCTTAATCCAGACGGTTGGCGCTTGGGTGCTGGAGCAGGCGTTTATTCATCTGAGGCAGTGGGACAGGCAGCAGCTGTATTTGCCGCATTTGGCGGTTAATATCAGTCCAAGGCAGTTCTATCATGATGATTTTATCGTTATACTTGCCAAGCTTGTTAAGCAATACCAAATAAGCCCGTCAAGAATCATGCTGGAATTCACTGAGGGCTTGTTGATGAGCGATGTTGACGTCGCGATCGATAAAATCAAACAGTTGAAAAAACTGGGCTACACCTTTTCCATAGATGACTTCGGCACAGGTTATTCGTCATTGAGCTACCTGAAACATTTGCCGGTGGATCAGTTAAAAATTGATAAATCCTTTGTTGAAGATATTACTAAAAATAAAGACGACGCTATTTTTGTGGGAACTATTATTGCGATAGCTCAACGCATGAATCTGGATGTTGTCGCTGAAGGTGTGGAACTAAAAACGGAACTGGAGTTTTTAAAACAAAACGGCTGCCTTTGCTATCAGGGCTATTATTTCAGTAAACCCCTGCCTGACGACCTGTTTTTCGAACAATGGTTGAAAAAGGCGGAATTTAAAATAAACGGTGGATAAAAATGAAAATCGGTTTTTTGGCTCCAACAAGCGTCGCCAAGTTGTTAGGCAAGACTTTAGGCGGCGGGGTAATGATGATGTTTCTGTTGACATCGGGATGCGCTACGATCGGCCATGAATTTCCTGCTGGTCAGGTGTCGACTATCAAGATAGGAGAAACCACTCAGAATGATATTTACACCACGTTTGGAAATCCTTGGAGAACGGGGCTTGATAACGGCATGAAGACATGGACTTACGGCAATTACTATTACAGTTTGTTTAGTGACGGCAGTACCGAAGATTTGGTGATTAAATTCGATAAACGCGGTGTCGTTGCGTCTTATGTGTTCAATACGTCTAAGCGCTCTAAATAAGCCAGGCTCTGTTTACAGCTGGCTTTTAGTTGCTGATGGAGTCATTTTTAAAGAAACGCTCATTCGACTCGGGAGGATAAACCTTTATTCAAAGGTCTTGCTTTTAATGCGAGTTCCCATCAGGTAATCGAACCAAGGCCAAGTAACGCACCAGTTAGCGTCGGAGTTGCCGAGATGATGCTCATAATGCCAGCGTAAATGCCGTTTGGCCCAATCCCGATCAAGGTGAGCCTTGCGGTGCTTGTAATAATAAAGCAGCAAGGAGGCATACACCGTAGCGGTGAATAAGGGGAATAAGATAAACAGCGGTACATGCACTACCACAATGCCGACCAATACCGCCAATTCCTTGGTCTGAGCGTTTCCGCCCGTTAATTTCAACGACTGATAACCCGGATCGAGCATCGCGTTTTTAAAGCAAACCGCGTGATGCTCATGCCAATGATAAGCCCAGAAACTATGCTGATTTTTTCCCAGTCCGTGCAGAATGTATTTATGCATCAGCCACTCGCCGGCATTCGCATACATTAATCCCAATACGAACTGAAGGCTTAAGCTAAACATAGAATGTACATACTTCGATGGCGCTTGTTTTCATGATGAATCCTTCACTGTGATGAATAACTATGATTATCGCCGAACTTTATGATGCATTTAGCCAAGGCCGTAAAGCGCTTTTTTAAAAAACCCCAGTCGATTAATAAGAATTTCTTTTTTGGCGGATATAAAGTTGATAAAATCAGTAGGTTTTTATTAATGAGGTGATTGTTATGAATGTTATAGAAAGAATTAAAGACCAGCTTGAAAATAACCAAGTGGTTTTATATATGAAAGGGTCACCGGATTTTCCTCAATGCGGCTTTTCCGGCCAGACTGTGCAAATATTAGAAGCCTGCCAGGCTAAATACGAACATGTTAATATTTTTGAGGACCCTGAGCTTCGCGAAGCGCTCAAAGAATATTCGAATTGGCCGACTTATCCGCAGCTTTATATTGGCGGCGAATTAATCGGCGGTTGCGATATCGTGACCGATCTGTATCAAAAAGGCGAGCTGGTAAAAATGCTGGTAGCGGTTGACGCTGTCGTAGAAGAATAATGATTCACGCACGAATGACGCGGGCTGTCATTCGTGCGCTGTTTTTTACGGTCAATTGTCGCTTGATTCCAAGTGCTTCCAGCGATTGACTATCCGGCAAAACAATTCCGCCGTTTTTTCGGCGTCATAAAGCGCCGAATGCGCTTTGTCATTATCCCATTCCAATCCTGCGGCTTGAGCCATTTTCGCCAACACGGTCTGTTGATAGACCAATCCGCCTAACGTTGCCGTATCGAAAGTACTGAACGGATGAAAAGGGCTGCGTTTTATTTGAGTTCTTTGAATAGCCGCATTTAAAAAGCCGATATCGAAAGCAGGGTTGTGGCCGACTAGAATAGCTCGGGTGCAATTGTTACGTTTGACTGCTTCTTTAATCGGTTTAAACAGCATATTGAGCGCATCTTTCTCATCAATAGCCATGCGAAAAGGGTGATGCGGATCGATTTTATTAAATTTGAGCGCGGCTTCGTCCAATTCCGAGTTTTTAAAGGGAATGACGTGTGTTGTATAACGCTCGGTAATTTCCAGATTGCGGTTGCCGTCAAATTCAACAATAACCGCGGCAATTTCCAGTAATGCATTTTTTTTGGGATTAAACCCGGCTGTTTCTATGTCGATGATGACCGGAAGAAAGCCCCGGAAACGTTTGTCTAGCGGAATTACAGGTGTATCCATTTTTTGAGCTATGCCAAGAGTACTGAAATGAGATGGGGAATAAATGCGGCTATATATGATATGTTACGCGAAAATCGGCCTATCATGGAAATAATAGCGTTGTGGAGACTATCATGTACTTGAGAAAATTAGCCATTCAGTTCGGATATGTTGTTTTATTAGGGCTATTGGCCGGTTGCGCGGCTGTCCCGAAAGATCCCCATGATCCGTTTGAAGACTGGAATAGAGGCGTACAGTTGTTCAATGATCGTCTTGATGATTACCTGATGAAACCTATCGCCAAGGGTTATCAATGGGTAACGCCGGCCTTTGTCGATCGTGGCGTGACTAATTTTTTTAGTAACATTAATGATATCGGCGTAACCCTGAATGATCTGTTGCAGTTTAAACTCGCGCAAACGGGCCGGGATGGAGTGCGCTTTATCGTTAATACGACGGCCGGACTTGCCGGTTTTGTCGATGTTGCGGAGAAGCTCGATTTGCCTAAGCATAATGAAGATTTCGAGCAAACCCTGGGCGTTTGGGGCATGCCTTCCGGGCCTTATCTGGTGTTGCCGTTTTTCGGGCCAAGCTCTCCCAGAGGCGTTGGAGGAATGATTGGCGATGCGGCGATGAATCCTATCAGTTATCTTGATAGCGGCGTTATCAGCAGCGGATTATTCGGCTTGAATGCGGTCGATTTACGGGCGGACAATTTGACTAATGAAAAAATTGCGACGGAAGCGGCGATAGACCGTTATGGTTTTTTCAAAAGCGCCTACCTTCAACAACGTGAGTATCTGATCCACGACGGCAATCTGCCGGAAGGATCGAACTTATGGGATATTGACGAGGACCTTGATAAGGATAATATGGCTCCGGTCAAACCTTATTGAATTTTAACTGTTGAGGTAACTACTCAGGGCTAATTTTATAATAGAACACGGATGACACGGATTAGACGGATTTAAACGGATTTTTAAAGAGTCGATGGACAGCTCATTCATTGGTTTTATCCGCGTATATCAGCCTAATCCGTGTCATCCGTGTTCCATTTTCTATCTGCTGAGTAGTTAGTGCGGCCAGGCAAGGTCGTTTATTCCAACGGGTGTGATTTCCGTCCCAGAAGGCAGGCCAGCCACTGGGTAGAGAACTCTGGGTCGGCGGGGGTAATCCCAAAGAATAAAGCACAGGGTGATCAAGA
>SXGU01187412.1_pt1 | contig 11626 bp, 13 predicted proteins | sample 3174531 | NCBI WGS metagenome assembly SXGU01 (sample SAMN11356863, study PRJNA531348) | freshwater metagenome | isolation source: freshwater sample F1-140 | place: China: Fuxian Lake, Yuxi | collected 2017-12-25
CGTAGTGCGTCGGATTGGTCACCACGACGTCGGCTTTCGGCACCTCAGCCATCATCCGGCCGCGCGCCATTTCGCGCTGCTGGCTGCGTATCCTCGCCTTGAGCTGCGGATCGCCCTCGCTCTCCTTCATTTCCCGGCGCAGCTCCTCGCGGGTCATCTTCAGGCGATGGTGGTACTGGTAAAGCTGAAAGGGCACGTCGATCGCGGCAATCAGCGCCAGCCCGGCGATCAGCGCCACGAAGCTGACGAACAGCACATGCGAGAACGAGGTCAAACCGACCTCGATGGGGGCCGAGATCAGCGCAAATAGCCTGTCCTGCTCGTGACGCACCACCCAATAGAGAACCAGACCGATCAGCAGAGCCTTGAGAATTGCCTTGACGAGCTCGGCGATGCTCTGGGTGGAAAACATGCGCGCCAGCCCCTTCACCGGGTCCATGCGCGCCAGGTCGAGCTGCATGGCCTTGGGCGAAAGTATCCAGCCCCCCATCACCATCGGCGTGACGGCGATGGCAACGATAACGGCAAGGAATATCGGACCGGCGACGAGAAAGGCATCGAGCGTCAGCCCCAATGCGCCCTCGCGCATTACCTCGGGATCGAACGCGGCGGCACGGCTGAAGCTGAGCCCGTGGCGCAGCACGTCGGCGGCGCGCTGGGCGATCCAACCGCCAAGAATCCAGAAAGTGGCGGCGCCCGCGGCCAGCACCATGAAGGCCATCAGTTCGCGCGACTGCGGAACATTGCCCTCCTCGCGGGCCTGCTCCAGCCGGCGCGCCGATGCGGGTTCGGTTTTCTCGAGGTCGCTTTCCTCAGCCAAGGACGGTCTCTCCCATGCCGAGGATTATTCCCGGCAGCGACAATTGGGAGCCGGCGAAAAAGCGCCGAAACCTCGACCTATTCAGGCGGCGCAGAACATGGCTTGTCTGCGCTTTGGCGACTTTTCTGCGCAGCCGCTCCGGAGCCTGGCGCGGCGACGACGGAAAACGCCGTCAGACCTGTCCGGATTCGCGTGCCTTGCGCTCGCGCTCGGTCTTGGTGATGTAACGCTGGATCAGCGTCGACGCCGAATGCGGCAGGCGAACGAACTCAAAGCCCCCGCGCTTGGACGGCACTCCGCTGCGACTAACGACTTCGATTGCCCAACGCAGTTTGAGCGTGGTGACAATGCTGCCACCTTCCGGAAGGTCGATGCCGCAGTCCGTAAACTGCATGTCGGTCTCGAGCGGCAGGTCGGCCGGCAAACCCGAAAGGCTGACACCGCCGATGCTCAGATCGACGACTGCCGCGCTCAACCCGATACTGGCGCCCGACGCATCGTTGCAGCGCAGGCGGCACCGCAGCGGATGGATGATCGGCGTCAGCAGGCGGAAATATTCCCGGCGCTGCAGGCGCAGGATGCTTTCCGGAAGCTGGGCGTGAAAGGTCGGGCGGCCGTCGACCACGACACGCTTGACCCCGCGCAGGATGAACTGGATCTCGACCTTGTCAAGCTGGGCGGAACAGAACAGCTTGTCGGCTTTCAGCGCCGCCTCATTCATTTCCCTGCTGGCACCGAAATCCAGCAGCATGCCGTTTTCGCCCCAGCTGATCAGGGTTGTCAACACCATGTCCTGTCCGCCGTTGAAAATCATGCTGATCAGCGAGACATGCTCCGAGAGGCCACGGCATACCGCAAACATTTCGTTCTTGCTGGTCAGCAGATACTGGCTGTACTTGTCCCCCGGCAGGAAATCGGCCAGCGAGCGGGTCGGTGCGGCGGGATTCGAGCCTGGCGAATTGGGCGGAGTGGTCATTTCAGTTCAGGATACCGGCAATACCGGAGTCGGCAAACGGCCAAGACCCCGCACGCCCTTCGGGCAGCAATCATGGGAACGGCGCAATTCTAGCTTGGATTGTTTTTCTCGGCCAAGCCGGAAAACACCGGCGGCTCGCCGCGTTCGACCTTGTAGAGCCAGGCCAGCAGTTCTGCCACCGCAACATAAAGTTGCGGGGGAATGTAGTGGTCAAGATCCACCTGTGCCAGCAACGCGACCAGAGCTGGCGATTCGTGGACATAGACGCCATGTTCGCGGGCGCGCGCAATGATTTCGTCGGCAATCAGCCCGCGCCCCTTGGCAACCACCATCGGCGCCGTTTCGCCGCCGGCGTACTTGAGGGCGACGGCAAGGCTGCGCCGCCCGTCCTCCTCAGGCAGATTCATCGCGCTTGACCTGTGCGCCGGCCAGGTTCAGACCGGCCGCGGCGAAGGATTGCTGGAGCCCAGGAAGCGCCACCTCCAGCCTGGTGCCGCTTGCCGCCTCCGTCGCTGCCAGCATGACGTTGGCCACCGGGCCGTTGAGCTGCAGGCGTACGTCGATCTCGCCCAGCCGGGGCAGACTCAGGTGCAGGCGCGTTTGCCAGACATCCTGTGGCTCGGCGGCTTCGCCGGGGCCCGACTGGTCGCGGCGGATTTCCCAGTCCATGACCTGATTCGGCCAGACCTCGCCTTGCCAGACCATCCGATTGCCGGCGCCGGCTTCGAGTTGCTGCTGCACCAGCGGACGCAGTTCTTCCGGGATCGCCGGCAGCCCTCCGGCGGCGCCGGAAAGTTCGCCTTCGACCTGCCCGGCGGGCAGTGGGCCGCGACCCGTGATGGCTTGTTGCAGATCCCTCGGCGACGGCGTGATCGAAGCCGCTTCGCCAGGCGCCGTCCGAGCCATCGCCTCGTCGCCTCCGGCCGCGGCCCAGAGCAAGAGCGCCGGATGCGAAAAGCGGCCCTGGGGTTCGGCCAGAAGGCTCGCCAGGGGGCGTTGGCCCAAGGCCCATTCGGCCTGGTGGGACTCGTAGAACATGCCGCTGCCAGCCACGGCGCGCGCAAGATTGGGCGGCAGTTCGCGAGCGATCTCGGCCGCATTTACCGGCACCTTTGCCAGAACCGGACCGCCCCGGCTCAGGCTGGCCGGCAGCGGGGGTTCGCCCTCGGGCCCGAACAGGGTGGCGATAAGTTGCCCGGCGCGCGAAAGACTCGCATTCTCGAAGGGCGCCATCTCCGGGGTCGCGGGCGCGCTGCCACGTTGCGCCACGATGGTCTGCCGGGTGTGTCCGACAACGACCAGATCCAGCGTATCGCCGGCCTTTGCCCCCTCCGGCAGGGAAAGCGTCATCAACCGGCCGGCGACCAGCGCTTTGTAAGTGTTCTCCGGGAGAACCTCTTGGATCCTGGCACGAAAGGCCTGGCCCTGCTGGAAGTCCTGCAGCTCCGGTGAAATGTTCCCGACGGCGCGGACCGGATTGGAACTGGCTTCGGTCTGGTTGCGGACCTGCACCCCGACGTCAACCGGAATCATGACCATGGAGACCGCCCCGTCTCAGGGTTGGGAGAATCGCGCCGAATCCGTGGAATGGCCGACCCGGGCCATCCGCTTCTCAGACGCCGGGACCGCTTGCCGCGCCGGAGTCGGAACCTGCCGGAGCATCGCCGCCAGGAAGCTTCCAGTCGCTGATGTGTCCTGACAATAGCAGGCGAACCTGCTCCATCCAGGGCTCGGTATGCCTGCGGACTTCCGCGTCGTCATCGAGAATCTGCTGGATCAGGCCACGCATGCGGGCCAGCTCCGGTGCCGCCTCGAGGGATCCAGCCAGCGGCATGGCATCGACATTCAGGCGATCGCGCAAGGCGGCCACCCGGCGTTCCAGATCCACCAGTTCGTCCCAGTCACCCTTGCGCGCGGCGTCGGCCATGCGCGCCGAAAGCGCGGAAATCTCCTGGTAACGGTCGAGTTGAACTGGCATCCCGAGCATGGTAAGACTCAGGCCGCCGCCTTGTTCATCGAAACTACGACCGGATCATCGGCTATTTCTGCCCAGGCACCGCGGATTTCCGAGAGCAGGTCGCTGACTTCGCGCAGGGCTGCGGCATCGTTTTTCAGATTGGCATGGATCAGGCGCCGCACCATGTAGTCGTAAAGGCCGGCCAGACGCGGGGCGAGATCGTCGCCATGCGAGAAATCCAGGCTCCCTTTGAGGGCGTTGCTGATGATGTCGGCAGCCTTGCCGATGGAGCGTCCCTTTTCCATGAGATCCCCCTGCCGCAAGGCCGCATCGGCCTTGGCGATGGCCAGCAGGGCGCCGTCGAAGAGCATCAGCACCAGCTGATGCGGATTTGCCGCCATGACGGCGACCTCTTGCCCCTGCGCGTAGGCCGAGGCGGAGTTGTTGAGGGCAAAGCTCATGGAATCTCCTTCAGTTTAGTTCTTCGACATTCCGGAAATCTGGCCGGACAAGGCCTGCTGCGTCTGGCTCAGGCTGGCAATCATCGCATCGAGCCTGGCGTAGGTCGCGCGGTAACGGGATTCGATCTTTTCCAACCGCGCCTCGAGGTCGATGCGCTGCTTGTCGATGTAGCTGCTCGCCGACGTGATGCTGTCGGTGCGGCCGGCAAGAAAGCCGTCTCCTGCAACAAACGGCGCCAGGGCATTGTCGAACTTCACCGCAATGCCTTCGTTGCCGACCGTGGTCTGCCCGAACAGCGACTTGAGATCCTTGGACGAGTCCGCCACCGCCGCCTTCAGCGCGGTGCTGTCGATCTTCAGCGATCCGTTCAACTGAACCGAGATGCCGATACTGGACAGCGAAGCAATCCCCCCCGAGATGCCGCTCACGCTCGAAAATCCCAGTGCCGCGAGATCGGTACGAACCGAGCGCACCGTACCCTCGCCGTAGAGCGCAGCGCCTATCTTGGTGACAACGTCGTAGGCGGTGCTCGACTTCATGTGGTCGATCGTGGTGTTGAATGCCTTGACGAAGGTCTCGATCGCTGCCGTTGTCGCCGTCGTATCGCGGGAAACCGTCACGGTGGCAACGCCCGGGGTTGCCGCCGTGCCCTTGGTCAGGTTGAGGGTCAGGCCATCGACGACGTCGGTCACCGTATTCGAATTCCGCGTCACCGACAGGCCGTTGACGGTAAATGCCGCATTGTCGGCGGTCTGCACATCGACCAGGCTCGCGGTATCCAGCTGCGTCAGCGCATTTGTGCCACCGCTGCCGTTGTCCGTAACGGTGACATTGATCGCGCCGACGGAGCCGCTGGTTTTCGAGGTCAGGATCAGCCGGTTGGTGGTCCCGTCGTTGACGATGGTCGCGGTAACGCCGGCGCCGGCGTCATTGATGGCCTGGCGGATACCGGCCAACGTATTGTTGCTGCCGTCTATCGTCACATCGACCGCTGCCGCGCCGCCGATCGAAATCGCCAGCGTGCCGGTATTGAAGGTGTCCGTGGTCGCCGCATAGTCGGTATTGCTGCGCACCGCGTGGAACTTCGCCAACTGGGTCACGCTGATGCTGTAACTGCCGGTGGCAGCCGCCGTCGATGCCGAGGCGGAAAGCACCGTGCTGTCGGAGACCGCTGCCGCGTTGCTGGTAAAGGTCGAATCCGTGCTCAGCACGGCCGCCGCCGACTTCAGGCTGTCCAGGTTACTCTTGAGGATGCCATAGGCGCTGAGCTTGGTCTTGTAACTGGACTGCTTCTTGTCGTAAATGGCCAGAGGCCTGCGCTCGTTTTCCATGAGCTTCTCGACGATGCCGTTGACATCGAGACCCGAGCCTACCCCGCCGGAAGTAATAGTTGCCATCTGTGTTGACTCCTCTATGCCTACTGTAACGGAAACCCACGGGCTTTCTTGAGCACCGGCGGGCAGCCGCAAACTGCGTTCGTGCCGCTCCCTGGCTTGCAATCAGCAAGCGGCATGCCAATAAGCGCGCTGGCAGCACACAGGCTACCCGCCCGGCTCCATCTGCGCCGGCACATACTGGTACACCCGACGTCGCCAATTCCGATCCATACCCTTTCCATGCCGTGGCTCAGAAAAAACACCTAAAGTTTCCACGACAGGCACCGTAAAGGGATTCAACTCCGGCAATCGGCCCGCATGAAACCTGGGCAGACCGAAGCGGGTGGCAAAAAGAGACGCCATCATTTCTGAAACTGTCAAGGAGATAAATCATGGCACAAGTCGCCAACACCAACGTAGCTGCGATGTTCAGCTCCAACGCTCTGGCCAAGTCCAAGTCTATGCTGACAAGCGCTATGGCTCGCCTGTCCTCGGGCACCCGCATCAACACCGCCGCCGATGACGCAAGCTCGCTTACCAATATGGCCATTTACGAATCCGCCATGCGCGGCGCCTCCATCGCCCAGCGCCAGGCCAACGAAGGCCTTGCCGGCGCCCAGGTCCGCGACGGCTACCATGCCCAGGTCTATGAGAACCTGCAGCGCATCCGCGAAATCGCTGTGCAGAACGGCAGCACCGCCAGCGGAACTGAATACACTGCGCTGGTTGCGGAAAACACCCGGCTGCTGGGTCTGGTGGCCGTCCAGACCGCTTTCGTCGTCTCATCCGCCGGAGGTACCTTCACCGGCGCCGGCGGCACGGCCGCCACGATCACCGGCTCGACCGTCACGGACATCGACTCCGACATGGTCGATGTCAACGCCGAGCGCGCCAAATACGGCGCGGACATGGCAACCTTCGCCTCGGCCGCCGCCGCCTTGGGCAACCAGGCCGCCAACGCGGGCGCCCAGTACAGCGCCATCGCCGATACCGACTACGCGGCGGAAACCGCCCGCATGGCGACCGCCCAGATCCGGCAGCAGGTGGGTGGTGCCGTTCAGGCCATCGCCAACCAGATCAACCAGGACGTAGTCGGCTACCTTCGCTAACAAGCCCTCCATCGGTTGATGCCTGGGCTGAAACAGGAGGCGCAGAAATCTCTGCGACTCCTGTTTCAGCCCAGGCAGACCAGGCAGGTTGTAGGTAAGTTCGCGCGGATCAGGCAGCGCAAGAAGCCAGGCCCGAGCAAGGAAGTGAAAGGGATTGATCATGAGCATCCCGCAAGTCAGCAGCGTCAAAGTGGATCTTCCGGCGGCAGGCGGCGCCAGGGATGGTCCGCGGCCGGCCGCCGCCGGCAGAGGCCCGCAGGTCGGCGCAGGAGTGGCCCCGGCAATGGCAGATGCCGCGCAGGCGCACCCAGCCAGCCCCGAGCAGGTGACGGAAGCCGTCCAGCAGATGAACCGCGCAATGCGGATGGCGAATTCCGCCCTCGAATTCAGCGTCGATCAGGATACCGACCGGGTGGTCGTGACCATGACCGACCGGGATACCGGTGAGGTGGTCAGGCAGTATCCGTCGGAGGAGGCTCTGGCGCTTTCTCGCTATCTCGACTCTGTCAGCCAGGGCGCATTGCTGAGCCAGAAGGCCTGAGCTTTCACTAGCCCGTAGCCACACAAGCTGTCCGAAACGACTGGGGTCGTTTCGGGGTTTTTGCTCGTCCACGTTTTCCTGAAACCCCGTCGCGAAAGCACCGGCCAGGGGCCGTCATGACCAATAAAATAAATTTCGCCGGTCGCTAAAGATCCGCCTCAAGGCACCGTAAAACATCCCGTGGCCGGGGAAGTTGTTTTCCCTGCCCGGAAAGGTGAAGTCCATGGAAATCAAGAATATCGACAACGGAATTACCGAAAACCTGGCGGCCCGAGCCGTCCGCGACGAACCCCCGACACCGACGCGTACCCCGGACCAGGCAAGCGACAGGACGGAAACCTCGCGCCCGGTGGTTCCCAAACGCCCGCCGCAACTGATCACAACGGTGAATCGGAGCCTCTCCGAGTCGGGTATCGCGGCCGCGCCCGCCGATGCCACGTCGAACCTGACCGGTGGCGCCCCGGCAGAAGCCGAAAAGGCGCAGGCAGGCGTCCAGGACGAAAAGGCCGCACAGGCATTGCAAGCATTCGTGAGTTCCCTGGTGCAAGCCGCCAATGCCGACAGGACGGCAGCTCCTGCCGGCACCGGACTGACTGAATCCGTGACGCAACCCGCACCGACCGCCGCCCAGCCGGCGGCGTCGGCGGCGAGCGCCTACGAAGGCCTGGCGAGCCGCCTCGAAGGGCTGACCCTCGAGATCGAAAGCGCCCCGAGTTCCTCCCGGGGAAACGAGGCACTGGCAAGGCTCGACTCGGCCTTCCGCGATCTGGTGAATGCCAGCGCCGGTTCGGGCAACGAGACCGGGGCGGCGCCAGACCTGCAGACGGTGCTCAAGAACATTGCGCGAAATCTGCAGAGCACAGGCGATCCAACCCTTGGCAGCACGGGAAACGTGATCAATACGGCGGCCTGACAAGTCGGTAAGGAAAATGCTTCAGCCTCGGTAGCCAAACCGGTTCAGAGGCACAGGAACAGATGAGATAGGGATAGATCATGAGCATCCCGCAAGTCAGCAACATCAGCCTGGATGCCCCGGGGACGGGCAATGCGAGGGCATCTGCGGCAAATGCTGCCGCCAGAGCCCCGCAACTCGCGCCCCGCACCACCCCGGTAGCAACCGATTCCGCCCCAGAGCAACGTGCTAGCCCCGAACAGGTGACAGAAGCTGTCCAGCAGATGAACCGGGCGATGCGCATGGCAAACTCAGCGCTCGAATTCAGAGTCGATCAGGATACCGACCGCGTGGTCGTGACCATAAGCGATCGGGATACCGGCGAAGTGGTCATGCAAATTCCATCGGAGGAAGCCCTGGCGCTCTCACGCCACCTTAGCGAAGCAGCCAAAGGCGCATTGGTAAGCCAGAAGGCCTGAGCTCTCACTTGCCTGTAACAAATGACTGTCCTGCCGTAGCCGCGGTAGGTGTTTTTCTCAAAAGGTGAAATCCATGCCCGTAGAAATCGACAATGTCGCCAACGGAATCATCAACAAGCCATCGCCCAGGGTCGAGCGCGACGAAGCTCCGGCACCACCGCCTGCCGACAAGCCAACCGACAAGCCGAACGAGAGGACGGAAACCGCGCGTCCGCCCCCTCCCCGCCGTCCGCCCCCGCTGATCAATACCGTTAGTCAAAGCCTCGGCGAGGCTGGACTGGCGACCGCTGCACCCGATGCCGTGACCGCAGTAGGTGACGCGGATTCCACGGCTACCGCCAACGATCCGGCAACCGCCCAAAGCGAAAAAGTGGCCCAGGCCCTGCAAGCTTTCGTGAGTTCACTGGTGCAGGCCGCCAATGCCGGCAAGACGGCGGCACCTGCCGGCACAGGGCTGACGGAATCCGTGACCCAGCCTGCGCCGACTGCCGAAGCTGCCCAAGCGGCGACGTCGCCCGCGAGCGCCTACGAGGGCCTGGCGAGCCGCCTCGAAGGGCTGGCCCTCGAGATCGACAGCGACCCGACGGCTTCCCGCGGAAACGAGGAACGGGCAAGACTCGACTCGGCGTACCGCGATCTGGTCGATGCCAGTGCCGGCTCGGGCAACGGAACCGGGTCGGCGCCGGACCTGCAGACGGTGCTCAAGAACATTGCCCGCAACCTGCAGAGCACGGGCGACCCGACCCTTGCCAGCACGGGAAACGTGATCAACACGGCGGCCTGACCGCGCGGCCGGGACGGAAGCTGCTACATTCCCGATCCGGATTAACAGGAAACCACGGAACAACGTGTTCAACGAACACCCCCTGCCCGATGTTGACGCCTGGCTGGCGATATTTGCCAATTCGGCACTGCCGGTGCTGCGCCATTCCGAGAACGAGATCAGCCGTTTGCGGGAAGACGAGGAGAACACCAACGGCCGGATCCTGGCCGGGGTGATCCTCCACGATCCCCTGCTTACCCTGCGCGTCCTGGTCTATATCGAGGAGCATCGGCGCCAGCGCCAGACCACCGACATCACGACCATCGACCGCGCGATCATGATGATCGGGATTACGCCATTCTTTCGCGCCTTCAGCGAACTGCCGATCATCGAAGACCGGCTGCGGGACTATCCGCAGGCCCTGCTCGGCCTGCTCAAGGCCATCGGCCGCGCCCGCCGCGCTGCCCACTGGGCCCGCGAGTGGGCCATCCAGCGCCGCGACATGGATGTCGACGAGATCACGCTGGCCACGCTGCTGCATGACGTGGCCGAGATGATGATGTGGCTCTACGCACCGAAGATGGCCTTGCAGTTCCGCGATGCCCAGCGCGCCTCACCTACCCGGCGCTCGGCGCTGATTCAGGAAGAGGTTTTTGGCCTTCCCCTGTACAAGCTCAAGCTGGCTCTGGCCGAGGCCTGGCATCTGCCGGCGCTGGTAGCCCAACTGCTGGACGATCGCCTGTCCGAGAATCCCCGCGTGCGCAATGTCAAGCTTGCCGTGGACCTTGCGCGCCACGCCGCCAACGGCTGGACCGACCCTGCCCTGCCCGACGACTTCAAGGGCATACGCAACCTGCTGCACATCAACCAGCAAGCACTGCTGCGACATCTCGATGTCAGCGAGGAAGAAGCGCAACTGATCCTCGCCATGGCCCCGCCCGACGCTGAAGGCCAGGCCGCGGCTCCCGACTGATTCAGGGCGCCTTGCGCCCTTTCATGCCGACCAGCAGTGCTTCGCCGATCCCGAGTTCGCGCAACTTGGCGCGTGCGGCGTCGGCCTCGGCGCGGGTAGCGAAGGGGCCGACGTGCACCCGCGCCTCAATGCTGGCCTTGATTCCCGCCATTTCCAGCTTCGCCCGAAGCTCCTCGGCGTTTGCGAGGTCGCTGAAGACGCCAAGCTGCAAGACAAAGGGCTTCTGCGCTGACCGCTCTGCCGCCTGCGACAAGGGACGCACCACCTCTGCCGGCTGCGGACCGCGCGGCGCGCCCCCCGCTGCGGCGGCCGGCCCGGATCGTAGCGGCTCGCGAAGCGGAGCGGATCGCGGCGCGGCGGACGGCGCGGCGGCCTCCGGCGCGCGCATCAGTGCGTGGCGGCCCGTGGCCGGCTTGGTCAGCGGCTTTTCACCCGGCCCTGCCGTGGGCGCAGGCCCCTGCGGCGTCGCACTGACTTCCGGAACCGTGGCCGCGGGGGCGCTGGCAACGGGCTCTTCCGCCGGTGAATCCGGCCGGGTCTGTTCCGACTTGATCGTATCGGGCACCTTTGGCGCGGGCGCCGGTGCCGCCGGACTCGGAGCCGGTGCCCTGCTCGCGACCTTCTCCGGCACCGGCTCGGGCGCGTTCATGCGGTCGAATACAGCGAGGCTCGCCAGCAGTCCGGCGAGGATGACGACTGCAAACGCGATGCGTCCCAGCAGCCGCCTTTTAAGTGCCGCGTAGTCGTCAGGCTGCTCGTTCATCGCCTTCCTGTTCCGGTTTCAAGCCCCCTTGTGGGGTGATTCGAGATCAAAGTCGACCTCGCTGCTGAATTCCCGACGGGCCAGCGCCGCAACCAGTTCCGCTTCGCCTATCGATATGCCGCAGCGCGCGGCAATTCCTGCCGGTAGTTCACCACGTTCCGCGAGGCTCATGGCCTCGGAATAGATGGGGGAAACATTGTGTGTTGCCTTGAGCTGCTTGAATTCCTCGTCCAGATGGGCGACTTCCGCCCTGAGCTGGGCCACCTCGCGCCGCAGGCCATGAACTTCGAGTTCGAGCGATGATTTGGCCAGCTGGCCAGCGAAATCCTGCCCTGATACCTCGGGACCCACCATTACCGGCTCGGCGCGTTGCAAATCGAGCATCGCCTCCAGCGAGACTCGCGGGGTGGTCTTGGCCACCGGAGGAGGCTGCCGGCGCAGGCGCATCACCAGAACGACAAGGTAGAGCGCCACCAGCGCGACGCAAAGCAGCAAGAGCTCGCGCAATCCCGGTA
>SXGU01461106.1_pt1 | contig 11621 bp, 1 predicted proteins | sample 3174531 | NCBI WGS metagenome assembly SXGU01 (sample SAMN11356863, study PRJNA531348) | freshwater metagenome | isolation source: freshwater sample F1-140 | place: China: Fuxian Lake, Yuxi | collected 2017-12-25
GCCGAGTCTCGAGAATTATTTTCATAGCCTGACCGTGGGCGTCGACCATAAAGATTTTAAAGAAAACCTTAACCTGATCGGCGCCGATACTTTAAAAACCCCGATTTCCTATCTGCCTTTTATGGTGCAGTACGGCTCTTCGTTGAAAGGCGAGGATTCGTTCACATCGTTTAACATCGGCTTGAATTTCTCTGTGCGCGGCTTGGGTAACGATCAGCAGGAGTTCGAAAATAAGCGTTTTAACGCGCGCTCGAATTACACCATCCTAACCGGCGGCATTAATTTTACCCATAACCTGCCTTACGGCATGGAAATGTTCAGCCGTTTTTCAGGACAGGTGGCGAATTCGCCGTTAATCAGTAACGAACAGTTCTCGCTCGGCGGTATGCAGAGCATACGCGGTTACTTTGAAACCCAGGCCCTGGCCGATAACGGCATGATAGCTTCGGTAGAGTTGCGTTCTCCGCATTTGGCGCCGGGTTATATGGATACGGTAAACAAATTGCAGGCCTGGGCGTTTATCGATGGCGGCCGGGGCTGGATAGAAGACCCTTTGCCGGGCAGCGCGAAAGGCAATGAGCTGGCCAGCGCCGGATTGGGTATGCGCTTTCAGGTATGGAAATATTTTGTCGGGGTGCTGGATTTAGGTTTTCCGTTAGCCAGTTTAGGGCCGGTGCAAAAAGGCGATCCGAAATTGCATTTCAACGTAGCGACGGAGTTTTAGCCGTCATCCTGAAAGCGGCTGTTCGTTCAGCGCATTCAAGGGTAGTCGCCAAGCCGGACGGGACACAACTGCAAGTCAAAAACGTCGGGGTTGCTGTGGGGGCGGTTTTAATCGCCCTGGGCGAATGAATCCGTCCCTACAATGCGTTTGAAAAGCGGAAAGTTATTTTCGGCGAAATCCTTATAACTGCATTCCCACGCCGAAGCGTGGTAACGATAGACAAGTAGGTAATGAAACATGGGTAATAAACGAAGTGCGACCCAACATAAAAGCGCAATGGACATTTTTCAATTAAAACCATTGTCCGCATGCGTGCGTATGGCGATAGCCGGCGGCGTATTTATGGGTTCCGTTTCACCCGTTCAGGCGGAATTGCCGGTTCCCGCCCAGGTTTGGGCGACGATGGGCGGGGCGACCAATCAGGTTATCGGTGATACCTTGCGCATCGACCAGCAAACCGACCGGGCCGTTCTGAACTGGGACAGCTTTAACGTAGGCGCCAACAATCAGGTTGAATTTCATCAGCCCAATACTTCCTCTATTGCGCTTAACCGCATTTTCCAGAACGATCCCAGCCAGATTTTAGGTAAGGTGACGGCTAACGGCCAGATCTATCTTTACAACAAAAACGGCTTTGTATTCGGCAAGGATTCAACGGTCGATGTCAACACGCTGGTTGCTTCGACATTGAATGTGTCGGATGAAGTTTTTCAAAGCGGTATTGTCCGCGAATTCGACGATACCGGTAATGCGGCCTTAGCCAGTTCCGCGGGCGATCCTAAAAACGCGGCGATTTCGGTCGATGCCGGCGCCAATATACATATAGGTAAAAACGGCCGGCTTATTATGGCCGCCCCGACTGTGACCAACGCCGGTTCGATTAGCGCCGACGAACAGGGTCAGATTATTCTGGTCGCCAGTAAGGATAAGGTGTATCTGCAACAGGCCGATAGTAAAGGGCCGTTTTCCGGCTTGCTGGTCGAAGTCGGCAGCGGCGGCAAGGTAAACAATTTGGGGAATATCGAGGCCCGTCAAGGCAATGTGACGCTGGCCGGTTTTGCGGTCAATCAAGGCGGACGGGTCAGCGCAACGACTTCGGTCAACGTCAACGGTTCGATCCGCTTATTGGCCAGGGAAGCGGCCGAAAAACAGAACCAAGTGCTGGTAGCCACCAAAACCGGCCGCGATAAGGATTTAAAGGACGGTCTCGGCACCGAAGCGACGGTCACGTTTGCGCCGGGCAGCACGACCGAAATTGTTGCCGATAGCGGCGGCGATACGGCCATTGACGAGCAAAGCCAACCTTCGTCCTATCTGGAGGCATCGGCAAATACCGTTTATATGCAGTCCGGCGCCGCTATAGTTGCTCCGGGCGGCAAGATCAATATGACCGCGACCGATAACCCGATCGATCCGGTACAAGGACAAAAAGGCCGCATCATGCTCGACAGCGGCGCAACGATAGATGTTTCGGGAACAAAACATGTGGCAGCGCCTATCGACCGGAATGTCGTCGATTTACCGGTGCAGACTTATGAATTGCGCGATTCGCCATTGCAGAAAGGCGGCGTCTTGCAAGGGCAAACCGTAAGGGTTGATCTCAGGCAGGATACCCGGATTGTTGATACCAGCGGCGCGCAGGCCCGTTTCGAACGCAATATCGATGAACGTCTCGGCACCGGCGGCGAAGTTAATTTGATCTCCAGCGGCGACGTGGTTGTCAATCCCGGCGCGGTTGTTAATATTTCCGGTGGCTCTATCGATTACCAGGACGGCTACATCGGCACCACTAAACTGTTGACCGATTACGGCAGGATTGTCGATATCAGCGACGCCGATCCCAACGAGCATTACGTGTCGATATTCGGCGTCGCCAAGGAAGTACATCAAAAATGGGGCGTTACCGAATCATGGGACGCCCAGGCGCAGTTCGGCCAAGGCCGCTTCGAGAGCGGCTATACGCAAGGCTTGGCAGCCGGTACGCTGAATATTACCGTGCCGAAATTATTATGGAACGGCGAGCTGATTGCAGGATCGGCTGCCAATACTTATCAACGCAGTTCGGAGACTATCGCTTTCGGCGGCGCTTTTTCGCTGGACAGCACGCCCTTTAAGTCAACCCAGAGCGGTTTGATCCAGCAGAGCGTAGTGTTCCAGCCTGAAAAAAACGCCGTGAATCTGGCGCCGGGCGCCAAGTTTCCGAAGACTAAACCAAACAAGCCGGGCGATTTGGTGCTGCCCGGCGCATTAACCAACGATTCGGGCATACAAAAGCTCAGTATTAAAACGCTCAGCGACGTTACGGTTGCGGCGGGCGCCGCCATCGCGATGAAGCCCGGCAGCCAGTTTAACCTGGACGCAGGCAGGATAGACGTGCAGGGTAGTATTTATTCGGCAAGCGGAGCTATCAATTTGGTCAGCCGCAATAGCGGTATGCCTAAAGATTCCGGCAGCCTGACTTTAAGTGCCGAGTCAGTGGTCAATGTGTCGGGGCGCTGGGTCAACGATTATGCGCAAGGTTTGAACGCTGCGCCTACCGAGGCCTTAGCGATAGCCGGCGGCAGCGTCAAATTGACGGCGACCGGCGATTTGAATATGAATGCCGGTTCCACGATCAGGGCCGATGGCGGCGCGTGGTTGGGGCTGAATAATAACCTGGCGGCGGGGACGGGCTGCGACATTAACCTGGCGACCGTAGCCCGGACCGATAGCAAGTCCTCGTTACTGCATCTCGACGGCGGCTTGTCCGCCTACGGTTTAGCAAACGGCGGCAGCTTGAGCCTGGGGAGCGGGGAAATTATCGTCGGCTCCGCCGCAGCCGGGCAATCGGCGTCGGCGTTAGTGCTCGGCGTGCAGGACGGACATTTCGATTTTGCCGATAAATCCGGGTTCAGCAACATCAATTTAGCCGGCAACTCCGGCGATATTACCGTCCAGGCAAATACCTCGTTAAATTTGCTGCAACAAAACCCGATGTTGCAAGGCGATTTCAGGAATCAGGCCAGCGCTGAATCGATAACCGGTTTTAGCCGTCTCGAAACCTTGCCTGAGAGTTTACGCCGTCCGGTCGACTTGACGCTGACCGCGTTGAAAGACGTCAAATTGGAAAGCGGAAGCCGTATCTTGGCGGACAAGCAAGCGTCCGTCAGCCTGACAGCGACGGTAGGAGGCATTTACGCCGACGGTCTGATCTATGCCCCCTCAGGTTCGATCAAGCTGGCTATCAACGCCGATCCCAACGTCGAATACAACGCCGCGCAGGCGATATGGCTCGGCGAACATGCATCCTTGCTGGCAACCGGCACTACCCGGATGAATCCTGCGGACGCTTCGGGACGGCGTAGCGGCGATGTGTTGGACGGCGGCAATATCTCGCTTAAAGCCTCGCGAGGTTATGTGATTGCCGAGCAGGGCTCGCAAATCGATGTGTCCGGTACTCGCGCCGTGCTCGATTTGCCGGCCCATGACGGCAGCGCGCCCGGCATTCGTTATGTTCCGGTTGAAATCGGTTCTAATGCCGGCAGCGTTACGCTGACGGCGGCAGAAGGCGCGGTGCTGGACGGCGGCCTGAAAGGTTTTGCCGGTTCTGCGGCAACGCTGGGCGGGCGTATAGATTTGGCGCTTGACCGCACCCAGCGCAATCCGCCGAATCCGGCCATTATCCCATTCCCCGGCGGCGACTTAGCGCTTAATGTGGTGCAGACGGCCCAGGCCGCGCTGGATAAAACCACGCAGTTTGGTGATGTTATCCCCGATGCCTTAAACGGCCGGATGACGGTCAGCGCCGATAAAATTAGTGCCGGCGGTTTCGGTGATGTACGGCTGAAGTCGAACGATCAGATCGGCTTTTCCGGCGATGTCAGCCTGACTGCCGCGGCCCGTATCGATATGGATGCGCCAAGATTGGCCTGGAGCGGACTTAACGATACGGCTTCCGGCGCCGTTAACCTGAATACCGCTTATTTAAGAATAGGCTCATCGTTAATTCGCGAAGTGGACAGCTTGCCGGTTGCGGGCAACGGTACATTTACCGCGCATTCGCAGTGGACCGAGTTAGGCGGAGCCTCATTATGGAACGGTTTCAACACCATCAACCTTAACAGCGAACATGATTTGCGCACCGTGGGACTGGTCGATATTAGCCCGGAGCATAGGGATTATGCCGGAACGTTGGTGACTGCGGCCGATTTGAACCTGAGCGCCAGCCAGGTTTATCCGGTTACGCTGACGAACTTTAGCTTTGCGGTTAAAAATAATCCCGAAGGCCAAATCACCGTATCCCGCAGTAATTATAGCGATGCGTCGCCATTAGCTGCCGCCGGCAGTTTGAATTTTACCGCGCCGGTCATCAACCAGAACGGCGTGTTAAAAGCGCCGTTCGGCAGTATTAATCTGAGCGCAGGTTCGCGTTTGACTTTAGGCGGGAACAGCCGGACTTCCGTGTCCGGCGCCGGGCAATTGATTCCTTTCGGCCTTATTCAAGGCGGCTTCGATTGGCTATATCCGTTAGACAGTAATCATAATCTGGTGTTTAAAGCGCCGCCCGAGAAGAAACTGGTTTTATCGGCTCCCAGCGTCGAATTGACCCAGGGCAGTGTCGTCGACTTGTCCGGCGGCGGCGATTTGTCGGCCTATGAATTCTTGCCGGGCTCCGGCGGTTCTTACGATTACCTGGATAGCGCCGGCTTGTCTTATCAGGGCGGTTTCGCCGTTGTGCCGAGCTTAGGCTCGGATATTGCGCCGTATGATCCGTTGCAAAGCGCGAACTTTAATTACGCCGTCGGCAGCAAAATTTATCTAAACGGCACCGTGGGCCTGCCTGCCGGCGGATACACGATGCTGCCCGCGCATTACGCATTGTTGCCGGGCGCTTACCTGGTTACGCCGCAGGCCGATACCCGCGATTTGGTCGCGGCCACCTCCAGCAAAGCCGGATTGCCGATTGTGGCCGGCTACCGAAGCATAGCCGGCACCGGTAGCCGCGATCAGCGTTGGAGCGGCTACCTGATAGAGAGCGGCGCCGATATTCGCAAACATTCCGAATACGACGAACAGACCGCCAATAACTTCTATGTCGCACAAGCGTTAAAGCATGAAAGCGTTACGCCTATCCTGCCGATGGATAGCGGCCAGATTTCGATAGCTGCGCAGGATAAGCTGGCGTTGCAAGGCGAATTTAAAGTGGCCAGCTCCGGCAGCCGGGGCGCGCGTATGGATATTGCGGCCAATCGCCTTAAAATCGTCAACAGTTTAAGCGCCGCGCCGACCGGAGGAACCTTGGAGGTATTGGCCGGCGACCTTAACAACTTAGGCGTCGACAGTTTATTTCTGGGCGGCGGACGCAGTAATAACCTTGCTACCGGCGCAACGGATTTAAATATCAGTTCCGAGCAAGTGATATTCGATACTGGGGCGCAGTTGTCGGTGACCGATTTGGTCGCGGCGGCGACCGGTACGGTAGAAGTGATGAGCGGCGCGGTTTTGACTGCCAAAGGCAGCGTTAACAGCGGCGACACGGTATTTAATATCAGCGGCGACGAAGCCTTGTTAAGGGTTTCCGGCGACGATCAGGTTGTGTTGAATAAAACCTCATCGCTGGGCAATAGCGGCGAATTACTGATTCAGGACGGCGCAACCTTAGCCGCATCAAAATCGATGTTGCTGGATGCGAGCAAATCGACAACATTGGCGGGCAATATCCAGATGAACGGCGGTTCGTTGAACCTGAGCGCCAATGCGATCAATATCGGCGACGTCAGCGGATTGCCGGCCGGCGCTTTGAATTTATCCAACGAGAAACTGCAAAATCTGGCTGTCGACCAGTTGGTGTTGAGCAGCCGGGATACGGTTAATTTCTACGGCAACGTAGGCCGGCTCGATAGCAGCGGCAACCTGAACGCGAAAAAGTTCGACAGTTTAGTGATCGATGCGGCCGGTTTTTCAGGTTTCGGCGGCGTCGGACAAACGGCAAAATTGGACGCGAACAGCCTGCAATTGCACAACAGCTCAGGCGCGGTCGCGACCCAGCTCGCAACAGGCCGGGGCGGACTGGACGTGTCGGCTAAAAACTATAGTCAAGGTAAAGGCGACTTTGCCGTCAACGGCTTTCAAAACATCAATCTCAACATCGCCGAGGGCTTTAGCGCCGACGGCGACGGCAGGCTTAATGCCGGCGGCGATCTGGATATCAGCGCCGGCTATGTAAGCGCTGCCGGCGGTAGCCATCTGACTATCGATGCCAGCGGTCACAGCGTGCAAATGAACGGCAACGGCAGCACCGCCGTTCCTGCATCGGCCAGTTTCGGCGGAGCCGTTAACCTGGTTGCCGATACGATAGCTTTTAACGCCCGGGTACTGATGCCGTCGGGGGCGTTAGGGTTGCAGGCCTTGAGCGGCGATGTCGGCGTCGGCGCATCGGCCGACATTAATCTTGCCGGACGCGCGGTCAAGTTTGCCGATACGGTTGACTATACGCCCGGCGGCCTGTTCAGTGCCGTTGCCGAGCAAGGCAAAATCGCCGTAGCCGACGGTTCGAAACTGGATTTGAGCACCGGCGGCGGTTTAGCCGGCGGTGGTAAACTGGTATTGAAAGCGTCCCGGCAGACGGTCGATCTGTCAGGCCAGGTCAGCGCCAAGGGCGGCAGCGCAGAGCTTGACGTCTCGGGTTTTACCGATTCTGCGAGTTTCGACAGCCTGATGAATAAGCTCGGGACGGCGGGCATATCCGATTCGATTTATTTCCGTAGCCGCGGCGCCGATATTGTGCAGGCGTCTGCTCAGGCCATCAACGCGAACACCGTTACCTTAGTCGCAGACCAAGGCGCAATCAGCTTAGCCGGCACAGTCGACGCCACCGGCGGCAAACAAGGCGGTGTTATCGGTTTATACGCGGGGGATAAGGTCACGCTGGAAAACGGCGCGGTATTGACCGCAGCCGGGGATCAGGGCGGCAAGGTAAAGCTGTCGACAGTGGATAGCGATAACGATAAGGTCAGCGGCATCAATATCCAAACCGGCGCATTGATCGATGTCAGCGGCGCAACCAAGGAAAGCGGCGGCGAAGTGACCTTGCGCGCATTGCGGGCCGGCGATTCCGTTAATATTCAGCCGATTGCCGGTACGGTGCAGGGCTATGGGCAAAAAACGGCTGTTTTTACCGATAGCGGCGCTTTGCTGTCCCGAGGATACAGTAAGTATTATGCAGAAGGCGTTAAAAAGTACACCAATGCGGATTTTACGGCGGCAGGAGAGATTAATGCCGACGACATCAATAACGTCAAAAACGCTACGGATGCTTATATGACGGCGGCGACTATGCAAAAGGTCGGCAACGACCTGGGCGGCGGAATCCGCCTGCGCGCCGGTATAGAAATCGATTATGCCGGCGATCTGGCGCTGAACGCCAAATGGGATTTGGCGGATTGGCGCTACGGCGAATCGTCGGACTTAGTGCCGCCCGGTACGCTGACGATAAATGCCGGGGGCAATATTGCGTTGAACAATTCCCTGTCCGACGGCTTTAAAGACGGCGGCTTGTATTACGATTCGGTTCATGTCGCGGATATGTTGCAAACCGGGGCGTCCTGGTCTTACCAAATAACGGCGGGAGCCGATTTGGGCAGCGCCGATAGCGTCGCTATGGCTGCCGCTAAAAACCTGAATATCGGTTCGGGCGTTACGGTGCGAACCGGGACCGGGGATATTCAGTTGGGTGCGGGCGGCGACGTTGTTTTCGCCGATCAAACCTCAACGGTTTACAATGCAGGCCGGGCTGAAGACAGTAACCGTTACGGAACGTTGAGCGATGAAACCGTCGCTTTCAAACTGTATGGCGAATATCCGGTCGACGGTGGCGACCTGTTTATCAAGTCGGGCAATAATATCAATGGCGCAGTCAGCAGCCAGTTTATCGACAGCTGGTTGTTACGCCTCGGCAGCTGGACCAACAACGCCGCGCACGACAATGAGCAGGCTACCGCCTGGGGCGTGGCCTTGGGCTACACCATCGACGGTTACGGTAACGCGGCCGATGCGACAGCGCCGCTATTCCAGCAAAATATAGGCTCGTTCGGCGGCGGTACAGTGAATGTCAGCGCAGCCGGCAATATTAACGACCTGTCGGTGATGATGCCGACGACTGGCAAGCAGGTGGGCCGGCCCGACCAGAATAGCGTGCAGGTTCAAGGCGGCGGCCAAATGCAGGTTAACGCCGGCGCCAATATAGCGGGCGGCGCGTATTTCCTGGGTAAGGGCGACGGCGCTATTTCGGCCGGCGGGGCGATAACCGGCAGCCCCCGCCAGTTTGTTAACGGGCCGCAATTGGCGATGGGCGATACCCGGATGAGCTTGAATGCGAACAGCGGCGTCAGTGTATCCGCTGTGTCCGATGCGATGATGCTGCATTCCGGCAATGCCTATTCGGAAGACGGCGCCAACTTTTTCAGCTATAGCGGCGGCAGCGGCATTGCGTTGAAATCCTTGTCCGGCGATGTGCATTTAGGCGCCGACAACAGCATCATCGGCGCTATTGATGTGCTGAACCTGAGCGGCAGCCAGTCCAGCTTATCCAAGATTTACCCGGCATCCTTACAAACCACGGCGTTCGGCGGCAGCGTCCTGCTCGACAATCAGGTCACGCTATTTCCTTCCGCGTCGTCGACGTTAACGGTGCTGGCGAAAAACAACATCAGTTCGACCGTCGATTCGTTAAGACTGAGTATGTCCGACGCCGATACTGCGTTATTGCCCAGCGCAGAGTTTCCGTTGGCCAGAAACCTGTTGAACGACGCCGAGGCGATATTGAACCCGTTCGGCATCAATAAGCTGGTGCATGCAGCGGTGCCTGTGCATAGCAAGGATAAAGAGCCGGCCAGGCTGGTAACCAACGACGGCGATATTAAATCCATCCAGGTTAATATTCCTAAAGCGGCGATTATTCAAAGCGGCAATGACTTGAACAATGTGTTGATCAATATTCAACATGTCAATGACGGCGATGTCTCGACGCTATCGGCGGCCCGCGATATTCGGTTTACCAGCGAACGCAGCGTCGACGGCCTGTTGGTCGACAATTTTAACGAGATCAAGGTTTCAGGCCCCGGCAACGTACTGGTCAAAGCCGGGCGCAATATCGATTTCGGCGCGTCGGGCGGTTTGTCGACTATCGGCAATTTATCCAACCAGAATCTTTCCAGCGATGTCGGCGCCAATATCACCGTACTGGCGGGCTTGAACAACAAAGCGCCCGACTATTCCGGCTTTTTGGATGTACTTAAATACGCTGAAAAATATACCGACTATACGGCGTTGGTTACCCGCTTCATGCGCGAACGCAACGGCGACCCGGCGTTGACCGAAGCGGCGGCATTAAAGGCGTTCAGAATCTTGAGCGCCGATGACAGGGCCGCTATCCAGGCGAGTTTGGATGCGCTGCTGAGCGATAAATACGCCGGGCAGTACGCCCAAGTCAAAGCCTTGGTGACGTCTTTCATACAGCAAAGCCTGGGCGATGCAACGCTGACCGACGACGCGGCGCTGGCGGCTTTTGCCAAGCTAAACGCCGATGCGTATTTGCCGATCCAACCCCAGTTAAACGCCTTGGTGAACCCGGTGTTTTTTAACGAGCTTAAACGCTCGGGCTCGGCTTCTTCGGCATCCGCCTCGGCGGGTAATGAAGGCGGTTTTGCGGTCATCGACGCCTTATTTCCGGGAGCCGACTGGAAAGGCGATTTGAGTTTGTTTTTCAGCAAACTGCAAACCCTTCAGGGCGGCGACATCGACTTGCTGGTGCCGGGCGGCGAAATTAACGCCGGTCTTGCGGTTTCGTTCTCCGGCGCGAAGCAGGCGTCCGAGTTGGGTATCGTGGCTCAGGGGCGGGGCGATATTAACGCCTTCGTCCGCGATGATTTCATCGTCAACCAGTCCCGCGTCTTTGCGCTTAGCGGCGGCGACATCCTGATTTGGTCGTCCGAAGGCGATATCGATGCGGGGCGCGGCGCCAAGTCGGCTATTGCCGCGCCGCCGCCGGAGTACAGTTTTGACGATAACGGCAATCTGGTCGTCACCTTCCCGCCTATCGTTTCGGGTAGCGGTATTCGTACTGCGGCGACAGCCGGCAATACCGCCGGCGACGTGTTCTTGTTTGCGCCGAAAGGTGTGGTCAACGCCGGTGAAGCCGGTATCGGCGGGAAAAACGTGACTATTTCCGCAACAGCGGTATTGGGCGCGAATAATATCCAGGTCGGCGGCATCGGCTCCGGGGTTCCGGCGGCGTCATCGGGCAGCCTTGCGGCCGGCCTGACCGGCGTCAGCAACCTGTCGGCCAGCGTCAGTCAAGTTGCCCAGGCCTCTGCGGATATGAGTAAGAGTAATGATGACTCTAACAGCAAGAATACGAAGTTAGGCGTGCTTAGCGTTGACGTTATCGGTTACGGCGAAGGGTCTGGCGGTAATAATGTCAAAAAGGATAACGCTAAATCGGCGTCGTAAGTTTTGTAGGTTGATGGGTTACGACTTGTATGGACAGATATTTGCTGCTGCATGCACCACATCGATGCGGTGCATGCAGCAGGTAGGGCAATTCCGAGGCCTTAGCCGTAACCCACAAAAGACGAGTCTCTATTGCTTGAGAGCCAGCGAAAGCTCATAAAGCGTTTCCGGCGCAATATCAATTTCGTTAGGCCATGTCACTGTACCGTAATCAATCCGCGCCAGTTTAAAAAAACCGGGATTTTTTAGCGGTTGAAAGACGGTAGCACTTACCACCTATCAGTTTACTTGTACGTTACCTAAAAATTTAATATGAATATTATTACAACATTAAAATCAATGTGTTAAATTTAAGCCTTGGTTTTTAGCTAGTTATAGTTGATGAGGTATTGGTCATGAGCTCGGTTAA
>SXGU01051203.1_pt1 | contig 11619 bp, 8 predicted proteins | sample 3174531 | NCBI WGS metagenome assembly SXGU01 (sample SAMN11356863, study PRJNA531348) | freshwater metagenome | isolation source: freshwater sample F1-140 | place: China: Fuxian Lake, Yuxi | collected 2017-12-25
GCCCGTGAGGGTTGCTCGTCGCCGCGTGGGTCTGTGCTGGGGCTCCCTCCACGTTCAGCACCTTCGCGAGCGAGATGCCGTGCGACAATCTCGTCAAGATCGTCGCCACCGAGGTGTGTGTCTCCAGCAGTCGCGAGCACGCGAAAGAGATCTCCATCGCCCGTGCCTCCATCAGGAATCACCTGCAAGATTGAGATGTCGAACGTCCCGCCGCCGAAGTCGTACACCGCAATCGTTTCGGCACGACCGCGTGTGCCGATCCCATAGGCAAGTGCCGCCGCAGTCGGTTCATTGACGATGCGAACTGGATCGAGCCCAGCCAGTCGCGCGGCATCTCGTGTCGCCTGTCGCTGTCCATCGTCGAAATAGGCTGGAACGGTGATGACAGCGCGCCGCACCTGCGTGCCAAGTTGCAACTCAGCGATTCGGCGCAATTCACGCAGGATCACCGCGGCGACTTCTTGCGGCAGTAGGTGCGCCCCCCCAGCGCGCAGCGATGCCAGCCCCCGCGCCCCTTGGATGAGGTGCAGAGCGGCTGAATCGTTGCGAGCGCTCGCCTCGTCGTAGGAGCGGCCCATCAACCGCTTGGCGCTCATGATGGTCTCGTTCGGATGCGCCGCCGCAGTTCGCCGCGCGTCGCCCCCAACTGCAACGGCGAGGCCACCTGAGAACCGCACCGCCGATGCGATCATCCGTTCGCCACGCTCGTTGGCGAGCACGCGCGGACCCGCGCTATCACAGACCGCCACGAGCGAGTTCGTAGTTCCAAGATCGATCCCAACGATCGGATCACGTGGCGCTGCGGGGAGGGGCATGCCCTCGCGATGCTACGAAGTGACTCCCAACTGTGAAGGAGTCCGCCGAATTGCGCCTGAGTCAGGGTCACTCCTACGAACGCGACCCTCGTGCATCCGATCGATGAACGCACGCTGCTCGCGGTGCACTCGAATGCTCTCGAGTGCCCTGTGGCGCCTGACGAAGAGCAATCCCTCTGCGCACCCCAGTGCGCGTGCTGCGTGACGCGAGCGCACATTCTCGGTCGCAAACGCCCACAACGCTTCGAGCTGGGGCTCTGGCAAACGTGCGAGTTCCTCGATGAGTTGCTCCTCGCTGAGCGTCGGCTCTTCGAGGTGTGCCGGATCGCTCCCACGCGCGGGATCGATTCGATGCATGAGCGCACCCCGCAGGAGCGCGCGATGAGTTGAATTCGCGTGCCGCCGATCAACCGCCTCATCGTGTGCAAGTTGCCTGCGGACAGAGGCGCAAATGTAGGCGGGTTGCAGCATGACTTCGGCGACTGCCGGCGATGCTGGTTGCCCCTTGAGCCATCGAGCAATCACCTCATGGAGCGCATCTTCAACGCGCGCAACCGAGAACCGGCTCCGCAACATCGCGATGATCGACTCGCGGTGCGTCAGATATGCGCGCTCGACGCGCTGGGGCCACATGCGATTGATACAACTTGATTGATCGTCCGCCACGGAACCTCCTTGCGTGAGTGTCGCGCTGAGTTGCGCGCAAGGTAGTGCGTTCGAACAACTCGGTTGAAAATCACACGCATTTTCTCAATCGCGATGGCGCTGAGCACTTATCCACGAGATGCCCACCTGCTTGGCTCGGTCAGCGGAACGCCCCGCATGGACTACTTCTGCAGCCCTGCCTCAGGCAATCGATCGAGCGCAGAGCCAAACCGAGTGCTCGCGATCGTTCGAAGCATTGTGGTCGCGTCAACGATCGCCGGCTCAACTCCTTGCACCACAAACTGTTGCCTTCCACCTTCCCAGGTGACGGCACAGTCGGCGCAGAGGTCACCCTTGGGTGCACGCTTGGGCGAAAATCCTGGGGTGAACCACCCACCCTTTGATGCGATCTCGACAAGGCGCGCGCACTGGTCAGAAGTCAGCGCAACCTTCCACGAGGTCTTGAGAAGCAGTGCGTCCCTCCCAGCGCCATATCCGAACACTCCACCGTCCACCGTGAAGTACTCGTACCGAGCTGCATCGGGATGGCGCAACCAGATCACGAGCGAGACTCCACACGACCCATAGTCGTGCGGAGGATTTGGAAGCGTGTTGCAACTCGCGACCACCCAGAGCAGCGCGGTGAGCGCACTCGTACGAATGAGATTCACTGTGCCTTCACTGGAAACGAAAATGGCGGAGCCTTCGTGAACCCCTCGTACGGGTTCGGACCGAAGTCATAACGACGCGGAAGGTCGCGATCGGCTCCACGATCGGTCTCCCACGCGAGATTGCACATCGTTCGAACGAACTCAACGGCGCGCGGATCTGGAACTTCAGTCACCTTGCACCGGCGAGTGAACCACCAGTCGGTTCCGTCTCCATGAAAGAAGAGGATGTAAACGATCTCATCCTGAGTCGGCCGCACTGTTCCGGGCCAGAGATCGATGCTCGCCGTCGATGGGTCGAGCCACCCGAGCTTTGCTGCCAAAGTCCACACCTCGTCAATCTGACCTTGCGAGAGCCAACGGGTCACGGCGCTTCGCGTCGAAAAACTCAAACTGTCACCTGAATCGCTGTGCAAACTTCCATCGGCAAGCAAGGTGAGTTTTCCCTGCCGGGTATGCGCCTGCGGCAGGTCCTTCGCGCCACTCCCGGTGAGAATCGTGACATCGACCGAAAAGTCAGATGGGCACGTCGCCAGATCAATGCTCGTCGTGCGAATATCCGTGCACCCCGAGAGCGCACCGATCATCACCGCAAGTGTGATCGTTGTTCGAGTGATCGAGCGCGCCATGCGGCAAGAGTAACAGGTCATCGTGCGCGGTACGCTTGCGGCGACCATGCGTACAAGTGTGAAGTGGATCAATGCGTACCTCTCGACGCCTGCAACGGCTGATGAACAGGCAGAGGTTCTCACAGCGGCTGGATTCCCGTGCGAGTCATCGCACGAACTGCCAGGAGGTGACCGCACACAGGAGATTGAAACAACAAGCAATCGGGGTGATTGCCTCTGTCACATTGGACTTGCGCGAGAAATCGCCGCGGCGAGCGGCCGAACGCTTCAGATCCCCAAGGTCGACCTCGCGCACTCGAGCGAACCTGCCTCGAACGCGATTGCCGTGACCAACAGTGCGCCAGAGCGATGCGCTCGGTACACCGCGCGCGTCATTCGCGGAGTTCGAGTCGGACCGAGCCCCCCATGGCTTTCAGAGCGGCTGATTGCAATCGGTCAAATCCCTCGCAACAACGTCGTCGACTGCACAAACTTCGTCCTGTTCGAGTCGGGCCAGCCATCTCATGTCTTCGATTTGAAGCGCCTGCGCGGATCTGCGATTCATGTGCGCGATGCGAGGCAGGGCGAGCTGTTCCTACCACTTGGCGAGGGATCGAAGGCGATTGCTCTCGATGAGGGAACGCTCGTGATCGCCGATGCCGAACGACCTGTTGCGCTCGCTGGCGTCAAGGGGGGTGCTGAGAGTGCTGTCACGGACGCAACAACCGACATCGTGATCGAGGCGGCTGCGTTCGATCCAGTCGCGGTTCGACGGACGAGTCGGAGTACGCGCATCTCGAGCGATTCGAGTTATCGCTTTGAGCGTGGGGTCCATCCCGCAGAGGTCGACGCAGCCGCGGAGCGTCTCGCGGCGCTCATCATCGAGTGCGCGGGAGGCACGCTGCTCAGTGGGGCGGTCGCTGCTGGGCCTCCCGTTCCTTCGCCACAGCGAGTGGTGCTTCGAATCGAGCGATTGCGGGCGATCGCGGGCTACACGCAAGAGATCGGCGACGTCGAACATGTTCTGAGCGTGCTCGGGTTCGCTCCGCGGGTTTCAGCGACCGGCGACAAGATCGAGTGCACAGTCCCACCGCGCCGTATCGACATCACGCGCGAGATTGACCTCATCGAAGAGGTGGTGCGGCTCGCGGGTCTTGATCGAATTCCGCAGCGCGACTTCGTCTCGATCCGACCGGTGGGACGGCAGTTTGAACTCGAAGCTGTCCGCACCGCCAAGCAGTGCCTTGTGGGGCTCGGTTTCGTTGAGACCGTCTCACCGACCCTGATCAGCGAACGCGCAGCAGAACCCTTCGTGCCACCTGTCATCCAGACTCTGCGCGTTGCCGATGAGCGTGCAATGGGTGAGCCGGTGCTGCGGCCATCTCTGCTACCAAGTCTCATGCAATCACTCGCCCTCAACCGAGACCGCGGCGCCAGTGAGATCAAACTCTTCGAGCATGCAACCACATTCTGGCTCGATGGATCAACGCACCACGAGCGGCGCACGATTGCACTCGTCGCCGCAGGGCCTAAATCGTCTGATGAGCTCTATCGTTTCGTGCGGGGGTCCGTGGAGTCACTCGTCCGTCATGAGTGCGGTGTGCACGCGCACTGCGATGTGGCGCCAACGACTCACACCTCTCACTGTCGCTGCGCAGGGGCGGCGCTGCATCCATGTGGCACACTTGCAGTCGACGGCACTGTGATTGGAGTACTCGGACTGCTCACCCCGTCGGCGCGTGCAGCCTTCGGTATTGACGGCGAGGTTGCCGCGGCCGAGCTTGACTGGGAGACGCTCGCGCGCGGATACCCGCCGGTTCCCCGCGCGCAAGTGCTGACGTCGAGCCCACTGCTCGACCGAGACCTCTCGATCGTCGTCGCTGACGAGGTGACTTGGAGTCAGATCGAAGCAACGGTGCGCGATGCGCAACTCCCCTTCCTTGAGAGTGTGCAGTTCGTGGGTAATTACAGAGGGAAGCAGCTGGGACCTGGCCGCCGCTCGACGACGCTGCGCCTGTGCTTTCGCGCGCAGGGTCGCACGCTTCGCCGTGAAGAGGTCGAACCAGAACTTGCGCGGCTCACATCCCTCTTTGCGACATTGATTCACGCGGAGCTTCGATCGTGACGAGGCCCCGGCTGCGTGAAATGACACTCGAGCAGTTTGGCGCAGCGCTTGCCGCCAAGCAACCAGTGCCTGGCGGTGGTGCCGCAGCAGCGTGCGTGCTCGCTCACTCGGCCGCGCTCGGGGCGATGGTGATCGCCTACACGCGCGGCAAGCCAAAGTTTGCTGCCCACGAGGATCGGCTCGCTCGGCTTGAGGCACTACTCACGACCGCTCGGAGTGAAGCTCTCGACCTCGGTGACCGCGACGCCGATGCCTATCAAGCACTGAACGCACTTTGGAAGCTCCCTCCCGATGAACGCGCCTTGCGAGCCTCGTGGCATGCCGCCGTGGCCGAGGCGATCGCCGCTCCAGCGGCCACCACCGATCTCGCGGTCAGTGTGCTCGCCGCGCTCACCTCGATGCGTGAGATCACCTCTGTGCAACTGGCGAGCGATTTGAAAATCGCACAGCGATTCGCCCACGCCGCAGTCGAAAGCGCGCTCGCGAATGTCGAAGTCAATCTGCCGCAGCTCTGCGACGAAGCGATGCGTGCATCGTGGCTGAGTTTCGTCATGACGCGGCGCGCCGAAGGGACGAGACTCGCCGAATCGGTGGCGGTGGCGTCGTAGAGGGAGCACGCTTCATGGGACTCGCCCTGTTGCTGCTGATTGGAGGGTGCGTCGCCGCGCTCGTACTCGTTTGGGGAATTGTGCGCGACGCCCGTTGTCCTGCGCGGGCCACCGCAGGATGGGCGCTTGCGAGAGGGCTGCAAGTCGATCCTGCGGCGCTCGGCCTCGAGTTCTCCGATGAGTGCTTCTGCGATGGGCTTCGTGCATGGAAGATTCGCGGTGGAGACCCGTCGAGTGATGTCACGACGGTCCTGATCCACGGCTGGCGTCGCTCACGCATTGATTCGCTGCGACGCATTCACCCATGGTTTGCTCGAAGCCGCGAGCTGTGGCTCATCGACCTCGCGGGTCATGGTGAGTCACCTCGCGGTCCAACTACCCTTGGCGTGCGCGATGTTGATGATGTCATGCATCTCGCACGCTCGCTCGTCGAGGGGGCGCACGCGAACGCACCGCGCGCAACGCGTCTGCTGATCGTGGGACATTCGCTTGGGGCGTCGATCGGACTTCGCGCATCCGCGAGGCTCGAGCCGCAGTCGCTTGCGGGAGTCGTCGCAATCGCTCCCTACGAATCACTCGCAGAACCCCTCACCAATCGACTGGTGGCTCGCGCGCTGCCGGCGATCCCCTTCGCCAGAATCGCAGCCGGCTGGCTGCATGCGCTGTGCGGGGTCGAAGCAAGCCCATCCAAGGCACTCGCACAACTGCATCATGCAGAGGTCCCACTCCTGGTCATTGCGAGCACGCACGACGCAGTGGTCTCGGTCGAACATGTGGTCCAGATGGTCGCACAGGCGGATCACACGCGTGCGCGACACCCCCTCCATCTGTTCGTCGATCAATGCGCTTCTCACGACGATCTGGCCACCGCGGTTGACAACGAGGCAACAACACCTTGCGCAACCGCGATGCGCTCGTTTCTCGCAACGATTACCGACTCGACGGCGAAGAAACAGCCGGGCGCAGCCACGAAAATCGAAGCGTGAGTGCCTTCGGCTCGCTGCGCACATCCCACACCAATGGACCGACATACCGCTTCAACAGCGCCTCATCGATCTTCTCGAGCGCCGGTTCGAATCCAGGGTCGAGTTGAAGTGGCACAAGGACATCGAGTGCATCTCCATCCGCATCACGTCCCTCGGGTTCAATGACGACCGCCTCTGGCAACTCGTCATCTAGCGCGAGAATCGCCTTTCGATTTTCGTCGAGCAGCGCCGCCATGTCCGTGTAACCCCATCCGACGACTGCCCCAGAGGCGACGACCGAGGCGCACTGCTTGTACAGAGCACTCTCTGAAAGCGGCATTCGCGCCGAGTCGCTTGAAGCGCGAAGCGCCTGCTCGACTGCCGCTGGTGCTCCGATGACGAGAGCCCCAGCGCCAAGTCCGATCTCGACCCCAGGCAGATCGCCGCCGTAGACAATGTGCCCCTGAAAGTCGCGTGGATTCATCCCAGCGGACGGAAGCATCGTCGCGAGCACCGCATTGACTGCTTTCTCATCACTGCACTGAATGGCTGTGAATCCCTGCGAGGGCTCAGTGCCCCCCGCGCCTGCGTGCGACACAGTGAAAACCCCTGGGCCAAGACACGAAAACGCTCTTGAAAGTCCGGCGCTGTACTGCTGCATCAGTGGGGCGGCTGCATCTGCTTGATAGTCCGGCAGCGCGGCGAGCAGGTCTTCGATCATCGCAATGATGTCACCGAACCTCACATTCAGTCGCTGATAGGTCAGGGCATCTTCTCCAAGCAGTGCTGGCGGTTGCTCGAGCGGAGTCGCGTTTGACATGATCTTCATGATGCCGACCTTCTCGCCCTGCATGTACGCACTGGCACAGAGACTCATCATCGATCCCGCATCATCTCCGCGCGCGCCAAGGGCGACCGCTCGGACATCTCCAAAGAGTTCCTTGAGCACGATCGGCAACTCTGCGAATGGACCAGAAAACACTGGATCGAGCAGTTCGGCAATCGGCGCGACGAGAACAACGGCAGCAATCTCTTGTTCACCAAGGATGGCATTCACTCCCTGCCAATCTGGCGAAGACGCAACCGTCGCCCCACCTTTGCCGTTCGCGGATGCGATCGCTTCTTCAAGCGTTGCGACTGTGCTCGACGCGAAAAACTGGGTCCCGACTCGGACGAAGTAGAGCGCCTCTGGAACAGCTGCAATCTCGCCGAGCGCGTCCAAGCCGCGTGGCCTGCGACGGCTCGGCGGCTGGGGATTGCTTGGATCAATCTGTTCAGGCTCAGTTGGAAGTGCGACTCGCGTCGCCTTCGCCCCCCCTTGAATCTCAACCTCCTCGAACGACACGCCTGCGTCCTTCTCCATGTCAGCGATCAGAGCGGTGAAAATCTTCGCCGCGAGTTCAGCGCGATCGGCGTAGTCGGCATAGAGCAAGAGCCCAATCTCTGGTGCATCGAGCTCTTCATTGTGTTCAACAAAGAGTGAAAGCCCGACACACCCCGGCAGTGGCACTTCTGTTGCCTCCACCCCGAGTTGTTGCAGTGCGGCCGCACGCTCTTTCGCAGCGGCCTCGCGCCGAGCGGTCGCGATGGTCTCAAGCTCTGGAGCGTGCAAGATTTGACCAAGCGGCGACGCGTCGAATCGAGCGACACTCGCGTGGAGATCGCGGGCTGTCATCACAAACGCGCTCCCACGGGGTGCGATCGAAGCGAAGTCAACACCACCCGCACCCGAACTCGGCGCAACGGTGGCGGCGGCAACGAACGATGCAAGCAGAACGGGGACGAGTCGATTCATCATCACTGCCATTGGATGCTCCTTGAAAGTCCCATTGAAAAATCCTAGGACGGGGTGCGTGCGCGGTTGACCGAACTGAGACCTCTCGGGCGAGAGGGGTTAGCCACCGCTCGCATCTTTCACTTGTGGCGGGGGCTGAAAATCCTTGCGCGGAGGTGGTTTCAAGTAGTTGTTCCCCGAGTTCGGATTGTTGCGGTCAAAGGCAAATGCCTCTCGATTGCGCACGAAATCCTTCACATACCGAGCGGGAATCGCAAAGCCGAGCGACTCTCCTCCTCGAATCACCATATTGGTGATCCCAACGACTTCGCCGCGTGTGTTAAAGAGGGGTCCACCAGAATTACCTGGATTGATCGCTGTATCGGTTTGGATGTAGGCGAGCCCATCGAAGTTGCGCAGGGTCGTCGACACGACCCCTTGCGTCATCGTTCGCTCGAGCCCGAGTGGATTGCCGATGGCAAACACAGGTTGACCGATCTCGAGACCATCCTGCAGGACGACAGGAGCGCACCCGAAGTCCTTCCCTTCCGGATGTTTGATGCGAATCAGTGCGAGGTCCATGTGATTGTTGATCGCGATCAACTCAACATCTTCGATCTCAATCCGCTTGAGCGTGCCATCCGCTTCTGGCAGCCAGATCGTCGCCCGTAGATTCGTCTCACCTTGAACGACATGCGCGTTGGTGATCGCGTACCCCTGCGGATTGATAATGACTCCCGAACCGAGTCCGCCAGGAGTCGACACCTTGATGACGGCCGGCCCGATGATCTTTGCATGCTCGCGTGGCGAGAGCTCTGGAAGATTTGACGCGGTCGAGAAGAGCGTGTCCTCGGTCCGCTGAATCTGCGAGACTCCCTGGGCGTTCTGCACTTCAGCGATATCTGCCATTTCGAAGACGATCACGTCAGGGCCCACATCGAGCCACACGCGGCGATCGCTGCGCTTCACAATGGCACCTTCGATTCGCCGACCACTCTTGAGCACGACGACGTCCGACGCTGCCGCCGGCAGTGTCACCGCCGTTTCATCGCCGCGCGCGACCGCGAGATCAGACCAAGTCCACGCGACGAGAGAGACGAGGATCGCACATCGAGTGTTCATGAGAGTGGCTCCAGAGCTGATGCCGTTACTATAACGCACTCCCGCTGGTCCACGCCGCTCATGCGAACACTCACACTCCATCGTGCGCTTCTCGCGCTTGCACCACTTGTTCTCGTACCGACGACACTGATCGCGCAGACTGCCGCTCCGCACGGCGATCAGCTCGCAGAGCACTTCGGCTTTGACGGACTCGACGCGATCAAGGTTGACAAAGGTGCCGGGGCACTCGCGCACGGAGACATTGATGGCGATGGGCGTATCGATCTTGTCGCGATCAACAACCGCAACAGTCGCATCGACGTGCTCTATCAGAAAGTGGGAGCGAAGCCGACGGATGAGACGCCTGCGCCTTCGAGCGTGAACGAGATCCCCCAGCACTGGCGCTTTCGCCGAGTCGAGATTCCAGTTTCAGACGAAGTTGGCGCGGTCCTTCCCGTCGACTTTGACGGCGACAAGCGCATGGACCTCATCTATACCGCAGTCGCGGGCAAGATCGTGTTTCTGCGCCAGAGCGCTCCTGGGGTCTTCGAAGTTGCACGCAAACACACCGTGAAAGGGCTGAACCCGCAACACTTCGCCATCGCAGTTTCGAATCTCACGGGCGACGCGTCACCTGAGCTCGTTGGAATCACAAATGGCCGCGTCCAGATCTGGCCCTTCAAGGGGTCTGACCTTGGCACACCGACCGAAGTGGCATCAGGAAACGGAGCGATTGTCGCGCTGCTCACCGGCGACCTCGATGGCGACGGCACCGACGACCTCGTCGGTCTCATGCCCGACGATGCTGCACCGATTCGCGCCTGGTTTGGATCCAAACACGATGGCACGGTCTCACTTGGGGCCCAATCACGGTTCGAGATGCCGCCGCTTCGCGATGCCGATCTCGTGCCGCTGCCTGGCCAGAAAGGGGCAGCACTTGCGGTTGTCGAGAAGCCGTCGAAGCGCGTTGTGTTGCTCAATGTTTCGAGCGAACCTATCACCGAGGGAGGCGATCAAGAAGCCAGCTTGCAAACATGGTCCTTCACAGACAGTGGAAATCGAAAGCGTGATACCGCAATTGCAGACATCAATGGCGATGGACTTCCGGACCTCCTCGCAACGAACACCGAAGCGAATGCGGTCTCGATCTTCCGCCAGATCCCAGGGCGCGGATTCGTGCAGGCCGAGCATTCACCTGCGTACAGCGACCTTGACTTCGTGGTTGCGGGTGATATCGATGGCGACTCCAAGGCCGAAGTCTTCATGAGTAGCGAGAAGGAAGGCGTTGTCGGTCGCGCAGCATTCACTTCCGACGCGCTCAACTTTCCACAGACGATGCCACTGACAAGTGGGTCGGTCCCAACCGCCCTCGGTCTCGTGCAAGTTGACAGAAAGCACTGGATCGCTGTCATTGGCAAAGATGGTCGCTCCTATTCGATCGAGCTACAGCCTGCCGATGGAAGCGCAGGCAAGGTCACGATTCCACTTGGCGCGCTGAGTCGGGCTCCAGACACAATCATGCCACTCGATGCAGATCAAGATGGTTTGACTGATCTGTTGCTCTTCACGCCTGAGAAGCCGATGGTGATGTTGCGCCACGAGTCGCCAGCGGCGGATCAACCGGCTGCAGCCACTCCAACCTTCAAGGCGCTTGAAAGCAAGGACATGGCGCAGTTCGGTCTCGCTCAGGCAGCCAACGCCCAGAACACAACGACCGCGGACATCGATGGAGACGGCAAGTCAGAACTGCTTGTGGCGGATCGGAACTTTGTACGCGCACTTCGGTTTGACACACAACTGGGATGGCAGGTCGTTGAACAGATCAATGCACCACGCGGAGACACGAAGTTCAGCTCACTCGCGAGGCAGGGCGACCAGATCGCCGCTGGAGACCGAGAGAACGGGCGCGTCGTTATCTTCGCGCGCGATGCCGCCGCCAAGAAGTGGAAGCAGGTCGACGAGTTTGATGTCAAGGGATTCAAGTTCAACTCACTCGCCGCTGGTCCATTTACTGGCACCAAGGACGAAGGGCTTCTGTTGATCGGCGACGATGGGTTCGGCGTCATGCGATTTTCGGGTGCGCGCGAGAAACTTGAAGAACTCTCCTCGTGGCGCACAGACGACATCGGGCAGGTTCCGCACGAACTGGGGGTTGGCGATCTCAACGCCGACGGGATGACTGATCTCGTCGTGCTCGACGCGGGCAAGCAGATGCTCGAGGTGCTCGGGGTGAGTCAAGCGAAGTCGCTGCTCCCCGCAGTCAGTTTTCGTGTCTTTGAAAGTCGCCTCTTCTCAGGTGGTGAGCCGCGC
>SXGU01082077.1_pt1 | contig 11619 bp, 9 predicted proteins | sample 3174531 | NCBI WGS metagenome assembly SXGU01 (sample SAMN11356863, study PRJNA531348) | freshwater metagenome | isolation source: freshwater sample F1-140 | place: China: Fuxian Lake, Yuxi | collected 2017-12-25
CCTGGCGCGCTGCTGTTCGCGGAGCGCGTCGATCTCTTCCTTGCTGGCGTAGCACCAATAGGCATGGCCTGCGGCCAAGAGTTGCTCGGCCACGGCTTGGTAGCGGTCGAGCCGTTTCATTTGATAGAACGGGCCCTCGTTCCAAGTGAGCCCGAGCCAGCTCATACCTTCCAGAATGGCGCGTTCGGATTCGAGCGTGGACCGATCCTGGTCGGTGTCCTCGATGCGGAGGATGAACTGGCCACCGTGCCTGCGGGCATACGCCCACGAGAACAGTGCGGTACGGGCGCCGCCAATGTGCAGAAAGCCGGTGGGCGAGGGGGCAAAACGGGTGCGGATCATGGGGAGATTAATCAGTGTTTGGTGCGTGCGCCCGATTTTACCGGATAAATCAGGGCTCGTTTACGGATTACATGGCACTAACAGGCCTCCTGAATTGTTTTGACCGCAGAGGGGATGATGGGTAGAATTCGCGACTCTCTTCCGGGCGGTTAACTCAGCGGTAGAGTGCCACCTTCACACGGTGGAAGCCACTGGTTCGAACCCAGTACCGCCCACCAAATAAAAAGGCCCACCACGAAACATCGTGGCGGGCCTTTCGTTTTGAGTCCTGCGATCAGTACGAGATCAGTAGGGGTTGACCTGAACAGTGACGCGCAGGCTGCGGCCCGGGTCGTTGGGCAGGACGGCGGTGAATTCGCGGCCGTTGTAGCGATAGGTCACGCTATAACCGGTGAGGCGCTGGGTCCAGTGGTCGGTGACGCGGCAACGCTCGACGGTTTGGGTCGTGCCGGGGTTGCTTTGCATGCGGTCGCCGACGATGGCGCCCGTGATGGCGCCCAGCGCGGTGGCGGCATCCTTGCCGGACCCCTTGCCGATCTGGTTGCCCAGGATGCCGCCGGCGATGCCGCCAATGAGCGCACCCGCCGGGCTGCGGTCGCCTTGGGTTGCGGACGCTTGCGGGGTGGTGGTTTCCAGCCAGCAATCGCGTTTCGGTTCGTTGAAACGCTCATAGATCGGGACGGCGGACACGACCTGGGCGTGATCGGAAAAATCGGCGGCGAGGGCGCTCCCCATCGGAAGGCTGAGGATGAACAGGGCAGAGAGATGGCTTTTCATGGTGGGACTCCTAATAAACCTTTATTGAACTCAGTCGTCAGTATAGACCGAGTGAGTGGGACTGAAGATGGAAATATTGTATCGTTTTGTATCGGCATGGGAGAGCTGCGGTCAGACGCGCGCGCCGGGGTAGAATCGCCACCCTTTGCTCATTCCGTTGCCCGTCTCCATAATCGCGCCCATGTCTGATCCCCAATTTATCCATCTGCGACTGCACAGTGAGTTTTCGGTGCAGGATGGATTGCTGCGTATCGACGAGATACTGGCCCTGGCGCAGGCGGATGCGATGCCGGCGGTGGCGTTGACGGACCTGTCCAATCTGTTCGGTCTGATCAAGTTTTATACGGCGGCGCGCAAGGCTGGTGTCAAGCCGGTGGTGGGCTGTGAGGTCTGGATCGACACGGGGCATGCGGACCGTGCCGCGCGTCTCTTGCTGCTGGTGCAGGATTGGGCCGGATATCGCCTCTTGTCTGAACTCCTGACCCGGGCCTATCGTGAGAACCAGCCGCGGGGGCGGCCGATGCTGCGCCCCGAGTGGTTCGATGCCGGCAGCGAGGGTTTGATTGCCTTGTCGGGCGCGCAGTGGGGCGATGTCGGGCAGGCGATCCTGAATGGCAATGCCGATCAGGCCCAAGCCTTGGCGATGGCTTGGGCGCGGCGTTTCCCCGGTCGTTTCTATCTGGAAATTCAGCGCAATGGCCGTCCGGAGTCTGAACCGGCCTTGCAAGGTGCCTTGGCGCTGGCAGCTCGGCTGGATTTGCCCTTGGTGGCGACGCATCCGGTGCAGTTTAAGGATCCGGATGCTTACAAGGCACACGAGGCACGGGTCTGTATTGCTCGTGGCGAGATCCTGGCCGACCGGCGTCGCCAGAAGCTGTTTGTCGAAGAGGATGCTTTCCTGACCCAGGCCGAGATGGCTCGACGCTTTGCCGATTTGCCCGAGGCCTTGGCCAACAGCGTTGCCATTGCGCGGCGTTGCAATCTGACGCTGGAACTCGGCAAGAGTCGTTTGCCGGATTTCCCGACACCGACCGGGGTGGGTCTTGAAGATTATCTGCGTGAGCAGGCGCGCACAGGTCTGGCCGCCCGAATGGCGCGTCTTTACCCTGAGGCGGCCCAGCGTGAGGCGCGGCAGGCGGAGTATGGCGACCGGCTGGAGTTGGAGATTGAGACCATCATCCAGATGGGTTTTCCGGGTTATTTCCTGATCGTGGCGGACTTCATCAACTGGGCCAAGAAGAATGGGGTTCCGGTGGGGCCGGGGCGGGGTTCTGGTGCGGGTTCATTGGTGGCCTACAGCTTGGGTATTACCGATCTCGATCCGTTGCGCTATGCCTTGCTGTTTGAGCGTTTTTTGAACCCGGAACGGGTGTCGATGCCCGACTTTGATATCGACTTCTGTCAGGATCAGCGCTATCGCGTCATCGACTATGTGCGTGACAAATACGGCGCTGATGCCGTGTCGCAGATTGTCACCTTCGGGACTCTGGCGGCGCGGGCCGTGGTGCGCGATGTGGGCCGGGTGCTGGAGTTGCCGTACAACTTCTGCGATCAGTTATCGAAGATGATCCCCTCGGCACCGGGCAAGAATGTCAGTCTCGACGAGGCACTGGAACAGGTCCCGGACCTGAAGGAGCGTTACGGCAAGGAAGAAGAGGTGAAGGAACTCTTTGACCTGGCGCGGCGGCTGGAGGGGCTGACCCGAAATATCGGCATGCACGCCGGCGGGGTGCTGATCGCACCGGGGAAGCTGACCGATTTCTGTCCGCTTTATCTGGCCGATGGCACCGGGGCGGTCGCTGTTTCGCAGTTTGACAAGGACGATGTGGAAAAGGCCGGTCTAGCGAAGTTTGACTTCCTGGGTCTGCGCAACCTGACCATCATTGATCTGGCTGTGAAATATTGCCGCCAGATGGACCCGGCCTTTGACACGGACCTCGAGGGTTTGGTCTTCAATGATCCGGCGGCCTACGCGATCCTTAAGAAGGCCAATACCACGGCCATCTTCCAGCTTGAATCGGAGGGCATGAAGAAGCTCCTGGCCAAGCTGGAGCCAGACTGTTTCGAGGACATCATCGCCGTGCTGGCACTGTACCGGCCGGGCCCGCTCGGCTCGGGTATGGTGGACGACTTCATCCTGCGCAAGAAGGGCAAGCAGCAGATCAATTATTTCCACCCCGATCTGAAAGACTGTCTGGCGCCGACCTACGGCGTGATCGTCTATCAGGAACAGGTCATGCAGATCTCGCAGATCATCGGCGGCTACACCTTGGGTGGTGCTGATCTGCTGCGCCGGGCGATGGGTAAGAAGAAGGCCGAGGAGATGGCCCAGCATCGCGAGATCTTCCGTGAAGGTGCCCTGAAAAAGGGCTACGACGAGAAGCTCGCCATGCAGCTTTTCGACCTGATGGAAAAATTCGCCGAGTATGGTTTTAACAAGTCGCACACGGCGGCCTATGCGGTGGTGTCTTACCAGACCGCCTGGCTCAAGGCGCACCATGCTGCGGCCTTCATGGCAGCGACGCTCTCGGCCGATATGGACGACACGGATAGCGTACAGATCTTTGCTGAGGACGCGCGGGCCAACGGTGTGATCTTGTTGGCGCCGGACATCAATACGGGTGAATACCGTTTCGTGCCGGTTTCCCGTATGGAGGTGCGCTACGGCTTGGGCGCGATCAAGGGGACGGGTGAGAATGCGGTCAACCATTTTGTTCAGGAACGCATACGCAACGGTCCTTTCCTGAGCCTGTTTGATTTCTGCCGTCGGGTGGACAAGCGTCTGGTCAATCGCCGCGCCATTGAGACCCTGGTCCGTGCGGGATCATTTGATCGTCTGCATGACAGCCGCGCCACGACACTGGCGAGCGTGGGCTTGGCTATGGAATGGGCTGAGGTGCGCCAGCAGGGGGTGATGCAGGACAGCCTGTTCGGTGAGGCGGTGGCTAACGAACCGCCGCCGCTGGTCGAGATGCCTCTGTGGGATGCCAGAACGCAATTACTGCAGGAGAAATTGGCGCTGGGCTATTACTTTAGTGGTCACCCATTCAGCGCCTGGCGACAGGATCTGAAAGGTCTGGTTGATCGCACATTAAGCCAGATAACGCCACAAAAGGAGTTGGTGATGCTGGCCGGAGTGATTGCCGGAGTGCGGACCCAGATGACCCGGCGTGGCAAGATGGCCTTTGTGCTGCTTGAGGACGGTGGTGCGCGTCTGGAAGTGGCCATTTTTTCTGAACTGTTTGACGCCCATCGTGAATGGCTTAAGGAAGATCGTCTGCTCATTGTTCGTGGCAAGGCCGTCCATGACGATTATTCCGGTGGGTTGCGCGTCACGGCTGAAGAATTGTTTGATCTGGAGTCGCTACGCACCCGGCAGGCGAAAGGGTTACGCATGGTCTTAACCGATCCGGAGCGTTTGAACTCCATAAAGGGTTTGTTGCAGCCATTTTGCCGGCCGCAAACGGGTTGTCCTATTGTGATTGACTACCGCAATGGCCAGGCCCGCTGTCATATCAAATTGGGCGAGGCCTGGCAGGTGCGGTTGGCGGATGACCTGCTCGAGGGCTTGCGTGCGGCTTTGGGTGCCGACGCTATTCAGATTGACTACGGCCCGGCGTGCCTCTGACAGGTTGCCAACGACGCTCTTGCCCCCGCCTGTAGGAGCACGCGCTCTTATAAAACCCGTCGTACGACTGACCGGTTTGGTATTTTTGCCACGGAGGAGGGGATCGTTATGGCCGAGGCGTTGTGCCAGTTGCTAAAACTAAAGTTATATAATAAAATACTAATGCCGTTGACTCCGGCGCTTTCTTGAGCGCTTCAACGGCGTCTCCTCCCTCCTCCGTTTTGGGGGCTTTGACCCGGTCCACTGACCGGGTCTTTTTTTGTCGCTGTTTTTCGGAGGCTACGCCTCGGGCGATGTGCCGTTACAGCCGGTACAATCCGCGCCATGAGCGTCAAATGGATATCTTCCCGCGACAACCCGGACTTTCGGCACCTGAGTGCGTTGGCGAACGACCGGCGTATGCGTCGATCAACGGGTGAAACCCTGCTCGACGGCGCACATCTGGTCGAAGAGGCCTTGGTGGCGGGCCTCAGGCTGGGGACAGTGGCGGTGACTGAAGCGAGCCTGTCGTCCTGGAGTGGGCGCGTCGGTGGCACGCCGATCGTGGTCTTGCCAGAGGCCTTGTTGCGCAGTCTTTCGCCGGTGGCTACCCCGAGTGGCGTGGTTGCGAGCCTGTGCGTGCCGTTACCCACAGATTCACTCCAGTCGGGCGATATGCTGCTGCTGGAGGATATTCAGGATCCCGGTAATCTGGGGGCATTGCTTCGTACCGCTGCGGCTGCCGGAGTGCGGAAGATTTGGCTGTCGCGCGGTTGCACTGAGGCGTGGTCACCCAAGGCCTTGCGCGGGGGGCAGGGGGCGCAATTTCGCTTGCAGATCCATGTGGGGGTCGATCTGGTTGCGGAAGCCGCGCAATGGACCATCCCGGTGTATGCCGCAGCCTTGGATGCGGAGCGATCCCTTTACGATCTGGATTTGGCTGGGCCTTTGAACTTGGCCGGGCCGGTAGCCTTTGCCTTTGGTAATGAAGGGGCCGGTTTGAGTGCAGAGTTGCGCGCTGTGACTACCGTTTTCAAAATTCCCATGCCGGGCGGCACGGAGTCGCTAAATGTGGCTGCTGCCTGTGCTATTACGCTATTCGAACGCGTTCGTCAGTGTCAGGCTATGTAGCCTGGCCAGGTCTCTGGCCGATCCCGTTTAGTGGGGATGGCTGTCGTGCGCGTGGACATGGCGCGCGGCTTGCAGGAGGCGTACCAAGTCGTTGCGGTTCAGGCGCATGTTGCGCTGATACCAGCGATGCACGCCGTACATGGCGGTGGCCATGAATACGCCAAACAGGATGATCACGGTCTGTACGGACAACTGGGCTGAGACGAGTACGGTGTAGAGGCCCAGCATGACGAGGATCCCTAGGTTCTCGTTGAAGTTTTGCACGGCAATGGAGTGCCCGGCGCCCATCAAAATGTGCCCGCGGTGCTGGAGCAGGGCGTTCATCGGTACGACGAAGAATCCGGCCATAGCCCCAACGACGAGCATCAGGACGCTGGCAAGCCAGACACCATTGAAAGGAATCAACAGGGTTCGGGTGTCACCCCAGCCCAGGCTTAAGCCTTCTCCGCTGATGGGCACCATGAGGAGGGCGGCCAAGCCCATGGCAATACCGACGCCGATGACACGCACCGAGCGGTGGATGGGGATCAGCCGGCCGGCCATGGCCGCGCCGACCGCGATACCAACCGCGAAGATGGCCTGCATATAGGGTGCCTGGTCGAGTGGCAGCTTCAGGGCCTCCTCGGTCCAGCGCAGCATGATGAACTGCATGGTTGCGCCAGCAGCCCAGAATAGGGTGGTGACGGCGAGGGTGATCTGGCCCAGTTTGTCCACCCACAGCAGGCGGACGCAGTGGAAGAAATCGCGCAGGAGGAAGAGCGGGTTGTTGTGCAGCGGCTTGTGATCCACGCCAGTGTTGGGTACATAGGCGTTGAACCAGGCGGCGACCAGATAGAGTCCGGCGACCATGGCCAGGCTGTAGTCAAGCAGGCTAGAGGTGATCTGGATTGGCATCCAGGCATCGATCTTGCCGAACCAGGCGAGAAGGGTAGGGTTAATCATCCAGCCGCCGAGGATCGTGCCGAAAATGATGGCACTAACGGTGAGACCCTCGATCCAGCTGTTGGCGATGACCAGTTTGCTATGCGGTAGGTACTCGGTGAGGATGCCGTATTTGGCGGGTGAATAGGCCGCTGCGCCTAATCCCACCACGGCATAGGCGTAGAGGGGGTTGACGCCCATGATTAGCATCAGGCAACCGATGATCTTGATGCAGTTGCTGATCAGCATCACCCTACCCTTGGGCATGGAGTCGGCAAAGGCCCCCACGAAGGCAGCGAGCAGGACATAGGAAATGGTGAAAAACCATTTCAGCATGGGTTCATAGGCCGCCGGTGCGTGGATCTCGCGCAGCATGGCGATCGCGGCGATGAGCAACGCATTGTCGGCCAGCGCAGAGAAGAATTGCGCCGCCATGATGATGTAAAAACCGCGATCCATAGGCTGGGGTCTTGGAGGATGCGAGGTTATATCACGCGTAGGGGTGATGTTGACGGAGAAAGGATCAAAAGGAGAAAAAAGATGGCGCGAATCATTTTTTGTGGCAGGGCGCATTGGTGAAAGCGCTGGCAATCATGGATTTCTGGCTTGGTTTGTGTTTAAATAAAAGACATTGATAACCGGATAAGAAAATGGCAGACCGCAATGGCAGACCGTCGGATCCAAGTCTTTCATACCGTTGCCAAGCAACTGTCTTTCACTAAGGCAGCCGAGTTGCTCTTTATGACGCAACCCGCCGTGACCTTTCAGGTCAAGCAGCTTGAGGAACATTTCAATGCCCGTCTCTTTGAACGCGCGCACGGACGGATTACGCTGACCCCCACGGGGGAATTGGTGCTGGATTTCGCCGAGCGCATCATTAGTCTTTCGCACGAAATGGAGACTCGGGTGCAGGAACTGACCGGCAAGGTCAGTGGCCCTCTCCTTATTGGGGCCTCGACAACGATTGCGGAATACTTGTTGCCTCGCTTGTTGGGAGAGTTCAAGCGGCTACATCCGGATACTCAGGCGCGCCTGACGGTGGCCAACTCTGAGACTATTGAACACAAGGTCGCCGAGCACACGCTGGATTTGGGCCTGATCGAGGCCCCGACGCACAATCCTAACTTAGTGACCAAAGTTTGTTGCCAGGACGAACTGGTCGTGATTTGTTCCCCTGAAAATGACCTTTCCAAACGCAGCAGCGTCAGTCCTCAGGATGTCGCGCGTAAACCCTATATCAGCCGTGAGGTCGGTTCCGGGACCCGTGAGTGTATCGATGACTTTTTCCGGAGCAATCGTGTCAATCTGGATGAGTTGAACCTCTCGATGGAACTCGGTAGTCGCGAGGCCATCAAAGGGGCCGTTGCCGCTGGTTTGGGCGTAGCCATCGTTTCATCCACGACAGTGGCCAAGGAAGTAAAGCTGGGCGAACTCGTCGCTGTTCCGCTCGAACCGCCCCTGCGCCGTCAACTCTCGCTGGTCTATCAGCCAGAGAAATTCCGCAGCAAGCTGCTGCAATCCTTCCTCGATTTCATCGAGCAAAGCCCGCTTCTACAAAGCCAGATCATCTTGTGAACGCTGCCGAACGCCGCCTACTTCAGGCTTGGCGCAGTCTGTCAGAGGGCGGTCGGGCCAGCCTTTTGGATTACGCCGAGTTTCTCCAGCAACGCCAGGCAGTGGCTACTACGCTTCCTGCCGTGCCGCAGACCCCGCTCGACATCCCGCGCCCGAGCGAAGAATCTGTCATCAAGGCTGTGCGCCGCCTCAATGCCACCTATCCCATGCTGGAGAGTGACCACGGTTTGCTGAACGAAGTCTCCGCCCAGATGACCCGGCACATCATCCATGGCGAAAAAGCAGGGTGTGTCATCGATCAACTGGAACTCATCTTCCGACAGAAGTACGATGCGCACTTTGCTTTGACGACTACTGCACCATGACCAAAACCCTGAACGCGGATCCCGCCGAGTTGGAAAAATTTAGCGCACTGGCCCACCACTGGTGGGACCCGGAAAGCGAGTTTCGCCCTTTGCATGAGATCAATCCCCTGCGTCTGGACTGGATCGACCGGCAGGTCGGACTGGCCGGAAAGCGTGTCGTTGATATTGGTTGCGGCGGCGGGATTCTCTCCGAATCCATGGCAGCCCGGGGTGCGCAAGTCACCGGCATCGACATGGCTGAAAAACCGCTCAAGGTTGCCAAACTCCATTTGCTCGAGTCTGGCCTTAAGGTCGATTACCGGCACACTACGGCAGAAGAGCTTGCCGCCGCTGAACCGGGCGCGTTCGATGTCGTGACCTGCATGGAAATGCTCGAACATGTCCCTGATCCTGCCAGCACCATCGCCGCCTGTGCCAAACTGGCAAAACCCGGCGGCTGGGTATTCCTCTCCACCCTTAACCGCAACCCCAAGAGCTATCTGTTCGCCATCCTCGGTGCCGAATACATACTCAAACTCTTACCGCGCGGCACGCACGACTGGGCCCGCTTCATCAAACCTAGCGAACTCATCCGCCTCACCCGCGACGCCGGGCTCGACATGGCCGAACTCATTGGCATGACCTACAACCCACTTACGCGCACCTACCGCCTTGGCCGTGATGTTGATGTCAACTACCTCGTTGCCTGTCGAAGTAGATAGACGCTCCGGGCAAAAAAATCCCAACCGATGAGGGTTGGGATTTCACATTATGGTGGTGGGATGCTGCCAGAGGGCAAATGAACTGGGAATAGCGATCCCCGGTCCTGACTAGCCACCGCTAGCTATCCCCAATTGGTAGGCAACTCGTCTAATGGGAGTCGCCATTTCAAAGTGGGCAATTTTATCGAGTTGCGGACGACGGTTCAATTCCGTGAATCACCCTTGAATCCGCCTCCGCAGCCCAACAATGCACTCAAATCAAGGGGGGGGTGACACATCGGGCAAGAAGCGCTAAAATGCATGAAACTTCAATGAAAAAACCTCCATGTCAGCCGCTGCCACACTATTTACACCTCCCCTAAGGGGCGCCACAGCGCACCTTGCGGACGAGCTGCAAGCTGGCCGTGTCTACCGGCGTGAAGATCTTGCTCGCCTGAGTAATGCAGTTGATCGGCATCTGAATGAACTGGTGTCCACTGGGGTGCTCAAAAAACTGGCTCAGGGGCTTTACTACGCACCCAAGCAATCGAACTTTGGTCCCTTGCCACCCACTGACGAACAGGTGGTGAGAGGATTTCTGCGTGACAAGGATTTTTTGGTGTTTTCTCCGTCGTCATACAACACGGTGGGCCTGGGTACCACCCAGCTCTACAACAGCACAATGGTCTACAACCACAAACGTCATGGCGTTTTCAAACTGGGCAATCGACAGTTTAATTTCCGAGTAAAGCCTCGCTTCCCTAAAAAACTAACTTCTGAATTCCTGTATGTAGACCTGCTGAACAACTTGGAGGAATTGGCCGAAGACCGTGACGCGGTGCTCAGCCAGGCCCGCACCAAGCTGATGTCTTTTAATCAACCCCGACTCCAACAGGCATTGGACAGCTACGGCAACATGGCCACTCGCAAACGCGTTCGGGAGTGGGTCGGTGGCTGACTTTCTTCACGAACGACGTGACTTCGAACAATTGCTTGCGGTTGTAGCTAACGAGCGCGCGCTCGACCCCATGTTGGTCGAAAAAGACTACTGGATCATGCACAGCCTCTGGGGACTCCAGGCTCAAGGCTTTGTGTTCGAATTAAAGGGCGGCACCTCGCTGTCCAAAGGCTTCGGGGTCATCCATCGTTTCTCAGAAGACATTGACATCCGCATCGAGCCACCTGCTGACATGGATGTCAAAACAGGGCGCAACCAGGACAAACCTGCGCACATCGATTCGCGGCGTGCTTATTACGACGAGTTGTCAAAACGCATCCGCATCCCGGGTATCGACAGTGTTGAGCGGGACACCTTCTTTGACGACGAAAAAATGCGCAGCGCAGGCATTCGGCTCGTCTACTCACCCCGCGCAGGCACCGTCACAGGTTTGAAAGACGGCATCCTGCTGGAACTGGGGTTCGACGATACCGCGCCCAACCAACCTGTCACCATCTCATCTTGGGCTTTAGATTTCGCGATGAGCCGGGGCGTTGAAGTTTTCGACAACCGTGCCGCCGATGTGCCCTGCTACGCGCCGACTCACACGTTCGTCGAGAAGCTCCAAACCATCTCGACCAAGTACCGCCGTTTGGCTGAGGTTCAAAAATTCCCCGGCAACTTTCTGCGCCACTACTACGACGTGTATTGCTTGCTCGATCTACCCGAAGTTCAGGATTTCATGAAGGAGCAGGCGTATCAGGACCGAAAAGTGCAACGCTTTCGGTCTGGTGATGAATTGGTGATCGCCAAGAATCCAGCCTTCACCCTGAACGATTCTGAGCAGCGAGATCTTTTTGCTCGGGAATACAAAAAATCCTCTGCGCTCTACTACCAAGGTCAGCCTGATTTTGATCAGCTACTTGCTCGGATCGGTGTACACCTGGATTCAATGTGACGTTTGATAAAAGTTTGATCTCGAAAACATCCCAATTTCCTAACGCTGATAAGTCATCACAAAACCAACGCCACCTCAGCCTCCCGCCTGATCACCAACCCCGGCAGCACAACCCCGCCGCCATAAACCCAGCGCCGTAATTCTTGCGATGCTGCGAACCAGTCCCGCAGGTTCAACCGTCGACACAGCGTCGACATTTGCAGTCGACCCGCACCGAGGTTAAAAGTGAAGTCCACGATGGCCGCGATCCGCCCCTCGGGCTCCGTGGCCAGTACCGGGCAGTAGCGCAGTGTCGCCGCCAACGCGATTTGCAGGTCGCGCGCCAG
>SXGU01215071.1_pt1 | contig 11619 bp, 14 predicted proteins | sample 3174531 | NCBI WGS metagenome assembly SXGU01 (sample SAMN11356863, study PRJNA531348) | freshwater metagenome | isolation source: freshwater sample F1-140 | place: China: Fuxian Lake, Yuxi | collected 2017-12-25
GCACTGTCTTCGGGAGGCAGGGGCCGGAGGTTCGAATCCTCTCTCCCCGACCATTTCTCCGCCCTGATGCAGGGCGTTGAAAAGCAACGGTTTTCTGACGCTATCCGCGCAGTGTGTCACACGTTTGTGTGCTAGTCTAGAGCGCCCATTTTTGCTGGCCCTTTTCGCGCTGGGCCGCCAATGGGCCACAGCAGCTGTCCGCGCCCGACCTAAGGTGCTTCGATAGCGAACGGGGGCTATGCGGGCGCTGCGGGCGGTCAGCTTTGTCAGATCCCGGGCAATGCCGCCGGCGGGCGTGAGTTCGCTGATTACCCACGGCCGGTTGCGGCCGGCGCTGCCCTGCGGGGGCCGCAGCAAACACACTTGTCAAATTTTGCGAGTTGATCCCGTTAGGGATCAAACCAGCAGTCCGCCTATTGGATCTCGCAGTTCATGCTACCGCTCGGTAGCAATAACAGGAATTTCTCGACATTACGGGGATATTAGCTCCCGTTCGGGAGCGAGGAGTTGTCAGACGGCACAAACGGGCTTATGTGTTCCCGTACAGGAACGAATGACTGACCGTGACCGCCCTTCCCGATCCGACCGCCCGCTCTCAACATTAAAGAGTGGCCGCTTCGGCGCGCGCGCGTCAGACGACCGACAGTTACACCGCAGCGTCATTCAGGACGCGCCGGTTTCCAGGCAGGCGATTACGCGCCTCCTTGCCCCAGGGAAGATCGACCAACCGGACAGCCCATCGGGATCCCGCGACAAAGTTCGCTCCGGCCGGCGCGTCGGCCGCGACACGCCGGCGCCGGCGCCTGGCACGGCATCGACTCAGACCCCCCTGGATCCGGAGCCCGCAAGCCCTACGCCCAGCGAAGCAACGTTGCACGTAGCGTCGGCGGCTGAGCTTGGCGCGATCGTGCGACAGCACCGCACCCAGCTCGGATTCAGCCAGCAGCGTTTGGCGGATCTCGCCGGGACGGGCAGACGGTTCGTATCTGAACTCGAGTCCGGCAAGCCCAGCCTTGAATTCGACCGCGTTGTCCTGTGCTGCGCCGCACTTGGTATCGACTTGTTTGCGAGGGCCCGGCGGTGACCCGGCTCGATGTCCGACTCGAGCGTTTCGAAAGGCCCGTTGGTGCGCTGACGTCGGCCGACGACGGTTCGCTCTCATTCGTCTACGAGCCTGATTACCTCGCAGATCCGGCGCGGGTGCCGATCTCGCTGTCCTTCCCATTGCAGGGGGAGGCCTTCGGAGACACCACGACCCGTGCGTTCTTCCGCAACCTGCTTCCCGAGAACGACCAGCTGGACCAGGTCGTCGAGCGCGAGGGACTCGACAAGAGCGACGTCGTTGGTCTGCTTCGCCATCTCGGTGCGGACCTGTCGGGCGCACTGTCCTGCCTCCCGGAGGGCGCGCCGCCGGTCAAAGTCCCGGGCCATCTTGCCGACGATTACGTGACCTTGACCCAGGAGCAGCTCGAGCGGATCGTAACTCGGCTTGGGACGAGCCAGCCCTTGCCCGACGAACTGCGCGACCCGTCCCCCGTCGCCGGCATCCAGCGTAAAGTCGCGTTGAGCGAGACCCCGGAGGGCTTTGCGGTACCGAAGCCGGGAAGCGGTGCACCAACCACCCATATCCTCAAGGTTCCCGATACCGCGCTGCCCCGGGAGGCCTTCTACGAGGCTCGCTGTGCGCAGCTCGCGCGCGAGCTCGGGTTCGACGTCGCTCCGTCACGTTCGACCTGGATCGCTGGCTACGAAGTGCTGATCGCGACCCGTTACGACCGCCGGATCGATGACGGGCGCGTCTACCGGATTCACCAGGAGGATTTCGCGCAGGCGCTGGGCCTACCTCCGCGCCTCAAGTATGAGCGCGAAGGCCGGCCCGGTCGTGCCTTCGATGCGGCGGCAATCGCGCGGCTGCTGCGCGCCACAGCGGTCCCCGCAGAGGCCGTGCTCGCTTTTCTGCGCGCGACCTTCTTCAACCTGGCGGTCGGCAACACAGACAATCACGCCAAGAATCATGCACTGCTCTACGGTAGCGGGACCGCGCCTCGGCTAGCGCCGCTCTATGACCTCGTGCCGATCCGGCTTTCGCAGCGGCACAACCACCTCTTCTCATTCCGCATTGGGCAAGCGACCGAACTCGATACGCTGACAGGCGACGACATCTTGGCGTTACTCGCTGCCTTTGGACTCGAAGGTCCGCGCGCGGCGCGGTTCCTGCAGCGCGAAATTGTGCCCCTCATCGAGCCGCTGATGAATGCTGGCGAGACCGACAACGAATGGCAGAAGCGCCTGAACGTGCAGATCAAAGAGGATACAGGACGGATCCTAGAATTGGTCGCGTCGCTTGTGCGCCGTCCGTTAACGGGGAGGGCCGCTGCCTCGGCGGCGCGGCTGGCGGAAGGAGCCTCGAGATGAAGGAAGTGGGTCTCAAGGACGCGATCAATGCGGTCTCGGACGTGGTCCAGAATCGGCCGCGTCCGCTGCGCGAGTTCGACCAGATTCACATGAAGACTGGCGATATGGTCATGCAGAGCGAGATCGTCGCCGACTGGGCCGACGGAAAGCGCCTGGCTTTCATTGGCGACGGCGATGCGATCAGCGTGTGCGTGGCTTATCTCCGAACTCGTGAAGTTCTGAACTTCGGGCCGACGAAGATCACCGTCTTCGACTTCGACGAGCGCAACGTGCAGGCGGTGAAGCGCTTTGCTGACAGAGAGCGCCTAGGCCACCTCGACGCCGAACTCTACAATGTGCTCGATCCATTCCCGCAGCCTGGGCGCTTCGACTGTTTCTATACAAACCCGCCTTGGGGTGCATCGAACCAAGGCGCGAGTGTCAACCTGTTCATGCAGCGCGGCTTCGAAGCCGTTGTTGAGGATGGCGAAGGCTTGGTCGTGATTGCCGACGACGACGAGCTCGTCTGGTCGAAGGTGGTGCTGGCCAATGTCCAGCGCTACGCTGCCGATCAAGACTTTTACGTCTCGCGTATGCAGCGCAAGCTCCACGAATATCACCTCGACGACGCGCCCGACCTTAGGTCGTGCAACCTATTCTTCGGCGCGGTACCGGGACGCGGCGCAGCGCCGCGCAGCGAGCCGATTTCACTCGGCGACGAACGGCTGCTCAATTTCTACGGCATGGGACAGCCACCCCGGGTACGATACGTCCGCGAGAAGAAGAAGCCGGACTATGGGCGAGCGTCGGAGGACGAATATTCGATCGAGTGGCTGGAGGAGAGCCGATGAGCGACGTGATCAAGCCGGGTTCCGGGATTCTGTTCATGAAAGTGGGGACTCATGCCCAGGAGTCGCTCGATCAGATCATCGGGCGCAAGCTCAAGGAGATCGATCTCGTCGGCCACACTTTGTGGGGTTATGGCGGCAATACGTGCCATCCCAGCTCGATGGTGCAGCCGTTCGCCAGGACCTTTGCGGAGCGCGGCGAACCGATCCACCTTTGCATGGAGGAGATGGTTTCCAACCACTTCGGGGAGCCGCTGAGCGCAGCAGAGCAGTCGGCGGACGGACAAACATGGGAGCGCATCCCGAATGAGATCGACGTGCGGGGATCGCGCTATGCGCTGGTGATCGAGGCGCTGCACCAAGACCGCTTCCTTCTGCCCTTAGAGCGGACGCGGGTCCCCGTCGGCCCGAGCAGCGGCCGCCTCGGCAGCCGCTATGTGAAGGGCAAGGTCGACAAGGCCTGCCTCGAAGTGCTTGCAGAAGCTGAGCGCGTCAATGAAGCGGACCGTAACGAACGGCCCATCCGCTTTGTGGCGACGCTGCGCCCGCCCTATGCGGTCTTCCTGCGGAACTTCCGACAAGACTAGCTGGAGGACCAGCCAAGCACGCGCGCAAGATACTCGGCAGCGTCGGGATCGAGCTGGTCGCGGGCGAGCTTCTCGGCGGCGAACGCGTTTACCGCCTGCCACATCGGTCGCGGGCGATCGTAGATAGCCGCCAGCGCCTGGTTGGCGATGTCAAACCGGCCGGCCTGGTGGCCCAGCACCAGCGCGAGTGTACCTGGCTCGATGCTCCTCTCGCGGCCTGCGGCAATCGCGGCCCTTGCGAGGGCGACACCGCTGAACCGGCTCGCGCCCGGCTCGACGACCGGCTCTGCGCTGCCTGTCAGGAGCGTGAGCGCGAAACGATCGGCTTCGCGCTCCTCCGTGTCACGCTCGTCTGCGTCGTGCTCGTCGCCGGGATCGAAGTCGATCAAGGCCGACGCACCTCCCAGGTGCCCGGCGGCGACATGGCCGAGCTCGTGCGCGAGCGTAAAGGCGAGCGGCGCGGGATAGCTGGCATCGCGCCCGAGCAGGATCGCCGTGCGACCGCCCTGCTTGACCACCATTGCATGCATTTCCTTGGCCGCGAGTGGAAAGACGCGGAGGTGCGCGACCGGGATACCCAAACCCCAGGCGATCTCCAAGAGACCGGACAAGTCGATCCAAGGCGCAACCGAGAGCATCGCGTTGCGGATCGCGTGGGGGTCGATCGGCGGCAGGTCACGCGCGGGCCCGAGTGCATCGAGCAGATAGCCGCCGACTGCAGTCCCGAACGAGATAAGCGCCGCGAGCTTGGGCGCGGCTTCCGAGCGAAGGTGCTTGAAGCGAGCATCGTCGTCGCGCCAGACGAACTCGACGCGGTCGCCGGCAAGTCCTTCCAGCGACAGCCCCAGCCGGCGCGAGAGCGCGCGGCGAAGCCTTGCCCGGTTTTCGCCAGACGCGTCGTCCTCGGCCCACCAGCCCGGCCACGCTGCGTCAATTGAGGCGCCGCTCAATCCCTGGTCGAGCAGCAGGCGCCGTAGTCGGGTTGCGTCACGTTCCATGGCACCGGGCCTCATACTGGGTAGGCCAAAGGCTACCTCGCGACGCGGCCGCGATCAAAGCAGCACAAAGGGGCGGGTCTGCTCACTTTGGCGAAGGCCAGAGCAAAAGGCGCGCCAGTCGGCGACCGACATAGCGCCTGCCGTATCGAGCGGCGCGAGGCGAGCCGGCTCGAGGAGGATCGGGTCGACGAGCCGCACCCAATAGCCCGAGGTGAGGTCGGCCTGCATGTTGACCTCATACGCCGCGTCCTCGCTCTCGGCCGTGACCTGCTGGAGCAGGGCGGTGACCTGCGAGGCACCCACCGGCCGGCCCGCATCGCCAACATTGCGGAAGGCGGTAGGATCGAACCGTCGGCCTCCTCGCGCGATTTCGAGCGGGGCCTCGGACCGGCACATCAGCGCGTAGTGCGCGCGCTTGCGGCCCGTTGCCGAGCCCGCCCGGCTGGTTACCACGCACGTGTCCGGGAGCGGCCGCTCCGCGCCGTCGCTATCGATAAACGCGCGCCAGAGTAGCACACCATCCGGCGCAGCATCGGCGGGCTTAGGCTTTGACTTCATGACCGAGAAGATTGTGCATACCGGCAGCGCGGCGCGGGCCAGCACCCGCGTAAGATGCGAGGGTGCATTGCCGACACCCCAAATAAAGAGCCCGTCGCTAGCCTGACGTTCGAGCTCTTTGCGCGCCACGATTGCGGCTAAAGGCTGGCCTGCCTCTGCTTGCATGCGCGTCCAGCAGACGATCCGATCCGGCAAGAAGGGCAGCGCCACGCCCGAGGAACGAAGGGGGCCGCTGAGGTAATTCATGCGCCCCCCCGCGCGACTGGGCGAGAGCAGCGCGAAGGTGCAGCGTCGTGCGTTATGACCGCGCTCGGAACCGCTGGCCGGCCCGGCGGGAATCCGACCCACGCATGGTCGAGGAGGCTAGCCATGGGCGTGCGCCTTCGCAGGAACTGCATCCGCGAACGCGAGCGCCTCGACCGTCATGGAGAAGCCCGCTCGCTTTTCGGCAGGCACGCGTGCCCGCACCTCGTCGCGCAGCTGGCCGAGGTGGACCACGAACGCGAAGCTCGCGGGACGACCGCGCCGAAGGCGCTCAAGGACCGTCCGTCGATCCCCGCAGCTCGACGACGCGGCCGTCGCTCATAACCCATTCACATCTGCATGACGGTTCCGGGCCACACGACCAGAAGCGGTCCTCCGACAGCTGCTGCGTCGCAGCCCGCATCCGGGTGAGCTGAATGCCGCCTTCGCGCAGCAGCTGGATGAGCCGCGCCACGACGAGGTCGCGGTAGGAGTAGTAGCGCACGCGGCCGCGCGGATTGTCTTCTGGCGCGTAAGCTGGGCGCAGATAGCCGTGCCGGTTCAGATATTCGATCATCGGCCGTGACAAGCCACTCACGGCGTTCACCTCAGCGGCGGTAAAGCCATTGAGGGCAATGCGTGGCTTAGGCATGCCTTCAAATAATCGAAGTCCGCTCTAACTTCAATTTAAATCCTTTAGACTGTGGTCAGCTTTTCGCGCAGCTTGGACCTTGGGCGGTGGTCTCGGCAGCGCCCGTGGGCAAGGTCACGCTGCCAGATCAGGCAGCCACTTGATCGGCCGAACAGCCTCATCGGCGGAACTGACGAGCGCTATTTGGAACTTGGCCGCGCGGTGCGCCTGAAGCTCTAGGACATAGCCACGGCCGGGCCGGAGCTCCTCGACGGCTCGAAGGATCCGGTCCTCCACAACGTCGGCCTTCGCCCGCGGATCAAGCAGCTTGCGCCACCGGGCCAGCAGGAGCGCCTCCGCGATGACGTCTCCTTCCGCCACCTGCTCAACCAAGTCGAACTGCCCCGCCGCGATGAGCTTAGCAACATCAGCCGGCTTCGCGATCAGCTTGGCCGGGATGTTCTGGGCGGCCGCATACTCGCCGAAATGGCAGGGCTTCATCTTCGAATCCCCGCCAAGCACCCGCGCGAGGTCGATATGAGGCACTCGTCCTCCGCCCTGCCACGCCATCCATTCCCAGCCGGCGGGGAGGCTGAGGCCGTAGCGCAGCGCCGCTGCAATCAAGATAGGCAAGTCGCTCCACGCTGCGCCCCACGATGCCAACTCAGCCCCGGTCGGCGCTTCTTTCAAGAGCTGGAGGAACCCTTCCACGATTTCGGCTTCGCTGTGCTTTGCCAAGGACCAGGTAACGAACCGCATGACCTGGAGATTGCCCTCCTCATGTTCGGTGAGCACCATCGCAGACAGCGCCGCGATCGTCTGGAACGGCCAGCGCGGTGTCTGGAGAGGGCAGTCCCCGCGCTTGTAGCCGCGCCGGCTTTTCCTGGCGGTCTGGTCCGGCACCCAGCGCTCCATCTGCAGGTATCGACGATGCGCCGTGTCTTCGATGACGGCGCTCTCCAGGTCGAAGACAACGTAGGACCGGATCCGGTCGGCATAGTGCTCGCTCGTCGCGCGCGGCGGGCGAGTGGCGAAGTTGGCGGTCTGTTCGAAGGCCATGATGTCTCCTTCCGGCACGAAGCCGGTCATTGCTGATGGGCATGAAGGGGAAGCGCCGTTTCGCTGAAGGCGCACGGCGTCAGCAAAGGCGGACGATGGTCTCGTTCTGCGTCTGCGGCCGGTGGTCAGCCCAGCGCGCTCCATTGGGCACGTGCGCGTTACCGGGCAGCAGGTCGTCGCCTCTGGCCGCCGCTGCGCTGCGCACCCGCCGAAGCGCAAGGCGTTTGCCTTTCGACAGGTTCTTGGCGGGGAGGCCGGCGCGCCGTTCAAGCGCATTGCGGGCGCCGCGAACGAAGTGCTCCCCGCCGCGCTCGTTCAGTAGGACGAGCGGCGCGTCTTCATCCGGTGCCCACAAGGTGCAGTTGCCGACGACGTCGACGAGATGCTCCTCGCGGAACACGACCGCAACCGAAGCCGGTGTCTTGGCGGTGACGCTCCTCCACGCGCAGTAGATGAAGTCGCGGCTCATCTCCTCGGCGAGCCTGGCGAGCTCGATCCGCCGCATGACGTCGACCTCGCCGCCAGCCGTGAACTTGACGCTTTCATTCGCCATGGGCGTCAGGGGAAAGCCTAGCTCCTTCCGGATGGCCAGCGCGTAGTTCTGGAACTTGAGGTTGTGGTGAATAGGCACGTGCATCTCCATTGTTGTGGATCGGCCTCCCGGCCCGGGCTTTTTCCGCTCCGTCGCGGTGCCCACTTTCCTCGCCTTGAGGCTTTCTGTTTCGGATCAGCCTGCAGGCCTCAGTGCGTCAGGCCGCGACCCCGCGGCAGCATGGCCGCGACAATGCTTTCCAGGTGACGCCTTAGCCGGCGGACCGAACGCGTCTTTGCGAAGGCGGTGCGCACCAGCCGCATGGCGCGCGCAGGCGGCTCCGGCAGCATAGCGCGTTCCACGCCCCAGACGGCGGCAAGATCGGACAGGATCGCTGCGGCAACGGCGTCGAAATGCTCCGCCCCGGGTCCTTCGACCTGCACGATGTCGAGCCGTGACCGGAGCGGCGCCGGTAACGCAGCCGCGTCGTTGCAGGTCAGTATCCAGCAGACATGGCTGAGGTCGACCTCGGCCAGCAGGCACTTGTCCCAGAACGTCGCCGCCGTTTCCCACTCGATCATGGTGAGGAGCGTGGAATGCGCCACGCCGTTCTAGGCGCTGCCGCCCGCCTTCTCGACCTCCTCCAGCACCAGCACCGGGTTGGCGGTGCGGGTCTGGTTCATGACCACGGCCGGCCAGCAGGGCTGCGCACCGTTCCAGCCGCGTGCGGTCCCCTCCAGCGTTCGATTGTCGGACGTGCCGCCGAGGTCGAGCGCGGCGTAACCGGCACCGGCCAGCGAGCCGATCAGCCGGGCGAAGTGACTCTTGCCGCTGCCGGGCGGGCCGCTCAGGCAGATCGGCCGCCAGGCGATCCACGGCCGGCCCGCCCAGTCCTGGATGCGGAGCTGCTGCTCGATGACGGCGATCGCCGGCTCGAGCCACGGCGCCGCCGCGCGCAGCCAGGCGATTAGGGCGATCTCGCCGGCGCTGTTCGTCGTCATCACGGCGCCGCCGGCGAGCGGCAAGTCGTCGTTCAGCGCGCCGTAGCGCTCACCCAGCGTCAGAAAGACCCCGTCCTGCCCGGCCAGCGCTTCCGGAGCGATCGCCGCGCAGGGCCTGACATAAGCGGTGGTGGGGATCAGTGATTCCTGAGCGGGTGCACCCTCCTTGTCAGACAAGACTATGCTGGCGAAGTGGTGCCGGAGGTCATGCATGGCTGATCTCCCCATCTTGCCAGCGCAGGGCGTCTGTGGTGTCGCCCCGCCAATCGCGGATCGCGTCGGCGGCGAAGCGGTGCGGCATCGGATTGGCAGGCTGCTCATGATCGGCCCACAAGCGCCATGCGGCCACCGCGTTGGTGGCGAGCATGCCGACGAGCTCGACCTTGCGCCCGATGCTCCAGGCGCCCAGCGTCTCCTCCTCGCTCATCTCCCATGCCGGAATGCCGGCCTGAGCGCAGACCTCCCTGAACGCTGGCGCAGCCATGCCGCCGTGGCGTTCCGCCAGGTCCTCGGAGTCCATGGTGATGGCCTTGGAAAGGAGATCGATCAGGTCGACCGCCGCCGCAGGCGAGGCAGCGTCGGCAGCTTCGAACAGGGCCGGAACGATAGTGTCGGCCAACTGCCAGCCTATGACGAGCCGGTCGGATGGCAGGTAACGGGGCAGCCAGTCCGCCAGCACCGCCTCGCTCGTGCCTGCCGGAACGGTGCAGACTGCGAGCCGATAGCGAAGGTCGGCCGCCGCCGCCTGCTCGACCACGAACAGGGCAGCGCCGGCCAAGAACCGGTAGGTGCCCGGGCCGTCGCTCGGCGGCTTGGGCGTGGTGACGTTGGCGACGGTAATCGCCACCGTAGGGGCAAGCAGGTCGGACATGTTGGTCTCCTAGGAAAGGCGCGTCGAAGCGCGCCGCTGGCAGCGCCAGCAGCGGGAAGAAGGCTTGGCGGCGTGGTCCGCAGGGACTTCGGATCAGAAGGCTATTTCGGTGGATTCCTGAGCCTGGCGCTCGCGACTGAGCCGGAGCTGCGCGCGTTCGCGCGCACGGTCGAGCGACAGGACCACCGCTCTTTTGCGCGCCCACCTGGCGGGCTCGCACTGCGCCACCGGCAGTAGGTGAAAGCGCGTGGGCGATTGTTCGATCCAGCGCGCCAAAGCGCCGAGCGGTTCGGCAAGCTGCGCATCATCTGAGTCCCGCCAAGCCACATCATGGAGCCAGGCCGCGTAGGTGGCGGCAACGTCGCTCTCGCAATAGCGGACGATGGCATCGATCCGCCCGGCCGCGTGCAGCTCGGCCACTTCACTGCCATGGCAGTCGGTCTTCACCGGGATGGTGAGCCGGCCGCAGATCTCCGCCAGCGACGGGCGCGGCGCCGCGCCATAGTTGCTGAACATTTCGGCCAAATCGGCGTGAAGATGGCCATAGCGATAGGCGCGTTGCATGGCCGAGAGCTTGTCAGCGGAAAGGCAACCCGCAGCGATCGCACCGAGGGAAAGGGCGGGAAGGTCGAAGCCGCCGGAGTTGAACCCTACGCAGGTTCCGTAGCGCGGAAGGGCCTCGTTTACGGCCATGTAGAATTTGGCCTCGCGCCCGGCCTCGCAGACGATGCTGTCCATCTGAAAGTCGTAGCGCCCCTCGCCAAGCGCGGTGGCGGTGAGCAGGCTTGCGACCACGGGCTGATGGTGGGGCCATTTGACGAAGCCGTCGCCGGCGCCAGGCGGCGGGTTGGGGACGATCGTCTCGATGTCGAGCACGACCACGTGGCTCGCATTGTGAAGTCTGGTTGCTTCTCGGCGCATTGCGGATCTCCTTGAGCAGCGATCGAGAACTGCGAGGATCGGCGATCCTTCGCCTTTTCCTTTCTCTCTTCCCGATCACTCAGCTGCTGCCCGCGCAGCTCCCCGCGCGGCTGAGCCGCTTTTCCTTCTGTGCTGTAAACTGACCCGGACCGTGCGCCGCGCTGAGGGGCCCACGGAAACAGATGTATCATAGTCAACTCCTCATCGACCTCAGCCTGCACCTGCACCTGTTGGGTGCGCTCCGTCTGTCTGCCTGTTCGCCTGAAACCCGACTGCTCCCAGTTTCCGTAGAGCCGGAGCGCGCGGAGCACGCCCAGGCTGCACTAAGTCCGGAGCACCCCCAGACCGGAGACCAAGAACGCGGCCCCATTCCGTCCATCTCGCCTTGTGGAGGACCCGCAGCCCCAGAAGCACCCGCAAAGCGCGGAAGTAGCGCAGAACCCGCATAACCCGCAGATTTGTCGATCTTTCACGCGCGGCAATCGTCATGCTAGGACGCACCAACAGGGGGTACGAGTGGCGCGTCTCGAGGACATCAAGCAGGGTTCGAGCCTTAGGGGTGTAATCCCGAACGCTCTGGCAAACGTCGTCAATGTCCAGTGGCATGGCTCGGACGTCGTCGAGCTTACCTACAAAGATGGGCAGGGCCGCCTGGCGAACGAGCTCCTGTTCAAGCACGACGAGGACCGCGTGGAGGTGGTCGAGGCGGGGCGCCCGTGGAGCTTCGACGCTGATGGCGGTCTGTTCCGGCTAGTCTCGGAAGCGGAGCGGATCAGGCTGGCGCACCTGTTCGATCCAGTGCTGGCGGTGCACACGTCCCTAGTCGAACCGCTGCCTCACCAAATTACGGCGGTTTACGAGCAGATGCTGCCGCGCCAGCCCCTCCGCTTCCTGCACGCCGACGAGCCACGTCCCGGCAAGACGAGCATGGCCGGCCTCCTGAGCAAGCACCTGATTGTACGCGGCGATCTCCAGC
>SXGU01008749.1_pt1 | contig 11617 bp, 8 predicted proteins | sample 3174531 | NCBI WGS metagenome assembly SXGU01 (sample SAMN11356863, study PRJNA531348) | freshwater metagenome | isolation source: freshwater sample F1-140 | place: China: Fuxian Lake, Yuxi | collected 2017-12-25
GCCACGCGCTCGGCGCCGCGGCTGCGAGCATGGTTCGCGGCGATGGCCGCGTTGTTGAGGAGGCAGAAGCCCATGGCCTTCGCGCGCGTCGCGTGGTGTCCGGGCGGACGCACGAGCGCGAGCCCGAAGTCGTCGACGCCCTCGAAGATCGCGTCGACCATCGCCATGCATCCGCCCGCGGCTCGCTGCGCAGCGTCGACGGACCCGGGGGCGACGAACGTGTCGGTGTCGAGGTTTCCCTGGCGACCACGCCAGGCCTCGAGCCGCGCGAGGTGCTCCTCCGCGTGCGTGAGGAGCAGGTCCTCGAAGGACGGGACGCGTGGCTCGATCCGCGTCCAACGGAATCCGCTGCGTTCGACCGCGGCGCGCGCCGCGAGGAGTCGCTCCGGGCGCTCCGGATGATGGCCCTGCGAACGATGCGCATCGAAGTGCGGATCGTCGAGCAAGAGCCCGTGGGAACGGTCGGGCAGGGCGGTGGGCGCGCTCGCAGTCACGTTTCGCAATGCGTTAGCAGGCCGCGGAACCCGGGGGGATGAAACCTGCGCGCTTTGGGCGGCGGTCGCGCGCGTTCGTTGCGGTCGCGCTCGAGACGGTGATAGCTTTCGGTCCCTACGAGCGGTGGAGGGGGAGGAACCCCCGGGCCGCTTTTTCCAGAGGGCTCATGCGTTCGCGAATCATCGGCGTCAACGTTCTCATCGTTCTCATCGTCGGCCTCCTCTCCTTCGCCCTCGTGCGCTCGTCGCTCGAGAAAATGACCTCGCGCGGTGACGAAGTTCGCCGCGCGGCCCGTCACGAGGCGGAGGCGATCGCCTCGAGCCTCCTCGTGGCAGCGGCTCGCGTCGAGCGCGTGCTCGAGACCAAGGTAGACGACGCCGAGTTCCGTTCCGCGATCGAGGCCGCGAAGGGCGCCGGTGACGTCGCCACGAGCAAGGCGACCTCGCTCAAGAATCAAGCGAAGGGTTGGGGCATCACGTTCGCGAAGGTCGCGGTCGTCGACGCCGACGGCAAGCTCATCGGTCGCGACTCTTCGTCGCTCGAGCGCGGCAACGACGTCTTCGCGAAGCTCCCCGCGTTGCGCGACACGCTCAAGGACGGCATCGCGCGCAGCGACGTGTGGGCCGATGGCCAGACCCAGCTCCTCGCGTCGTTCGCTCCGGTCCGCGACGAAGGCGGCAAGGTCGTCGGTGCAATCATCGGCGGCGTGCCGATGACCGACGTGCTGGGTCGCGCGGCGTCGGGAAGCCGCGTCGTGCTCTCCGCGCGTGAGGCGAGCGGCTGGCATGCCGTGGGTCAAGTAGGGGTCGGCGCAGGCGAGGAGAGCCTCGTGACGGGCAAGTCGGACCTCCTCGCCAAGACCGCGCAAGAGGGGGCTCCCCAGTTCGCGGACGAGGGCAAGAGCCTCGTCGTCACGGCGCCGCTCGCAGACTTCGGGGACGGCAAGAGCGTCGTCGTCGCGGCGCTTGCGGCCACGTCGCTCCTGCCGAACGCCGTCGAGGCCGCCAGCCCGATTCTCGCGGTCATGGGCCTCGGCCTGCTCCTCGTCATCGCGGGCGGCCTTTGGCTTGGCATGTTCCTCGATACCCCGATCGAGGTCATCGAGCACGGCCTGCTCGAAATCGCGAACGGCAACACCGACATGCGCTTCGACATCGACCACCCCGACCTCGGCGGCGTCGCGAACAACCTCAACACGCTCCTCAACAAGCTGATGAACGTCGAGGAAGACAACACCGACGACCAAGGGCGTCCGCTGCGCGGCTGAGCGCGCACGAAGCCTGAGGTCTCGCACCGAAGAGCGCTCGCCCGCGAGGGTGGGCGCTTTTTTCGTACGTGCCCTTGCATCGCCACGAGGGGTGCGCAAACTTGCGGCCGCATCGCTTACGGAAAGAGCACATGGGCATTCTCGATTTTCTCAAGGGTCGCGGCGGCGAGAGCGCCGACAAGGCGAAGGCGCAGATCGCCCGGCTCGCCGAGCGCGCCAACGACAAGCGTGCCCAACCCTACGACCGCCAAGAAGCGATCCACGCACTCGTCGGCATGAAGTCCCTCGAGTCCGCCGAGCCCCTCCTGCGGCGCTTCACGTTTTCGTGCGAGCCCTCCATCACCGACCGTGAAGAGAAAGACCTCGTCTTCGGCGCGATCGTCGCCGTGGGCGCCGCCATCCTTCCCGCGCTCCGCGCACAAGTGAAGAAGGCCGACACCGTGGGGTGGCCGCTGCGCATCGCCCGCGGTGTCCTCGACGACGACGCCTACGTTGCCGAGGTCCTCGAGTGGCTCGCCCCGTGGGACACCGAGTACGCGAAGTTCATCGACCCGAAGCTGCAAATCCTCGCCGCACTCGCGGACGTTCGCGACGAGGCGATCGCACCGGCGGTGGAGCGATTCCTCGAAGACGTGAACGAAGAGGCCCGCTTCAACTCGGTCGCCGCGCTCTTCGCACAGGAGGCAGAAGCGGTGTCTGCGGCGCTTCTGGAGGCCCTTGCCGGTGATGAATCGGTGCGTGTGCGGTCACGCATCGCCGACGAGCTTCTCGCTCGCCAATGGCCCGTTCCGGCGGAGCATCGTGATCGGGTTCGAAAGGGCCTCCCAAGCGGGTTCTCGATCGACGCCGAGGGACTCATGACGAAGCGCGCGAGCGTCGACCTCGCGTGGCTCTGAGCGCGAACGGGGAGCGAACTGCTACCGCACAACGAAAAACGCATGCATCGGGCGTCCGGCGCATGCGTTTCGTTTGCGCGCGACGCGCGACGCGCGACGACTACTCGGTGATCACCGCGCTGCCGAACGAGTAGCCGACCGAGAGACCGACCATCTGGTTGAACTTGAAGGTGCGGTCCGCCTCGGTGATGCGGTCGTCCGGGAAGTTTCCGTCAGGGCCCGTGCCGCGCGCGTCGAATCCGGCGCGGTTCCATGAGAACGGCATGGCGCGGTACTCGAACCCGACGGAGACGTTGTCGTCCAAGTAGACGTTCATGCCGAGGCCGAAGGTCGGTGCGATGGCAACGCGCGAGTCGAGCTTCAGCGAAGCGGGGTTCGAGCAGTTTGCCGCACAGTCTTTGCGCTCGCTCACACCCACGAAGGCCGCGCCCGCGTGGACGTAGGCGTCGGCGTCGATGAAGAACTCGTTGAAGAGCGAGAGCTTGCCGCGGAAGGGCACGAACTGCACCTGCGGCGCGGCGATCCAGTTGAGCGTCGAGGTCTGCTCGCTGAACTTGGGGTACGCCTGCGCCCCCTCGAGGTAGCCGACGCTCGTGCCGTTCTTCGTCGTGTGCGACGTCGCCTTCGAGAGCTGCGAGTCGAGCTGGTCGGTGAGATCGGTCGTGAGCGACGCCGCGCCGAAAGCGCCGAAGAGGCCCGCGCCGAACCAGTCGTTGAAATGGTACTGCGCACGCACGCCCGCGAAGACGGTGCGGCGGTACTCGTCGAGGAGCGTGAAGGTCGGCTGGAGCGCGAGCTCGAAGCGTTCGTTGCGGTACTGCTTCAAGCGGCGCACCGAGGGGGCGTCCTTGAGCGGTCCGGCGATGGCGAGTTCTTCGGCGTGGGCCGCGGGCGACACGAGCGCCGCCGCAGCGACGAGCATCGAGAGGGAGGAAACGAGCTTACGCATGGGAAGTTTCTCCGACGTCGGGGCGCTCACTTCGGGAGCCGGTATTCGAAGGTCGTGGGGAAGAACATCGTGAAGCCGATGCCGGCCTCGACGTTGTTCGTGAGACGCGACTCGCCATCCCAGGTCGCCTTGTCGATCGGGTTCGCGGCGACGGTGAGGTTCTCGAGGAGCTCGGGGTAGATCGTGTCGCGGACTTCGAGGTTCATCGCGAACCAGCGGCTGAAGAAGATGCGGAGGCCCACACCCACGTTCGCGCCGATGCGCACGCCGTAATCGAAGTTGCGGTTGTTCGGGTCGATGACAGGAATCGGGCGCGTGGAGAGCGCGCTCACGCCGGCCGTACCGTAGACGTCGTACGAGAAGATGAACTTCTGAAAGCCAGCGAATTTGCCGTAAATCGGCACGTAGGTGACGTTCGCCGACGCGCCCCAGAGGTATTCGTTCAGCGGCACCGCGACGCGGGTGGCGCGGCGGTTCTCGAAGTTGAACGACGAGTCGACGTTGAGGCCCCAGTACGACTGACCGCGCACCCCGATCGCCAGGTCTTGCGTGAGGTAGTAGTTCATCGCGAGGCCCGCGGACGGGTGGCTCACGAACTGGTCGTTGAGCGAGAAGGTCCAGAACGGGTTCAGCTCGAAGCGCCCCTGGCGCACGACGAAGACCTGCTGCATGGCGAAGAGCTCTTCTTGCACCTTGCGGTTCGCGGCGGCTTCGATGTCTTCGGCCTTCGGGCAAGCGGCCGGGTCGATCTCGCAAATGCCACCCATGCCACCGGTCGCCGCGGGCGCAGCCTTCGGAGCGGGCTTTGGCTCGTCGAGTTCGTCGATACCGCCGCTCACGGGCGCCGGGGCGTACGCGGGAGCGGCAGCGGGGGCAGGCGCCACCCCGGGCTTCGCACCTTTGGCACCTTTCGGTGCTTTTTGAGCGAGCGCAGAGGACGCAACGAGGAGCGTGGTCGCAGCGGCGAGAACCGCGAGGCGGCGGAGTGCGGGAAGCTTCATCGGCCGTAGGTCGTCGGGGGCGTGAGAGGAGCGAGCCAACGGGCTCGTCGACCCAAGCACGACAGCTGGTACCACGGTCCGTTCGTCGTTCTCAACCATCGTCGACCACTCCTGCGTCGTTCGCGCGCGATGAAATTCTTCCGTTTTTGCGCCAATCCATCGGGCCGGCGCGAAAGGTCTTGCCCCTGCTCCGTGCGGGTCAGCCACTCGCCTCCGGCGCCGACGTGGGATCGTCGCCGAAGAGGGCCTCCACGAAGTCGTTCGCGTGGAACGTGCGAAGGTCGTCCGCGCGCTCGCCGAGGCCGACGAAGCGCACCGGGAGGCCGAGCTCGGCGCAGATGGCGAGGATGATGCCGCCCTTCGCCGTTCCGTCGAGCTTCGTGAGCACGATGCCCGTGAGCGGTGCGGCCTCGCGAAAGAGGAGCGCCTGCTGGAGGGCGTTCTGTCCTGTCGTCGCGTCGAGGACGAGAAGCGTCTCGTCGGGCGCACCCTCGAGGGCCTTGCCCATGGACTTGTGGATCTTCTTGAGCTCGTCCATGAGCGGCTGCTTCGTCTGAAGTCGCCCGGCGGTGTCGACGAGAACGATCTGGGTGCCGTCGTCGACGCCCTTCTTCGTGGTCTCGAACGCGACGCTCGCAGGGTCCGCGCCGTCCTTGCCCTTCACGACGTCGACGCCAATGCGGCGCCCCCAGGCCTCGAGTTGCGCGACGGCCGCGGCTCGAAACGTGTCCGCCGCGCCGAGGACGACGGTGCGCCCATCCGTCTTCCATCGGGTCGCGAGCTTTCCGATGGTCGTGGTTTTTCCCACACCGTTCACGCCGACGAGCAGAATCGTGTTGGTCTTGCCCTCTTCGACGAGGGGGCGCTTCGGCTTCACGTCGAGGATTGCGTGGGCCTCCGCCTTCAAGATTCGCCACACTTGCCCGACGTCGCTCACGCGCTCCGCCTCGACCGTGGCGCGCACCGCACTCACGAGACGCTCCGTGGTTGTGACGCCTACGTCGCTCGTGAGGAGCACCTCTTCCATCCGTTCCCACACGCTCGCGTCGATGTCGGGCTTGCCGCGGAAGAGGGATGCAAGCCGCGCCAAGAAGCCGGAGCGAGGGGCCCCGAGGCGGCGGCGCAAGCCTTCGACTTCTTGAGCCGAACCTGGCGGAATGCTCAGACGGGCGGTCGATGGCGCAATTTGGACCGCGGCCGACGGCAAGAAGATCGGCTCGTCGTCGGCCTCCTCCTCGGACGCGCTCGCCAGGTCGCGAGGAGCGGCGGTCTGGGCGGCGGGTTGTTCGCCGGCTTCCAGGGCGGTAGGGGCCGTCGTCGCGAGATCGCTGGGGACTCGTGGCGGCTTCGGTACTGCGGGGCCCGGCGGCGGAAGCTGCGGGCGTTGACTGGCGATGATGAAACCCCCGACCACGAGGACGAGGGCGACGACGATTGCGAGAACGGCCGGTGTCATGAAGAGGCACCCGAGGGGAGCGAGGAGGAAAGGGTCTCCGGCAGCACGAGCCCACGGGCGTGGGTAACGGCAGTGGGGCACCCGAGGTTCACGGCGATGGCGTCGAAGCGGCACCGATGGCGGGCGAACTCCGGGTGGCGCGCACGATAACGCCGCGCCGCGCGTGCAAACCGCAGGAGTTTTGCGTGGTGGAGCGTCGCCAGCCCAGTGGGGTGGGTCGCGCTTCGTTCGGCGAACGAACGCACCTCGACGAAGACGACGGCGCCGTTCGGGTCGAGCGTCACGAGGTCGAGTTCGTCGTGCCCCTCACGAACGTTCGCGGCGAGCACCGTGTGCCCTGCGACCCAGAGGTAGTCGCGGGCCACGAGCTCGCCGGTCCTGCCGCGGGCCGTCCTCGAGAGGGCCCGCGCGCTCACTTGCCGTTGTCCGAACCGCAGTCCTGTTTGCTCTTGTCGCACGGCACGCAGGCGTCGTCGTCCGAGTACTCGGTGCCGGCCTTGATGCAATACGCGCCGGTGAGGCCGAGCTGCTGCGCGCCAACGGCGCCGACGAGCTGCGTGCACGAGTAACCGTCGCCGCACTTGCAGTAGTTCGCGCCGTCGTCGGTCTTGCCTTCGACGTTCGCGCAGCGGCACGAGCAGTAGACGGCCTTCGCGGCGGCGCGGTTCGAGCAGGCTGCCTTCACCTCGATGGCCGAGCCGTCCGTGGCGGTCGGCTTCTTGTCGGTGCCGGGAACCGTGCAATCCGTGCCGCCGTAGGGGCACGAGGTGCGACCCTGAAAGTGGTTCACGAGGCACACGCGCGTCTGGCACTGGAAGCTCTTCGACTCGACGTTGACTTCTTTCAGGTCGAAGCCCGCGAAGGTCACGTCGTACTCGCTCTCCGGCGTGCACGGGTCACCGACACCCGTAGCGGCACAGCCGAGGGCGGAGAGGGAACCAAGGAGAAGGGCCGTGCCGGAGAGAGCGACGAGGTTGCGAATCATCGTGCAGAGTGCGGGTTCGGAAAGGCGCGAAGCCACCCGCGGGCCGCACCGTACTGACTGCGAACGAACACCGTCAAGCGTTTCGCCGCCCCGGTGTGATGGTCGCATCGAGCTGCAATTATCCGTCCCCGTACGAACATTTCCCGTGCGGCGGCCACGCTTGACAGGGCCGAGGCGGGATTCCTAGCATCCGCCCCCGCTCGACGAAGGCCGACGTTTCTCTTCATCAACGCTCGTCTCACGTCGGTTTTTCGCGAAGGAAAATCCATGCGAACGCCCATCGCCCGCCTGTTCCTCGTCGCGGCTGCTCTCGTGGCCGTCCACCCCGATGCGCACGCTCAAAAGCGTCGCCGTGGCGGTGCCGATGCAGCGCCCGCCGCTGCCCCTTCCACCCCGTCCGCCGAGCCCGGCGCCGAAGGGGGTAAGAAGAAGAAGAAGCGCCAGGAGCCCGTGGTCGCGGTCGAAGCCGGTCAGCTGACCGAGCTCGGTGCGCAGGCGAAGCGTCTTTTCAACGACGGCAAGTACGCCGACGCCGCGGTGCTTCTCGACCGCGTCTCGAAGGGCGAGGCCGGCGACACGCAGGAGAACCGCGACGAAGCGCGCTTCAACCTGGCGAAGGCGCTTTACTACGTGAAGCTCTACCAACACAGCTACGCGATCTTTAGCGAAATCGCTGAGAACCGCCAGCATCCGAAGTACCAGGAGACGCTCCTGTGGCTCGCGAAGCTCGCGACCGATCTCCCGGAGCCGGCCGACATCGTCGAGCGCGTGGGCAAGTACGACGACGCCGCCATCGAGCGCTTCAACAACGCCGACCAGCAAGATCTCTACTGGGAGCTCAACTACCTCATGGGGCGGTACAAGTACCGCAACCGCCTCTTCGACGAGGCGCTTCAGCTCTTCGCGAAGGTCGACCGTCGCTCGAAGTACTACGTGCAGTCGCAGTTCTTCAGCGGCATCTCGTTCGTGCAGCAGCGCAAGTCCGTCCCCGCCGTGCAGGCGTTCCAGCGCATCGTCGGCGCGGTCGAAGAAGGGCAGGGCGGCGACGACGGCACGCGTCTCAAGGACCTCGCGTACCTCTCGATGGCGCGCACGTACTACTCGGCCTCGGTCCGGGTCGACGACGTGACCAACGCTCCCACCGTCGACTCGTCGAAGCTCTCGGCGGCGGTCAAGTACTGGAACCTCGTCGACGACGACAGCGAGTACTGGCTCGACGCGCTCTTCGAGGAGTCGTGGGCGTATTACATGGCCGGCGACTACTCGCACGCGCTCGGCAACGTCCACACGATCGAAGCGCCGTACTTCCCGAAGTCGTATTACCCCGAGGGCCAGGTCCTCAAGGCGGTCATCTACTTCTCGAACTGCCAGTTCGACGACGCGCAGGCGATCTCCGCAAAGATCCAGGCGAAGTACAAGCCGATCTACGACGAGCTCGCGGCTCTCGTCGCGAAGTACCCGGAGGGCACCGACGACGCGCTCGTCAAACTCCTCCTCGACGTACGCGGCGGCTCCGCGAAGGTCGCTCCCCACGTGAAGCCCGTCGTCGAGCTCGCGCTCGGTGATCGCCAGCTCCTCCGCTTCCTCGAGTACGTCAAGATGCTCGACGAAGAGACCGCGCGTCTCGGCGAGATGCCTGCGGACCTCCGCAAGAGCGGCCTCGGCAGCGACATCAAAGACAACGTCGAGCTCGCACGTACGCTCGCGGTGCAGGGCGCCACGAAGCTCGCGCGAGAGCGCTTCCAGCGCAACCTCGACGAGCTCGCCGAGCAGCTCCGCAACACGGACAAGATCGTCATCGACGTCCTCGCGGCGCAGCGCAACCAGCTCGAGCAGGCGCTCGTCGACGCGCAGGTGAGCGAGACCGAGTCGCAGCGCAACATCGTCGTCGCCGACGCCGAACACGTCGTGTGGCCCTTCAAGGGCGAGTACTGGCGCGACGAGCTCGGCTTCTACCGCCAGACCATCACTTCCAAGTGCGGCCGCTGAACATGAACCTCCGTACCAGCACCCTCTCCACGCTCGCATTCGCGCTCACGGTGGCCGCCGCCGCCGAAGCCGCGGACGTGTGCATCGCCCCCGAAGCAGCGAAGAAGCTTAGCTCGTGCCCCGGTGGCGACGCCTCGAGCTTCACGCAGGCGGCCGCAGGCAAGCAGCCGAAGATGGCCTTCCACTCGGCTCCGCCGGCCGTCGAGTCGAAGAAGCGCCAAGACGCGGGACCTCCGGTCGGAACGCCTTCCGAGCAAATGACCGCGGGGCAGCGTGATGAGCGCACGTCGCGCCTCAAGGCTCGCGCGCGAGCCATGCTCACGACGGAGATCGCGGGCATCGAGAGTCTGCTCTCGCGCACGCCCAAAAATGCGGCGGACCGACCGCAGATCATTCGCCGTCTCGCGGAGTCGTACGTCGAGCTCGAGTCGGCCGCATTCCGCGACAAGACGCAGGCCGAGGTCGATCGCGACGACGCAAAGAAGGCGGGCGACGGCGGCAAGGCTTCGAAGAAGCAGGGCGAGGTCGACGGCGCAAAGAAGGTACTCGAGATCGCCCGCCGGAAGGCGATCGAGTATTACTCGACGCTGAAAACGGATTACGCAAACTATCCGCAGCTCGACGAGGTGCTTTACTACCTCGCGTACGAGTACGAGCAGGGCAACGAGAACGACGACGCCCGCAAGATCTACCTCGAGCTCGTGAAGTCGCGCCCGAACAGCAAGTACGTCCCGAACGCGTACCTCGCCTTCGGTGAGCTCTTCTTCAACGAGGCCGTCGGCGACCCGTCGAAGTGGGCCCTCGCGGAGCAGGCCTACAAGAAGGTCATCGAGTACAAGCCGGAGCAGGGAAACAAGGTTTACGGCTACGCGTGGTACAAGCTCGCGTACGTCTACTGGAACAACCTCCGCTACGCCGAGGCTCTCAACGCGTTCAAGAAGACCATCGACTACGGCGTGGCCTTCGCGCAGATGCCGAACGCGACGAAGCTCGCGGAGTCGGCGCGCAAAGACATCGTCCCGCTCTACGCGGTCTCGGGCAAACCGGAAGCCGCGTTCGCGTTCTTCAAGGGCGTCTCGGGCGACGAAGGCGGATCCACCGCGCGCTCGATCAAGATGCTCGGCGACCTCGGCCAGAACTACCTCGACACGGGCCACTACAAGGAGGCCCAGGTGCTCTACAAGGAGCTCCTCAAGGTCGACGCCTCGAGCAACCTGAGCTGCGCGTACCAGACGCACATCACGGAAGCCGTGATGGCGGCGAACCCCGCGAACAAGCCGCTCATCGTCGGCGAGCTCGACATTCAGCTCAAGGCGCACGACGAATTCGCTCGCGCGCAGCACGACGCGAAGGCGAAGGTCGAGTGCGCGAACCGCACCGCGGAGCTCGTCACCGAAACGGCGATGGCGTGGCACCTCGAAGCCGTCGGCTCGGACGGCCAGCGCGGCACCAGCGATACGAAGACGATGTCGCTCGCCTCGCAGCTCTACAACAAGGCGATCGAGACTTTCCAGCCGGCCGAGTTCGCGAAATTCGAGTTCCCGAAGCTCGTGCGCGAAGACTGGCCGACGATCTACAAGCTCAAGTACAACGTCGCCGACCTGCTGTATTTCCAGCAGAACTGGCAAGAGTGCGGGCCCGCGTTCGACCGCGTCGTCGACGAAGATCCGAACTCGCCCGAGGCCGCCGAGGCCGCGTTCGCCGCGGTGCTCTGCTACCAAAAGACCTACGCGCTGACCCACGAGAAGGGCTCGGACCGCAAGGGCATGGGCAACCTCCCGGGCCAGTCGAAGGCCAAGGAAGAGGGCAAGGGTAAGAAGGCGAAGGCCGAGGTCGACGAGGCGACGAAGTTCGCACCGAAGGGCTTCAACGACGGCCAGCAGTCGATGGTCCACGCCTTCGATCGCTACGTCTGTTACGTGCAGCCGGAGAAGAGCAACGCGGCGGCCGTGAGCCAGCTCGTCGAGGTGAAGTTCGCCCGCGCGCGCGTCTACTTCGAGACCCAGAACTGGGAAGAGGCCGCGCTCGCCTTCCGCGACATCGCGCTCAACCACGCGGATTCAGACGCCGGCATCTTCGCTGCGCAGCTCTACCTCGAGTCCATCAACGTCGTCGGGGAGCACTCGAAGCCGCCGCGACCGCGCTGTTTCGACGAGATGGCGACCGACGTGCCGAAGTTCATCGAGCTCTATTGCTCGGCCGACAAGTACGCGAAGAACCAAGAGCAGTGCGACATCCTCACGCGCATCCAGTGCGACATCCGTCGCTTGAAGGCGCAGAAGCAGGCCGAAATCGCGGCGACGAAGCCCGAAGGATCCCCCGAACGCCTCGGCATGTTCGAGGAGTCCGCGCGCACGTACCTCGACCTGTGGCGCACCTACGGTGAGCCGAACCTCGCGCAGGGCAAGCCCTCGCAATGCGAGAAGATCGAGGAAATCGTCTTCAACTCGGCCGAGTCGTTCCAGGCTGCCAAGCTCGTCGCGAACGCCATCCAGGTGCGCCGCATCCTCATGGATCCGCGCTTCGGGCTCGCGGGCACGGACATCGCGAAGGAGTCGATCCGAAAGCTCGGCGGCAAC
>SXGU01168459.1_pt1 | contig 11616 bp, 7 predicted proteins | sample 3174531 | NCBI WGS metagenome assembly SXGU01 (sample SAMN11356863, study PRJNA531348) | freshwater metagenome | isolation source: freshwater sample F1-140 | place: China: Fuxian Lake, Yuxi | collected 2017-12-25
CCTGGGAGTGTTGACTCATCCGAGTTGGCTCATCGCGCACGGCACGAATTTCGAGAACCATGCGATTCAGCGCGGGCGTTGGATTCGCGAGAAGTTGCTCGGAGGAGCCGTGCCCGAAGTGCCGGTCACGGTCAACGCGGCCTTGCCCGACGAACCGGACCAGACGCTGCGAGCGCGCATGCGAGTCACTCGCGACGCCTATTGTTGGAAATGTCATCGGCTGATGGATCCGTTGGGACTCCCGTTCGAGCAATACGATCATCTGGGACGCTACAGGTCGGCAGAGATCGTCGTCGACAAGCTCGCCACACAGCGTCTCAAGGACCCGACCAAAGGCCGAGCGATGACGACCGCTCCGCTCGACCTCTCAGGCGGCATCGAACTGAGCGGCGTGCCGGGGCTCGACGGTCCCGTGCGTTCGCCGCTGGAGTTGATTCGCAAACTGGCTGACTCGGAGCGCGTCGAGCAGGTTTTCGTTCGTCATGTCTTTCGCTACTTCTTGGGACGAAACGAAACGCTGACCGATGGCCCGACGCTCGTGGCGGCTCACAAGGCGTATCGCGAAAGTGACGGCAGCTTGAAGGCGCTGTTGGTTTCGCTGCTGACATCGGATTCGTTTTTGATGCGCACTCACGCGGTCGCTGCCGACACCGAACAGAAGCGGCCACCACAAGCTGGGACGCCATAGCGCCCCGGCCGAACTTTTGTACGACGGACTTCCAGTCCGTCGAAGACTCAACTCGACGGACTGGAAGTCCGTCGTACAGGAAAGCACCCAACCATGATTCATCGTCGTACTCTCCTGAAGGGCGTTACCGCAGGCACGGGCGGTCTTTTGCTGGCCCCGTTGCTCCAGAAGATTGAGGCCCACGCCGCCGGTACGGACGCGACTCCCAAGCGCGTGATCTTCGTGCTGTTCGACAACGGCTTTCATGAAGAAGGAGCCCAGCCTGTCGGCGTCCCGCTGGCGACCGACAAGGTGAAGCAACTCGCGCTCAAGGACCTCACGCTGCCATTTGATCTGGAGCCGTTCGCTCCGTGGCGCGAGCGCATGACGATCGTCCAGGGGCTGCGCGGATTCCATTTGAGTCCGAGTCACGGTGCGGGCTTCGGTGCTCTTTCCGGGCTGCCGTTGAGCAAGGATCAAGCCAAGGGCGAGTCGATCGACGCGGCTGTGGCGAAGGATGCGACGACGGTGTTTCCGCTGCTCGTGCTGGGAATCGCGGCGGGACAATCGTCGGCGACGGCCTTCGTCTCGTCGGCCTGGGGAGGCGGCCGGCCGATCGCGGCTCAGTGTCGCCCCGAGATCGCTTACGAGACCCTGTTCGGCAGCGTCGGTGCCAAACGAAACACCTTTGCCAATCGCAAGAACCTCCTCGACTTCGTGAACGGCGATCTGAAACTCGTGCGCTCGCAAATCGCGGGACCAGAACGCGAGCTGCTCGACAGTCACATCGAGTCCCTCGAGACCATGACGAAGCGACAAGGTTTGTTGTCTCGAAAGTACGAAGCGGGCGAACTCACCCGACATGCTCCGGAGCTGCCCGACCAGCCTGCGTTGAAGATGACGGAGATCGCCGCCGCGCAGTGCGATATCGCGACTGCGGCGCTCGTCTCCGGTCTGACGAATGTCGTGACGATTACCTCGGGCCTGTGTGGCTTGAAGACGACGTACACGGGGCTCACGAATTCGGGAGTGCATTTGATCGGCCACGGCACGACGGATCCGGAGTTGATGCTGACCGGCTACCAAGTGCTGTCGCGGTATCGGCACTATCTCGCCGAGCAATTGGCGCGGGTGTTGGAAAAACTACAGGCTACTCCCGAGGGCCAGGGCACGATGCTCGACAACACGGTGCTGGTCTTCACCAGCGACAGCGCCAATTGGCAGCACTCGGGCGGCGAGAATTGGCCGTTCGTGCTGGTGGGCGATCTGGGAGGACGGCTCAAAGGCGGGCAATTCGTCTCCTATCCGCTGGCCAACCGCCCGTTGCAATTCGGTGCTCCCGGCCAGCGAGACACGGGCCTCGCTGCTCGTTCCAATCCAACGATCAACGCGCTGTATTGCACGCTGCTGCACGCCGCCGGCAAACCGCGCGACACCTTCAATCACGAAGGCACGAAAGAACCCGCCGCGCAGTATGGACCGCTGAGCGAACTGCTGGCGTGAGTCGATCAGCCAAGACGAATTCAATTGGAGACGAAGCCTCTCATGACCCGCCATGCTATTTTGATGCTGTTCGTATTCTGGGCCGGTATTTCAACCATCGCGGAGGCTCAGGAAGTCGCCGCGCAACGGGCTGTGGACTTCAGCCGAGAACTCTCGCCGTTTGTGAAACGGTTCTGCGTTGACTGTCACGGCGCGAAGAATCCGGAAGGAAAAGTGTCGCTCGCTGGTTTGACTGGCGACCTTTCGAAGCCGCGCGAGTTGCAGGTCTGGCAGGCGGTGTATGAGAAGCTTGAAGGGCGGGAGATGCCGCCTCGCGATGCGGACCAACCGACCGATGCGGATCGCGCACAGGTGGCGAAGTGGCTCGCGGCGTCGATTCGCGCGGCGGGTGTCGTGCTCGATGACGGCAAGTGGCTCGCCCCGATCAAAGGAAACTACGTCGACCATCAGACGCTGTTTTCGGGCAAGGCGGTTGTCGATGCGGGCGGCACCAACCCGCGGCTGTGGCGGCTGACGGGGCAGGCTTACGAAGACTATTTCGACAAATTGAACAAGCACTTCCTTTTGGACCGACGGAACTACGGCGAATTCAAGCTGACCGCCCCGTGGAACTTCACGCCGCAGCCCAACTTTGTGGACTACGCCTCGGCACATCGCGTGGGCGAAGCGGAGATCGAATTCCTCTTGCGCAATGCGTCGAGCTTCGCGCAGTCCATGGTCAAGCGGCATTCCAAAATGCCGAGTTACGGCAACTACATCAAGGAGTTGGTGACGCTTATCAAGGCCGGAGACGGTGCTACGCCTGAGCAAGCGGAAGCCGCGTTGGCTCCGACTTTTCAAGGTCTGTTTCAACGGGCACCGACGGCCAGCGAGACCCAGCGGTACGGTGCGTTCCTGCGGAAGACGGTCGCGACGGCGGGGGGTGCCGGGGCTGCCGAGCAGTTGCTGATCGCACTCTTCTGCAACAAGGAGTTGATTCATCGTGTCGAGCTGCCGACGGGACCGACACGCCAGCTCGCGCCGCGTGATCTCGCGCGAGCCATCTCCTTCGCCCTGACCGACCGCGTGCCCGATGAGCCGCTCGCGAAGGCCGCTGATGAAGGGAAGCTCGCCACGCGCGAGGAAGTCGAGACGCAGGTGAAACGCATCCTGGAGGACTCGGCGATCGCCAAGCCGCGCGTGCTGCGATTCTTCCGTGAGTATTTTGCCTACGACTCGGCCCCCAACGTGTTCAAGGATGAGGTGACGCTCAAGAAACTCGGTGTGCGAGAAGCACGCGGGTGGAATCCAGATTACTTCGTGAGCGACGCCGATCGCATCGTGCTGGCTGTGTTGGCCGAAGATAAAGCCGTCTTGCGGCAACTGCTGACGACGACCAAGACATTCGCGATGACGGTCGATCCCGACGATCAGAAACATACGAAGGCCGACGCTTATCGACTGAAGAAGGCGAACTTCGAAGCCGACGAGCAGACCACGATCAAGCTTTACGAGGTGGCGATTGCGACACGCGCGGACTGGGATCCTAATCGCCAATACGACTTCCCGCCGGAACATCGGCTCGGATTGCTGACGCATCCCGCGTGGCTCGTGGCTCAGTCGGGCAACTTCGACAATCACGCCATTCATCGCGGCCGCTGGATTCGCGAGCGGTTGCTGGGCGGCCGCATTCCCGAGCTGCCGATCACGGTCAACGCCATGTTGCCCGACGAGCCGCACCGTACGCTCCGCGACCGGATGCAAGTGACTCGCGAAACGTATTGCTGGACCTGTCACAAGCAGATGGACCCGCTCGGGCTGCCGTTCGAGCAGTTCGATCACTTCGGCCAGTTCCGCAAGGAAGAGATGGTGGTCGATCGGGAAGCCACCGCGGACAAGAAGAACCTCAACAAAGACGGCGTGCCTCGTGAGACGCGCCACAAGCAAGTGCCGCTCGACACGACCGGCGAAGTGGGCGGCAGCATCGACCCGAAGCTCGACGGCCCGGTGAAAGACCCGTTCGAGCTGATCCGCCGCCTCGCCGATTCGGAACACGTCGAGCAGGTCTTCGTCCGGCACGCGTTCCGGTACTTCCTCGGTCGCAACGAAACGCTCGCCGACGGCCCGGCGCTCGTCGCGGCTCATCAGGCTTATAGCACAAGCGGCGGCAGCATGAACGCGCTGATCACGTCGTTGCTGACTTCGGAGCCATTCATGGTTCGAACTACAAACCCATCAGAAAAGGAATAACCATGCACCCCATTGGTCGTCGCACGCTGTTGAAATCCCTCTCCGCCGGTGCGGGAGCGTTGGCCTTCGCGCCGTTGCTCAACAAGCTCGAGGCTCAAGAAAAGGGAACTTACAAGACGCCCAAGCGAGTCGTCTTCGTTCTGTTCGGGAACGGGTTTCACGAAAAGGGATCGATCCCGACGGAACTCGAAGCACCCAAACTTGAAGGGACCGAAACGCGCACTTACGCGCTCGATCACCTCACGCTGCCTTTCGACATCGAACCGTTCGCGCCCTGGAAGGAACGGCTGACGATCATTCATGGTCTGCGGGCCGGAGCGGTGCATCCCGATCACGGAGCTGGGTTCGGTGCGCTATCGGCGGTCAACGTCGGAGTGGGCGACGACAAACGTCGCAACATCCCGGCCGAGACGATCGACGCGGCGATCGCGCGGAAGCTCGGTGGCATCTTTCCGCTGCTGAATCTGGGCGTTGACCCCGGCCAGCCGAACACGAAGGCGATCCGTTGCTCGTCCGCGTGGGGACCGGGGCAACCGCTCGCCGCGCAATGCCGACCGGAATTGGCCTACGAGTCGCTCTTCGGCGGCATCGGGGCCACGAAAAACGACTTCGCGCTTCGCAAGAACTTGCTCGACCTGCTCGGCGACGACGTCAAGGAGCTGCGGTCGCAACTGCGCGGGACCGAACTGACGCAGCTCGATTATCAGATCGAAGCGTTCGAATCGCTCAGCCGCCGCGACGCTCAGCTCGCCAAGATGTTCGACAAGGGGGAGCTCTCGAAGGCCGCACCGAAACTGCCGTCGCCGTTCCCCGTCAAGTTCACCGACACGGTGACGTCGCAGTTCGACATCGCGGCCTCGGCGATCGTCACGGGGCTGACGAACGCGGTCACGATCACCACCGAACTCTGCACGGTCCGCGGCAACTACACCGGCATTTCGGACATGGGGACGCACGGCGTCGGCCACAACGAGAAGGACGCCAAGCTGGGCCTGAGCGGTTTGGAAATCCTGCCCAAGGTGCGTCGTCACGTCGCCGAGCAAACCGCCGCATTGCTCAAGCGGCTGTCGGAGATGCCCGAAGACGGCGGCACGATGCTCGACAACACGCTGGTGGTCTTCACCAGCGACAGTGCCAACCGCCAACACACCCACGGCGAGAACTGGCCGTTCGTGCTGCTCGGCAATCTGGGCGGTCGGATCAAGACGAATCAGTTGGTCGTCTACCCCATCAGCAAAGACAGCCCGACCTACGAAGGAACTCCGAATCGGCTCATGACCGCTGCAGCGAACAACCCGACGATCAACGCGCTCTACAACACGCTCCTGCACGCTGTCGGCGCCCCACGCGATCACTTCAACCTGATCGGAGCGGACCAGAAGAATCCCAGCCTGACTGGTCCGCTGCGGGAGCTGTTGAGCTAACCATGTCTTCGCCTGAATCGGCAACCGAAACATTTTTGAAGAAACGTGAGAACGAGCATGACACGAACGATGACGCTGTGGCTGGTGCTGGTCGCTGGGCTGCTTGCGGAGACGACGCTGGTTGCGGACGAACCAGCTTGGGTGAAGCCGATGTCGGCGGTGCATGCCAAGTTTCAGGGAAAGGCCGGGTACGTGGCTCAACTCGGCGACTCGATCACGCATTCGCTGGCGTTCTGGGCGCCGATGGGCTGGGACTCGCCCGAGCAATACCTGACGCGCGACGATGGGTTGCCGAAGACGCCAGCGGAGAAACGGTGGCGCGACACCCTGAGCGGCTTTCGTGACAAGGGGCCGGAGCATGGCAACTACTCGGGCTGGCGAGTGGGCAACGTGCTCCATGTGCTCGACGACGTGCTGAAGCGGAATCAACCCGAGGTCGCCTTGATCATGCTCGGCACAAACGACATTTCCGGCGGCAAGGTGCCAGCGGACTACGCCGACGGACTGAAACAGATCGTGCGGAAGTGCCTCGACGCCGGCTGCATTCCGGTGCTGAATACGATCCCGCCCCGCCGTGGGCACAACGAGGCGGTCGAGGCTGCCAATCGCATCATCCGCGAACTGGCCCGCGAGGCGAAGATTCCGCTGGCCGATTTCCACGCCGAGTGCCTGCGACTGGCTCCGGGCGAGACGTGGGACAAGACGGTCATCAGCGACGACGGCGTGCATCCCAGCGGCGGCAAATCGAATGTCTACACCGATGAGAACATGAAGGTCTGCGGCTATGCTGCGCGGAACTGGGTAAACTTCCTGGCCGTTCGCGAGGTCTACTTCCGCGTGCTTCATCCGGCGAAAGGCATTTAAGGGTTCAAGAAGTTGGGCACGAGTCGTTGCTTTGGAAAATTGCAAGAAAACGAGTCCTGACACCTTTGACGACGCCGCCTGTGTCGCTCGGCAACTCGGCCACATTGATGTCCACCCCCAGCAGTTCACGCAGCGTGTTCTTATACTCACGCCGATTCAGCCGCCGCATCGTGATGACACCCTGCTGATCATTCAGCGTGCGCCGTACCGCCACCATCACATTCGAGAGGTCATCCAGAAAATCGGCCTTCGCCGCTTTGACCGGCTGCTTCGCTTCTTCGGGCGGCATCTCCCCGGCGTTGAGCTGATTGAGAATCTTCTGCCAGCGATCGGCCAGCTCGACCGAACCAATCTCGAACGAGATGTCATCCAGCCGCAGCTTCCCTGCCTGCTTCTCGGCGTTGTGACATGAGACGCAGTAGCTCTTGAAGAACCCGCGATGCTTCTCATCGAGCCGCGCCGGAGTCGTCTCTGCCGCCCCGACTTCCGCACCGGAGATCAGCCCGCTCAAGACCAAGGCCGCCAAAGTCAGGCCGCATTTCATGCTGTGGTTCCAAATTCCACCGTTGTGGAGAAGTCCATCCGCTCTCGCCGATTGTATCACGCTTCCGATAGTCGGCTTTCGCTCCGAGGCTGTGATTGTTTTGGGTAGGACGGCCTTTCGAGGCCGTCTGGGATCCGAAAATACAAGTAGTTTCTGACGCCCTGGAAAGGGCGTCCTACAAATCACCACAGCCTCCGCGAAAGCAATGCCCTTTCGCGGAGCGAAAGGCGACTAACCTTGGATCTCTTTTAGCACTCCCGTGCTGTCGCCGTGGCGGTCGGACTTGATGCCGAGGCCGTTGATGAGCGTCAGCCAGGCGTTACACAGCGGTGTGTTCTTTGGCGCGACGACATGTTGGCCGAGCTTAACGCCCGCTGCTCCGCCGGCGATCAGCGTCGGGCAGTTGTCGAGGTAATGGATCGTGCGGATGTTGCTGCCGTAGGTCAGCATCGTGTGGTCGAAGAGGCTCGTGCCGTCGGGTTCTTTCGTGGCCTTCAGCTTGTCGAGGAAGCCGGCCAGCAGTTCGCTCTGCACGGCGTCTCGTTTCTGCGAAGCCTCCATGCGATCGCCCGGCGAGTAGTGGCTCATGTCGTGCGGAGCGACCTTGATTCCGAGGCTCGTCAGCAGCGTGCCGACCGGTTGACGATACGTGATGACGCGCGTGCTGTCGGTCTGCAACGCGGCGACCATCAAGTCATACATCACTTGAATCTCGTCGCGTCCGGCGAGTCCGGGCTTCGGTTCGGCGAGTGCCGCTTTGGGCTTCGACACGTTGAGCCATTGCTCGTCTTTGCCGAGTCGCGTTTCGATGTCGCGGATGCTCTGAAAGTATTCGTCGAGCTTGTCGTTGTCGGTCTTGTTGAGCCCGCGTTGCAGGTCACCGGCATCGGTCGTCACGGCGTCGAGCACGCTGCGTTTCTGAGCGAGCAGCGCTTGTCGTTCGGCCAACGAAGTGCTGTCCGCCGAGAACAACCGATGAAACGCGAGCACCGGATTCTCCAGTCCCGCGACCGGCTTGCCGCGCAGATCCCAAGCAAGCGACAGCCCCGGCCCGTGTCCCGAGCTCGCGACATCAGGACTGTTGAGCTGCAGCGATGCGAACCGTGTGTCTCGACCGAGCTGCGCTGCGATGACCTGATCGACCGAGATGCTGTTATGAAAACTCTGGCCAGGCTCGGCGTAGCGGTTCGCTCCGGTGAGCCAGAATGTGCTGCCCCAGTGAGCTTCGTTGGCGAACTTGTTCGAGAGTCCTTGCACGACCGTGAAGTCCGCTTTGTGCCGAGCCAGCGGCGCGAGTCCCGGCGGCAGCGTGTAGTCCGCACCGGTCTGCTTCACGTCGGGAAACCAAGTTTCGTTCGTCACGCCCCAACCGAAGTTGAGGAAGATCGCCCGCTTCGGCCTCGCAGTGCTTGCTGCGTCTGCCGCCGAAGCGAAACGACGAAAGCCGAACGACTCCAGTGCCGGTAAGGCAATGACGGCGGTGCAGGATCTCAAGAAATGGCGTCGCGATGTCATATGAAGTCTCCGATCGAGTAGAAACGAGTGCTGAAACTGTTAAGGCTTCTGTGATTATTGCTACAGGCTGATACCAGCCCAGGGTCTGATCCCGAAGGGATCACAGCGATTAGCCGGTGGTTGAGCGCAGCGACACCACCGGAAACGTGAAGATTCATGACCGCATCCCGAAGGGATGCCAGCAGAGGATGCCACATGCCATCGACGTTCCTGGCCCTGCATTACCACATCGTCTTTTCGACGAAGGACCGAGTGCCATTCATTAGTCCCGAATGGCAAACACGACTTCACGAGTACTTGGGCGGCACCGCGAATCGACTCGGTGGTTTCTCGCAGGGAGTTGGCGGCATTGCCGACCATGTGCATCTGCTGGTCGGCCTGAAGGCGACGCATTGTTTGGCTGACTTCATGCGAGAACTGAAGAAGGCATCGTCGGTGTGGGTCCATGATGAAATCAAAGTTCCAAAATTTGCGTGGCAGGAAGGCTACGGCGCATTCACCGTCAGTCCGCCCGCTCGACCGAATGTGCAGCGTTACATTGCCAATCAAGAAGAGCACCATCGTGTGAAATCGTTCCGCGAGGAGTTGCAGCAATTCCTGATCGCGGCCGGAGTGGAATATGAAGATCGGTATCTGGATTGAGTGGTAACGGAGCATGGATACCGACGGCGCAATTGTCGTGATGGCCAATCCCCAGTTATCCCGGCCGAACAACGAGTTGCTCGATCCCGAAGGGATCCCGACCGAGCGACGCGGTGCCCGATCCCGAGCGAGCGACGAGTCGTCCGATCCCGAAGGGATCACAGCGATTAGCCGGTGGTTGAGCGCAGCGACACCACCGGAACCGCGACGGCGTTGAATCGCATCCCGAACGGATGCCAGCAACGTGGGATGACGAGTTCGCATGTTCGTTGTCGTGCGATGTTGCATTGGGTTCTCGGTGGTCGGTGAGATTGAGAGGTCGCTGGCATCCCTCCGGGATGCGGCTTGATTGGTGGTGTCGTTCCGGTGGTGTCGTCGCTGCGCTCCTCAACCACCGGCTAATCGCTGCGATGCCTTCGGCATCAAGACAAACTGCGATGCCTTCGGCATCGCGACGTGATGCCGTGCCGTCGTTGGCCAGTTGTTTTTTATTTCGCCATGAACTCCTTGCTTTGGACGATGGCGTGAATGAACTCGCGGAGGGCGAAGTCTTTTTGAGACGCTCGTTGCACGATGCTCGCCGCGAGGGCTTCATCGCTGAATCCGTAAGGGCGACCGAGGGCGTATTCGATCAACGCTTCGGTCAGGCCGCGTGAAAATTGCTCGGGCTTGGCGGCGACGATGTCGCGTAGATCAAAGTAGCTCTTGAACGACGGGCCTTTGTGGAGTGCGCCGCTGGGGTCGATTGGCCAGTCCTTTTTGCCGACGCCCTTCTTCTCGTAGCGGTCTTCGGTGCGCCACTTGCCGACGGCGTTGAAGTTCTCCAAGACGAAGCCGATCGGGTCGATCTTGCGATGACAGCTCGCGCATTGCGGCTGCTCTTGATGTGCCAAGATCCGCTCGCGCGTTGTGAGTAACTTGCCTTCCAGTCGAGTCAGTTGCGGGACGTTCGGCGGCGCGGGGGGCGGCGGGTCGTGTAAGAGTTTTCTCAGCACCCAGGCGCCGCGTTCGACGGGGCTGGAGACTTCACCGTTGCTGCCCATCGCCATGATCGCCGACATGCCGAGCAGTCCGCCGCGCGGTGAATCGGCAGGGAGCGGCACCTTGCGGAACTCGTCGCCGGTCACGTCATCGAGGCCGTAGAAGTTCGCGAGCAAGCCGTTGACGACGACATAGTCGGACTTCAGCAAGTCGCGCGCACTGCCGTTCTCGCGGAGCAGGAACGCAACGGTCTCATACACCTCACGACGAGCGGCGGCTTTCATGCTCTCGTCGAAGTCTCGATAGAGCTGCGTGTTGAATTGGAAGAAGTCGAGCCGCTCCATGTTGAGCCACTGCGGCACGAAGCCCTGCACGAACTCGCGCGACTTCTCGTGCGACAACATCCGATCGACCTGAGCGGCCAGCACGTCCGGGTTTTGCAAATCGCCGCTGCGTGCCAGCGCGAGCAACGTCTCATCGGGCGGTGCGCTCCAGAGGAAGTAGCTCAGACGCGATGCGACTTCGCGCGGCGTCAGCGTCGTGGGATAGGCATCCTGCCTGTCGTTTTTCTTACCAGCCTCCGTCTTGTTGCCCGAGGCTGCGTCTGGCCCAGAAGAGTTGACAGGCTGGAAGCCTATCCCACGGGGTTCTGCCAGATACAAGAATCGCGGCGAGGCGAGCACGACGCTCAGCGGTTCGCGGATCGCGATGTCGAATTTGTCGCCCGCTTGCTGCCGCGACTCGAAGAGTTTGACGAGCTTGTCGAGGTATTCCGGTTGCGGCTTCTTGTCGCGGAAGGCGCGCACGGCGAAGCGTTCGAGGATCGCTCGCGCGTGATCGCGTTCGCTGAGACCATTGGCGTTTGCGAACAACACCGGCTCAAGCACGTCCTTCGCGGCGGTCGGTTGCTTGGCGAGCGGGCCTTCCCACTCCACCCAGTCAATCCACAGCGCGGAGGGCGGGCCGAGCTTCGTGTCCTTCACGGCGGCGAAGTAGAGCCCGGGGTCGAGCTTCACATCGCGCTTCTCACGCAGCACAAAGGTGCGCGGGCCGTTCGCGGTGATGCTCACGGGCACTTCGATAACCTGCGGCGCGTCGGTGGTGCCGCTGATTTGGAATGTCTGCATCAAAGTGAAATCCTCTTTCTCCTCTGGCTTCATGCGGCTGCCGAGTGCGACGAAATGCCGTTCCTTTGGCGTGCCCTTCACCGCGCCGATGCGGAAGCGCAGCGTGTATTCGCCGGGCTC
>SXGU01431337.1_pt1 | contig 11616 bp, 17 predicted proteins | sample 3174531 | NCBI WGS metagenome assembly SXGU01 (sample SAMN11356863, study PRJNA531348) | freshwater metagenome | isolation source: freshwater sample F1-140 | place: China: Fuxian Lake, Yuxi | collected 2017-12-25
CCACGCAGGTGCATTTCCACATCGAGCGCGCCGGCGTCATCGGCTTGCCGGTCGCGGGCTGCACGCTCAAGCTGGTGCCCTCGGGCAGCAAGCTGGAAGTGCGCGTCAAGGGTCCGAAAGTCACGCCGGGCTACTACAAGCAGCCCGAGCTCACCGCCGCAGCGTTCGACGAGGAAGGCTTTTACCGCATCGGTGACGCGGCGAAGTTCGCCGACCCAGCCGACCCTGCCAGGGGCATCGTGTTCGACGGCAGGGTCGCCGAGGACTTCAAGCTGACGAGCGGCACCTGGGTGAGCGTCGGCACGGTGCGCGTCAACCTGATCGCCGCCGGCAACCCGATCATCGGCGACGCCGTGATCACCGGGCACGACCGCGACGCGATCGGCGCGCTGGTGTTCCTCAGCCCTGCCGCCAAGGACCTCGCGCCGGACGCAGTCGCGGCGAAGCTGAAGCAGGCGCTGGAAGCGATGAAGAACGCCGGCGGCAGCTCGACCCACCCGGTGCGCCTGCTGGTGGCCGCGGCGCCGCCCTCGATCGACGCGGGCGAGATCACCGACCCGGGCTACATCATCCTGCGCGCCGTTCTCGAGAACCGCGCCGCGCTGGTCGAGCAGTTGCACGCCGGCGGCGCAAACGTCATCTCGATCTAGCGCCGCGGAATCACCAGCGTATCGTTGCCGCTGCCGCTCATGGTCGCGCCGGTGGCCTTGACCTTCACCGTGCACGGCCCCTTGCCGAGCGACGTCGTGGTGTTCGACTGGATGCTGCGCTGCACGGTGGAAGAGCACTTCACCGTAATGTCGTGCGCCTTCGAATCCTTGTTGACCAGCTTCACGTCGGCGTGCGCCGTCGCGGCCGGCAACGCGGCGAGCAGAACGAGAATCCGGCAGGCGGGTCGCATGAAGGCCTCCTTGGCAGTCACTTCCTCGATGTGAGCAGGACCACCGCGCCGATGACGATGAAGGCGCCGACGATCTGCAGCGGTTTCACGCTCTGGCCGAGGATCGCCCAGCCCATGAACAGCACCGCGATCGGCTCGAAGTTCATCGCGGCAGTGTAGCGCGCCACGCCCGGCAGCGGCTGCACCATGAACAGCACCGTGATCGCGGTGCCATAGAACACCGTGAGCAGCACCAGCGCGGTCCAGCCGGTGGCGTCCCGCGGCAGCGCGAAGGCATCGCCCGGCCACGCGACGGCGAGGATCACCAGCCCGGTCACGGACATCGTGAGGAACGCACGCATGCGCCCGTCCACGTCCTTCAACCAGCGCCCGGTGAGGTAGAGCACCATGCCGAAGGACACCGCCGCGCCGATGCCGAACAGCACGCCGGCGCCGATCTGCTGCCAGCGGCCCGTCACCGTCTCGAGATTGCCGAGCAGGTCCAGGGCCAGCGCCAGCCCGACGAGCGCGAGCGGCATGGCGATGAGCGCACGATTCGACGGCCGCGCGCCGTCGAAAGCCCACGTCGCCAGCGCAAACAGCATGGGGAACAGGTTGAAGGCCAGCAGCGCCAGGGCCACCGGAATGCGCGCCACGGCCGAGTAGATGCAGAAACTCTGCAGCGCCACCAGCAGGCCGATGATCACGCCGCGCAGCAGCGTCATGCGCGGCAGCGCCATGGATACGCCGAGCACGCGCATCAGGCCCAGCAGCACCACCGCGGTCACTGCCGAGCGCGCGAACACGGCGGTGGCGACGCTGGTGCCGTGGTCGAAGGTGATGCGGGCGGCGACGTGATTGGAGCCGAACACCGTGGCGATGACCAGCAGCATGAGCACGGCCACACGCGGCGACAGCGTTGCATTCATGGCGCGATTCTGTCAGATTGAGGCATGGGAAACGTCGCGCGTTTCAGAAGCTGGGTGCGGGACATGACGCACCTGGTCGAGCGTCACGGCGCCGACGAGCCGCGCATGCTCGACGAGGGCGGGACGCTGCTCAACGCGCTGGTGAGCGCCGACGACTGGCTGCCCGGCGAGTTCGCCGTGCCCTCGAACGAGTCGTACCGCCAGTACCTGCTCTACTGCGATCCGCTGGAACGCTTTTGCGCCGTGAGCTTCGTCTGGCAGCCCGGGCAGAAGACGCCGGTGCACGACCATACGGTGTGGGGCCTGGTGGGTGTCATGCGTGGCGAGGAGTTGTGCCGCGAGTACGCGGGCGCCGTCGCGGGTAAACCCATGCAACAAACGGGCGAACACCTCGTGCGCCCGGGCGATGTCGACCGCGTCTCGCCGCGCATCGGCGACATCCACGTGGTTTCGAATCCGGGCAGCGCGAAAACGGCGATCAGCATCCACGTCTACGGCGCCAATATCGGCGCGGTGCGCCGCCACACCTTCGACGCGGCGACCGGAACGCCGAAGGAATTCGTCTCCGGTTACCAGAACAGCCTGTTGCCGAACCTGTGGGACCGGTCGAAAGAGCCGCGCTCCTGAGCCTCGCCTGCGCGGGCGCCGCGCAGGCCTGCGAGTTTCCGGAACAGGGCGGCTCGCCGCTGCGCGCCGCGGTGGCCGCGGTCAAATTCCTGCCGGAAACCGAAGCCTGGGAGAAAACGCTGCCGGCCGGCGCGTCCGCGCAATATCTCCTGCACCTCGACCGGCCGCGCATGGTCGGCGGGCGCTGCCATTGGACGCTCGAGGTACGTGCCGGCGGAACCCTGTGGAAGCGCTATCTCGTCACGCCCGGGGGCGGCAGGGCTTTCGAAGACCGATAGCGACGCTACTTCGCGCCGCGCGCGCGCAACATGGCCGTGAGCGGCGTGTTGCGCGCGGCTTCCGCGATGGCGAGCGGCGTGGCGCCGCTGGCGCTCTGCGCATTGATGTCGGCCCCGGCATCCACCAGCAGTTCGGCGACTTCCAGGCGCGCGTAAAGCACCGCCGTGTGCAGCGGCGTGGTGCCCATCTTGGTGCGGCTGTTGACGTTCACGCCGCGCGAAATGAGCAGGTCGATCAGCGGCATGCGCCCGCGCATCACCGCGTAGTGCAGCGCGGAGGCCCCGGCGCCGGGGTCCTTGGCCTCGACGTCGGCGCCCTGCTCGATCATGGTCAACGCCGTGCCGTAGTCGCCCTTGGCGATGAATTCATGCAGGCTTCTCGCGCTGGCCTGCGCCGACGCGGTCGGCTTGACGGGCGGCGGCGCCATGGGCTCTGCAGCCGGCGCGGGTCGGGATTCGACCGGAGCGGCTCGCCGTTGGTCTACGGGAGCCGCTCGCGGCTTGACTGCGGGAACCGGCGCCGGTTTCTGCTGCGATTCCTCGGCCGGCTTGGTGTCGTCGCTGAAAATACGGTTGAAGAATCCGCGAAGGCGGTCGAAGACCCCGGGCTCGGCCTGCTGCTGGGCCAGCGCAGGACCGGCCAGCGCCGCCGCAAGCACGAGCGCGACCAGCCGATGAGCCTTCACCCGATTCCCCTGCAAACCATGAGGAATCATACCGCCCGGCGGCGCGCCTTGCCGATGAACGCGGCAAGCAGCAACGCGGCGGCCAGCCAGCCGATCTGCGGCACCCAGGGCAGCATGGCCTTCACCGCGGGTTCGGCGACCAGACCGCTCGCTGCCGCGCCGATGCGCATGAGCGCGGCGAGTGCGAGCACCGCAAACATGCCGCCCAGCAGCGCGCCCTCGCGCCGCGCCCTGCCGAAGGCGATGGCCGCCGAGAAGATCGCCGTGCTCATCGCGCCCCAGCAGCCGCCGGCGAGGAATTGAGCGGCGACAAGGATTTCGAGCGTCGGCGCAAGCACGGATCCGAGCGTGGCGATCGCGCCGGCCGCCGCCGCGACGGTCATCACCGCGAACGGCCCGTGCCGCTTGACGAACCCCGCGGCGGGGAACATGAGCACGTTGAAGCCGATCCAGCACACCGGCATCAGGTACTGCAACTGCGCGCCGGCGGCGAACTTCAGGTACTGCGGCGCCGAGTTGAGCGAGAAGTGCGCCTGGAACCCCACCGCCATCACCGCCAGCGCGGCGAAGAAGGCCCACAGCAGCCTCCTGCCCTCGGGCGCGGACAAATCGAAGGGCGGCTCGGCCTCGCCGGCGGGTTGCGGCGAGGCGCCAGCCAGGCGCCGTTCGACCCACACCAGCCCGCCGACTGCCGCGAGCAGCGTGAGCGTGGAAACGGCGAACGGGATGCGCGGATCGACGTTGCGCAGCGCGATGCCGAGGTACGGCGAGAGCGCGCCCGCGACCGCCGTTCCCGTGAGCACCAGCGTGGACAGCCACGGCACGCTGGGCGCCGCGGCGTAGCGCGCGAGCAGCGCCCACGGCGGCGAGCGCAGCGCCGAGGAGGCCAGCGCCCAGACCAGGATCAGGCCGAGCAGCAGCGCGGGCGACGCGCCGGCGAAGGGCAGCAGGAGGAACGCGCCGCAGGAAACCGCGCTCACGCCGAGGATCCAGCCGCCCAGGCGCGCAAGGCCCGCGCGGACGCGATCGATCCAGAAGCCGGTGACCACGTCCATCGCGGCGAATACCACCTGGTCGGCGACCAGGATCCACGGCACCCACTGCTTGCCGATGCCCGCCTGCGCCGCGAGCTGCGGCAGGTAGATGACGTAGAGGGTCCAGGTCGTCGCGAAGAGGAACTGGACGACGCCCAGGTACAACGCCGCGGTGCGCGAAATCATCCCCGCTTGAATGCCTCGTCCACCGGGAAGCGCAGCCCGTTGGCCAGCCGGTTGGTCTCGTTGGCCAGGCCCACCACCGCCATCAGCTCCATGAACATGGCGTCGCTCATGCCCTTCTTGCGCGCGGACGCGGTGTGGGAGTACGTGCAGTACTCGCAGTTGTTGGTCGCGCTCACCGCGACGTAGACCATTTCCTTCACCAGCGGGTCGAGCGCGCCCGGGGCCATCACCTGCTTCACCGTCTCCCAGATGCGCGCGAGCATCGGCGGATCGTTGGCGAGCGCCTTCCAGAAATTGTTGATCCAGTCGGTGTTGCGCGTCTTCATGATGTCGTCGTACACCGCGCGCACCGCGGGCGGCGCGTCGGCGTACTCGACCAGCTTGACCAGTGACATCGGCGAGTTCCTCCCTTGAATGAGCAATAATAGCGCCATGCTGCTCAGAGGCTCCTGCCATTGCGGCGCGGTGCGGTTCACCGTGCGCTCCGCCACGCCCTACCCCTACCTGTGCTGCTACTGCTCGATCTGCCGCAAGACCGCCGGCGGCGGCGGCGGCGCAGTCAACATCATGGGCGAGGCCGGCAGCCTGAAGGTGCAGGGCGCGAAGAACCTGTCCGTGTACCGCGCAAGGACCTCGAAGCGCGCGAGGAAACCGTCGCCCGGCAGGCGGAACTTCTGCCGCCTTTGCGGGTCTGCGCTGTGGGTCAGCGATCCGCGCTGGCCGCAGTGGGTGTATCCCTTCGCCTCGGCGATCGACACTCCGCTGCCGGTGCCGAAGGAGCGCCAGCACATCTTCCTCGATGCGAAACCGGCCTGGGTGAAGCTTGCCGCCAGCGCGGCCGACAGGCGCTTTCGCGCCTACCCGCGGGAATCCATCGCCGACTGGCACGCCAAGCGAGGGTTGTTGAAATGAAGATCCTGTTCGACCTGTTCCCGGTGATCCTGTTCGTCGCCGCCTACGTGCTGACCGACGACCTGTTCGTCGCCACCGGCGCCATCATCGCGGCGACCGTCGCGCAGGTCGCCTGGCAGCACTTTCGCCATGGCCGCGTGGACAAGATGCTGTGGGTGTCCCTTGGCATCGTGCTGGTGCTCGGCAGCCTGACGCTGGTCCTGCAGGACAAGCGCTTCATCCTGTGGAAGCCGACGGTGGTGTACTGGATCTTTGCCGTCGCGCTGCTCGGCGCGCAGGTCTTCGCCGGCAAGAACCTGATCCGCGCGCTGCTCGGCAAGGAAATCACGGCGCCGGACGCCGTGTGGACCCGGATCAACGTCGCGTGGGCGTGCTTCTTCTTCGCCATGGGTTTCGTCAACCTTTACGTCGCATTCACCTACAGCGAGGCGTTCTGGGTGCGGTTCAAGCTCTGGGGCTTCACCGGCATCCTGCTGGCGTTCGCGCTGGCGCAGGGTATCTACCTCACGCGGCACGCGCAAACCACCGAGGACAAACCATGACGGTAGAAGCGCGCATGCGCGAGCGCCTCGCCGCGCTGGCCCCGCTGCAGGTCGAACTGGTGGACGAGAGCAGCCGGCACCACGGCCACGCCGGCTGGAAGGAAGGCGGCAACACGCACTGGAAGCTGGCCATCGTGTCCGCCGCGTTCGCCGGCAGGAACACGGTTGCGCGGCACCGCATGATCTACCAGGCGCTGGGCGACCTGATGGAGAACCCGATCCACGCGCTGTCCATCAGCGCGCGCAGCCCGGATGAGAACGGGGCATAATTCGCCCCGAATTCCAATCGAAAGGATGCCAATGAAATTCCGTACCGCCGCCCTCGCGGCCGCCCTCACCCTGTCTTTCGGCGCGCAAGCGCAGCCGACGCTGCCGACCAAGGAGCCCGCGAAGCCGGCCGCTCCGGCGGTCAGGGATCCGGTCGCCACGGTCAACGGCGTCGCCATCCCCAAGGCAAGGTCCGACGCCCTGGTGCGCCAGCAGCGCGGCCAGCAGGATTCGGACGACCTGCGCAAGGCGGTGCGCGAAGAACTGATCAACCGCGAGATCATTTCGCAGGAAGCCAACCGCGCCGGCTTCGGCAAGCGCGCGGAAGTGGTCGCCCAGGTCGAGGCGGTGCGCCAGGAGATCGTGGTCGGCGCCTACATCAACGACTGGATGCGCAGGAACCCGGTGACCGACGCCGACGTGCAGAAGGAGTACGACCGCGTCAAGGGCCAGTCCGGCGACAAGGAATACCACGCGCGCCACATCCTGGTGAAGTCCGAGGAGCAGGCGAAGACCATCATCGCCGACCTGAAGAAGGGCGGCAAGTTCGAGGACCTGGCAAAGCAGCATTCCGACGACCCGGGTTCCAAGGTGCGTGGCGGCGACCTCGACTGGAACGTGCCCGGCACCTTCGTCAAGGAATTCTCCGACGCCATGGTCAAGCTGGAGAAGGGCAAGATGACGGAGACACCGGTGAAGTCGCAGTTCGGTTTCCACGTCATCCGCCTGGACGACGTGCGCCAGGCGCAGTTCCCGCCGTTCGCCCAGGTCAAGCCGCAGATCCAGCAGCAGTTGCAGCAGCAGAAGCTGCAGGCTTATGTGACCGAGCTGCGCGGCAAGTCCAAAGTCGAATAGACGGTAAAGCCGGACGCCTCGCGCCCCGGGGTTCGCGTCCCTGGAAGTGGTGTACGAAGAAGAATGCGCGGCCAAGTGGATCCCCGCGGTCGTGAACTCGCGGCCAAGCTCGGCGTCGCGGCTTCGACCTTGAATCGCATTCTTACCGGGGCCAGCGGCATTAGCTCCGAAATGGCTCTGCGGCTCTCCAAGGCCTTGGGGCGGTCTCCCGAAAGCTGGCTCGCCTTGCAATCCGACCACGATCTTTGGCGGACGAAGCAACACGTGAAGCTTGGCAATGTTGGCCGAATCAGGCTCACGGCAGCCTGACAACACGCGCGCGCGACCGCTGTGCCTGATCGACTTCCACCGGCGCGCGCCGGCAGGCCGTGGACGTTGAGGCGGTAGAAAAAGTTCCCTGCACCCGATTGGCCCTCGGCGGCGGCCGAAAGCGAACGTTGAAATTCCATCGCCGGGCGAGCGAGTATGATAAGTTGTCATACTTCGGAGGTGCGCCATGAGTAGCGTCAAGGTCGCCATTACCATCGACAGCCGAACGCTGGAGCGCGTCGATGGTTTGGTTGCACGGAAGGTATTTCCCAACCGCAGCCGAGCCATCCAGTCGGCCGTGGCGGAGAAACTCGCCCGCATGGATCGCGGCCGATTGGCCGCCGAATGCGCAAAGCTCGACCCGAAGTTCGAGAGAGCGCTGGCGGAAGAAGGCCTGGGACAGGAACTCGACGCTTGGCCCGCATACTGAGGGGAGAGATCCGGTGGGCGGACCTCAACCCGGTTCGCGGCCACGAGCAGGCGGGTCAGCGCCCGGTACTGGTTCTCAGCCACGACGTGTTCAACGAGCGCTCGGGTACCGTCATTGCCATGGCATTGACGAGTCAGGCGCAACGGGCCGGTTTTCCGCTGACTCTCGAACTGCAGGCGGCGAAGTTGCCCAAACGGTCCTGGGTCAAGATCAGCCAGATTCGCACGCTTTCCGTCGAGCGGCTCGGCGCGAGGCTCGGCCGCGCTTCGCCTGAGGAGCTTGCGCAAGCCGTCGAGGGTCTCAATGAGATCATCGGAATCTGACGCGATGCAGTCGAGAGTTGCCACCCTTGCGGATACATTGACCGTTCACACTTTGCCTGTGGTCCGATGAAACACCATCAGCCCGGAATCCTCGCCCCCGTCCCCGAGGCGGCGCGCCACCTGTTCTTCACCATTGCGTCGCCGAAGGGCGTCGCCGCCGGCCTGCGGAGGCTGCGTGCCGTCGCCGACGGCGATGGCGTGGTGGTTGGCATCGGCCAGTCGGTGGCGCAGGCGTTGCGGCGCGAGATCGAAGGCCTGCGCGTATTCCCGGCGATGACCGGGCCCGGCTTCGAAGTGCCCTCCACCGCCGCCGCGCTCTGGTGCTGGCTGCGCGGCAGGGACCGCGGCGAACTGCTGCATCGCACGCATGCGATCGAGCGCGCGCTCGCGCCGGGGTTCCTGCTCTCGCAGGCGATCGACGCGTTTCGCCACGGGCGCGGGCTCGACCTCACCGGCTACGAGGACGGCACCGAGAATCCGAAGGGCGAGGCGGCGGTCGCCGCTGCGTTCGCCGACGGCGCGAGTTTCGCCGCCGTGCAGCAGTGGGTGCACGACTTCGACCGCTTCGGGTCGATGACGCCGAAGCAGCAGGACAACGCCATCGGTCGCCGCAAGCGAGACAACAAGGAATTGGGCGGCGCGCCGCCTTCCGCGCACATCAAGCGCACCGCCCAGGAGAGCTTCGAGCCGGAAGCGTTCGTCCTGCGCCGCTCGATGCCGTGGTCGGACGCCGGCAGCGCAGGCCTGGTGTTCCTTGCCTTCGGCCGCGCCTTCGAGGCCTTCGAGGCGCAGTTGCGCCGCATGTGCGGCATGGACGACGGCATCGCCGACGCGCTCTTCGGGTTCACCCGGCCGGAAACCGGCGCCTATTTCTGGTGCCCGCCGATGCGCGGCGCGCGGCTGGACCTGCGCGCCCTGGGCCTCTGAGGCTCCAGCCATGGCAACCTACGTCGAAGGCGCGCTGATCCAGGGCGAGAGGATTCTCCACCAGGGACGCGTGAGCTGGTGGGCGGTGTGGCACCTCGTCGCGCTTGGCGTCCTGTTCCTGGCCATCGGCATCGGCCTGGTGTTCCTCGCCATGGCATGGATCCGGGTGAGATCGACGGAACTGGCCATCACCAACAAGCGCGTCATCGCCAAGTTCGGCTTCATCAGCCGCAGCACCGTCGAGATCGCGATTTCCAAAGTGGAAAGCATCCAGGTGGAGCAGTCGCTGATGGGCCGCATGCTGGACTACGGCACGCTGATCGTCTCGGGGACGGGCACGGCGCATGCGCCGATCCCCTCGATCGCCGACCCGCTCGCCTTCCGCCGCGCCTTCCTCGAGGCGCAGGAAGCATCGCTCAAGACGCCACAGGCGTAAGGAACAGGACCATGACGCGACCAACCCGCATGTTCAGGACACTCTTGCTTGCCGCCGCCCTGCTCCCGTCGGCCACCAGCGCGATCGCGCAGGCCCCCGCCCCGGTCAGCAAGGCGGTGGAGAAGGCCACCGTCGCCGGCGGCTGCTTCTGGTGCGTCGAAGAGGCCTTTGACAAGGTCGCCGGGGTGATTTCGACCACCTCGGGCTACATCGGCGGCAAGACGAAGAAGCCCACTTACGAGGAGGTTTCCAGCGGCCGCACCGGTCACACCGAGGCGGTGGAGGTGGTGTACGACCCGAAGCTCGCCACCTACCAGCAGTTGCTGGACGTGTTCTGGAAGAACCACGACCCGACCCATATCGACCGCCAGTTCTGCGACCACGGCGACCAGTACCGCCCGTCGATCTTCTGGCACGACGAGAACCAGAGGAAGCTCGCCGAGGCCTCGAAGGCGAACGCGGAGAAGACGAAGAAATTCAAGCAGAAGATCCTCACGCCAGTTGTCCAGGCGACGGAATTCTGGCCCGCCGAGGCGTACCACCAGGACTACCACCTGAAGAACCCGGTGCGCTACAAGTTCTACGCCACCAACTGCGGCCGTTACTCGCGCCTGGCGGAGCTCTGGGGCAAGTAGCCTAGTCGCTGAAACGGCCCATGCGGACCATGGTGGTGCCGGGCTTGAGGTGGATCATCGAGGGCATCACCATCACGCAATCGTCGTAGGGCGTCGTCCACACGGCATCGCCATCACGGGCCACTACCGAGCCCGCCTTCGGGATCACCTCCAAGCCTCCCCAGGGCTTCTCGAAGCGGAATGCCATGGTCTTCGCCGCCACCGCCTGCGTCACCCGCACCACGCGCTGGCGCGCCGCGGGCTTCAGCGGCATGCGTTGCGCCGCCCACTCCGGGTCCACCGCCCCGGTGACGCGCAGGAACCGCAGCGCAGTGTCGATCGCCACGTCCGCGGCCGGCTTCTCCCAATGCTGGCCGCACTCGATCAGCACCGCCTTTTTCGCGCTCCTCGGGTCGCCGAAGCCGCCGCGCTCGATCATGCGCAGTCCCGCCGGATGGCCGGTGTCCAGCAACAATGCACGCGGCACGCCGATTTCCCGGGCGAACGCCGCATTCTTCTCGATGGTGCCGCAGACCATGATCGGCTCGCAGGGCTCGTGCATCGAATGCAGGTCGAGGAGGAAATCCGCCGCGTCGACGAAGGGCTGCAGCTTGCGCGCGCGCCGCAGCTCCAGCGAGTCGCGCGGACCAAAGAGCGCGTCGTCCGCCCAGACCCGGTTGTAGTCCTCGTCGATGTAGCGCGAGCGGTCCGGGTCCTCGTAGTCGAAACGCGCGTTGGCCTCGACGTTGGCAAAGGCCAGCGTCACCTTCCCGTGCGCGGGCTTCACGCCCTGGCGAAAGAGAAAATCCAGCGCGATCGCGCCGCAGATCTCGTTGCCGTGGGTCAGCGCCTGGAGCATGACGTTCGGCCCGGGCTTGCCCGAGTCGAGCACGTGGACGTAGTCGACGCCGGTGTTGCCGGCCCTGTAGGCGGAAATGTCCGGCGGGCTGAGCTCGATCTTGTATTGCGCGGGCACGCGGTGTCCTTCTAATCGTTGAGGTGGCAGGCCGAGAGGCGGCCCGGGGCGATCTCGCGCAGCGCCGGCGCCTCCGCCGCACAGCGCGAAGTCGCGTGCGGGCAGCGCGGATGGAAGTGGCACCCCGGCGGCGGCGCGAGCGGCGACGGGATCTCGCCCTTGATCGGCACGTAGGTGCGCTGCCGCCGGTCGAGGCGCGGTACCTCGGCGAGCAGCGCCTGGGTGTAGGGATGGTTGGGCGCGGCGAACAGCTCCGCCGCCGGCGCGATCTCCACCACGCGCCCGAGATACATCACCACCACGCGGTCCGACAGGTGGCGCACGACGCCCAGGTCGTGGCTGAGGAAGAGGTACGTGAGGCCGAGGTCCTGGCGCAGGTCCATGAAGAGGTTGAGCACCTGCGCC
>SXGU01024157.1_pt1 | contig 11613 bp, 11 predicted proteins | sample 3174531 | NCBI WGS metagenome assembly SXGU01 (sample SAMN11356863, study PRJNA531348) | freshwater metagenome | isolation source: freshwater sample F1-140 | place: China: Fuxian Lake, Yuxi | collected 2017-12-25
GTCCAATCAGGCGGCCAATTGACCTTGGCTGAGCAAGACAGTGAACTGCCTGGGAATATGCGTTTTCGGAAGCGTTTCGCGGTCATCGACGGCAGCAATAAGGCCGCTGAAAAAGACGGCGCGCCCAGAAATTTCGATCCGGTCAGCGCGACCATAAAGCCCTGCTCCAGATAAGCGCGCAAAGTCGGCATGGCGATACGGAACTGACAGGCATCGACCAGTACTTCAACATTAGTGGGGAAACGTCGGTGTAAGGCGATGACGCAGCCCGGACTCGGCGCAATTAAGCCGGTTTTGGATTGATCGACCAGAATTAATAAAACCCGCCGGTCCAAAGCAACGGCCTTACTGACCAAGCCTTCAACGTCGGCATCAATGGCCGCTGCCGGTCGGGGCGTTCCATCCTCCAGCCGGACGGCTATTTGCGCGACTTCAACGGCGCGGCTGTCGATACCCGTCTGACCGGCCAAAGCGGAAGCCACCCCGCTTCCGGTTTCATTGGCGTCCACCATAATGATCAATGCCGGAGCGGATGCGCCGCTGCCCGTGTAGCGCGCGACCACGGCATGAATGTCGGTACCCGACGGCGAGAAGACCAGTTCCAGCCCGGCGATGTCGTCCAGTTCGCATAAGCTTAGCCATTCCAAACGAATCCGCTGCATTTCCCGGGCATAAACGGCGGCCCCCGATTGGGTAACGATAGCTTCCAGTAATTGTTGCCGCAGCCGGTCGGCCACGGCAAAACCTTCCGTGGAAATAACGGACGCTGTGGAAGAACCGAACGCCAATAGCTCCGGGTCGGGAACCGGCCCGCAGCCGTATTTGTTCAAGCCGCTGACCGGGTCCAATTCGAGACGCGCATCGCCGTCGGCAATCAGCAGTTGTTCGGTCGACGCTAGGGCCTTATCTGCTTTAGATGGGTTTAGCACAATAGTCAAACGGCGCCGCGCTGCTTGGCATTGATCAGCATTTGCCGAAAAGCGCTAAATACCTTGTCCATTTGCGGCTTCTTATAAGGAAAAATATCGACCGGATCCATAGCGTGAATAATCATGCAGCTGTCCACTTCAAAAATCAGCAACTTGCCGTCAGCGCTTTCTCCGCAATCGATGCCCAGATAGTCCAAGCCAACCCGTTCGTTAATGGCGCGGAAAGCTTCGCCATGCTTGCAGGCGAAATGGCTGTCGAAGTCGCGCATAAAACGTTCTTCCTCGGCGCGTTTTTCCGCGCTTTCGGCCATGCCCGCATTCAGGTAATGAATCATCCAATGCTCGGATATGCCGACATGGCAAATAAACGGCTTTCCTTCAATCAGCACAATACGGTATTTTCTAAACCAGCCGTCCTGCCCGCGGTAATCGACAAAGCGGGAAATATAAAACTCGCTATTGGGCATGGTGTGCAGATAGCTAAGCAGTTCAGCCGAGTTTTCTATTTTGTCCAAGTCTTTCCCAGCATGGGAATCGACCGGACGGACAATGATCGGAAATTCGGCGTCGGCCAGCCTATCGATCAGCGCCAATTCCTTATCGGCGATTTGCTGTAAGGCTTGCCGGTCGATGCGCACGGTAATCGGCATGTCCACGCCCGGAGCCGATTTTAATAAGGCGCAAGCTTCATTGCGCGACATCAAGGCAATACGCTCCGGTTTGTTCAATACCGGACGCGGCCATGAGGCGATAGCGCTGCCGAGCTGTTTTAGCAAAGCCATGTTTTGATCGGATTGAGCCACGGCAACGAATAGCACATCGTGTTTCGGCAACTTGGCCGGTAACGGCAAATTTTGCGTCACATAAACGATAGTGAGCGCAACATCGGAGTTTTCCAACAGAAACTCCAACGGCGTATTAGCCATCAAATCGCCCTCGCCCATGATCGCAAGCAAGCGGATCTTGACTTTGCCGGCCGCAGTAGGCGGAGCATAGAGTTGCTGAGTTTCGATAGCCTGCGCCTGCATGGTCAAGGCCAAGCTGCGGCTGCCCCGCAGTTGTAAAACCGTGGATAAATCCATCAGCGCATGGCCGCCGCTTTCGGTCTCGGCGCGTTGGATTAATTGCGTGCCCAAGGGTGCGAGATCGCAATCGGAATAAGCCATCCGCATCAGCTTGGCCAAGCCGATTAAGGGTTTTCCAGGTTTTTTTGAGGACATTGAATTTTCCTAGGAATGGGCGTTTTTTATCGCCGGGAAGGGTGTGTATGCAGCAAGCTTCAGGAACAGGCGCGATCACCCAAGGCGAGCGCCGCATCGATCAAGGCGTCAATATCGCTTACCGTGGTGCGGTGATTGACGATGGCGGCTCGAATCGCTAATTGTCCGTTGAGCGTGGTGGTTGAGGGCGCGGCAATACCGGATTCTTGCAGCGCAACCACCAAGTCGGCATTGACTCGATTGGCTTCGGCGCTGCGATAGCGAAAGCAGACGATATTCAGCGCCACCGGCGCGAGCAGTTCCAGCCGCGGTTCGGCTTCGATGCGCCGCTTCATGTGCTGAGCCAACGCGCAGGTATTTGAAATAACCTGACCCAATTTTTCCGCGCCGTACACTTTTATCGTAAACCAGGTTTTCAGCGCCCTGAAACCGCGCGACCGATCCGGACCGAAATCGCAAGGCCACGGCGAACCGGCCGCCATGCCGTGCGTTGCGCGTTTCAGGTAGGCGGCGGACGAGGCAAAGGTGTTTTGGTGCAACTCGCCGTCACGCACCAAAATAAATCCGGCATCGTAGGGAACTTGTCCCCATTTATGGAAATCAAAGGCAATCGAATCGGCGCGCTCAATGCCTTGCAGACGCGGTGCGAGATCGGGCGCGAGCATCGCCAGCGCGCCGTAAGCGCCGTCCACATGGAACCAGATATGTTCGCGTCGGCAAAGTTCGGCGATAGCTTGAAGATTGTCGATAGCGCCGACGCCGACGCTGCCTACGGTTGCGGCGATGAAAAACGGCGTCCTGCCGGCTTTTTTGTCTTCGGCAACAGCACGCTCAAGTGCCGCTATATCCATTTGCCGCTGTTCATCGACCGCTATCATGCGCAGCGCGTCGCTACCGAAACCGGCAATATCCATGGCCTGGACAATGCTGATATGAGCGTCGCTCGAGGTGTAAGCCGTCAACTGTTGCTTGCCGTGAGCAATGCCCTGTTGTCTGACATCGACGCCTAAGCGGGCGGTGCGGGCAATTAACACGCCGAGTAGATTGGCCATTGAGGTTCCGGTCACGAACAGTCCGGCGGCGCTTTCCGGAAAATGAAACAATTCCCGAACCCACTGCACCAGTTGCCGTTCGATTTCGATCGGCGCTTGATCGCGTCCGCCAAGATTGGCGTTAAGCCCGCCCGCCAACATTTCCGCCAACATGCCGACCGGGGTTCCGCCGCCGTGAACCCAACCCATAAAACCGGGATGAACATTGCCTAAGGCATAGGGCAGCACATCTTTCATGAACAGTTCGTGCGCGGTTTCAAGATCGGACGGCCGGTCATCCAAAGCTTGCCGAAAAGAATGCCGCACGTCGTCAGGCATCGGTTGCCAAACCGGCTGATCGCGCAGGTGTTCTAAATAATCGATCATGTCGTCCAGCATCCGATGGCCTTGTAAGCGAAAGGCGTTCCAATCGGACGGGTCCAGTGTGTCTTCAGAGGTTTCCAGCATAATGATAGGGGATTGAAATCGGCATGGGGTGGGTGAGAAAGCGGCAAAACTGAGTGTCGGCCAACGGTCTTTTAATAACAAGTGTAAGTCTTTATTACACTTTCCGGTTTGTCAGTCGAACAGAAAATGGCGTATTTGCGAACATGCTCTATCGCATTAAACCATGCTTTCTGGCGCCGTCTTCATTGAGAACAACGACCGAGGTCGGGGCTAGATTCCATATTTTAACTGTTGACTTAAGTGCTTTTTGCAGCGCATCTTTCACCGGTATCAACCATTCTTCTTTACTATTTTTGATGACCAAAATTAAAACAAATTTCACCTTGGCGAGTTCAAGGTGTCTGAAATGGTCGGATAATTCCGAATTATTTGCAGAGTGCCTCTGTAAATAAAGTGCTGCAAATAACGCCAGACTATTGGCGAGTTTTTGTTTAATTTCGTCAATGTAGCGGTTACTGTTTTCCGGACGAGGGGAAGTGGTTTTTGCTTCAACGATAAAAATTTTTACTTGATCATCCTTCGTTTCAAGTAATAAAAACTCCGCTACCTGTACACCTTCACCTTTTTTTGCATGTTTGTTGATTTTTTGGATCGTTTCATCTTTTTCAATATAAAAACAATGCCCTTCAGTATAAGGACCAAATGTCATACCGGATTCTATAATCGATTCCGTGGTCATTTAAATGCCAAATCCACTTCTTCTTTGTAAAGTCGAATCGACTCATTAATAATTGGGTTGTCGGGCATTTCATCTTTTAAATCGAATTGTTGCCAACTATCGCCTTCATTGGAAAGCACTGGAATTGACATGCTTTTTTCTTGGGCAATTAAAAACAATTTTTTTACAACAAAATAGGAGTGGCTTGCTATAAAAAACTGAATTCCTCGTTCAGCAAGCTTGGCGACAATATCCAATAGCTTGGAAATTGCTTCAGGATGCAATGCAGCTTCCAGTTCATCGATAAAAATAATTGAATCGTCAGTCAAATAACGATTGCCAAGCAACGTATCCAGAATAGCTATTTTTTTAATGCCTTCCGCAGTAACGCCTATAGGAAATTTTTGATTACCTTTTTTAAATTGCCAACGACTGGAAAATTCATCGTATTCAATCTTACCGCCAAACATACCTTCTAAAGACTGGCGGGATTGTGCAAATTCCTGCGAGTTTCTTCCTCTTGTAGGAGATTGTCGCAATGCTCTGGCCAAATCCAGATAAGTATCGTCAAAACCAAATACATTATCTTGTTCTCGGGATTTTAAAATTATATGGTGCAGCGATAGAACTTCTTTAGCGGGCAAAAAAATTGAATTACTGGCTCGTGGAGAAACATGGTTTTCTAAGTTTGTTATGAGCTTCGTGGTGTCTTTACCGAAACTATAATTAAATTTACGATGATCAAGTTCAAACTTAAACGACAACGCGGAATCAGCTTGTTTATTAACCAAATCGCCAATTTTTTCCGGTTGAAAGGTCCAGTAAAGTTTTGTCGCAAGTATTTCAGAAGCCGTGCGTTGATCATCGCCACGATTGTAATCTTCCAGCGTGCGCACAGCGGTATACAAGGCTTTGAGCAAAAACGACTTACCGCTGCTATTGTTGCCGATCACTAAATTGATGGGGCCTATATTTTGCCAATCAAGCTGAGTGAGCGGACCAAAGTTTTTTATCCGGACATTATTAAGCATGTTCCAGTCTCAAGCACTTATCAGTTGAATCTAAGAAAAAACATCATTGTGCTTAATCTCGTGTTCTTCGTGTCCGCAACGCATTGCATACCGCCGTCATTTGCCCACCGCGGACTCAATATAAGGTCTAAACGCAGACCTTAAATCGCGCACTTTTTGGCTGGCGCAAAGCTCAACGCCCAACGACGATTCCCGGCAGCGAATATCGAGAAAAAGCTGGTATTTTTTATTTTCATCTTCTATTTTCGATACCGACAAACTCAAATCGCTGTCGGTTGCAGGCGCGCGGCCCATGATCAATTTGTCGGTATCGGTGTCAATCGGGGTTGTCGCATGGGCCTTGATAAATTCATGCGCGCTGGACCAAGCTTTGACGCAAAGCGCATCGGTTTCGCAGGCATACAGGCCGATTTCGTCGGCCGTCTTATTTTCGGCCATTTTGTCGGACGCTTTCGAGGGATCGGCGTTTTCCTGGGTTAAAAACTTAAAGCGTTCAATATCGGCTTCAAACTCGGCCTTGGCCCGATTCTTCTTTTCGATTTGTTTATTGATTTCGGCATAAGCCACTTGTATCTGTGCTTCCGTTTGCTTGATTTCATCAAGCAAGGTTTGCGGCACTTTTTTGCCGTTACGCTCCAGTTCCGCAGCTTTCTTTTGTTGGCTTTCGAGTTGATTTTCCACCCGTTTCAAATTGCCCTGCGCCACTTTACGCTGTGCATCCAAAGACTGCATGGTGGCGTAAAGGCTCGCTTCCATGTCCTTCAGACTGCGGAAAGTACTCAGCAGCACTTTGTCGTTAGCGGCTTGCTGAGCAATGATTTTTTCCTGGGCTTTTTTCAAGGCCTGCAAGCGATTGTCTATCGCCAGTTGCTCTTTGGTTTTTGCTTGCTCGGTGACTTCAAGCACTCGGCCTTTTTCGTTCAGCGATTCCCGACGATATTGAGCATCTTCCGGCGGCACTTGATCGGAAAAAATAGTTTCGCCGTTCTCATCCACCCAGCGATACATTTTTTTGGCGAATACCGGCTGACTGCCGCAGAGATAAAGGAAACAGGCTAAAAAAATACCGACTGAAAGAGTGCGCGTGTGCATGGCTGATTAACTGATTTTTCCGGGAAACAGGAATTATATTGCAAAGATAGCGGATATGAAATTTTATGACGGAGTCGCATTCACCGATTTAAACCGGCGCGGTTAAATAACCGGCAACCCGCACTAGAGCGCAGACGCCTAGTTTTGGCATCTGCATGCTATTTGTTGGGTTCTACTGAGGGCGAGTTGTCAAAGTAATATCGAATTGCAGGGCATCGGGCAGAACGGGCAGTTTTTTAGGCGAGGTAATGGCGATACGTTTTTCCCGTCCCGATTCCCCTGAAATGAGCTTGCACGCCGACTTACTCACCGCAAACTCATCGGCAATAAAGCCAAGCAGATGTTGATTGGCCTTGCCGTCAATCGGCGCGGCCTTGATTCTCAGCTTCAAACGTTCGCCATGCAAGCCCGCCCATTCATCCTTGGCGGCCTTGGGTTGAACATGGAGACTCAAGGTCAAAATCCCTTGGTCCCAATGATACCAGTTCAACCGATCAAGCCGGCTAATTGATGCAATGGCGGCAGCAACACCATTTTTGCCAGTTGCAGCAGCATCAACGCCGCCAAAGGCGACAAGTCGATACCGCCCAGATCGGGAATGAATCTACGGCAAAGCCCAAGCACGGGCTCGGTCAGGCTGTACAAAATAGATGACGCCGCATTAAAGGTGCCTGGATTGATCCAGCTCAGGATGGCTCGGGCAAACACCGCATAGATAAAAATATTGATCAGCAACGAAACCAGCTGAGTCAGCGACAAAATGGTCAATGCGCCAATACTGATGGCGACGCCTTTCAGCAGCAATATCGAAAAATCGGCCAACATTTGCAGGCTAAGCACCAGCACCAGCGACGAGGTATCGATCTTGCCGATCGACGGCACAAAGCGGCGCAACAGTTTTAACGGCGGATGCGTTGCCTTGACCAGAAATTGGGAGATAGGATTGTAAAAATCGGCCCCGGACCATTGCAATAAAAAACGCAGCAGCACCGCCAGAATGTACAGCGAAAACAGCGAGTCGATGATAAAAATAGCCGGGTCGGTCATGTAACTGGAATCCATTATGAATTCTCCATTTGTTTAGACATTTCAATAGAGCGGTCTCGCGCCGCGTATAAGGCTTTTGCCACCAGTTGGCTAAAACCGCCTTGTTCAAAAGTTTCAATCGCCTGTTGCGTGGTGCCGCCGGGCGAAGTAACGCGTTTGCGTAACTGTTCCGGAGACTCCGCCGATTCCAACGCTATTTTAGCCGCGCCCAATGCGGTTTGTTGCACCAGTAATCGCGCGGTTTCCTGAGTCAGCCCCAATTCCAACGCGGCTTTTTCCATCGCTTCCATCAACAGAAAATAATAAGCCGGGCCGCTGCCGGAAACCGCGGTCACCGCGTCCAACTCGGCTTCATCGTCGACCCACAGCGCAATGCCGACCGAACGTAGTATATTTTCCGCCAGGTCGCATTGTTCGGCAGTTACCTTGCCGTTGGCATGCAATGCCGTCGCCCCGGTCAAGACCAACGCCGGAGTGTTGGGCATGCAGCGCACGATAGCGATGTCGGCGCCTAACCAACGGCTTAAACTCGCTTGGTTAATGCCCGCGGCGATGGACACCACCAGCGATCTTTTTTGCTGGATCAGCGCCGCGATGCTTTGCGCCACGGCGCTCAGCGTCTGCGGTTTAACCGCTAAAACCACGACATCAACCGCATTGACCACATCGTCATTATTCGCCGATGTATTAACGTTTAGCTGCGCAGCCAGATTGTTTAGCGTATCCGGGTTAATATCCGACACCCAAATCTGTTCGGCGGCATGGCCGCTGGCAATCAATCCGCTGATCAGGCTGGACGCCATATTGCCGCCGCCGATAAAACCTATCTTGTTTGTTTTCATGATCGTTCGTGTGTTTGTTAAGTTGAAAGTATTTTACCCTATAAGCATCGCTATCGGCACAAGTCATCTCGGCAAGAATATGACTTGTGCCGATGCGTGGGCTTATATAAGGGCGCTGTAATAAATCACAAGGTTTTTCCTTGAGCGAGCTGTTAAAGTACGCGCACTCAACAAAAAACCGAACTTATGATCGAAACCATTTATATTGAAGACGCTATTTTGCAGCATCCGCGGGTCCGGGACATTGTTGCAAAGTTCCCGCAAGCCCGAAAGATAAGCTGCGCTCGTTACGGCGAAGTGTTTAACCCCAAAGCGCAAAACTTTCGCCTGCAAAAGCAGCAGCCCGCGCTGATACTGGCGGAAAAATATAATCACTTTGCGCTGCCTGCGCCTGTAGGTTACGGCATCGGCGCCGCAAGGAACTATTATTTTTCGCACATGCTCAATTGCCTGTACGATTGCCGTTATTGTTTTTTGCAGGGCATGTACCAATCGGCCCACTATGTCTTGTTTGTTAATTACGAAGATTTTCAGAACGATATTAGGCGGCTGTGCGCCGAATCGCCCGATGAAAACCTGCATTTTTTTTCCGGCTACGATTGCGACAGCTTGGCCATGGAACCGGTAACCGGCTTTGCCGAACAATTTTTGCCGTTTTTTGCAACGCTGCCCAATGCTTGGCTGGAGTTAAGAAGCAAAAGCACCCAGGTCAGAAGCCTGCTCAATCGCGAGCCCTTAGCTCGCTGCATCGTCGCGTTCAGCCTGTCGCCCGAACCGATAGCCGAAAAAGTCGAAGCCAAAGCGCCATCGCTGCAACGTCGCTTGGATGCGCTGTGCAAAGTGCAGCAACAAGGCTGGCAAATCGGCTTGCGCTTCGATCCTTTGATTTATCAATCCGGCTATCAACAACAGTACCGGCAACTGTTCGAACAGGTTTTTTCGCGGATCGATTTAAACCGGCTGCATTCGGTCAGTCTTGGCGTGTTCCGGCTGCCGGAAAACTTTTTCAAAAAAGTGCATAAACTTTACCCGGAAGAAAAACTTTTCTCCGGTCCCTTGACTCATCAAAAAATCGGCCAACAACGCATGGTTTCTTATCAACCGGAACTGGAACAGGAAATGATGCGCTACTGTACCGAACACATTTTAAACTACATTCCCGCCGACCGATTTTTCCCATGCACAGTCTAAAACGCACTATTTTAGTGACCGGCGCCAGCTCCGGCATAGGCCGCGCCATCGCCAGGCAGTTATTGCAACAAGGCCATCACGTGCTTGGCGTATCGAGAGACAGCGGCAAATTTATCCGGCACATGGCTAACTTCAGTCCTGTGCAACTCGATTTAAGCCGGTTGAATGACATACCGCAAAAAATCCGCGAGCTGGAGCTCGCCTTTCCCGACCTCGATGCGGTGATTTTTTGCGCCGGGCGGGGGCAATTCGGCTCCGTGGAAGAATTTTCCTATGCTCAAATCGAAGATTTGATGACTTTAAACTTTACCAGTCAGGCCTTTTTGGTTAAAGCCTTACTGCCCGCGTTAAAACGCAAAAATCACGGCGATTTGATTTTTATCGGCTCGGAAGCGGCGCTGAAAGGCAGCCGCAAAGGTGCGCTGTACTGCGCCGCCAAGTTTGCGCTGCGCGGCTTTACCCAAGCCTTGCGCGAAGACTGCGGCAAAAGCAATGTGCGGGTTTGTCTGATTAATCCGGGCATGGTTAAAACCGCATTCTTCGATCGCTTGTCTTTTGAACCGGGAGACCATCAAAGCAATTTTATTGAGCCTGAAGATGTGGCGGAAGCCGTCTCTTATGTGCTCCATTCAAGGGCGCAGATTGTGCTTGATGAAATCAATCTGAGCCCTTTGAACAAAGTGGTGAAATTTAAAAAACCTTAAATTCCATAAATAGAACGCAGATACAGCGGTTTCAAATTCAGTAAATGACTAACCATGGCGTGGCCGGAGTGCAGGCGGCGGCAATAATGATGATGATGACATAGGCTGTTAATGGTCAGTCACTCATTTAAATTGAAAACGCTGTAATAAGCTGCGTTCTGTTTTTGGCGGATTCATCGGGTTTATTGATTGCGAATTGCCTTATTGCCCGATAGTACACGCCGTAGTAGGTGTTACCGCTTTGGGTATACTGGTTAAATAGGCATAAATTGCATTTAAGTCATTGTCGCTCATCTGACCGAAAATAGGCCACGGCATCACTTGCAGAATACGGCCGGGCACATCGGGATCATGACCGCTGCGGAGCAGGTCTTTAAATTCCGTCCGCGTTAAACCGGCGGGTTTTCCGTTAGCATCGGGCGTCAAATTCGGCGAGACCAGACCTTCTATTTGCACGCCGCCCGCTAAATAAGTGGCGGCATTAAACTGTTTGGCTTCGCCGTTATAGGGATTATGACCTGCCGCGTAAGTCGGACAACTGTGGCAATTGGAGCAGCCCGCCTGCGCGTTGACAATATAACTGCCCATATACACATCGCTGGCGACCTTCCCCGCCAGATTGAGTTTGATCGGTAATGCTTTAGGCGCGGCAGTAATAATGCTTTGACCTATGTTGATCCGGGATTGATCGGCGTTACGAACTTTAATAGTGCCGGTCATCGAAGGATGAAACCGGCAATGGTAAGTGAATGTGCCCGCTGTGGTAAATTCCCGGCTAATCGATTGCCCCGGCGTTAGATCATTGCTCCATAAATTGTCGGTTTGCGTTGTACTGTGGGGCGCTGCATCCTTATTGATCCATGTCACCGAATCGCCCAGATTGACGGTGATAACAGCCGGTGCAAAAGCAAAATTTTGAATGGCGACCGTTGCCGCCGTGACGGAAAAAGAAATTGAAAGCAAATAACTGGAGAAAAACAAGCGCAATAAACTGTTCATAAGGCTCCCCTAACGGTAGGTAAATGGTTGTGCTACAGCGCACGTGTTCTTTTACACCAAGGCCGATAAGATTTCAATTAAACCCGCCGAACTTTAAACTGCGCTATGTTTGGCTTTATTTAGACCCTCCCGGCTTCGGTTGAGCCGGGTACATACATGCGCGGTGAATTCTTCAAGATTTTTAATCGAATTTATCCGTTATTATCGATAAGCTATCTACTTTAGGGTAATGCCTTTTTAAAAATACCATTATGATGTGTTTTGGTCGAGTAGACCGGCTCCTCTCAATGAAGTCATCTCTACCCCTCTGCTGATACTTTTTTTTTCTCATGGTACGCCTTGCCGCACGCGGCTACTACGTGATCGCAGGTAGTTTTGCTGTGCATCATCAATTGTCACCA
>SXGU01142408.1_pt1 | contig 11613 bp, 14 predicted proteins | sample 3174531 | NCBI WGS metagenome assembly SXGU01 (sample SAMN11356863, study PRJNA531348) | freshwater metagenome | isolation source: freshwater sample F1-140 | place: China: Fuxian Lake, Yuxi | collected 2017-12-25
ACGCGCCGTCCATCTGCAGCCCGCCGAGCCGCATGGCCAGCCCTTGCGCCTGCACCCGGGTCTGCTCGAAGGTGGCCTCGCCGGCCACGTCCGCATCCAGCCGCGAGCCGTTCTCGAGCACACTGGTGGTCGCGGCTAGGCGGTCGGCGACCAGCGTGCCCAGGCGCGCCACCGTGGTGTTGGTCAGGCTCAGCGCCGCTGCGTCCAGCGCGCTCGCCGCGACCGTCGAGCCGGCGAACGTCAGGTCGCCGCCGGCCACCACGCCCTCGCCGGCTTCGACCAGGCATGCGTCGAAACGTGCGTCGCCGGACACCACCACCGAGCCGAGTTCGTTGGTGAACAGGTCGCGGGTGAACAGGAGGCAGTCCTCGCCGACCAGCGACTCGGCGACCAACGACAACGAGGCGAGGACGCCGCCATCGAGCGCGCCGCTGTCCACCCCGTGTCCGCTCAACTCGACGTCGCCCGCGGTCACGTCGCCCACGACGAGCAGGTACCCGGTCACCCCCAGCGAACCGGAGACCTCGAGGTCGCCGAGCACGACGTACACGCCGTCGACCTGCAACGACGGGAAGGACTGATCGCCGGCGTCGACGTCCGCGTCGAGCAGCCCGACATCTCCGCTCCCGTCGCCCTCGTTCCATTGGAGGGGGGTGAGCTCCCACCCGGCGGCGTGGGCGATCTCGTCGAGACCGACGAGCACCTCGGAGATCTCGAACGAGTCGTTGCCGGTGCCCGGGATGCTCACCGACGCCGACCACGCCGAGGAGGCGTCGTCGCTGGTCGTGATCAGGTAGCCACCCCGCGCCGAACACGTGGCGCCTTCGGTAGAGGAGGTGCTGCCCGTCTCGCAGATCGTCTCGGTGGTGACCACGCGGTAACAGCCGCACGCGTCGAGACCGGTCTCGACTTCGCTGGTGGACTCGCAGCCGGGGGGAGGCTCCTTGCCGGTGCTCCCGCCCCACAGGTCGTAGCACTCCTCTTCGGTGGGAGCCTCGCGGTCTTCGCCCCATTCCCACGTCGAAGCGTGTGCGATCGAGAGGAGCAGGAGCACGGAGGTCGGGAGGAGCGCCATGGCCGCGAGCGTACCATCGCTCGCGCGCGCGCGGCCCGCGGAATAGCGCGATGGGATGGTCCTGTTCGCCCTCTTCGCCTGCTCGCCCACCCCGACCGCGCCTGCCTCGGTGAAGGACACGGCGGCCGACCCCGCGGCCGTCGACAGCGGCGACACCGCAGCGGACGACACCGGGCCCGACGACAGCGGCGAGCCCGACGACACCGGCCCCGACGACAGCGGCGAGCCCGACGACACCGGCCCGGTGCAGGAGCCGGTCATCGCGCGCTTCGTCGCGCTCGGCGACGCCGGGGAGGGCAACGACACCCAGTACCGCGTGGCCGACGTCATCAAGACCGTGTGCGACGCCCAGGGGTGCGACTTCGCGTTGTACCTGGGCGACAACTTCTACGACACCGGGGTCGAGGGCCCCGAGGACGATCAGTTCGAGACCAAGTTCGAGCTCCCCTACGCCGAGCTCGACTTCCCGTTCTACGTGGTGCTCGGGAATCACGACTATGGGGGCGACGGCGCGGGGTACGAGTTCTGGAAGGGCGACTACCAGGTGGAATACACCGCGTACTCCGACAAGTGGACACTCCCCAACGCCTTCTATTCGCACGAGCTGGGCGAGCTCGAGCTGTTCGGCCTCGACACCAACACCATCTTCTGGGGATTCGGCGACGAGCAGGCCGCGTGGTTGCCGGGCGCGCTCGCCACCTCCGACGCCCGGTGGAAGATCGCGTTCGGCCACCACTGTTACCTGAGCAACGGCCAGCACGGCAACGCCGGCGAGTACGAGGGCTTCGAGTGGCTGCCGGTGGCTAACGGCGCCGCGGTCGAGGAGTTCGTCGACGCCAACGTATGCGGCCAGGCCGACGTGTACTTCGCCGGCCACGACCACCTGCGCGAGTGGATGGGGGAGTCGTGTGGCACCGAGTTCATCGTGAGCGGGGCGGGGGCCAAGACCACCGACCTCGTGGGGCGCGGCAACACCACCGAGTTCGAGTCCGACGTCGCCGGGTTCGTCTGGGTCGAGCTGCGTGGCGACACCGCGACCGTCCAGTTCTGGGACGAGAACGGGAACAAGGACCACGAGGGCAGCTTCACCCGCTGAAGGCGAATCCCTTGCCGACCATGAGCCACATCGCGCCGACCGACGCGACGAACGCGGGGAAGCCGAGGGCCGCCCACACGCGGGTCCATCGGTGGTACTCCGGGGGCAACGCCGCGCCTTCGCGGGCGCAGCGCTCGGCGGTGTCGCGCATCTTGAACTGCAGGAGCCACGCGGGGATCCAGCTCACCCCCGCCACCACGTAGAGGGCCAGGCCGCCGAGGATCCACGGCGTGTCCAGCGGGTAGTTGGCGGCCCACACCATGCCGAGGCCCGTCGCCGGCAGGAGCACCCCCGACGGGACCGTGAACACCCAGTCGGCGAAGACCACCGCGCGCAGCGCGAACGCGATGTCCCGCACGTCCCCGCTCCGGTCGGCGTGCAGCTTGAGCACCACGCTCGCCAGACCGGCGCCGAAGAACAGCGTCACCGCGACGATGTGCAGGGTCTTGAGCACCAGGTACGTCAACGGACGATCCGGTCGCGCGTGGCGATCACCGCGAGGATCGCGCCGACCAACGGGATGTTCTTGGTGATCGGTCCGAAGGGGTGCCCCCACAGCGGCGAGCCCGTGGCCGCGAGGATGGCGGTGAACCCGAGCACGAGCGCCAGCTGGGCGCCGCCCACCCAGGCCAGCCGCCACCCGGCGAAGGTCGCCACGCCGAGCCCGAGTTCTACGACACACGTGGCGTCGACGAGCCACGGGGCCATCGGGCCGGAAATTCCGGCGTCTGACAACAACGCGAGGCTCTCCGCCCGCGGCCAACCGAACCAGGTGGCCAGCGGCGTCGCGATCCAGATGGAGCCGACCGTGAGCCGCAGCCACGGCACCAGCGCGTCGACCTCCGCCAACGTCGCTTCCCGGTCGGCGCCGGGCTCGTCGACGAGGCCGGCGCGCAGGCCCCGGGGCACAAACCCGAAGCGCACGGCGAACGGCTCTACCGGGGCCGTGCTGCCGCGCAGCAGCATGCTCAACTCGTCGGGGGTGATCGGGCCGCGCCCGAGCGCGGCGGTGAGCTGCGCCACGACCCGCATGACCGGAACGGGAACGTGGAGTTTCCAGGCCGGCGCCCGTCGGCCGATCCGGACGCGGAGCACATCGAACAGCGACGCGAACGGCATCGCCTCGGCCCCGACGACATCCCAGGCGCCCGGGGGACCGTCGCCCTCCGCGGCGAGCCGCACCGCCCGGGCCAGGTCGGCGACGTGGACCGGCCGCACCAGCGCCCCACCGTCCCCGACGACCGGCACCACCGGCAGCGCCGCCATCGATCGGAACATGCGCATCGAGTGGTCGCCAGGCCCCCAGACGAACGACGGCCGCAACACGAAGCCCCCGGCCGCGAGCACCTGCCGATCCACCACCCGGCGATGACGAAAGTACGGCTCCCGGGCCACGTCGTCGCAGCCCAGGGCGCTGATCTGCACCAGGCGGGCCCCCGCGGCGGCACCTGCCGCGAACAGCGCGGCGGGGCCTCGCTCGTGGAGCGCCGAGAACGTCTGCCCGGGGGCCTCCCGGATGATGCCGACCGCGTTGACGACCACGTCGCACCCGGCCACCGCGGCCGCCCACTCGCCCGGCGTGTGCGCGGTTGCGAAGTCGCCGACCACCCACTCCACGCCGGGTCGTGCGGCGCCGGGCCGCCGGGCGATCGCCCGCACCTCGTGCCCCGCCTCCCGAAACGTCCGGAGCAGGTGCCCGCCGATGAAGCCGGTGGCGCCGGCCAACAGGATGCGCATCCGGCCCGGTAACGCGCCGCCGAGATACCAGGGGAGATGGCCGAACTCGTGACGCTCGACGCTCGCTTCGATCCCAAGATGAAGGTGTACCTGGTGCTCCAGGTCGCCGCGGTGTTGGCGGCCACCATGGTGGGCATCGCGGCGCTGCCCTTCTGGGCGAGCCTCGGCCCGATCTGGGCGCAGATGTACTTCCCCACGATCCAGGCGCGCCTGTCCGACCGCGCCCTCCTGTACAGCCACGGGGTCTTCTTTCGGCAGGAGATGAGCATCCCCCTGGACAAGATTCAGGACGTGTCGTTGTCGCACGGCCCGCTCCTCGACGCGCTCGGCCTGTCCACGCTCCGGGTGGAGACGGCCGGCGGCGGGCAAACCGGCTCGGCGGCGGTGCTCGTCGGGGTTCGGGACGCCGCCGAGTTCCGCGCCGCCGTCATCGCCCGTCGCGACGCGGTGGCGGCCAACCCCCGGGGCGGTGCGGACGACGAGCTCGCGTTGCTCCGCGACATTCGTGACGCGTTGGTGAGGATCGAGGAAAAACTGGGGAGCAAGGCGCCGACACCGCCCGTGTAGAACGGCGGGCGAACGGGGCTTGTGGGCGATTCGCCGCGACCGGTCCCGACGGGATCCGAAGCTGGCGCGAATCGCGACGTCGTGCGAAGTTCCGGGCCCCGGCCGGCGCTCGGTCGGGATTTCCCGGAGTCTCCCATGCGTTCGCTGCTCTTCCTCGCCCCCCTGTTCCTCGCCGCTTGTGGCGCCGACGTCGAGACCGCCTGCCAGAACTACTTCGACGCGTACAACACCTGCGCCACCGAGTACGCCGACGCCAACGGCATCGACCCCGCCACGGTCGTCCCCGACGAGTCGATCTGCGACGTGTACGCGGGCTACACCGACCAGGCCAGCGCCGACTTGCTCGACTGCCAGGCCGCGGCCTACTCGTCCGGCGACTGCTCCACCTCCGACGGGTGGACCGCGGTCGCGGGCGAAGTCGCCGCCTGCTCGGGCTGACCTAGAAGCGGTACTCGACCGACGTCTCGCCCAGGTGGACGATGATCGTCCCCGTGGCGGAGTACGCGGCCTGGTACGCGGCGCGGAGCGGGAGGAGGTCGACCTCGACCTCCTCCCACATCAGCCCGTCACAGTCATCGGGCTCGTCGCTCCAGTGCAACAGCTCCAGGCTCGCCTGTACCGGCGCCGACTCGGCGAAGGCCTGGTCGGGCCAACACGTCGCGAAGGAGTGCTCCGCACACCCGCCGCCGAAGCTCACCTCCACCACGAGCGTGTCGCCTTCGAGGGTGACCGACTCGATGCGGGTGTGCAGCCCATCGTCGCTGTTGCACGCCGGGTAGGCGTCGGCGTCGTCGACGTAGTTCCACTCGCATTGGTCGTCGATGCAGGCGTAGCCGGCAGCCTCGGGGCAATCGCACGTGGACTCGGTGCCCATGTCGCAGCTCGCGTCGGCCCCTTCGTAGAGGAGCGCGTAGAACGCGGCGGTGTCCGCGTCGCCGCGGGCGACCCAGTCCCGGGTGCACCCGCAGCTGGTCCCCGACAACACCCGACCGCACTCCGACGCTTCGGTGCACGCGCGTACTGCCTGCGTCTCCGCGACGAAGTCCGCGACGATGTCGTCACACGTACGGAGCTCGCTGGTATCGCCGGTGTCGGCGGTGTCGGCGGTGTCGGCGGTGTCGGCGGTGTCGGCGGTGTCGCCCGGGGAGGCGCAAGCCACGAGAAGAAGCAGCATCGGGACTCCGAGATGTCTCCAGAGTGTACACGCGGGGACCGCGCGGCCACTCGTCGAACTGCGGAGGCGCGGCGGCCGGCGGTCCGTGCTGCCGTCAGGCCGGTCGCGGGCCGCCGCCCGCGCCGACCTGTGCCTTGGCTGCCCGAACGTGGGCGATGGCGCGTGACAAGTCGCCCTGGGTCACGCGCCGCTCGGCGCCAAGGCGTTGGACCGCCTCGGTCGCCGCCATGACCACGACGTTGCGGATGTCACCGCCGGCCAGGCCCTCGCTGGCGGCCGCCAGGTCGGCCAGGTCGAGGTCGGCGCGCCCCGGGAGCGCCTCGGGAAGCATCGAAGACCACAAGCGCCGGAGCGCCGGCGCGTCGGGCAGCGGGATCTCGACGTGGAACAGGATGCGCCGGACGAACGCGTCGTCGAAGTTGCGGGCGAGGTTGGTGGCGAACATCACCACGCCGTCGAAGGCGTCGAGCTGCTTGAGCATCACCGCACGCGACACGTTCACGGCGTGGTCGCTCGCCTGGGTGACGCTGGTCATGCGTCGGCCAAGGATGGAGTCGGCCTCGTCGAAGAAGAGGGCGGCTCCCGACTCGCGCGCGGCGGTGAAGGCCGCGGTGATGTTCTTGGGCGTGTCCCCGACGTACTTGCTCTCGATCTCGGCGTAGCTCACCTCGATGAGGTGACGGCCGAGGCGCGCCGCGAGGGCTTCGGCGAGCATGGTCTTGCCGGTGCCGGGGGGGCCGTAGAGGTTGAACACGAGGCGGCCCGCGCCCTGCTCCAGCTTCTTGAGCCCCCACTGTTCGTACAAGACGTGGTGGTGCTCGACCTTGGCCAGCATGCCCTTCACGCGCGCGAGGGCCTCGTCGGAGAGCACCACATCGTCGAGGGCGTACCGGGGTGCCCGCGCTTCGAACTTCGCCGCGCGCGCCAGCTCGTCGGCCGTCGGCACCGGGCGACCGCTTTCGCCCTGCTTGGCGGGAGTCAGGGCGCTCAGCGCCTGACCCTTGGCAACCTGCTGTCCGCCGAACCCCGGCGGCTTCCCGCCCATCAAGTGAGCACCAACTCGGTGATGTCGAGCTCCTCGCGGTCCCGCAGACCCGGCAGCATCGCCAACGCTTCCTCCAAGTCGACCTCCTCCTCGGTCACGACCACCATGCCCTGATCCGTCTTTGCGCGCACCACGAGCCTCGCGACGGCCGAGACGCGGTTGTCGAGCCATGCCATGAACCCCACCACCCCGAGCTGCGCGTTCTCGTGCGCCCAGGCGAGGATCGAGTCGCGCAACGTGTTCCACGCGTCGAGGGCATGCTCATGGATGTGCTTCCCGGTGATTTCCTTGGTTGCGACGGTGGCGACGACAAAGGCCGCGGCCGCGAGCGCCCCCTTGATGAGCCAATCCACCTCAGCCCCCACGTTGGACGGGCCAGAGGCGGAGTGTCACTTCCCCCTCGCCGCCCCGGATCAACGACTCACGCACCGGCTCGGGCAGTTCGTGCCACGCCATCTGCTCCTCGAGCGTGACGCGGCGGGCCCGCTGGTGGTCGCCGACCAGGAACACGATGCGAACCTGAACGGCACCCGAGCCGAGCCGAAGTGCGTGGTACTCCAGCGCGGCCAGGGGCACCGGGGGCGCGGCGACCCCGCCCCGCCACGCCGCGACGTACCAGGCCGCGACCGCGGCGGCGTCGGCCCCTTCGTGCTCGGCGAACCACGCGCCCAGCACACTCGCGGCGCGGTCGGCCTCCCCGCGGCGGTACCTCCGCCGCAGGAGCTCGATACCGACGCCCAGCCCGGCCAGGGTGACGATTGCCGCCAGGGCGGCCAACCAGCCGGGAACCTCGTTCATGTGGCATCCGCGAGGGTGAGCTCCATGCCCTCCTCCTGCATCCGCTCGCGGAGGCGCCCCTCCACCACGTCCATGTCGTCGACGGTGGCGGTGGTCGTGGCCTTCGCCATCATCTGTTGGCGGATGTCGTCGGGCAAGTCGTGCCAGGCGACCACCTCTTCCTTGGTCTGCTTGACCACCTTGCCCTCGGCGGTGCGGACGAATGCCTCGGTCGTCGCCGAGGCCGTGTGCGCATCGCGCTTCTTGTACACCGTCCGAATTGCCAGCACGTGGTACTTGAACGTCTTCCACGCACTCAGCAGAACCTCGCGGGCGGGGCAGACGCGTTTGTCGAGAAAGCTGACGATGTTCACCGCGAAGTCGGCAACCGTGTCGCCGAGGAGGCGCCGAACCAGGGGCAACAACGTGGACTGGAGGAACTGGACGATTCGGTTCCAGAGGAGCACGAGCGTTCCCGCCGCCAACAGGCCGATGACGATCCAGACGACGACGTCCATCAGGCGCTCCGCTTGTACAGGCAGTAGGTGACCGACCGCTCACCGGTCTTCATCAGGGCATCGCGGGCGGCCTGCGGGAGGCTGCTCCAGGACTGCAGCCGGCTCGCCTGCAACTCGACCCGGGTGGGTCGGCCGCCGACCAGGGCGAGCAACCGAACGGTCATTCGCATCGTGCCGCCCGAGGCCCAACCCAGCTCGACCTCGACCACGAACACGTCGTCGAGCGGCGCGGTGCGCGGCGCTTCGCCGAGGCGGAGCATCCGCCGGCAGAGCCGACGACGCTGGTCGCGGAGCTGGCGGGTGGCGGGCGCCGTCCAGGTCACGATCGTGTCCACCACGTCGTCGACGAACGGGAGGATCAGTGGGTCGTCGCCCAACATCGCGTCGAGGTAGTGCCGCTGTTCGGCGGTGGACTGGTAGATGTCGTCGTACTCCCCGCTGTCGAGCCACCGTTGGAGGGTGGCTGCGCGCCAGACCGTGCGTGGGTGCGTGTCGTCCACCGTGTCGAGCATCAACAGGATGCGGTCGAGCCCGGCGGTGTCGAGCCGCGCGTCGAGCCGGCGCGCCTGGTCGACGAAGTCGGCCGGGTCGAAGTCGCGGTAGCCGCTCAGCGGCAGCCCGGCGAACTTGGCCATCACCGAGATCGCTGCGCCGGGGTCCTGGCACGCGAGCAGGCCCGCGCGGTCAGCGGTGAACTCCGAGCGGCGTTGCCAGTAGTAGAGCGCCGGCATCACCGTCAGGCGGAAGACCGTGTCGCCGATTCCCAGCGAAAACTGGCCGATGAGTTGGGCCAGCACCGCCGCCTGGCGCGCCATGGTGTAGTAGAGGACATGCCCGCTCTTGATGTGCCCGAGCTCGTGTCCCAACACGAAACACAGCTCGGCGGGGGTGAACAGGCTGAGCATGCTCTGGGAGATCACGACAATCGGTCGGTCCGTCCCGGTGGTGTAGGCGTTGAGCGGACCCGGCTCGATGTACAACGGCGGTTGGGGAACGTCGATCGTACGACACACGTGGGAGAACAGGCGATACAGCTCGGGCATCGACTCCGCGGTCGCCTCGATGTTGCTCGCGAGCAGGCGCAGCTCCAGGTAGCTCGCGTAGTGGTCGATGAACATCGAGACGATGCGGTCGAACCCGGGGATCGCGCGCAACGCGTCGAGCGCGACGCGGTCGTCCGGGTGTTCGTAGAGGGTCGAGCGCAGCCCGGTCAGCGGGGTCATCGGCACCGGGTCGTCGATTCGGGCGCGGCGGCGCACCACGCGGGTGAGCTCGTCGACCAGCCACGCGGGCGGCGCTTCGAACACGGCCAGGGGGGTCACCCCGCCTCGCCGCGCCACGCGGTGCGCCAGCCGGTCCGCGAGGTGGGAGAAGATGTCGTCGGGCCGGAGCAGCGAGCGCGTGCGGACGAGCACGGGAGCGAGCCGGTCGTCGAGCTCCTGCGCCACCCGCACGTAGGCGTACAACAGCCGCCGCTGGTGTTCGCTTGCGGCGTCGGGGAGCAACGGCACGCCCGACATCGGGCGCCCCTCCAGCGCCGCGCGGACGTCGGCCACCGTCTGTTCGGCGAGGGCGCGCATCAGGTGCCCTCCCCGGTGGCGAGCACGGCGGCGTCGATCTCGGCGGTGTGGACGAGCGCGGAGCGGGCCGAGGTGTCGGCGGGTGCGGGCTCGTCGGCCGTGGACACGTCGACGAGCGCGTCGACCAGCGCGAGGTGGCTGTACACGTCGGTCGGGGAAGGCATGCGCGGTGCGCTCCGGGCGGGCGGTCAGACGGGGTCGGCGGTGAGCTGGCGGTGGTCGATGAGCTGCCGGACCAGCGCCGCAGCGTAGCAGAGCATGAACGCGTCGAGCAGCACGGCGAGGATCACGGTCAGGCCCGCGAGCTGCTCCACGAAGCCGCCGACGCCGAGCACCAGTCCGGCCACCAGCGGGAACTTCACCATCAGCCGGAAGCCCCCGCTCGTGGCGTCGGTGACCCCGTGGTTCGGGCGGGCGACGGCCAGGGCGGTGGCCAGGTAGCCCGCGCCGATGATGGGGCCGATGAGCGTGCGGATGACCTTCACCACCAACATCAGCCCACCGGGCACGAAGTACAGGAAGATGCCACCGAACACCGTGCCCAGGCATCCGAGCAGGGAGAACGCCGAGAAGTACAACAGGGTGACCTGGAACGCCACCCCCCACGCGCGCTTGCTGTTGAAGCCCGACAAGAGCGTGCCCAGCGTGTTGGTGGTGACCAGCACGTCGGTCGAGGGCGCCTCGCTCACCAGGCGCCGACGCTGGATCTCGTTCCAGATCAGCACCGCCGGGCCGAAGTAGAGCACCTCCTGGAGCACCACCGAGAGCATGGCGAACACGGGCTCGCCGTAGCCGAAGGTCACCGCGTTCCCGACGTAGGTCAACAGCGCATCGAAGAGTACGCCGCCCGCGCAGAGCAGGAGCAGCGAGCCCACGTGAACGCCGAAGATGTCCGTGGCCTGACGGAGCGTGCCGCCGAGTGAGAGGGTGTCGGAGGGAGAGTCCACCGCGCGAGCCTACGCCAAGGGGTCGGCCCCGGTCAAGGTAGGGGGACGTCGCGCGCAGAGCGGCGGGCGGTCGGTGTGATATCCTCGTCGCGACCGCCCCCCGGAGGCTTCATGCCGCAGAAACAGCGCACGTCGTCGTCTTCGTCGCCCACGCCGACCGCTGCCGGGAAGGCGGCGGGCTCGGTCGAGCGGCAGCCGCGGGGCAACGCCGCCGCCCAGGAGCGCCTCAAGGCGAAGAAGGGGCCGTCGAACACGCCGTACACCGACACCTACGGGGGGGCGGCGTCCCAAGGCGCCGCGTTCCAGGTCGACGCGGGGCAGCTCACCTTCGACGCCGAGGGCACCGAGGGTGGCCGATTCCACTCGCGCAAGGCGCACGTGCCGCCGGGCCCTTCGGGCGTGACCATCGGCCGCGGGTACGACCTCGGGCAGCACACCCGCGCGCAGATCATCGCCGCGCTCACCGCCGTCGGGATGTCGAAGTCCGCGGCCGCCGCCTACGCCAAGAGCGCCGGCCTCAAGGGCGACGACGCCCGCCGCTGGCTCGGCCGGAACCGCGGCTCCCTGGAGGAGATCTCCGCGACCCAGCAGGAGTCGCTGTTTTCGACCACCTACGACGAGATGGCCAAGGACGTCGACCGCATCTCCAAGAAGCGCGACGTCGTCGGCAAGTTCGGGGCCGCCGACCTCGACGAGATGAACCCGGTGATCAAGGACACCCTGGTCGACCTTCGCTACCGCGGGGACTACACCGGCGGCGCCCGCACCAAGATCCAGGGTGCGGCGGCGTCGGACGACATCATGGCGATGACCGACAGCCTCTCGGACCGCTCCCAGTGGAAGGGCGTCCCCCAGGACCGCTTCGAACGGCGCGCGAAGTACCTGAAAGAAGAGGAGGCGTCCCTGGAGATGGACGCCTACGCCACCGGGAATGGTCCCCGCGAGCACGGCGTGCACTACCCGAGCTACGCCGAGCTGATGAAGGAGAACGCCGCGAAGAAGGCCGCGACCAAGGGCAAGGCGGTCAAGTCCGGCGGCTGATTCGGATCGAGCGGGGAGGGGAGGGGGGCGCGCCGCGACCGTCCCGACCTCGATCG
>SXGU01243210.1_pt1 | contig 11613 bp, 8 predicted proteins | sample 3174531 | NCBI WGS metagenome assembly SXGU01 (sample SAMN11356863, study PRJNA531348) | freshwater metagenome | isolation source: freshwater sample F1-140 | place: China: Fuxian Lake, Yuxi | collected 2017-12-25
GGCCATCACCCCGGCCGCTGGCTTCGTGGCCGGTGCCAGCCCCATCTTCATCGGTCTCATCGCCGGCGTGGCGTGCTGCTACGCCGTCCGCCTGAAGACGAAGTTCGGGTTCGACGACTCGCTCGACGTGGTCGGTGTGCACTTCATGGGCGGCCTCGTCGGCTCGCTGCTCATCGGCTTCTTCGCCGATCCCGAGTTCTTCGGCCTCGACTTCATGGCCGGCATCTTCCACGGCGGCAGCGCGAAGCTGCTCGGTGAGCAGGCGCTGGCGAACGGCGCGGCCATCGTGTGGTCGTTCGCCATGACGTACGCGATCATGCAGGTGTTGAAGCGCACGATCGGCATCCGCGTCGACGCCGAGGCCGAGGCCACCGGTCTCGACCTCGCCCTCCACGGAGAGACCGCCTACCACGGCGGCAGCCTCCACTGAACCACGACGAGCTACGAGGAGACCACGAGATGAAACTGATCACTGCGATCATCAAGCCCTTCAAGCTCGACGTGGTGAAGACCGCACGGCGCGTGGCCGGCGTGGTGGGCATGACCATCACCGAGGTGCGCGGCTTCGGCCGCCAGGGCGGCCACACCGAGACGTACCGCGGTGCCGAGTACCAGATCGACTTCGTGCCGAAGACGAAGATCGAGTTGGTGGTCGACGACGAGATGGTCGACCGGCTGGTCGACCTGCTGGTCGAGGCAGCGCGCAGCGGCAAGATCGGCGACGGCAAGGTGTGGGTGAGCCCCATCGACACGCTGGTGCGCATCCGCACCGGCGAGTCCGGTACCGACGCGATCTGACCGACGCGTGCAACGGGTCGACGCCGCCACCATCAAGCGGGTGCGCGCCCAACTGGTGGGCGATCCCGACCTGTCGGGCCGCAGCCTCGCCCGGCGGTTGTCGCAGCAGGCCGACTCGTGGTTCGAGAGTCTCGCGGCCGACCTGCCCGAGGGGTGGTCGTTGATGGCCACCGGCGGCTACGCCCGCGGCGTGCTCACGCCCGGGAGTGACATCGACGTCATCCTCCTGCACCCGGCGAAGACCACCGACGCCCGGGTGCGGGAGGTGGCCGAGACCCTGTGGTACCCGCTGTGGGACGCTGGGCTGAAGGTGAGCCCTGCAGCGCACACCAACAAGTCACTCTTGTCGCTGGCGTCCGACGACCTCGACACCGCCACGTCGATCCTGTCGGTGCGGTGTCTTGCCGGTTCGCCCGCACCGGTGGCCGAGCTGAATGCCGGCGCACTCGAGCAGTGGCGCAAGCGACCGTTCGTGTGGTTGCAGCGCCTGCTCGACAGCGGGCAGCAGCGGTGGGACAAGTTCGGTGACGTGGCGTCGCTGTTGGAGCCCGATCTGAAGGACGGCCGCGGCGGTCTGCGCGACCACGACATGATCCGCTGGGCGTTGCGGGTGGATCGCCCCGACGTGGCCACTGCGCTGGAGCACCCGGTGGAGGACCTCGCCGGTCCGGCCGAGCTGTTGTTGGCTGCACGTTGCGAACTGCATCGCGCCACGGGGCGCATGGTGAACACGTTGCTGCTGCAGGACCAGGACCGGGTGGCGGAGGCGATGGGCTATGCAGACGCCGACGCGCTGATGCTGAACCTGGCGGGCGCGGCACACGCGATCGAGTGGGCCACCGATCGGTTCTGGAGTCGCGTCGCGGTGCTCATCCGTCACGGCGGTCGCTCGTCGAAGCCCGGGAAACCCGAGCCGTTGGCGGCCGGTGTGGTGGCGATCGACGGTGAGGCGCACATCGCGCCCGACGCTGCGGTCGACGAGCAGTCGTTCGTGTTCCGCTTCGCCGCCACCGCAGCGCACGCCGGCCTGCCGATGGCGGGTCGGTCGCTGCGGATGATGGCCAGCCGTGGCACCCCGCCGGGGGAGGACTGGACCGAGGCCACACGGCGCGCCTTCGTCAGCCTGCTCGGTACCGGGAAGTGGTTGGTGCCCACCGTGGAGGCGCTGGAGCGGTACGGGTTGTTCAGCCGATTCCTGCCCGAGTGGCGCGCCGTGCGCAGCTTGCCGCAGCGCAACGCGTTCCACACGTACACCGTCGACCACCACCTGTTGCAGACCATCGCGAACGCGAACGAGCACCTGCGCGACGTGGCCCGTCCCGACCTGTTGCTGGTGGGCGCATTGATGCACGACCTCGGCAAGGGGTACCCGGGCGACCACACCGACGCCGGCGTGGAGTTGGTCGACACCGTGGTGCGTCGCATGGGCTTCGACGACAACGACACCGAGATCGTGCGCGCAATGGTGCAGCACCACCTGCTGCTGCCCGAGACCGCCACCCGGCGCGACCTCAGCGATCCGCGCACGGCGGCCAACGTGGCAGAGGCCGTGGGGTCCATCACCACGCTGGAGTTGTTGCATGCGCTCACCGAGGCCGACAGCCGCGCCACCGGGCCGGCGGCATGGTCGAGCTGGAAGCAGTCGCTGCTCACCCAGCTGGTGCAGGCCACCGCCGACGTCATCCGCCACGGTCTGCGTGAGTCGTCGACCCCACGCCTCACCGACGACCTGGTGCGCCTCGCGGCGCTGGTGGCGAACGACGGTGAGACACACGTCGAACACGTCGAGGCCGGTGGGGTGGCGCTGCTGCGCGTCGCCGGACCCGACCGTGCCGGCCTGTTCGCCCACATGACCGGTGTGCTGGCCCTGCACGGCCTCGACGTGGTGGGTGCATCGGCGTTCACGGGGGCCGACGCCGTGGCGATCGACGAGTTCCGCATCGCCGTGTCCGACGGGCTGGAGCCCGACTGGGCGAAGGTGGAGCGCGATCTGCGCGCTGCGCTGTCGGGTGACCTCGACATCGACGCCCGGCTGGAACAGCGTCTGCGTCAGCAGTTGCGTCGGCGCAAGCCGATGGCCGCCGCCGCGCCTCGCCTCGAGGTGCTCGTCAGCAACGACGCCTCCGACTCCACCACCGTGGTGGAGGTGCGCGCCCCCGACGCGCCCATCGTGCTCTATCGCGTCGCGCACGCGCTCAGCATCGCCGGGCTCGACATTCGCTCGGCCGTCGTGGCCACGCTCGGCCACGAAGTGGTCGACGTCTTCTACGTCACCCGTTCCTCCGACGCGAACTCGCCCTCCGGGCAGGTGCCGGAGGGCGAGTTCTCGGAGATCAGGGCGGCCGTTCGGTCGGCCCTGGCTGGTTGATCGACCGGAGGGTGTGGCCGACGCGATCGGTCAGATCGCGTCGGCGCCCTCCTCCCCGGTCCGGATGCGCACGAGGCGCTCGACCGACGACACCCAGATCTTGCCGTCACCGATCTTGCCGGTGGCGGCCGAGCTGGTGATGGCGTCGACCACGGTGTCGACGATGGCGTCGTCGACGACGAGTTCGAGCATCACCTTGGGCACGAAGTCGATGGTGTACTCGGCACCGCGGTACACCTCGGTGTGACCGCCCTGGCGGCCGAAGCCGCGCACCTCGGTGACGGTGATGCCGGTGACGCCGGCGGCCTTCACGGCCGCCTTCACGTCATCGAGCTTGAACGGCTTGACGATGGCTGTGATGAGTTTCATGTGTTCGTTCCGTTCAGTCGTTGTAGGCGAGAACGCCCATCTCCGGGATGTCGAGGCCGGCGATCTCGTCGGCCTCGGTGACACGGATGCCGCCCTTGGTGAGCTTGTTCTGCACCATGAAGAAGATGAGGGCGATCGGGAAGATGACGCCCCAGATCACGAGCACGCCGAGTGCCTGAGCGCCGAGCTGACCCCAGTCGCCCTCGATGATGCCGGCGATGCCCTCGGTCGACGAGCCGTTCCAGCCGGCGCCGTAGGTGCCGTTGGCGAAGATGCCCACGGCCAGCACGCCGAACGTGCCGCAGATGCCGTGCACGGCGACCGCGCCCACCGGGTCGTCCATCTTCTTCTTGTCGAAGAAGAACACGGCCTCGATGGCGAGGATGGCGGCGACGAGACCGATGACCGCAGCTGCCCACGGTGCCACGAAGGCGCACGGGGCCGTGATGGCCACCAGACCGGCGAGCATGCCGTTCACCATCATGCCGGGGTCCGGCTTCCCGGTGCGCCAGGTGATGTAGTACATCGCCACGACGGCACCCACGGCGCCGGCGATCGCGGTGTTGGCCGCAACGGTGGCGAACTGCACGTCGGTCGACGCGAACGTCGAGGCGGCGTTGAAGCCGAACCAGCCGAACAGGAGGATGAAGCAACCGAGCATCGCCATCGGGATGTTGTGACCGGGGATGGCCCGGGGCTTGCCGTCGGGGCCGTACTTGCCGATGCGCGGGCCGAGCACGATGGCACCGGCGAGTGCGGCGACGCCGCCCACCGCGTGCACCACGCCGGAGCCGGCGAAGTCGACGTAACCGGCGCCGAGGCTCATGGTCTCCCAGGTCTTGGCCAGCCAGCCGCCGCCCCAGGTCCACGCCGCGAACAGCGGGTAGTAGAGGGCGCCGCAGAACAGGCCCCAGATCACGAAGCTCTTCCACTTCCACCGCTCTGCCATCGAGCCGGTGGGGATGGTGGCCACGGTGTCCATGAACGCCACCATGTAGAGGAAGAAGCCCAGCAGCGCCGGCGAGGCGGCGTTGCCGAGGTGGTCGTACCCCCAGTACAGCAAGCCGGTGAACTCGCCGCCGACGGCGGGCAGGCCGTCGCCGTTCATGGGCGTGGTGAGCCCGAATGCGCCGTAGCTGAAGCCACCGAACGCGAGCGGGAAACCGACGAACATGAAGCCCACGAAGCCGAGGCCGAAGATGGCGAAGTTCGTGCTCATCACCTCCGCCGCGTTCTTCTTCTGGGTGAAGCCGGTCTCGACGAGGGCGAAGCCGGCCTGCATGAAGATCACCAGCGCAGCGCCGAGGACGATCCAGAGCAGGCTGGTCTGCTGGCCGAGGACGGTGACGGCGTCCTCTCCTTCGGCGAAGGCGGTACCTCCGATGAACACGGTGGCAAGGCCGGCACCGAGTGCCGCGCCACCGAGGTATTTGAGCGCTCGTGTGCGCACGTTGTCTCCTGTGGTTCGTGGGGCAATTGACGTTCACTCGCCACGGCGCTGGAGCGAGTTGCCGAACCATACGGAGGACAGATTTCGTGGTCGTCGCCGCTTTGTTTCGTGCGTGTGGCGCTCTCGTGTGTGCACGGATCCCGGGCCGATGCGCGGCGCGGCAGTGCCCCCTGACCGGCGGCGGACCGCCGATCAGGGAGCTGCCCCTACCGGAAACCGCAGTTTCCGTGCGCAAGAACGGCGAGCCGTTCCGCTCCTGTGTGCTGCGCTCGTCGCAGCACCGCGATTGGGTGTGCGGCCGACTGTACGGATGCGCGGTTTCCCCGAAGTCGCGGCGATGTTGCCGCTGCGTGTCGTTCTGGTGTGACCTCGGCGATCAGCGGCGGCGCAGCGAGCGCCGCGGCCGACCACCCTTGGCCAACGCGGTACGCACACGATCGGCGGTCGCGGCGTCGACCTTGCGGCCCAGCCGGTCCGTGACCGCGAAGCGGTCGCGCACCTGGCCGTCCTCGGTGGCCACGCGAGCAGTGTGCACCACCACCTCTGCCGCAGCGAATGCCGCGGTCAGCGCCTGCAGCACGCCGGGCCGATCGTCGCCGCGCACGTCGACGGTGGTGTGCCACGGCAATGTGTCGTTGTCGAACTCGAGGGTCAGACCCGCCATTGCGGGGAAGGCGAGCCGAGACGTCAGTGCTGCCTCGAACGCGAGGGCGAGCTCACGAGCGGGAGGCCGAGGCCGGCTGTGCACCACGAAGCTGTCGAGCACGGCACCATCGGGCCACGTGGCGATGCCGGCGCTCGCGATGTCGAGACCGAACTCGGTGAACACGCTGGCGAGGTGCGCCAGCAACGCGTCGGTGTCGCGGCAGGCCACGTCCACCTTCCACGTGTCGGGTGTGGCCTGCGGCGACACGGCCACGCGCACGGTGCCCTGGCGCGGCAGCGGCTCGACCAGGCGGGCTTGGCGGGCGAGTTCCTCGGGCTCGTGCGACAGCAGATAGCCGTTGCTCGCGAATCGGAGGCGCTCGATGGGCGCAGGGTCGTCGAGCAGCCGTTCGGCCGCCACTCGGCGCGCCGCGGCGAGGTTGTTCGCCTCGCTGCCCGTGAGCTCGGGGTGTTCGAGTGCCTCGGTGACGAGCCGGATGCGCTCGTCGAGCGCTTCACGCTGCCAGCGGGGGAGCGGTCCGAGCGCGAGCGCCAACTCGTACGCCTCCCGGGCATGCGATGCACTGGCCAGGTGGGTGGCCAGTTGCAGCAGTTCGGCCTCCTCGAACTCCTCCGGGCGACCTGCGCCGTTGCGCAGCAGGTGCGCATCGGCCACGAGCGCGGCGATGCGTGCGGCCTCGTCGTCGGGCACCAGCCGTCGCGCCAGACCGAGCACGCACGCACCTTCGTCGTCGGCGTCGGCGCACACATCGGCCACCACGCCGGCCAGCACCAGGTCGTCGCTCGGCAGGCCGAGCTCGGGCGCCAACTCGTCGAGGCGCTCCACCACCTGGAACCGCAACGCGCCCATCGGGTCCAGGTCGCCGAGGTCGGCTCGTCGGTGTTCCATCGCCGTGGCCACCTCGGGCAGGGCGCGTTCGAGCACCCCCGACACGTCGAGGAACCGCCAGGCGCGGGGTTCTCCGACGCGCAGCAGCCGGACGAGCGCGGCGGTGTCGTCGGGATCCCACGACAGCTCGGTGTTGCGGTTGGTGCCGAACCAGTCGAGCAGCGAGTCGGACGGACGGGCCTGGCCGGTGAGCGATGCGGTGCGCAGTGCGATGGGCACCGTCAACACGGGCGACGGGGTGCCGTTGAGGCGGATCTCGCCGGCGGTGGTGGACAGCCATCCGGTGGTTGGCTCCTCGGTGTCGCCGTGCAACTCGGTGGCGGGAGCGCTGCGACCGAGCCGCCACCGCAGCAGCGGTGGGGTCATCACGGTGGTGACGAGCACCACGAGGATCAGTGCGCCGTACTGGTCGGCGTCGAGCACCCCGTTGGCCAGGCCGATGGACGCGAAGATCAGCCCCACCTCACCGCGGGGGATCATGCCGAGGCCGATGAGCAGACGGTCCACCCGGGCACCGAACATGCCGAGCGCGCTCGCCAGCTTGCCGATGACGGCCACGATGCTGAGCACCGCCGCCAGCCCCAGCACCGACGGCTCGAACATCGCGTCGAGGTCGGCGTTGATGCCGATCTGGGCGAAGAACACCGGGATGAAGATGTTGCCCACGGCACCGAGATCGCGGGCGATGCGGTCGTGGTGCTGGCTGCGGCCGAGACCGAGGCCCGCCATGAAGGCGCCGATGATGAACGCCAACTTGGCGGCGTCGGCGAGTTCGGCGAACGCGATGGTGATGGCCAGCGCCACCACGGTGACCGTGGCGGGCGACATGGCCCTGCGGTGCACGGCGTCGAGCAGCTTCGGCACGCCGAGCACGCCCACGACGCCGGTCACCAGCAGGAAGCCGATCGCCAGGCCGAACGTGGAGAGGATGGTGACGGGGCCGACGTCGCCGCCGGTGACCACCTTCACCACGACGGTGAGGATGATCAGGCCGAGCACGTCGTCGGCCACGGCGGCGCCGAGCACCACTCGCGCCTCCGTGGTGGCCAGGGCGCGCAGATCGCCGAACACGCGAGCGGTGATGCCCACCGATGTGGCCGTCAGCGCCGCGCCGATGAACACGGCCGTGTTGGTGGACGTGCCGAATGCCAGGGCCACCCCGAAGCCGGCGGCGAACGGCACCACCACACCGACCACGGCCACCGACAGCGACGCCGTTCCCACCTTGCCGAGCTCGCGCAGGTCCATCTCCATGCCCACCTGCAGCAGCAGGAGCAGCACGCCGATCTCGGCGAGCATGCTCAGCGAGACGCCGCGGCTGTCGGTGAGGGTGACCCAACCCAGCACCGACGGGCCGATCAGTACTCCGGCGAGGATCTCGCCCAGCACCGCCGGCACGCGGAGCCGCTCGGCGAGTTCCGCCGCAGCCTTGGCCACGACGATCACGATGAGCAGGTCGAGGAGGAGGCGGGCCAGGTCCAGCCCGGTCTCGGCAGCGATCATGGTGGTGCGCTCAGTCGGGGTCGGACTCGAGCAACTCGAGCGCTGCCGGCACCGCATCCTCGGCGATCATCCACCCGCGGCTGCGCACGGTGACGATCGAGTCAGGCCCGAGCAGTCGTCGCACCCCGACGAGGATGCTGTCGCAGCGGCGATCGCTGAGCTCGGCCAGACCGGCGGCGCGGGACAGCTCCCGACGTCCCACGACGCGCCGCCGGTTGGCGACCAGCACGGCCAGCACAGCCCGCTCCTGACGGCCCTGATGCGTGAGGGGGTGAGCATCACGGCTTGGTGCAGGAGCGGGGCTGGCCATGGATGTCGACCGTAGGCACGCCCCGTTTCGTCTCTGTTCGCCGAGTGTGAACGGCCTGTGAACCGGCCCGTCCACTGTGCGCGCCCACGTCAGGGCGTGGCGGGCCGCCCGCGGAGGTACACGAACCAGTAGACGAGGCCCACCAGCAGCGCGCCGCCGACGATGTTGCCCAGGGTGACCGGCACGAGGTTGTCGACCAGGAAGTGGCTCCATGTGACGTGCTGCTGCTCGTCGGCGGGCCCGTGGAACAGTGCGAGCGGGAAGAAGAACATGTTGGCGATGCTGTGCTCATACCCGGCCGCCACGAACGCGGTGATGGGGAACACGATCGCGATCACCTTGTCGATCAGGCTGTGCGCCGACATGGTCATCCACACGGCCAGGCACACCAGGGTGTTGGCCAGGATGCCGCTCACGAACGCGTTCGACCAGTCGAGCGCGCCCTTGGTCTCGGCCATCGCCAGTACCCGGTCGCCGAGTGCGCCGTCGCCCGCGTCGAGCTTGCCCGAGAAGTGCACCAGTGCCGCCACCGACACCGCGCCGACGAAGTTGGCCACGTAGACCACGCCCCAGTTGCGCAGTAAGCGAGCGGCGGTGACCCGGCGGCTGGCGAACGCCATCACGATGAGCGTGTTGCCGGTGAACAGTTCGGCGCCGCTGATGACCACCAGGATGAGGCCGAGCGAGAAGACCACGCCACCGAGCAACGAGCGGATGCCGGGCGACAGGCCGGTGTCGGCGGTGATGACCTGTGAGAAGTTGGCGCCGAGGCCGATGAACGCGCCGGCGAGCACCCCGAGCGGGATCAGTCGCCGCAACGGCATGTTCGACTTCGTCACTCCCACCTGCTCGGCCTTCTCCGCCATCGCGGCGGGGAGGAGGGCGTCGAATCCGGTGTCGCCTGCCATACGCGTACGGTACGCCACGGCATGGACGCTGAACAGGGGCTTTGTGCTGGACTGGCCACGTCTTGACCCGCGGGTCAATACTGGAGGCATGCAGCTGATGTACTCCGCCGAGGATGAAGCCTTCCGCACCGAACTCCGCACCTGGTTGCGCGACAACCTGCCCGCCGGCTGGATGGACGCCGTCGACCGCGGCGAGTCGCTCGAGATGTCGGCCGACGATCGCAAGGCGTTCAACGAGTCGTGGCCCGAGAAGCTGTTCGGCGGTGGCTGGATCTGCGCCACGTGGCCGAAGGAGTACGGCGGCAAGGGTCTCACCACCATGCAGGGCGTGGTGCTGGCCGAGGAGTTCGCGCGGGCGAAGGCGCCGATGCGCGGCGACTTCTTCGGCGACACGCTCGTCGGCCCGACGCTGCTGCAGTGGGGCACCGAGGAACAGAAGAAGGAGTTCCTGCCGAAGATCCTCAGCGGTCAGATGCGCTGGTGCCAGGGTTTCAGCGAGCCGAACTCCGGCTCCGATCTGGCGTCGCTGAAGACCAGCGCCGTGCTCGACGGCGACGAGTGGGTCATCAACGGCCAGAAGGTGTGGACCACCCAGGGCCACCACGCCGACTACTGCTTCCTGCTCACCCGCACCGATCCCGATTCGCCGAAGCACAAGGGCATCAGCTACCTGCTCGTGCCGATGAAGCAGCCCGGTGTGGAAGTGCGCGGCATCGTGCAGCCCGACGGCACCGCCGAGTTCTGTGAGGTGTTCTTCACCGACGCCCGCTGCCCGAAGGACAACGTGGTCGGCGGTGTGAACAACGGCTGGAAGGTGGCCAACAGCACGCTCGCGTTCGAGCGTGGCCAGAGCGCCACCACCGGCTTCCGTCGCTTCGAGGAGGAGTACCGCCTGATGGTGGCGAAGGCCGAGTCGAACGGCGCCATCGACGACCCCGCCATTCGTCAGCGGCTGATGACCTACTACACGAAGATCCAGATCCTGCGCATCAACGGTCTGCGCTCGCTCGCCAGCACGCTGGCCGGCACGAAGGACCCCAGCATCGCTGCCCTCGGCGCGATGAACAAGATGTTCTGGAGCGAGATGCACAAGGCCGCGATGGAGTTGGCGCTCGACATCTGGGGCACCGAGTCGATGCTGGTCGACAGCGGCACGCCCAACGGCTCGTGGCCCGGAACGTCGCGCGACAAGGGCCGCGACAACTATCCGGTCAGCACGATGATGAGCTCGTTCTTCTTCAGCCGCAGCGAGACCATCTGGGGTGGCACCAGCCAGATCCAGCGCAACATCGTCGGTGAGCGCGTGCTCGGTCTCCCCAAGGAGCCCCAGTCCGCCCAGTGACCCGGTGAGGGTCAGGCGGTGATGCGGTCGAGCACGGGGTCGGTGGTGACTGCCGGCTTGCCGCCCACCCGATAGGCGGCGCGCAACAGCGCCGCTGCCTGGAGGGCCTGCTGCTCGGTGCGAGCGTGCACCACCGCGAGCGGGCGATGGTGATCGACCACCGCACCGATGTCGGCGAGATCGGTGATGCCCACCGTGTGGTCCACCGGGTCCTGCGGTCGCGTGCGTCCGCCGCCGAGCGCCACCACCACCATGCCGACGGCTCGCGTGTCGATGCGCGTGACGGGGCCGGTGTGATCGGCGAACACCGACAGCCGCACCTCGGCGCGGTGCATGTGCTTCCACGGGTCGTCGACGAACTTGCGCGGCCCGCCGAGCGCGGTGACCATCTGCTGGAACTTCTCGGCGGCGGCACCGCTGTCGAGCACGCCCTGCAACATGGTGCGGGCGGCCTTCGTGGTCTTCGCGAGCTTCCCGAGCACCAGCATCTCGGCGCACAGCGACATGGTGACCTCGTGGATGCGCGCCTCGCGCCGGCGGCCGGTGAGGTAGTCGACCGCATACGCCACCTCGAGCGCGTTGCCCGCAGTGTCGGTGAGCGGCCGGTCCATGTCGGTGATGAGCGCCACGGTGGGCAGCCCCGCACCGGTGGCCACGCCGGCGATCGACGTCGCGAGTTCGCGCGACTTCGCGAGGGTGGGCATGAACGCACCGTTGCCGGTCTTCACGTCCATCGCCAGGCCCTGGAGACCGGCGGCGAGCTTCTTCGACAGGATGCTCGCAGTGATGAGCGGCACGCTCTCGACGGTGGCGGTGACATCGCGGATGCCGTACAGGCGCTTGTCGGCGGGGGCCAGGTCGGCGGTCTGGCCGATGATGGCGCAGCCCACCTTGGTGACCACGTTGCGGAACTTCGCCATCGACGGCGCGGCCACGTAGCCGGGGATGGACTCCATCTTGTCGTAGGTGCCGCCGGTGTGGCCGAGGCCGCGCCCGCTGATCATCGGCAC
>SXGU01075870.1_pt1 | contig 11612 bp, 16 predicted proteins | sample 3174531 | NCBI WGS metagenome assembly SXGU01 (sample SAMN11356863, study PRJNA531348) | freshwater metagenome | isolation source: freshwater sample F1-140 | place: China: Fuxian Lake, Yuxi | collected 2017-12-25
ATCAGGCTTTGTTCATGACTCGGGCGGCTTTTACAGCAGTGGGTGGCTTTCCGGAAATCGCCCTGATGGAGGATATTGCCATCAGCAAGCAATTGAAAAAACTAGGCAAACCGGCTTGTATTAAAGCAAAAGTCGTTACGGCAGCGCGGCGCTGGCAACAGCACGGGATAGGCAAAACCATCCTGTTAATGTGGCAGCTACGCTTGGGGTACTTTTTAGGTGCCGATCCTGATGATCTGGCAGAACGTTATTACGGGAGACATTGATGGAAGCCATGATACGGCTGGGCGTGTTTTTGGGTATTTTGTTGTTGATGTTGACTTGGGAGTTTATTCAACCCGCCAGGCGATTGAGTGTATCTCGACGTCAGCGCTGGACGATCAATCTGGGTTTGGCTGCATTTAATGTTGTGGTGATGCGTGTCAGCATCGGTGCTGCGGCCTGGTTGGCCGCCAACTGGGCTATTCAGCAACATGTTGGGTTATTCAATATTCTCAACCTGCCGACTTGGTTAAGCCTGTTGTTGAGTTTGTTGTTACTGGATTTAGCGATTTATGCACAACATATTGCCGCCCATCGTTGGCAATGGTTTTGGCGTTTGCATCAAGTGCATCATAGTGATTTGGATTTTGATACCACCACCGCTGTGCGCTTTCATCCGTTAGAAATCTTGTTATCCATGCTCTACAAAATCCTGCTGGTGATTGTGCTGGGTGTGTCACCGTCGGCTGTGATCGTTTTTGAAATCATCCTCAATGGCTGTGCATTGTTCAATCATGGCAATGTCAGTTTGCCTCCGCAGCTGGAAAGGCTGCTGCGTTATCTGCTGGTCACGCCCGATATGCACCGGATTCATCATTCGGCCTTTCCTGCTGAAACCGATAGCAACTATGGCTTTTCCTTGTCATGTTGGGATCGTTGGTTCGGAACCTATTGTCCGCAATCACAAAAAACCCAAACCGAAATGACCATCGGCTTGCATGGTTTTCGGACACCTTCCGAACTGGGATTCGTCAAACTGTTGGCGATGCCATTTCGATCTTTGCGTAACCGCTAATCCGTGGCTGATTTATTTCCTGACAGCGTCTTGCTGATCTTCTGCAAAGCACCGCTGGCCGGACAGGTCAAAACCCGGCTGCAACCAGCGTTATCCGCTGAACAGGCGGTGTCCGTGCATCGACAACTCAGCCAAATGACCCTGAAACGGGCCTTTGCACAGCCTTTATGCCCGGTTATCTTGTATTGCGCCCCTGATGCTACCCATCCTTTTTTTCGGCAATGCGCAAGTGACTATGCTGTTTCTTTGCAAATACAACGGGGCGAGGATTTGGGCGCACGTATGCATCATGCGCTGAGTGACGCCTTATCCCAATATCAACATGCACTGCTGATGGGTTGCGATTGCCCGAGTCTGACAGCAAAAAATTTACTGCAAGCCTTGCTAGTCTTAAAAAACAGTCACGATGCGGTCATCGCCCCGGCTGAGGATGGCGGTTACGTGTTGATAGGTTTAAATAAACCTCAGCCTCATTTGTTTGACAATATGGCCTGGGGGACTGACCTAGTCATGAAAACAACCAGACAACGAGCCAAACAGCTGGGTTTGAATCTGTTTGAGCTGGAATTACAGTGGGATGTTGATACTATCGAAGACTGGGAGCGTTATTTAGGCTTGCAATCTGATTGATTTGTTCAGTCAAGCAAGTAGAAATCTAATTTTTGAGCATGGGCTAGAGATTGACAAAGTCCATAAATAGACTTATGTTTAGGTAAAGTCTATTTAAATACTCGTATTGGAGACGCTCATGTTATCTTTCGCCCATGATAATCCTGCTTTGGATAATACTCAGATATCTCAAAGCGCCTTACGCACATTTTTTAATATCGCCTCCGTTTGGAAGCTTGATGCAGATCAGGCCATGACCTTGTTAGGACTGGACTCCAGAAGTACTTATTTCAAATGGAAAAAAAATCCGGAAACAGCCAAGCTAAACCCGGATAAATTAGAAAGGCTTTCTTATATTTTTGGTATTTACAAAGCGTTGCAAGTATTACTACCCAAACCTGAAGCTGCTGATGACTGGATTAAGCGACCCAATACTGCACAGCCATTTCAAGGCAAATCTGCCCTAGATCGGATGTTGTCCGGTCGCGTTGCTGATTTATACGTCGTACGCGAATATCTGGATGGGCAGCGCGGCTGGTCATGAGTTTCCAGCACATTCCCGTTACCTCCATCGAATGGCGACCCTGCTGGCGATTGATTCCCAGCCGGTTTCCACCCAGTGGCCTGTTCGATCGGGTAGCCGCTCCGGAAGATCTGGATGTGATTTTCGCGATCGAAAGTTTGACCAATGACCGGCTACGCGATGAAATTGGTGATATTACGCTGGTACCGGCAGATGAGCGAGTTACCGGGCTAGGCACGACGCCGATTATGGCCGCATTCACACACCTTAATCCAGAAGGCAGCCGGTTTACAGATGGCTGTTATGGTGTGTATTACGCCGCCATCGATATAGAAACTGCGATTGCCGAAACTCGCTTTCATCGGGCCCGCTTTTTGGCAGCGACCCATCAACCCCCGCTTGAAATCGATATGCGTAGCTATGCGGCTGATTTGGTTGCACCGCTACACGATATCCGCAACCGACAAACCGAGATGTCGAGTGTTTACAATGTCGAACCAACGCAATATAGCTCCGCGCAATCCTTGGCAAAGCAGCTGCGTGATACGGGTTCCAACGGCATTGTCTACGATAGTGTGCGCAATCAGGGCGGAGAATGCGTAGCCGTTTTTCGACCCCGTTTGCTATCACCGGTCAAACAAGGCCCCCATTACTGTTACGTTTGGGATGGCGTGAATATCACAACGGTTTATAAAAAAGCCGTCTTGTAAATGCACGGAATGGCTTAAATAAAAGCCAATATATTTGATTTTTTTTTTAAAAAAGCATATTTATGCTTTTAATTCTTCAATTTCTTTTTTTAATCTAGTTAATTCTGTTCTGGCTGCATGAATTTGATTGGTTAGCCGGACCAAATCGATTTTAGCATCTTTGACTCCATCGCCATTTGTGGTTTGTGAATTAGATTTAATTTGCATCAACTCATCTTCAAGTTCTTTTTGCCTAACATGGTAGTCCGCACATTTTTTATGCAGATCAAGTTCAATTTCTTTTGCATCATCTAATAATTTGGAATAGTAATCTTTATAAGATCGTGCTTCTTTCAGCCTTTGTTTTAATTCACTATTTTCTTCGGCTAATGCTGCCTCACGATTTGCGGCATCCTGAATTAACTGTTCTAGCCTGCGATTGTCAATCAGCCACTCTTCTTTTGCTTGGGCAATTCTGTGTTCTATGAGTTTCTCAATTTCCTTTTCATGGTTTTCTAGTAATTTCTTCATGCTATTTAAAGTGGACATAATTTTTTTGTTAAAAACAATAAAAATCGATAACTAATAAGCCTGCTTTTATAAGCTCTGACTCAGTAGTGAGTTAATATTTGAATGATTAAATATCTTTAGGTTTATAGTCAAAGTCGGGTCAATTACCATCATTGACACAAGAACTATTCCAATGTAAGTTTATTCGCCAAATCAGCAAGGGTAAAGAAAAATACGCCATTTATATGAATTCCAGTCAAATTTTAATATTGCTGGGCGGATTCAAAACCGAAGTGCAACACCCGAAATGCCAGTAAGGTATGTACATGGAATACACCTTAAAGTACCATCAGCAGCATATGCCTCAAGGTCAAGTCGAGAACATTAATCTGAAACAACAAAACGTCAGTATTCTAGCTATTGCAGGGGTTATGCGACGGTTCGCTATTATAATAAGCCAAGAACTTTGTCGTAGTGTGCCGCCATTCATTGCTGCAATGTGCAGGCCAAGTCAATCACTTCCCCGACAGAAACTGCATGTCGATGGTATAGTATTCGGCAACGACCAGACTTTCCTGTTGCAACGCTGGTCACTGGAGCAGTTTGCTCAAGAATTGGTGCATCTCTTTCCCAAAACCCATGAATATCGCGTGTCACACGAAACCACTGACAACTGCATCTACACTCAACCGGTAGGCGAATTAAAACCTGACCTGATGGCATGCCTGCGTAAGCCCAATCACCTAAGCGTGTCACGTAGCAAAGATTAAGACCTGATACTACACATGCTGAGCATGTAACAAAGTCAAATTACAAGATACTGCCGTAGATTAGCAGTAATTAATATGAAAATTCGATATTTTATTAAAAGACTGTCTAACCCCCGCGTTAAAAGAAGGCTAAAAATTGGTTTAACTGTTTGGTTATGCGCGATTATTATCGCACTGACATTTAAATTCGGGTATGACATCGGGCATTTCGATGCACAAACCGCCGAAGATGAGAAAAATGCTGACCAACCTAATAATCGTCCAACGTTGAACTTGCAATTTGCTCAACGCATAGTTTCTGGCGCTCTTAAAGAAGATCCCAGTAACCCAAAAACTATTGTGGAACAGATTATTGATAATAATTATAAACTTTCAACCATAGTCATCAATAATAATGAAAATCGACAAGTGGCCTGGATAATAGAAATGCGTTTGTTTTTTGCAGCCGACTTGTTGAATAGCGAAGGTTATAATTTAACAGAAAGCATTGAACAGCAGCATAATATAAAACGTACTGATCGTTAATTTAGGGTTTCATTTATGTGGCTGCAAAAAGAAATACGCATAAAGCCTAAATCGCGTGGATTTCATTTAATAACCAATGAAATTATTGCGCAGTTTCCTGAGATAAATGGTTTTAAAACGGGTTTGTTAAATGTTTTTATTAAACATACCTCGGCATCTTTGACGATTAATGAAAATGCCGACCCCACGGTTCGCCTGGATTTTGAAAGTTATTTCAACCGTTCAGTCCCGGAAAATCAACCTTATTACCAGCATATGGACGAGGGCGATGATGATATGCCCGCGCATTTAAAAAGCAGTTTACTGGGCTGTAGTCTTAATCTGCCTGTCACACGCGGGCGTTTGAATTTAGGTGTCTGGCAAGGTATTTACTTATGCGAGCACCGCAACCAGGGCGGAAGTCGCACGCTAGTGTTGACCCTGCATGGCGAATAGCGGTTTGTGCATTAACAACAGCGGCAGCGTACAATAGCCCACTGTTTTAAATCAAAACGGGGGATTTTATGAGACGGTTTAAATTGTTAGGTGCCATATTGCTGGCATTCAGTATGACCAGTGTGGCTGAAGAAAGCCCGGCCAATAAAGAGATGACGGTATATCGCAGCGCAACCTGTGGTTGCTGTGGCAAATGGAAGGAGCATGCAGATCTGAATCGGTTTGTCATCAAAGATATCGTCAGCGACGATATGCAGGCCATCAAGAAAAAATTCGGAGTCCCGGAAAAACTGGCTTCCTGCCATACCGCGATTGTGGATGGCTATGTCATCGAAGGTCATGTACCGGCTGCCGACATTGAAAAGCTGCTGAAAATCAAACCCAAAGTCGTTGGGATTGCCGCACCCGGTATGCCTATGGGTAGCCCCGGTATGGAGATGGGCGGTAAACAGGATGATTATGATGTCGTGTCTTTTGATAGCGCGGGTAATTATCAAATTTTTTCAGAACATAAAGCGGGTCAATAGTCCTGAGCATGGCAAGCCAATTTGAAGACTTATGCAAATCCAAGTCACGCTGCAAAAATTACTGAATAAACAAAATCTTAGCGCCGATGAAATGAGTCAGGCTATGCGCTTGATGATGCGTGGCGAAATGTCTGACGCCCAAATCGCCGGATTTTTGATTGCCTTGCGGTGCAAAGGTGAAAGCATCGAAGAAATTGCTGCAGCGGTTGGCGTTTTACGAGAGCTGGTCAATCAGGTGCCGGTCAAAGGTGAACATGTCATAGACACATGCGGTACCGGCGGTGATGGCGCCAATACCTTTAATATTTCCACGACGGCGGCTTTTGTGGTCGCGGCTGCAGGCGGCAAAGTGGCAAAACACGGCAACCGTTCTGTATCCAGTAGTTGTGGGAGCGCAGATGTGCTGGAAGCGGCGGGGATTAATCTGGAACTGTCAGCTCAACAAGTTGCGGAGTGCGTGGATCAGATTGGGGTAGGCTTTTTATTTGCCGCCAAACACCATAGCGCGGTGCGCCACACGGTTGCTGCTCGAAAAGAGATGGGTGTCAGGACGTTGTTCAATTTGATTGGACCATTGTCCAACCCGGCCAATGCTCCACATCAATTGATAGGCGTGTTCGACAAGCAATGGCTGGTACCAGTAGCTGAGGTTCTTAAAAGACTGGGTAGTCGACATGTATTGGTTGTTCATGCCCAGGATGGGCTGGATGAAATCAGCATTGCCGCGCCTACCGATGTGGCGGAATTGCAGCGTGGCGAGGTGAAAACCTATAGCATCACTCCCGAGCAATTTGGCTTGCAGCGTGCCAGCTTATCCAGCCTTGCCATCACCAATGCTCAAAGCAGTCTGGAGATTATCCGCCAGGTTTTGCATAACCAACCCGGTCCTGCACGGGATATCGTGGTTTTAAATGCAGGAGCAGCCATTTACGCGGCCGATTTGGTTGGCACCCTGGAACAGGGTATGCAACGTGCTCAACAAGTTTTGGCGGATGGCAGTGCCTTGGCTAAATTTGAAGCCCTGATTGCCTATTCAGCATTAACAAACGCTACAAATTGAATTCGATTCCTTTAGATTTTATTTCTCGACAAGCCATGAACGATACCCCCGACATACTTAAAACCATCCTGGCTAAAAAAGCCGAAGAAGTTGCACGTCGTCAAGCCAATGCATCGATTGCCATGCTGCAGGAAATAGCTGCTGGTGCAGAGGCACCACGCGGATTTTATCAAGCCCTGCGCAGCAAGGCTGATGCGCAAAAACCGGCGATTATTGCCGAAATCAAAAAAGCCTCGCCCAGTCAGGGCGTGATTCGCGAGAATTTCAAACCGGTTGAAATTGCTGTCGACTATGCAATGAACGGAGCCTCTTGCTTATCGGTGTTAACTGATAAGGAATTTTTTCAAGGTTCTGAAGCCAATCTGCAAATGGTGCGAGAAAAATGTCCATTGCCGGTGATACGCAAAGATTTCATGATCGATCCGTATCAAATTTACGAGTCGCGCGCGCTGGGTGCCGATTGCGTGTTACTGATTGTGGCCGCGTTGGATGATGTGATGCTTAAAGAGCTGGCAGACACGGCAACCGGTTTGGGTATGGATGTATTGGTTGAAGTTCATGATGCCGCAGAATTGGAGCGAGCCTTAAATTTGAATTGCAAATTGATCGGCATCAACAACCGCAATTTGCGGACTTTTGAAGTATCGCTGCAAACCACGCTGGATTTGAAAAACCAGGTGCCTGCTGACCGTTTGCTGGTGACCGAGAGCGGCATTCACACACCTGCCGATGTGCAATTGATGCAAGACAACGGCATACACAGCTTTTTAGTCGGAGAAGCCTTTATGCGCGCCGAATCGCCAGGTCAGAAGATGCGGGAATTGTTTTTTGAAAAATTCAATTAATACCCAGTAAATTAATAGAAATAATCTGGGTTTTAATTTGGAATATCAGATTTATTCTTATGAGATTTGTGTCACAGGAGATGCATAATTAATGAAAAATTAATCACATTAATATCATAAGGTTTTTACCACAATATCATCTACCCAATTGACGAGGAGAGATGAAATGTGTGGAAAGTTCGGTGCAAATGAAGTTGAAAGCATGCAAAACATGATGTCTATGGCAGTATATTTTGTGATCGCAGATACTTTTGACGTTGATGTTGAAACAGTATCTGCCGATAGTAACCTGAGAAGCGATTTAGGAATGACTGCGCCGATACAAGAATTACTTGATGAGACAATTATGGATATGTTTAATAATTTACATATTGACTTTAATCAAGTTAAGACAGTGCAAGATATTGTAAGTCAAGTTACAAAAGTTCAGTTACACTGATATTTTTAATATAGTTATGATTATCACCAACAGTGATAATCATAACTTTTAAAATCAAAACTGATTCAAAAAATACCCAAAAAGCCTAATCGGAAAATTTTGAAGCTATAGTCAGCCAATATTGAGTTTGCTGTGCTTCATGCCATAGCCGAAGTAGATTGCAAAGCCAATCAATAACCAGACCAAAAGCCGAATCCAGGTATCAAAAGGTAAGCCGGCCATCAAGCCCAGACAGACCAGTATGCCCGCCACCGGCACATACGGCGAAGCCGGACAACGGAAGTGCCTTTCCAGCTCTGGATGGGATACTCGCAAAACCAATACCCCGCCACAAACCAGCACAAATGCAAACAACGTGCCGATACTCACCAGTTCGCCCAGTTTTTCGATAGGCATAAAGCCTGCCAACAAGGCAACCGCCACACCGACCATCATGGTCGATAAATGCGGGGTTTGATAGTGGGGATGAACCTCAGCAAATATGGGGGGTAGCAATCCGTCTTTAGCCATCGAAAAAAAGATGCGACTTTGCCCCATCAGCAACACCAACATCACTGAAGTCAATCCGGCGATGGCACCAATTTTAACGATAGGCGATAACCAGCCCATGCCCACATGATCCACTGCCAACGCAATCGGGGCGGCGACATTGAGTTCTTTATAAGAAATGATGCCGGTCAATACACCGGCCACCAGAATGTACAACAAGGTGCAGACTGCCAATGAGGCGATGATGCCGAATGGCACGTCTTTTTGCGGATTGACGGCTTCCTGGGCGGCTGTGGATACCGCATCGAAACCGATATAAGCAAAGAAAATCACCCCGGCTCCGGTCAATACGCCACTAAAACCAAATGGCGTAAAGTCCGACCAGTTTTCTGTCTGAATATGTCCGGCCCCAGCAAAGATAAACACCACGATGACGGCCAACTTGATCATCACCATAACAAAATTGAAGATGGCGGACTGACGTATGCCTACGACCAATAGGCCGGTCAACAACAAAATAATCAACACGGCTGGCAAGTTGATTAAACCGGCTGCAGGGTCAGCCAAATAGGCGGTAGTGAGATACGTCGGTAATTGGATGCCTAAGGTGTTAAGAAAACTGGTCAAATACCCTGCCCAACCGATCGCGACTGTCGAACTGGCGAGAGCATATTCCAATACCAAATCCCAGCCTATGATCCAGGCCATCAGTTCGCCCAGGGTGGCGTAAGCATAGCTGTAGGCACTGCCAGATACCGGAATCATCGCTGCCAGTTCGCTGTAGCATAATGCCGCGAGCGCACAGGCAATGCCTGCCAAAATAAACGACACCACAATCGCAGGCCCAGCGTATTTAGCTGCAGCGATGCCAGTCAACACAAAAATCCCGGCACCGATGATGGCACCTATGCCCAACAAAGTTAAATCCTTGGCAGTCAGGGTTTGTTTGAGGCTGTTCTCGATGGCTGTTAAGGCATCGACCGATTTACGCTGTAAGAGTTGTTTAGGGATTTGCATGGGCGTGATGGGTTATTGGCCGATACCGGCGGGAATATGTTGAGCGCCCTCGAAGCGTGCGCCGGTGGTTTTAGTGTTGGTGAAAATCGCATCGTGCAGCTTGGCGGATGATAGGTTGGCGTTGCTCAAATCGGCGCCGGTTAAATCCGCACCGTCCATTTCTGCAGAAAATAGATCCACATTCTGCAAATTGGCGTTGTTGAGTTTGGCGTGTTTGAGCATCGCCCGACTCAATTTGGTGTTGCTAAAATTAACGCCGGTCAGATTGGCGCCCTTAAGATTGGCGCGCATCAAACCCATGGACTGATTTTTCATATCCGCCGCCCAATCGGCATTGCTGATATTGGCGTGACTGAAATTAGCCCCTTCCATCACCGCAATCACCCGGCTGCCGCTAAGGTTGGCGTTGCTGAGATCGGCGCGCATCAGGCTGACGCCAAAAATACTGGTATTGGCCAGATTGGCGCCCACCAGTTTGATATTGGTCATCACGGTTAAATCCAGGTTCAGATTTTCCAGATTGGCCCTGCTCAGATTGGCGCGGCGCAAATCAGCCCCCCATAAATCAGCCTGCCTAAAATCCAGCCCCGACAAATCCAAATCCGTCAAATCCTTGCGTCTGAGCGGGGCGGGATGTTGTTTGTCGGCTTTAGCCAGCAAGGCCTCAACTTGTTGGCGAGTCATTTCCGCTGCCTGGGTTAATGGCATCAAAAAAAAGCTCATCACCAGCCAAACCGGGATGTTGTTAGTGCGCTTCATTGGACCCTCCTGCTGGGGTTTTGTGAATGTTGTTTTTGAGCCAATCCAGCCAGACTTCAAGCTGATGGCCTTTAGTCGCAGACAACTGCATCACCTGTATTTGTGGATTGATCCGGCGGGCGTAATCGATGCATCGTTCTACATCGAAATCCACATAAGCCAAAAGATCGATTTTATTGATGATCATGATATCGGCGGCATGAAACATATCCGGGTATTTTAAAGGTTTATCGTCACCTTCAGTGACCGATAACACTACCACTTTATGCGCCTCGCCCAAATCAAAAGAGGCCGGACAAACCAGATTGCCGACGTTTTCGATGACCAGCAAAGAATGATCGGTTAAATGTAAATCCATTACCGCATGCCCAACCGCATGGGCATCCAGATGACAGGCCCGACCGGTGTTGATTTGCAATGCCGCCACACCTTCTGCTTGGATACGATCGGCATCATGGCTGGTTTGCTGGTCACCTTCGATAACCGCAATCGAACACTGATCTTTCAATGTGCGAATGGTGGAAACCAGCAAGGTAGTTTTACCAGCGCCTGGGCTGGAAACCAGATTCAACGCAAAAATGCCATGCTGTTGAAAATAAGCCCGATTTTGCGCGGCAAACCGATCGTTTTTATTCAGCAAATCCTGTTCGACTTTGATCAGTCGTTCTGGGCTGATTTCGTCGTGATGATGTTCGTGCTCGTGATCATGCGTGTGGTGATGATGGTGCGCATGCTCTGCATGTTTATCGATTTGGCCGCAGCCGCAAATACCGCACATGTCAATTCTCCTAATAAACCAACAAATCTTTGATTTTCATACTATTGCCTTGCAAAAGGCTGACGCCATACTTACCACAAAACGGGCAAAGCTGCTGCAGAGATTGCATCTGCATCTGCTGCTGACAATGCTGGCATTGACCGATGGCGCTGAGAATCTCGATAGATAATTCGGCTGCGGATGCGATGCTGTCCTGCATCACCACATCAAAACCAAACCTAAGCGCATCCGGCTCTATACAGGACAAAGCGCCGATTTCTAGCGTGACTTTGTTAACCTTTGTAAAACCCTGTCGAACCGCTTCCTTTTCCAGAATCTCCCGCACGTTTTCCAGCAAGGATATTTCGTGCATGACTAAACGGCAAAGGACGCCAGTAAACCGACAAACACCGCCAGGCCGAACCAGTTATTATTCAGAAAAGCCTTGAAACACAGCGGTTTGTCGAAGTGAAAAATCAGGCTTTGCTGATAAACGCACAAACCCGCAGCGACCAGAAAACCAGCATAATAAGGCCAGTGCAATTGCTGCATCACCCCCACCGTCATCAGCAAAGCCAGGATGATGATCTGCAATGCCGCA
>SXGU01289339.1_pt1 | contig 11607 bp, 16 predicted proteins | sample 3174531 | NCBI WGS metagenome assembly SXGU01 (sample SAMN11356863, study PRJNA531348) | freshwater metagenome | isolation source: freshwater sample F1-140 | place: China: Fuxian Lake, Yuxi | collected 2017-12-25
ACGGAAGAAGAACTGGCTGTCGTTAGTGAGTATCTGCGCGGAACATCAATTAACGTCTTCCATGAAGAAGCTGTAGAAAATGAGCCGGTCAAGAAGCGCGGCAAGAAAACAACGGCAGTATAAGCAAACGATAGAGATTCAACATTATGAAGCAAGGTAAAGCCAAGGGCCACGAAGTCGTGATCGCGCTACGACAGCAACGAGCGATGGATATGAGGATGCTTGGATTCAGCTATCGGGCCATCGCCAAGGATTGCGGTGTAAATGAAGCAACGTCCTACTATGACGTCCAGAACGCGCTGTCATCGCTGGATCAGGTAAAGAAAGACACAGCAGAGAAGATGCGCGAGATGGAACTGATTCGCCTTGACCACATGACGCACCGACTCGCGGCTGATGTGAATAAGGGCGACACAAAAGCGATTCTTGCAGAAGTGCGAATCATGGAACGTCGCGCCAAACTTTGCGGATTGGATGAACCAACAAAGGCTGAAGTGGTCGGCCCGATAAAGTTCACATTGGACATCGGCACACTTGGCGAAAATGAGGATGACCATGACTGAGAAGATTTACTTGAAAAGCAGCGCGAAGGAAAAGATTTTTCCTAATGGTGGAAGTGTACTCAATATTGGGATCAAGGCTGAAGAATTGATTCAGTTTATTCAGGCGCATACTAACGAGCGGGGTTATCTGAACCTGAACATTAGCAAGCGCAACGAAGTCGGACAGTACGGTGATACGCACAGCATTTCTCTCGATACGTGGAAGAAAGCATGAGCCTCGACAACGAGACCGCATCGTCGAGTTAAAGCGTATCAATGCCAGCACTGCATGCAGACTCAAAAAAATCACACCTATACGCGACCAGTCTTGTATCCCAAGCAGCGCGATGCAATCTTCTGTAAGGAACGATACGGTCTAATTGAGGCTTCGACAAAATCAGGCAAGACTGTTGGCTGCATCGTATGGCTTACAGAGCAAGCCCTACGTGGCGAGGCAGGGCAGAACTTTTGGTGGGTGGCCCCGATTCGTGATCAGGCAAAGATAGCGTTTAAGCGGTTACGAAAGTTCATGCCGCGACAACTCTACACGCTGAACCTCTCCGAACTGACGCTGACGTTGAGCAATGGCACAATCATCTGGTTCAAAGGTGCAGATCATGCGGACTCACTCTACGGCGAGGATGTCTTCGCGGCGGTCATTGATGAAGCGACACGCTGCAAAGAGGATGCATGGATCGCGGTTCGATCGACGCTGACCGCCACCAATGGACCGATCAGAATCATTGGCAACGTCAAGGGTCGAAAGAATTGGGCGTATCGCATGGCGCGTCGTGCTGAGTCAGGAGCGCCCGACATGCACTACGCTCGCATCACGGCACACGATGCGGCTGATGCGAAGGTGATTGCTCGTACAGAAATTGAGGATGCCGAGCGTCATCTGCCCGCCTCGGTGTTTCGAGAACTCTACCTTGCAGAACCGTCAGACGATGCGGCTAATCCCTTCGGCGTCGACGCCATCAATAAGTGCATAGCACCGCTGAGCAACGGCCCTGCGGTCGTCTGGGGCATCGATCTGGCGAAGTCAAGCGACTGGACTGTCGCCCTGGCATTGAACGCCCACGGAGGCGTCTGTGACTTTGAGCGATGGCAGGGGCCGTGGGAAGACACAATTAGCAAAATTATCAGGCTCACAGGTAATGTTTCAGCGTTAGTTGATTCGACAGGCGTCGGTGATCCCGTCCTAGAATCGTTGCAAAAGCGTGGACGTGAACAAGGCTCACGCTACGAGGGATTTAAGTTTTCCAGCACTAGTAAGCAGCAGATCATGGAAGGTCTAACGGTTGCAATCCAACAGCGACACGTTACGTTTCCTGATGGCGTCATCGTCAATGAACTGAGTTCATTTGAATTTGAGTACACCCGTACAGGAGTGCGCTATACTGCACCAGCAGGACTGCATGATGACGCGGTTTGCGCGTTAGCCTTAGCGGTTTCGGCATGGAATGCTATGCACAAGCATACGCTTCGTATTTGGGGCGGCGAAGATGCGGCTGTTGATGACACGTCAAAGTTAGCGGCTGCGGAGTCTGCCGCGCTTGACGCCATTAGTTCGGATCGTTGGTTTACGCGCTAGAATGGGGATTTAACTCATCATGCAGTGTTGTCATTGGCACGAATTGATGCAGGTTACAGACGGTGCAAGTCCGTCGATCTCCACCATTTTCTTCCTTAGCAGAAAGCATACATGGCTACACTCTCGCTGAAAGACCGATGGTCGTTGTTTGCGATGAGCGCAAAAGCTTTAGTCAGTGGTCGCCCTGAATCGTCAGTTACGCTTAATACCATTCTGAGCAGGATTTATCCCGGCAGACAGGGTGATCCGCCTGAGCGCGGCACGTTTGGTATTTTAGATAGCTATGCAACCATGCCGTGGCTTCGTGCATGTGCTGGTCGTGTCGCGAATAGCATGTCATCGGTCGAGTGGCGTCTGTATGTCACACGGAAGAATCCCAAAGAACGCGCCTATCGTGATCGCAAGCTGCAACGTGCTGGCTATGAACTGCGGAAAACGTTAATTCGAGAACGCGCACAATCAGGCGAACTGGAAGAAATCATCGACCATCCCTTTCTGGACATTATGACGAAGGGCAATGGTTTTCACACGGGAGTCGCTCTGCGTCGTATCGAGTCGCTCCACATGGATCTGGTCGGTGAGACGTTCATGCTCAAGGGACGCAATCCTCTAGGCGCAGTGGTCGAGCTATGGCCCCTTCCTCCACCGTGGGTCTTTTCAACACCTACACCGGCATGGCCCTACTACCGCATCAACTATCGCGGCTGGCACGAGAACATCCCTGCATCTGAAATTCTATGGATGTCTGATCCAAATCCCGCACAGCCGTATAGTCGAGGCATTGGACTGGGACAGGCTGTCGCGGATGAAGCCGAAATCGACGAGTATGCGGCGAAGACCACACGACAGGTGTTCTTCAATCGTGCACAGCCCGACTTTCTAATCTACCCGAAAGGTGATCGCGGTGAGATGAATCCCACCGAAACCAAACGCTTCGAGCAGGACTGGTTGAACAGATTGCAAGGCTACTGGCGCAGCAGTAAGCCGCACTTCATGTCACGAGAAGTCGGCGTCTATGAGTTTCAGAAGAACCTGAAAGAGATGATGCTGACAGAAGTGCGTATGCAGGAACGCGACATTATCTTGCAAGTCTGGGGCATGCCGCCAGAAAAGCTCGGCATTCTAAACAACAGCAATCGCGCCACGATTGAAGGCAGCGATTTAATCTATGCAAAGGATGTTCTCGTGCCGCGTCTGGAAATGCGCCGCAGCATGTTTCAAGAATTGCTGATGCCTGAATACGATGATCGCCTGATCGTTGATTACGTCACGCCGGTCATGGAGGACAAAGAGTTTGAACTGAAGGTCGCGATGGCTGCACCGTGGGCGATGGAGGCTAATGAATGGAGAGCCATCATGGGCCGCAGCGATCTGGAGCAGTTTGAAAACGTGCTGTTCGTGCCGCCATCGGTCACTCCGATACATGCCGATGATCTCCTGCCGCCAACGAATGTCGATCTCGGTCCAACGTCAGAGCAAGAAACACTAGTCGTGGATGCTGAAGATGAACCGCGAGCCGATGAACTGTCAGACGATGAATTGCGTGTGGAGGAAATTAAGAGCAAAGCAAACTATCGCGGCACGGAAATCAATCTTGAGCCGACTGCTGGCATGAGAAGCGAAGCCAAGAAAGCGTTGACGTGGAGAGCGGAATACAATCGTGGTGGCACTGAAGTCGGCGTAAACTCCGCACGGCGCATCCTTAGCGGCGATCAACTCAGCCGCGATCTCGTTGTGAAGATGGCGTCGTATTTTGCAAGGCACGCAGTAGATAAGCAGGGGGAGGGCTTTTTACCTGGAGAAAAGGGCTTCCCATCAGCAGGACGCATTGCATGGGGATTGTGGGGCGGCAATGCGGGTCAAAGATGGAGCAGCGCGAAACGTGACGCACTCAATCGCATTGATGAGAACGTGTAAATGTGCAGCAGGTCGCTGTTGATTTAGGTTGCGCGAATAGATGACGCACACGGCCATCGCAAAATCACAAGAACACTTTAATCGTGTGACTCCTCGCTGGATGAAAGCTGCGCGCACGCATGCCTTGATTGCCTTAGCCGACAAGATGGAACCGCGTATGCGGAATGCATTCTTGCGAGCCGTCGATCAGATGAAAGGCAACATCGACATACGCGAGTTAAGGCGAGCAATCAGCAACAATGACAGGTTGCTGGCATATCAATCTGTCTTAGCAAAGAAATGGCCGTCTGTGTTGGCCTTGACAGCGACGGTGCCTGTCACGACCTATGGTCTTGCAGGTCAGATCGCGTCGAAAGAGTTAGGGCGCATCGGGATTCAGATCAGCTTTAATATAAAAAGTCTAGAAGCAATAAACTGGGCGAGAACAAAAAGCAGCAAGCTCATTGCTAACATTAGTAGTGAAACACGAAAGGGTGTGCAGTCAGTCATTGGCAGCGCATTCGATCTGGGCATTCCACCGAAAAACGCCGCAAGAATTATTCGCAATATGCTAGGATTGACAGAGAATCAAAGTATCGCCGCCTTACGATACCGAGACAAGTTGAGTAACCAAGATCGTCCCGCCGATCAAGTCGAGCGCATGGCCGCACGATACGAATCCAAGCTGCTAAGCTATCGCAGTAAAACCATTGCCAGAACCGAAATCATCGCCGCAGCGCATGAAGGCCAGAAAGAGGCATGGCAGCAAGCGGTTGATGAAGGACTGCTGGACCCGGCAGAGACTAATCGCGAATGGATCACCACCCCAGATGATAGGCTGTGTCCTATTTGCGAACCAATGAACGGGCAGATCGTTGGACTTGATGAAGCGTTTCTAAATGGAGAAGGTGAAGATGTCGAAGAACCACCCGTGCATCCAAACTGCCGCTGCACGGTCGGCCTTAAATTTAATGGTCAAACGTAGCCTCGTCCATGAACCGTTGAGAGTGCTGCACGAAAATCAAGCAGAAGCTAGTCAGCAACAAATTAGACCAAGGAAACGTCCGTAATAATGTAAATAAGGACGATTGACGATATCCGGCTCACCACACGCAATAAGGAAACGTCGCTAATAATGTAAATAAGGACGATTGACGATATCTAGACTCCCACACGCAATAAGGAACGCTGCTGTTATCACCTCAGGTGCTGCTATTGACGAGTTGACTTCATCCACACGCAATAAGGAAACGTCTGTAATAATGTCAATACGGACTATTGATGATGTTTCGGTCACCACACGCAATAAGGAAACGTCGCTAATAATGTCAATACGGACTATTGATGATGTTTCGGTCACCGAACGCAATAAGGAACACTCCTGTTATCATGTCAGTTTCAGTTATTGATGATATCTCTGTCACCGAACGCAATAAGGAACACTCCTGTTATTATGTCAGTTTCAGTTATTGATGATGTTTCGGTCACTAAACGCAATAGGGAGCGGCATCGTTGAGATTCCGTAAGACTTGCTATGACATCAGCAGAACTTGAGCGCGTTAGTCGCATCATAGACAGCATCACGCTGTCAGAACACAACGCCAAGACCTCCATCGTGAGCGCCGAGGAAGGCCGCGTCATTTGCGAACCCAAGCGCTCAGGCGTGGTCATCATGGCATTTGGACCGACCAGCAAAGATGTGACGCTGTTCCAGCATGACCCGGCTTGGGAAATCTGGGGCTTGAACAATGGCTACTACAACGCGACGGCCTACGATGCCAACGGTGTATTACGCGCAGATCGCTGGTTTGAAATCCACGAGATGCATGCACAACCAGCCGATGATCTAATCTGGATGAACAAGTGCCCGGTGCCGCTTTACGTCGCCGACTTAAACAAAGCACGAGAGTACGGCCCAATGTTAAACGCGGTGCAGTTTCCACGCGAACGCTTGCAGCAGGAGATCGGTATCGGCTCATGGTGGGCTTGCACGTTTGCCTATCAGATCGCGCTGGCGATTCAAGAAGGCTTCACGAAGATTGCGCTGTTGGGGATGGAATTTGGATCGCCGCGTGAGTGGGTGATGGAACGTCCGAACGTGCTATGGTGGAGCGCATACGCGGCTGGCCGTGGAATCGAGATCGTGATTCCGAAAGACTCGACGTTCATGCAGCATCCCTACGCTTACGGGATGCATTACGACCATGAGAAGCTTTGGTGCGAAATGCGGGTTAATAATTTGATGCAGCAGTGGGGCTACGCCTTGACGCCACAAGGAGAGGCGGAGCAACGGGCGTATCATGCGGGTCTGCAAGCCGCGTTGCCACAACAGCAAGTTCCATAGTCTGTATTGAGTTGCCTATGAGTCAGATTATTGATCTTAATTCTCATACCGAGCCCTACGTCACGGTGCCTGATCTTGCGACCTATTGGCAAGTGCATCGCGGCACCATCTATCGCGACATCGCTAAAGGCGCACTAAAGCCGTACTACCTGCCGAATGGACACATTCGTATTCCTGTTCAGGAAGCTCGTAACTACGGCAAGCCGAAAGAATAATCAGTTAATGTTGCTCAACATTCCGTATCAGTCCTGTTTTGTTCGGCGCGGATATGTTGCGCCACAGACCAAACATGATGACCCGTCATTACTGCCAGCGTGGTGGTTCGCGGTTGATAACATTTTCAATCGTCCGTTGCTCTGCATGGTTCAGATGCAATCTGGTGCGTTGTACGCAAAACTGCCGCTGTCTGCGCTGACACATAACGAGTGCTACGACCGGATGGGCAAGACCGAGCAAGAGCGACTCGGCAATCTGCAATACTGGGACGCGCAAGCCGCAGCGATGACTTGCACGACCCTAGCGTTCTTACAGCACAAGCAAGTCGAAGCCAGAACGCGATCTGCTGGCACGGTCACTGGTCGATACCTAACGACACTCAGTCAGGATGCTGGCGATCCCAACCATCTCAATGTCGGCTACGCGGAATTTCCAGACGTCAAGCAATATCATCTAATTCAACTGGACAATGGAAATTACGGCGCATATCCAAACAACTACCTGCGAGTCTACAATGCTGATTTCGTCGATCGTAACAGTGACTTGGTGCCTCTAAACCGCAACACCGTCAACATGTGGGCTGAAGACCAGCAATAGCAGAGTGACTTGTTTCTCCCGAGCGACCAAAATGAAGAAAAAATCATCAGAAATGACCATAAACATTAAAGACCGAATCAGAGAATTACGGCGTGTTCCGGCCAATTCATTGCTGCCGAATCCCAAGAATTGGAGGACTCATCCGAAGCTACAGCAGGATGCATTACGAGGCATCCTGACAGAAATCGGTATGGCCGACGCCTGTCTGGTGCGAGAGCTTGAGGATGGGTCGTTGATGCTGATCGATGGGCATCTACGTGCCGAGATGGCGGCGAATGCGGTCGTGCCGGTCTTGGTGCTAGACGTGAATGAAGCAGAGGCCGACAAGATCCTGGTGACACTTGATCCATTGGCGGCAATGGCTGAAAAGGACGCCGAGCAGTTGGCTGTCTTGTTCAATCAGTTGGCCCAACAGAATGACGCGCTTGCGGCTTTGGTGTGGCCTGATTACGTCATTGATCCACTGCTATCTGCCGATTGGACGCCGCCAGAACAAACGGAGATGCCGACGAAGGAGCAAGCATCTGGCGGTTATGTCTTGCGATTCACTGATGACCAGAGAGACACACTCAGGGATGCAATTGCGAAATACCGTCAATCTATTAACAAGGATTTATTGACAGATTCACAATGCATCGAGTTGATTTGTCGTGAGTATATCAGTAAGTGACTCCAGATATCAGGCTGGCATTCGGTGGCCCTTCAGGCGCGATACTAAAAGAATTATCTTCAGTGACGTCAAGAGAAAGCCGTAAGCAAACCAATACTAGTTGTATTGGTGTTGAAATTAAACCAGCTATCTTGGTGTCATATGTTTATATAAAGGCATGGTTAAAGCGTAAAAGTCTTTATGCGTATCGTGATTGGGTGCTCGATTCTGGCGCATTTTCTGCTCACAATGCTGGGGTTAAAATCAATCTTCAAGATTACATCGATATCTGTAAACGTCTGAAGGAGAGCGATCCGACGTTGACTGAGGTGTTCGCTCTTGATGTCATCTCTGACTGGAAGGCGACACTCAAGAACTGTGAAGAAATGTGGCGTCAAGGAGTCGAAGCCATTCCGTGTTATCACGTCGGAGAACCTGAGCATGTGTTAAAAACAATCGCCAGGGATTATCCAAAAATCGCTCTTGGTGGTGCAGTAGGCTATCGAAAGAAGAATGAATGGGCCAGCCAGTGCTTCTCTCGCGTGTGGCCGAAGAAGATACATGGGTTTGGATTCGGATCTGAAAAGTCGATCATGATGTTGCCCTGGCATTCTGTCGATGCAACCAATTGGGAGATCGGCCCATGTAAGTATGGTAGATGGGCGAGTATGGATGGTCAAACACTAAGCTGGCGCGGTGGTCAGCAGAATCTTCGTGCAGAAGTGGAATGGTATTTACAGTTAGAACAACGAGCAAGGCAGAAATGGTCTGGAGCAATGACGGCATTGGAGCAATCACAATCCAACGTGAGATTGGCTATTGTGATGCCATCGACAGATAGTCAGCGGTATAACTCTGGATTCGGGAAGACATCATGAAAACATTGTTGATTCTTTCTGGCGGTATGGATTCGGCCACACTGCTCTATGACCTCATTGCCGACGGCGATTCGGTTGAAGCCATCGGCGTCAACTACAGGCAGCGGCACGGCAAAGAACTCGCCTACGCCGCCGACTTGTGCAACGGAGTTGGCGTGCGGTTCGACGTTCTCGACCTGTCGAGCCTGTCAGGATTCTTGACCGGCAGCAGCCAGTGTGACCCGACGGTTCCTGTGCCGTTCGGAAAATACGACGAACTGAGCATGAAACTCACGGTGGTACCTAATCGCAATATGTTCATGCTGGCCGCAGCAGGTGCCGTGGCAATCGCACGCAAGGCCGACCGCCTGGCCTACGGTGCCCACGCAGGCGACCACACCATCTACCTGGACTGCCGACCTCAGTTCGTGGAGGCGATGCGCGTGGCGTTCGGCATCTGCGACTGGCACTCGCTCGGTCTGCACGTGCCGTACCTCAACATAACCAAGGGTAACATCTGTAAGCGGGGCGTCGAATTGCGAGTGCCCTACGAAAGGACGTGGACGTGCTACGTCGGCGGCGAGATGCCGTGCGGCCAGTGCGGCGCTTGTACTGAACGTGCGGAGGCTTTTGCATTCGCTGATATTTCAGACCCGCTGTTGGCGGAAATATGATTTACGGACTCGTTGCGTGCTGTGCGACCAAGGCCGACAAACCATGCGCGGCGAAAGACCTTTACGTTTCGCCGTTGTTTTGCATGTCACGGCAATGGATTGAACGGATAGGTGTGCCGTGGTTTATTCTTTATGCCAAGCATGGGTTGCTTCATCCGTCGCAAGTTGTCGAGGCGTACAACCTCACGCTTTCCCAATTGACGAGGCAGCAGCGGCACCAGTGGGCAAGACACGTTCATCAGCAAATCGTCGTGGCAACAGGTTACACAACCCTGGTTGTGCTGGCCGGTAGTTTGTACCTAGAAGCCACAAAAGGGTTTTGTGTAATTGACCCTCTACAAGGCTTACCGATTGGCAGGCGACTCCAAAGACTCAAGAGGATGCTGGCAGCATGACCATCACTAAGCATTTCAAGTTCTACGCAGCTCACCGCAACGAGGAGATTGGCGGCAAGTGTGCGTCGATCCACGGCCACCGCTACGGCCTAGCGATCACGGTGTCCGAGGCTCGCAACGGCAGCATCACCATGCTGTTTGACGAGATCGAGCAACGAGTGAAGCCGCTGCTGGATCGACTCGACCACTCGCTACTCTTGCACTCGGGCGATCCGGCCCGTGACTCGCTGCTGGCGTCGGGAGCGTGCTTCCGCGTCTACGAGGTGCCGTTTTCAACGTCGGCCGAAAACATGGCCGAGCACCTGCTTGCCGAAATACGGCGGGCGGGCCTCAACGTCGTCGAACTAGCCCTGCAAGAGACCGATACCTCCATCGTCACGGTGAAGCTATGAAGCAATACACAGTCAACGAAATCTTCTGGTCGCCGCAGGGTGAAGGGATGCGAGCGGGCCAGATGAGCGTATTCATCAGATTCTCCGGCTGTAATCTTCGTTGCCGCGTGGAGCCATCAGAAGACTCACCTGGTGGATTTGATTGTGATACAGAATTCACGTCTGGACGCAAGCTCTCGGCGAACGAGATTATCAAAGAAGCGCATGGCGTTGTCGGTAAGCCATCATCGTGGTATGACCCAGGACATAAAGCATGGGTGGTTTTCACGGGTGGTGAACCGAGCCTTCAGGTTGATCGTGAGTTGGTCGATCTATTACATGCGGCAGGATTCCTGTGCGCCATAGAGACAAACGGGAGTCAGGATGTGAGTGCGCTCGGCCTGGATTGGATTACCGTTAGTCCCAAAGTCGCAGAGCACGCTATCCGGCAGCATACTGCTGACGAAGTGAAATATGTTCGAGGTTATGGTCAGGGTATTCCGAAGCCTACCTGTCAAGCGACTCATCAATTGTTAAGCCCTGCGTTTAATGGTCATGCATTAGATCAGCGTGCGCTGAGTTGGTGTTTGAGCCTCATCATGCAACATCCAGAATGGCGATTGTCGATACAGCAACACAAAGGATGGCAAGTGCGATGACGCCACAGCAAGCAGTTCGTCTGATATTGGAGGCAATCGGAGAAGATCCAGATCGAGAGGGTCTGCGCGATACACCGGATCGCGTGATTCGTGCATTGCGCGAGATGACATCTGGTCTACACGTTGATCCAGAATCGGTGATGGGAACCGTATTTAATGAGGTCAGCGATCAGATGATCGTGGTGCGCGGCATTAGATTTTCGAGCCTATGTGAGCACCATTTATTGCCATTCATTGGCACTGCGACTGTGGGATACGTGCCCAATAATAAAGTGATCGGATTATCAAAGATTCCGCGATTGGTTAATGTGTTTGCCAAGCGGCCACAAGTGCAAGAGCGAATGACAAATCAAATTGCAGAAACGTTGATGAGGTGTTTATCGCCTCTTGGTGTCGGCGTTATGATTAAGGCACATCATGCATGTATGGGATGCCGTGGCGTCTTACAGCCTGATGCGGAGATGGTAACAAGCTCTATGCTGGGTTGTTTAAGAGAAGATGCGTCAGCCCGTAATGAAATCCTTTCGTTGATGTGAATGAATTATGCCAGGGACATCACGTTCAGGCCGAAGAAGAAAACCTGCCGCCTTGGGCGAGCACCGCTTTCTTCCCGGTCAGCGTCTCCCACCGCTTCACGATCACGTCGCAGTAGGCCCCCAGTGCGGATCGCGGACGAAAAACCAACGATGCTAAGATAACTTTGCACAGGTGCCTGTGACGACCCGGCGTCGGCGTTTACAAAGAAACAGTGCAGGCGCAATGCGTACCCAAATTGATTTATGGATCTGCACGACGTCCCAGCCCATTGGTAGG
>SXGU01332828.1_pt1 | contig 11606 bp, 11 predicted proteins | sample 3174531 | NCBI WGS metagenome assembly SXGU01 (sample SAMN11356863, study PRJNA531348) | freshwater metagenome | isolation source: freshwater sample F1-140 | place: China: Fuxian Lake, Yuxi | collected 2017-12-25
AGTGTGGAGCCCAATCTTTGGTCCGCCGTACTTCTCGCTGGGTTTGTAACGCCACGCGAGCGCGCGGTAATGGAGGGCCTGGGCGAGTTGCGCTGGATCAACTCGGGAACTCAGCGTCACCAGCACGCCGTGTGGCTGTGCGTCGACGCGAATCACTTCGAACGCGGCCGCCCGTGCCGCGTCGGGTCCAGACTCAATCGACCACGCAGGAACGAGTCGCTCGAGTCCGGCGGTGTGTCCCTTGTGGTTCCAGTTTCCGTTGGAACCGATGCCGCCCGCATACAGCGACCGGTCGCCTCGTGACCCCCATGCGAGCCGGTTCACTCCAGCTTCGAGACCCTGCGAGTGCATGAACACCGTTCCCTGATAGACGCCCTCGACCTGCGCGACGGCAGTTCTCTGGATGCCGCCGTAGGTGACATCGCCCACGAGCATCTGTCCACGATGCGGTCCGTCGTCGATGAGCACACACTGGCTTGGTGAGTTGCCGATCTCGCCGTGCGGGAACCACACGACCGGCGGCACCGCCGGTTCGTTCCCCGTGCGCCTCTCTTGGTGACCATAGAACGCGCCGGAGATGACGCGGTTCATGCGGCTCGACGGGAGCCATGAGCCCTGATTGTCGCAGACGAAGAGTTCACCGTCGACACCGCGACCCATGCCGTTGGGGGTCCGGAGTCCGCGCGCCTCCCGTCGAAGTTCTCCCGTCGCGGGGTCCACCGACCAGATCGATCCCGGACCGTCACAGACGGGGAAGTCCCCCTCGCCACCAGGGAGGTAGTCCGTCAATCCGCCGCGTAGGGGCACGCTCGTCGCGAACCAGAGTCTTCCGCGCCACGACTCGAGATTGAACGAGAATTCGTGGTAGTTCGCCGAGTGCGGCCATGCCTGTGCGACGGCCTCGAAGCGATCGGCGCGCGAGTCGCCGTCCTCGTCGGTGACGCGCGTGAGTTCACCCTTCTGCGTCACGATGAAGCCGCGATCACACTCGATGATCCCGAGCGGTTCGCCCAACCCTTGTGCGAAGAGGTGCGCAGCCGGATCGGCGTCATTGGGGTCGATGATCCAGATCGCGCCCTGGGGGTCCCATGTCGCCACCGCGATGCGGCCGTCGCGCATGGCGCACAGCGCACCCACTGACGGAAGGAACGACTCGGGACGGAAGCGTTCGAGCGTGTAGGCAGGATGCACTTCGACGAGCGGTCGTCAGTCGCCAGCGTCGCGCCGCCCGCCGCGAGTGTCGTGGCGCTTTGGCCCGGGGCTGACTACGAACGACTGTCCCGCATCGGTCCGGAGGGAGGTCGTAGGGATCGCCCGGTAGGCAACCTCGCCCGGCGGCACCCACTCGAGCGAGAGCGCAAACTTCCCCGCGTCTTCGTAGAACTCGATTCGGATTGGATGAAGTCCCACCGCGAGTTCGATCCCGCCTTCGTCCACGAAGCCAGGCTTCTCCTCGGTGTCGAGGACTTGCGTGCCGTCGATGAAGAGCCGCGCCCCGTCGTCGCCAACGAGGCGCAGGTTGTGCCCACCATCGTGGTCGACCACAAGCCATCCACGCAGAACTCCGGCGAAGTGATCGTGGTGCTCGCCATCGGGGCCCGCCAATGGATCACGAATCGACGAGACGCTCGACACAATGCGCGAGAGGTTCGGGGTTTGCCCTTCAATCACGGTGGGCCAGGTCGGCAGTGGTCCATCCAGTTGCCAGAGGTCGAGCGTCAGCCCCGCTTCCGTCGTCGCCGGCGCAGCCTGCGCGAAGCCGAGCGCGATGACCATGGCGGTGGCGATCATGGCGCGTCGATGCTCCCAGGAAGCGACATCGCTCCAGCGATCTCGCCGTGAAGGAGGACGCCGGTGCGCGGTGGATCCGCGAATGCGCTGTCGATGCCACCGTCTGCACGCGGCGAGAGTCGCTGGACGAGCCGCGTGGCGGCGCCGGCTGCTGGCACCAAGTCGAAGCGAAGCGCCACCGATCCATCCGCCAGGAGCGAGTAGCCGCGCCAGCGGACGGGGCAGGGGAGCCCGGTTGGAGTCGTCCAGGCGACGGTCTCGCGCAGGAGTCTCATGTTCCGGATCAGCTTGGGATGCGCCGCCGAAGTCACTCGCATCTGGAGCGCGCTCTGAGTGCGCGGCAGGCGCTTCAGGTTCCACTGCCAGTCGGTGTCGCTGGTGATGTGACACGCGCTCTCGAACCATGAGCATGTGGATCCATCGTCGCCGCTCGTCATGTCGAAGCGGGCGGCCGTCCTCCCGGTTTCCTCGAACCAGAGCCATGCATCACTGGTCCCCGCAAGGCCAAGCGTGGTCTCGAACACGGGCTGATCGTCGTCGAGTCTGATGGTCTCGGCAAGCAGCATGTCGTCATGACGGTCGAGGAGTACGGCGTCGCGGTCAGCCAATCTCGGGCGGCTCGTCTGCTGCGAAAAGTCGTGGACCTTCCCGCGCTGATCCAATCCTCCACGCCAGACCATGACAAGATCACAGGTTCGCGGGTCGAAAACCGCGCAGACACGACGGCTCTCAATCAGCACCATCGCCGGGCGATCCTCGAACGCGGTTCGCGTGACCCGTAGGGATGGCTCAGGTGGAGCACGACACCCGGCAGCGGCGACGATCCCCGCCGCCAATGCCGCCATGCGCGTCGCCAAGGCTGCGATCCTCAGAATCCGCACATCGTGAGGCTATCCAACCAAAACAGCAGCCGCCCCGGATTGGGGCGGCTGCGAGAGGCCGAGGTGGGATTTGAACCCACGAATAACGGATTTGCAATCCGTCCCCTTGGGCCACTTGGGTACTCGGCCAAGGAGGCGTATGGTGGCGTGAACTCGGCGGTGCGTCAAACGCCAGTTTCTGTTTTCTCGTCGTGGTCCCCGCACTAGACTTCCCCAGCGCACCCCGCGCACGGAGTCACACCATGAGCAACGCCACACAGACTGCACCCGTCACCACGCCTGCTCCGTTGCAGGCGGGTCCACTCGGACCATGGTCCGTGATCGTCCACAACGACACCGTGAACACATTCGACTTCGTGATCCGCTGTCTGCGCGAGGTCGCGCGGCTCGAGCTCCCGCAGGCCACAGCCAAGACGCAGGAGATCCACGACGAAGGTGCGTCGCCCGTGGTGTGCACGCACCTTGAGCACGCGGAACTCATCCGCGATCGACTTCGCACGCGCGGCCTGACGGCAACCGTCGAGCGCGCGTGAGCCTTCGCGCCGCCCAGATCATCGCGAGCGCTGCGGCATTTTCGGGCGCCCCCATCGTGATCGCGCAGGACGCGGGTGAGATCGCCGCGTCGGGCAAGTTCGCGGCACCGCTCATTCCCGAGGGCGGCCACCTCGTCCGTGCGAAGGGACACATTGGATTCGATGCATCGCGCGGGCTTTGGACCTTCGAGTTTGACGATCGAGTTGCGGGCGCGGCCCATCGATCGATCGCACTCCTTCCCGCGCCCGCGCTCACGGACATGGTTGGAGTGTCACCCGGGGGGCGCTCGTTCGAACTCAGCTCGGTTGTCCTCGCGTTCGAGGGGACGAACTACTTGCTCCCGAGCTTCGCCACGCCACTGCGCCGCGAGCAGGAACGGCCTGAGCACGCATTGCCACCCGCGCCCGGGTCGGCGCCCGCGCTCAAAGGCCCGTCAGCCGCGCCTGCACCGACCGACTCGGGGATGCCTCCGGCGCGCGTCGACCCCGAGCACTTCGCTGCGGAGTTGGAGCGAAGGCTCGACTCGCGCATCGAGAGCGTTCCAGAGAGTCCAGTCCCTGCGATGCCGATGATCGAAACCGCGCCGACAGCGGCCACGATGGCCGAAAACGCTGATGAGCCAATCGCCGCCATCTCCGGACGCCTCCATCGCCGCCGGGGCACACTCACGCGAGATCCCATCACGGGAACATGGCGATTCATCCTCGCAGCGGGTCGTCGCGACGAGGGCGACACGGCGCTCGAGGTGCTTCCCTGCGCGCAGTTGGCCGCACTGATCTCGCAGGCCAGAACAACGCAGAATGTTGCGCTCCTCATCACCGGCGATGTCGAGCACTACGAGGGGCGCGGCTACCTGCGCCCCACGAGATTTGAACGCCTCAAGGCGGGCAAGGGCATCGGACCCTGAAGGCGAGTCGCGGCACCTTCGTGCTATCCTCTTTCCCCCCATGGCCAAGAAAGAAACCGCGAAGTATCCCACCGCACGCATCGAGACCACACTCGGACCGATCGAGGTCGAGCTTTGGAATGATGTCGCCCCCAAGCACGCCGAGAACTTCCTGAAGCTCGCACGCAAGGGGTTCTACGACGGTCTCACCTTCCACCGCATCATCAAGGACTTTGTGATTCAAGGTGGTTGCCCCGATGGCACAGGCACCGGCGGCCCAGGTTGGCAGGTCAAGGCGGAATTCAATGATCGGCTCCACGAGCCCGGCGTGCTCTCGATGGCTCGTTCGGCGCATCCAGACAGCGCGGGCAGTCAGTTCTTCGTCTGCCTGACGCGCGAGAACTGCAAGCACCTCGACGGTCAATACACCGGGTTCGGCCGCGTCACCTCTGGCATGGATGCTGTGAAGAAGATCGCCGCACTCGACTGCGATCGCAACGGCATGCCGAAGACGCCGCCAAAGATGACCAAGGTGACTGCCTCTTGACCGACGGCGCGGTCGGCGCGTGTCGGTTCGAGCAAGTTCGAAGTGCGATGCTCGCGTTCCGTGATGCGCGTGAGTGGAAGCCATTCCACGACCCCAAGAACCTCGCCGAGGGGCTCACGCTCGAGGCGGCGGAGTTGCTTGAGGTGTTTCAATGGAAGACCACCGAGGAATCGCGCGCGCTCACCGAAGATCCCGCAACCCGCGCGAAGGTCGAAGAGGAGATTGCCGATTGCTTTCTGTACTGCGTGATGGTGGCTGACGCTTTCGGACTCGACCTCATCGCGGCTGCCCAGAAAAAGCTCGCCGCCAACGAAACGAAGTATCCCCGCGACAAGTCGCGCGGCCGCCGCGAAAAGTACGACGCGCTCTAGCACGACCCCGTCAGCCGAAGTCAGAAGTCGAAGTTCGAGAAGTTGCTGGAGGGCCCGTGCCGCGAGGCGCGATCGACGAACCACTCCTCGGTGCCGTCTGCGTCCTGCGAGGGTTCGAGTGCTTCAACGACCCGTCGGCGCCGACTTTCCAGCGGGAGCGCTTGCTGCCACGCGCGATTGCCGCCGGTCAATACCGGGCATTCTCGACGGCGCCTCGACGAGTCGGATGGTGAGGATCTTCGGGATTGCCTCGGGGCGGCCCGACGACACATCAGCAATCGGTGTTGCCGCAATGGAGTCGATCGTTCGATTCCCATCGACCGCGTATCCGAACGCGCAGTACTGGCCATCGAGCCGCGCACAGCCTTCGCGCCCGAGTGCGATGAAGAATTGCGAACCCGCCGAATGCGGTTCGTCCGCTCGCGCCATGGAAATCACGCCATAGTCGTGCGGAAGTCTGCTGGGCTCGAGGGCGAGCGCATAGCCGGGTCCGCCATTGCCCGTCTGTGTCGGGTCGCCACCCTGAATGACGAACGGTCGCCCCTCGCGATCGACCGGCACCACGCGGTGGAATCCTCCCGCGTCGAAAAACCCCTCGCGGGCGAGGGTGCGAAAGGTCCACACTGTCGACGGCGCCTCATCGGGGGAGAAGGCGATGCGGACCTCGCCGTGGTCAGTGCGAATGATCGCGTCCATCTCGGTGTAGGTGCGAAAGCCAGAGGAGATTGGCGGATCGCCCTCGATCCACGCGGCTCGGAGCGACTGCACCGTCTCGTCCGCGGGATCGAGCGGGTCGGTGCCCCAGCCGACAACCTTGGTGTAGGAGTCGCCGCCGGTTGGTCGCGTCGCCCGCATCGTGCGCACCGGTGGCGGTTCACGAAGCGGCTGCACGACGAGCGGCGCGCCGATCGGGGTTTCGTCTTGCGCAAGTTGCACCCACGCCGCCTGTGCGAGTGAGGCGATCGCGGGAAGCGCCGCGCGAAGGTCGACACGCCCCGGTTCGATGCGCGCGAGCGAGAGCACCTCGCCCTGCGCGTCGAGTAGCAGAAGCGTGTGCGACTCGCTGTTCGGCGCGCCGCGCACGACGACCTCAATCGGTGCCGTCGGGCCCGTGTACAGGCGCGCCGGACGCATCGTGGCGGGAGGCGTCGCACGATCACGCTCTTGCTGGTCGACCGAATTCCGGTAACGACGCAACCGCTCCTGCACCGCAGCGTCGCTCGCATCTGGCCGCGCGCGTGCGGACTGATCCTGTGCGCTCACTGGCATGGCGATGGCGCAGCCGGCGACGATCGTGAGCAGTGCGGCATGGGCGTTGCGGCTCATGGATGCGCTCGTCACGCTATCACAGGGAGATCGTCCCGCGATGCGTGGCGCCGTCATCCGTATGATTCGACCATGAGCACGGTTGGACGCCCGGCAATCATCGGTCGCCGCCTGATCGTGGGGCTCGAGATCCACATCGAACTGGCCACACGGTCGAAGATGTTCACGAGCGCTCCGAATGTGGCGCATCCCGAGTTCGGTGGCGCGGCCCCCAACACACTTCTCGACCCGGTGGTGCTCGCGTTGCCTGGATCGCTGCCGGTGATGAACAAGGCGGCCGTCGAGATGTCGATGATGGTTGGCCTGGCGCTCCACGCCGAAATCGCGGGCGTTTCAAAGTGGGACCGGAAGAATTACTTCTACCCGGACCTTCCCAAGGGCTACCAGATCAGTCAGTACGACCAGCCGTTGTGCGTTGGGGGTTGGCATGAGATCGCGCTCGCTTCCGGCGGCACCAAGCGCATCGGCATCGTGCGCGCTCACCTCGAGGAGGACACCGGCAAACTTGGCCACGAACTCCCTGGTGGCGGCGAGTATCCAGGGTCGCTCGTCGACCTCAACCGTGCGGGGACGCCACTTCTCGAGGTCGTGACCGAACCCGACTTCGCGGGCGCCGACGAGGTCGTGCAATTCGCGCAGGACCTTCGCGACATCTGCCGATTCCTCGGCGTCACAGAGGGCGTGATGCAGAAGGGACACATGCGCTTCGAGCCCAATGTGAATCTCGCGCTCACGCTCGAGGGCGGTGCTGAAGTGCGAACACCCATCAGTGAAGTCAAGAATCTCAACTCGTTCCGTGCGCTCAAGGGGGCGATCGAGTTCGAGGCCAAGCGGCAGGAGCGAGACTGGATCGCCGACGGCCGCGTGCAGGGCCGGGGAATGAAGTCGACGCGTGGATGGGACGACGTGGCGATGGAGACGGTGCTTCAGCGCGAGAAGGAGGACGCGCACGACTATCGCTACGTCCCGGATCCTGATCTCGTCGAAGTCGAGGTCGACGAGGCGTGGCTCGCACGAGTCCGGGGGCGAATGACCGAACTTCCGCACGCGCGGCGTGCGCGATACACCGCCGCCGGAATCGGCGAGAAGGATCTTCGGCAACTCATGGACCAGCCGGCGCTGTGCACTTTCTTCGACGCGTGCGTCGAGGCCGCTGGTGGTGTCGCCGCCACGCAAGCGGTCGCCAAACTCATGCTCAACGCGGCGGCACGACGAGCGAACGAGGTCGGGACGACTGTCGAGCGTCTCGGCATCACGCCCGTGCAGGTGGCGAAGGTCGCGGCACTGCGTGAGGGCGGCCTCATCTCGGCGCAGAGCGCCGACGCACTCCTTGGTCACTGCTGCGCCACGGACGAGGACCCCGAGTCCATCGCGCGCCGCGAGGGGCTACTCGTTCAGCGCGACGAGGGGCAATTGCAAGCGTGGGTCGATGCGGCGATCGCCGCCCACGAGCAGGCCGCGAGCGATGTGCGCGCGGGCAAGATGGCGGCCATCGGGAGGATCGTTGGAGCGGTCGTGAAGCAAGCCGGAGGTTCGGTTGACGGCAAGGCGGCGCAGGAGGCGATCGTCAAACGGTTGCGAGGCACCTCGTGAGCGATCACGCTGTTCCCGAGTACTGGCTGCGCGAGGGCGTCGAAAGGAGCTTGGTCGATGAGGCCGCCATTCAGCGCCGCGTCCGTGAACTCGGCGCGCAGCTCGCCCGCGAAATCAATGACGGGAAGGACATCGTTCTCATTCCGGTCTTGACGGGCGCCATCATCTTTGCCGCGGACCTGATGCGCGCCATCCCGTCGCGAGTGCGCATCGGCATGGTGAGTGTCAGCAGTTACGGCGCATCGACGACGAGCCAAGGCGCCATTCGCGCCGGAGAGTTGCCCAAGGGCATCACGGGCAAGCATGTCGTCATCGTCGACGAGATCCTCGACTCAGGCGCGACGGTTCGATTGCTGCGGCGCGAAATCGGTGCGCTCGCCCCCGCCTCGCTGCGGGTGTGCGTGCTCCTGCGCAAGCAACGCGCGCAAGCACTCTCGACGGAGTGCGAGATGGTCGGCTTCGACATCCCCGACGAATTCGTCGTGGGCTACGGGCTCGACTTCAACGACGAGTTCCGCAACATGCCGTTTGTCGGTGTGCTGGGCCAAGCGGCGATCCGCGCGAGGTCTGGGTGAGTCCCGCGCTTGCCGATCCGCTGACCGAGCTCCAGTCGGTCGCAGGGTTCTCCGAGTCCGTGCGCGCCGCCACCGGCATCGTGAGCGAAGACGAGACGATTCTGCTGATGGTGCGGCCGAGTCCATGGTTCATTGTGGCCACCACCGCGAACGCGCTTCCGGCCGCCGTGGCTGCGGGCGCCGCACTCGCGGTCGCCACGCTGGACAAGGCGATTCCATGGGATGTCGTGGGCGCGCTTTTCGCGTCGCTCACCATCCTCGTCGCGCGTGGCGCCTGGCAAGCCGTGGACTGGTTCCTCCGCGTGTACATCTTGACCGACCGGCGCATCGTCGTCCGTCGCGGGGCGATTCCCGAGGTCTACGAATGCATGCTCAACGAGGTCGCTGGCATTGGACAGCCGCGCCGATGGATCGAGCGGCTCGCCGATACCGGTTCACTCGCCGTCATGCGCGGGCCATCGCAGCGCGTGCGCCGCGCGAGGCGAGTCGCGTCGGGGCGCATCGCCGGCGAGGCAGGTCGGGGTGGGCCTAGTGTGCCGAAAGTCCGCGTGGATCCGACGCTCGAATGGTCCGTGATCCGACAGAGCGAGGCGATTCGTCGAACGATTCTCGCGGCCATCACGCGCTACCGCTGAGTCGACTACCGCCAGCGGTTCTGACGCGGATCTCCGAGTCGTGTGCCGATGTCCCGAAGCGCCGAAGCGGCTGACTCTGAGAGCGCGCTCGGGGCAACGACCTGAATCACGGCATAGAAATCGCCGGGAGGGCCCATCGTTGGCGCGATACCGCGACCGGCAACGCGCAGTCGCTTGCCGCTCGAAGTCCCCGGCGGCACCTTCATGGAGATCGTCCCCTTCAGAAGTGGCACCTCCACACTGGCACCAAGCGCAGCCTCCGCCATCGTGATCGGTACTTCGACGGCGATGTCGAGTCCGTCGCGAGTGAACCACGGGTGCGGTGCCGCCGTCACATGCAGCAGGAGATCGCCCGCGGCGCCGCCGCCCGTGCCCGGATGTCCCTTGCCCGCAAGTCGCACGGTCCCGCCGCTCGGGACTCCCGCGGGGATCTTCACATCGATGGAGACCGCCTTACCGCTGGCGTCCTGGAGGCTCACATTGCGCACGCCACCAAGTGCGGCCGTCAGGAAGTCGACGACAATGTCGAGGCTGATGCTCTCGCCCGTGCGAGACACCGGCCCTCGCGTGCGCGGGCGCGTCGACCCAGCCGGGCCCGACCCCCGAAAGAAATCCCCAATCCCCCCGAGTCCACCGAGCATTTCCTCAAGGTCTTCGTGACTGACATTCTGCCACGGGCCGCCGCCCTGACCGGTGCCGCTCGGAGCACCGCCCGCACCAGAGACCCCCGCGTGCCCGAACTGGTCGTAGCGCGTTCGCCGCGCCGAGTCGGAGAGAACCTCGTACGCCTCTTGGATCTCTGCGAATCGAGTGGCGGCCTCAGGCGCTTTGTTGCGGTCGGGATGGAACTGCTTGGCGAGTTTTCGGTGGGCGCGGCGGACCTCATCGTCGGTCGCGGTGCGACCGACCCCAAGAACTTCGTAGAAGTCCCGCGCCATCGAACTCGAGTATAGGAGTCGCCCGCTCGCGACCATCTAGCATGAACCCATGGAGTCGGCGTCGCAGCACCTCCCGATCCTCAATCAGGGCGACCGCTGCGCGAGCGCGCGAGAGGCACCCATCCGCCCTTCGCGGATGACCAAGCGCCGATTCGCCGTGCTCATCGTGGTGCAGGTGTTGATGGTGCTGCACATCGTTCAATGGCTCCTCATGGGCTCGACGCTGGCGCCTGTGGAACCAAGCGAGTCAATGGAGACGCTCAAGCACGGCGCCGTGACGGTGGGGTTCATCCTGTTCGCGCTGGCGATCCTCTCGACCGCCGTCATGGGCCGTTGGTTCTGCGGGTGGGGATGCCATGTCGTGCTGCTCCAGGACTGGTGCACGCGGATTCTGCACAGGTGGGGGATCCGCCCGCGCGCGTTCCGATCGCGTTTTCTCCTCTGGCTCCCGTTGGGGCTTGCGACCTACATGTTTGCGTGGCCGGTCATCTACCGATTCGCCGTCGCTCCATTCGTGCAGCCAGACCTCGAGTGGCCGGGACTCACATGGCGGCTCACGACGACCGACTTCTGGGCCACATTTCCGGGATGGATGACGGCGATCCCGTTTCTCCTGATCTGCGGATTCCTCACGGTGTACTTCCTAGGCCAGAAGGGGTACTGCACCTACGCGTGCCCCTACGCGGGAGTGTTCGTGCCGATGGAGCCGCTGGCTCTGGGAAGGATCCGCGTCAACAGCGACTGCGAGGGCTGCGGTCACTGCACCGCCGTGTGCACCTCGAATGTTCGCGTGCATGAGGAAGTCGCGCGATACGGGATGGTCGTCGATCCCGGGTGCATGAAGTGCATGGACTGCGTGAGCGTGTGCCCAAAGAACGCGCTGTCGTTCGGGCTTGGATCTCCCGCTGCCGGCGTGCGCAGAGTTCCGTCGACGACGCGGCACTGGGATCTCTCCCTGCGTGGAGAAGTCGCGCTCGCGTTCGCGGCGCTGCTTTCGTTCTACGCGGTGTACTTCCCGTTCGGCCAGTCAGCCGCAAAGAGTTCATTGCCGCTGCTGTTTGCCAGCGGCATCGCCGTGTGCGCAGCCTTCATGGCGTGGAAGTCGTGGAGCGTTCTGCGAGCCAAGACCGTAGGGTTCCATCGCTGGAATCTCGTGCGGGAGGGGCGCATTCGGCGTGGCGGTGTCGCGTGGGTCGCCCTGACGGCTCTCGTCTTCGCGGTGTTGGTCGATCTCCTTGTGGTGAATGTCGCCGGCTACCTCGCCTACCGCATGGACCTGCTCGTCCAGGTCACAGAAGGTGCGGTCTTCTCGCCCGGCCGGCCAGAGTTGCCGCCTGAGATCGCGCGCAGCGCGCGTGCGGCGAGCGCGCTCTATGTCGCCGCGGGTCCGATCGGTGAAGGGGGAGTCTCCTTGATCGGCGACCCCGGCAATGGCATCGCCATGCGTCGCGCGTGGCTTCACAGTGTGCTTGGGGAGTTTGAGCAGGCAGAGACGATCCTTCGCGCGGCATGGCGTGCCGAGGAGCGCG
>SXGU01476851.1_pt1 | contig 11605 bp, 11 predicted proteins | sample 3174531 | NCBI WGS metagenome assembly SXGU01 (sample SAMN11356863, study PRJNA531348) | freshwater metagenome | isolation source: freshwater sample F1-140 | place: China: Fuxian Lake, Yuxi | collected 2017-12-25
GCGAATCATGGGATTCCTGTTCCCCCCGAAGTCCCCTCTGGCCCATGCGAGAGCGAGTTGATCTGAAGAGCCCGGTGCGGGAAAACCGCCCGCCGGGATCTGTGCGGGGGGCGCCGGGCAACCGGCGTCCCTACCGCGACAGTGGGGTCAGTGCTGGACGGCGTATTGGCCGCTGAGAGCGGTGAGATAGAGCACGGTTTGGATGCGGGTTGCGGCATCGTACCCGGGTGCCGCGGCATCGATGAGCGCCTGTTTCATCGCGGCGGTCATCCGGCCGTAAAGCAGTTTCTGGTTCACAAGCTCGACCAGCCCGGGCATGTCGTTGCCGAACGGTTGGAACGGGGAAAGGGCCAGCGAGAAGTCGCCCCCGTTCGGGTTGCTCAACATGTAATGAAAGAAGTTGCCCCGGAGGGTCGCCTCCATCGGCGTGTAAATCTGAAACTCGGGACCGAACAGCGGACTCTTGGGCACGCGATACAGCGGCGAGAACCAACTGAAGACCGAGGGCGCGTTGAGCGGGGATTGTGCCATGTAGCTGTAGAGATAAACGATCTGGTTCGGGTTGTTGAAGTGCCCGTTGAGCGCGCGGAGAAATCCGCACGTGTGGAGGATCGGATCCTTGAGCCGGCCGGAGTTCACACTGGGCATGTCATTGCGCGCTTCGCTGTCGGTCAGGATCGCCGTCAGAGTCGCCTGCAAATCACCGTCCGTCGCGCTGAACACTTCCGCAACTCGCTGGATGTAATCGCCCGTGGGGTTGCTCAAAACCAGCGACCGGATCAAGCGCGTGGCAATGAACGGCGCTGTGTTCGGATGGCTCATCAGAATATCCAGCACGCTCTCCAGATCCTCCTCCACGGACTGGCCGGCGGGAATGGTGACACCGAGCACGGTCTTTGAATTGAGATCATGGCGCGACTGCACGGGGAGCATCGGGGCTCCATGCCATTCATAGACCTGACCTCCTGGAGGCTGGGCATACACCCAACCCGTCAAGGCCAGCGAGAGTTGTGCGACGTCGGCCTGGCCATAGGTGGACATCGGGGCGAGGCTGATGGGATCGAGCTTGCGAGCGCCATTCGGTTCAAGCTGCCAGAGCCCGATGGTGAAAAGCTGCAGCAATTCGCGCGGGTAATTTTCGTTCGGTGCGTTCCCGGCAGAGGGTTTCGAAGAGTTGGCGAGATCGAGATACTTGCCCATCGATGAACTCCTGGTCACGTCGCGAAGCAGATCCCGGTAATTGCCGAACGCCTGCGCGCTGAGGACATTCATCCACGGGAGCATCGCATCGGCGTAGATATTCTTGTTGGCGGAAACCACGATGATCTGGCTGAGCGCATGGACGACGCGCTGCCTCAATTGATCCGGCGCGGTCGTGAAAGTGGCGAGCTGCCACTGCTGCAGTGTGCCGACGGAGTTATCGGCGGGCACGGGAATCGGCGTCGCGGGCAGGGCGAACTGCTGCGCGAGGTAGGTGTTCAAGCCCAGTTGCTGGATCTGCGCCAGGGACGCGTCGCTCGGACCGAAGGAAGTTTGCTCGGCAATCCGTGCCGCCGCCAACAGCGCCGCATAGTCGGGCGCTGGGGCGAGTGTGACCACGGCATCGGCGGTGGAGTTTGCATTGGCCACGGAAGTGGCCCGAACGGTCACCGTCGGCGATGCAGGCATCGCGGCGGGCGAAAGATAGACGCCGGCAGCCGTGATCGAGCCCTGGCTCGCACCGCCCAGGACGGACCAAATCACCCCGGTATTGGCGGTTCCGGTGACGATGGCGCTGAACTGCTTGGTTCCGCCGATGGACACCGTGGCGGTCCCAGGCTGAACCGAGACGATGATCGGTGGTGGCAACAGGGTGATGGTGGCGTCCGCGGAGACGAGTCCGTTGGCAACGGATGTCGCACGCAGGGTTATTGTCGCCGAGTTCGGAAGGGTCGAAGGCGCGGAATATACGCCGCCGGAAGTGACGGTGCCATTGGCCGAGCCACCGAGAACGGTCCAAGTGACCGCCATATTCGCACTCCCAGTGACAGTGGCGGTGAATGGTTGAGCTGTACTGAGCGTGACTGCCGCCGTGCTTGGGCTGAGGGAAACGGTGACCGTTGGTGGCTGAACCAGCGTGACCGTCGCTTCGCCAAAAACGGAAACATTGGCCGCCGAAGTCGCCCGGACTTTGACTGTAGCCGATGACGGCATCACAGCCGGTGCCGTGAATACGCCGGCCGAATTGACCGTGCCGTTTCCCACCCCTCCAACCACGGACCAAGTGACCGCGGTATTGGCGTTGCCTGAAACCGTGGCGGTGAATGTCTGTGCGCTGCCCAGTGGCACGGAAACGGTGTTCGGCGAAACACTAACCGCTATGGTTGGTGCCGTGACATTGACGGAAACCTGATTTCCCGTCACGGCTCCCGGCCCCGGCAGGCGCACGGCGAATTTGATGGTTCCGGTGGCGGCCGCGACGCCGTTGGCTTTTAGCGAGGTCGAGGAAGTGAAGGTTGTTGGCAAGTCCATGCCGTTGGCCTGGACGACGGCATCCGGCGCGAAGTTGGCTCCGTTCAGACTGACCTGGTAATTTCCCACCTGAAGCGACGATGGCGACACGCTCCAAAGCCACGGATACTTGCGGATCACGGTCAGCGGCGTCGTCTTGAAGGAGGAGGGAAACGCGGTGCTTTGCACCTTGATGGTGAGGACGCTGTTGGCTGGAGCGACGACAGGAGCCTGGAATAACCCGCTCGCGCTGATCGTGCCAACCGTCGCGTTGCCGCCGGGGATGTCGTTCACGAACCAATTCACCGTGTTCGGTGAGATCGGCACGTAAGCGCCAAATTGCTTCGTAGCGTTGGTCTCGACCGTCGAATTCTGAGGCCAGAGATCAATCGGACCCGAGACCTGGGCTGTCGATCGGACGGGGAAAGTGGCGACGAGAAGTGCGGTCAAACCGCCAAGGATTGATTTGAGTTTGGTCTCCATGACCGCCACTTCTACCAGCTCGAACGGCATCACGCCATAGGCCGGAAGACCTAGCCCGGATATTTCACACACTTTTGTCGCGAGACGCCGCGAGAGCCCGTCTGGCAAGGGGGGCGAAGCGGTTCGGAGTCGGGCTGTATGGGAACATACTGTCCGTCGAGCAACGCGAGGTCAACGCAGCCAGGCGGGCTTGCAGCAAGTCGCAGCAGAAAGGGTATGAAATATCCGGGCTCGCCCGCTTACTTCGTGGGCCGCACGAAAAGCTGACAGGGTGGAGCGCCGGTTTGCAGGAGTATGAAATATGCAGACAGTATGGACATCTCCAGGCTCTGACGCGGCACGGTTAAGATCTCAAACTGGGCAATAGGTCGAAAGTCCTATTCCAGTCGTGATACGGCTGCTTCCAATTTCCTCGCGGACCGTCATGCTCGAGATTGTGACCACCACTTCAGCCAACCTTCGCTGCAGCGCCGCCGACCCGGCGTTCATCCATGTCATTCGCCGCATCGTTTGCCTGGGGCTCTCCGTCGCACTGCTTGTGGGTCTGCCTGTGCGCATCAGTGGCGCAGAGGGCGAAGCCACGGTCGCGGTGCCCGAAGTCACCTCGATCGAGCAACTGGCAAGGATAGGAACGAATGTTTTTGCCCTCAGTCCGGTGCCTGCCCGAGTCGAGGCTGTCATCATCTTTGTCTCACCCTCCATGCGTCGCCTGTACGTGCAGGAGGGAGAGATCGGCGTGCAGGTCAATCTGACCAATTCGGTCAGCGGATTCCACGTGGGACAGCGTGTCGAGTTGACCGGCAAGGTTGAGGCATTCCAACCCATGCCGCGTTTTGTGAGTGCCTCGGCCCGGGTGCTCGGGGAGGGATCACCGCCCGTCCCCAAGGAATCGTCCGCGCACAGGTTTGCCCTCGGCAGGGACCTGCTGCGGCTTGTGAAATTGCGCGGCATCGTGCGCGACATGCGTTCCGAGCGCGGTGGGCTCGGACTGCTGCTCACGTCCGAGGGGTTGCCGTTCGAGTACTTGATCCAGTCCGCTCCCGGGCCGCTGCCTCGGGACTGGCTCGATGCGGAAATCGAGGCCGAGGGGTTTGCGGTGGCGTCCTACACGGCGGCGGGAAAGCTCATTGATTTTCGCTTCAACACCTCCACGACGAACTCCATCCGCCTTCTCCAACCGGGAAATCCAAATTTCTTCGACCGTCCCCTGCTCACCATCGCGGAGGCCGCACGACAACCACGTGCGTGGCAGCCGCGTCACAAGGTTGCCGGCACGGTCACGCTCCATCGCGGCGCCGATCTCTACATCGACGACGGCAAGGACGTGATGCACGTCAGTTCGATGAACCTGCTCTACAAACCAACGCAGGGGGAATCGCTCCCGCATGAACCTCAGACGCCTCTCCAGCCTGGCGACCGCGTCGAAGTCATCGGCGTGCGACAGAATTGGTATTTCCTAGCGCCCATGTTGCTGCATGCCGAATACCGCCGCGTTGGGACAGGACCACCTGTTCAACCTGTCCCGGTCACGCCGGATGATCTTAAGGCGGGTCGGTTCGCGGGCAAGCTGGTCTCCATCCGGGCGAGGTTGCTCAACCAACGCAGTTGGGGGGAGCGCAGCACCCAGCGTCATTTGATGGTTTTGCAGGCAGGTGATGAAGTATTCCAGGCCACGTGGGCCGGTGACAGCCCGGCGAAATGGGATTGCAAACTGGACTCCTATGTTCGCATCACGGGCATCAACGAAGCCCAGAGCGGGCAGATCAAAGACCGGATCACCTTCGAACTGCGCCTGCGAGGTCCGGAGGATCTGATGGCGGTCCCTGCGCCGCCGTTTTGGGCGCGGTCCGGCGTGCGCATGCCGTTGCTTGCGGGTGTGAGCGTCGCCGTGGTGGCGGGTGCTCTCATCTTGATGCAACGTCGGCAGATGTGCCGCCTGCGTGCCTCCGAGGAACGCTTTCGCGCGCTCATCGAGCATTCCTTCGACGTCACCATGGTCCTGAACGCCAATGGTACGGTGAAATATCTCAGCCCTTCCGGAACAAGCCTGTTCGGCGAGATCTCATCGAAGGCGGGGAGTGGCATCGCTTCGGTTGTTTATCCGGATGATCTGCCTCGGATTCTCGCCGCGCACAACGAGGTGCTCAAGGAACCCGGCCGATCGCAACAGGTCTCGCGTTACCGGGTGGTGACGCAAGCTGACGGCGTACGCTATGCCGAGGCCATCGGCACCAACTGCCTGCACGTGCCGGGCGTGGAAGGCGTGGTCGTGAACTTGCGCGACATCACCGAGCGCGAACTCGCGCAGCAGGAGCTCGAGCGCCGCGTTGCCGAGCGGACGAGCGAGCTGGTGTCCGCCAACACCAGGCTCACGCGCGAAATCGCCGACCGCGCCCGCGCTGAGAAAGTGCAGCAGGCGCTCTACGCCATCTCCGAGGCGATCCATGGCGTGGACAACCTGCCGAGCCTTTACCGCCGGATTCATGAGATCGTCGGCACGCTGATGCCGGCACGGAATTTCTTTCTCGCGCTCCATGACGCCTCCACGGACGTCGTCACGTTTCCATATCACCAGGATGAACTGGATCCGCCACCACCGCCCCGTAATGGACGCCGTGGCATGACCGAATACGTTCTTCGCACTGGCCGGGCGGCTCTGGCGGGCCTCGCCGAAATTCAACGCCTCAAGGACAAGGGCGAGTATGAACAGACCGGTGCGCCGGCCCTGATCTGGCTTGGGGTTCCGCTCTGCGGGGCCGGTCGCCCGTTCGGTGTCATGGCCGTGCAGGACCACCGCAACCCAAAGGCCTACGATGAGGAGGAAAAACAGATCCTCGGTTTCGTGGCCGAACAGACCGCGCTGGCCATCGAGCGCAAAAGGGCCGAGCATGAATTGAAGGTGGCGCTTGCCGCGGAGAAGGAGCTCAATGAGCTCAAGAGCACCTTTGTCTCGATGGTCAGTCACGAGTTTCGCACCCCTTTGGAGGTCATCCTCTCATCGAGCAACATCCTTGACCGCTACCTGGATCGTCTGGCGCCCGAGAAGCGCGCCGCGCAATTGCGCGCCATCCGGACGAGTGTTCACCGCATGAGCGGCCTTATTGATGACGTCCTCCTGCTGGCCAAGTTCGACGCTGGCCGCCTCAGTTGCAATCCCGCGTCAATCAACCTCGAAATCTTCTGCGCCCGGACCATCGCCGAGGTCGAGACGGCCGCGTCCCGTGAAGGCGCGATCCAATTCCATCGCGCCGGCGCGCATGCCGACGCCTGCGCCGATGAGAGCCTGCTCCAGCACATCCTCGTCAACTTGCTCGGAAACGCGTTGAAATTCTCGCCACCCGGCCAGGCAGTGGAATTCACGCTGACGCGACGGGGCCGCGACGCCGAGTTTGCCATTCGCGACTGCGGCTGCGGCATTCCAGAGGCGGATCAGGCGAGGCTCTTCACGGCCTTCTATCGCGGCAGCAACACCGGGCACACTCATGGCACCGGGCTCGGTCTCCTCATCGCCAAGCGCTGCGTGGATCTGCATGGTGGTGCCATCGGGTGCGTCAGCGCTGCTGGAACTGGCACCATCTTCACTGTCATGTTGCCGATCTTCGAGGAGACGCCGTGCTTTCCCCTCCGCGTTGAGGAGGGGAAAGTGCGCACTCCGGACGATTCCGAGCTGGAGCCCGTATGAGCACCATTCTCATCATCGAAGACGACGACCAGACCCGCGAAAATCTCCAGATCATTCTCGAAATGGAAGGATTCGACGTGCGCACCGCGTCCGACGGGCCGTCTGGTTTGGAAACAGTGCGCCGCCAGCACCCGGACCTCGTCCTTTGCGATGTGACCATGCCCGGCCTCGATGGTCATGGAGTGCTGCACGAACTGCGCGCCCATCCGGAGACACGGGGGATCCCCTTTGTGTTTCTCACTGCCCGCAGTGAACGAGCGGACCAGCGCGCCGGCATGAACCTTGGCGCTGACGATTACCTGTGCAAGCCCATCGATGCCGCCGATCTCCTGTCCACGATTCGCACCCGCCTGCGGCGTCGGCGGGAGAATGCCGAATCCGCTCTGCGCGAGACCGGGATGACTCCCAACTTTAGTTCCGCCAAGCCCCTGGAGGCGCTGGGGCTCACTCCGCGCGAAGCAGAAGTACTGCTTTGGGTCACCCAGGGAAAAGCGAATGCGGATGTTGCGACCATTCTCGGTGTAAGCGAAAAGACGGTGAAAATTCACCTCGGCCACGTCTTCGAAAAGCTCAACGTCGAAACCCGTACGGCGGCGGCCCTCTGCGCGGTGGAGATTTTGAACCGACGCACTCCTGTTCGCTGAGGATCTATTGGTTCGGGCTAAAACGGGAGGCTGCCTGAGTGCCATGCCGAGCGCTTGACTTAAGCAATATCAGATCACTTCCTCCATCGGCGCTGGCGGCATGGGTGAAGTGTTCCGCGCGAGGGACACGCGGCTCAACCGCGATGGGGCGGTGAAGATGTTGGCAAATCTCCGAATGCAAAACTCAGCAGTTCACACCGGAAAGGCCTGCAAGCACAAAGCGCCTTGCCAGAAAAAGAGCACGACGGCATCGTTGCGCCATGGGTTCAAAGGCGACAAACCGCAGTGACCGCGCCGAGCGCATTTACAGGCAGCTCGTCGGCACGCGTGGTTTGGATGACGCCGAACGCCGGCAGCACGCCTTGTTTTTCGCCATGTCTCCCCAGGAACGATGCTACTTCAGCCTCAAGACAGCCCGCTCGGCGCTTTCCTTAAGGCGCTACGGGAAGAAAAAATAGATTGCATTCTCATCGGCGCGATGGCGGCCATCCAGCAAGGCGCGCCCTTGATGACGGTGGATTACGATTTATGGGTGCGCCTTCCCGAGCGCGATTACGTCCGACTTCTGACAATCGTGCAACGGGAGGGTGGAACCGTCCGTGCGCGCACCCTCTACGAGTTGAGCGATGGAACACAGGTGAATGCCATCTTTCAGCGGGATGGCCTGCGATCCTCTGAGGCGGAATGGAAGGTCTCCCGGTGGGGAAGATTGGAAGGAATGCCGTTGAAAGTGCTGCCGCTCCATCGTGTAATCGCGAGCAAGCAGGCGGCTAATCGGGAGAAAGATATTGCGGTGCTTCCGATTCTGCGGCGCACCTTGCGTTTGGCAAGGCGGCTGGAAGAACGACGCGCCCGGTCCGGCGAGCCGGTCAAAAACAGCCGGCAAAACCAGTCAAAAAATAAACTGCCATGATCGGCTCCTCCCTCACCCACTACCGGATCACCGCCAAGCTCGGCGAAGGTGGCATGGGCGAAGTGTATCATGCCACCGACACCAAGCTGGGCCGTGAAGTGGCGGTCAAAGTTTTGCCCGCAAGTTTCAGCCGCGATCCGCAAAGTCTTGCCCGCTTCGAGCGCGAGGCCAAGGCGCTGGCCTCGTTGAATCATCCGCACATCGCCGCCATTCACGGTTTCGACGCAGATCAAGGTACACACTTCCTGGTGCTGGAACTGGTCGAGGGCGAGACGCTCGGGGACCGGCTGCGGCGAGGACAGCTGCCGGTGAAGGAAGCGTTAGCGGTGGCCCGGCAGATTGCCGAAGCACTCCAGGAAGCGCACGAGAAGGGGATCATTCATCGCGATCTCAAACCGGGGAACGTGAAGATCACGCCCAATGGCCGGGTGAAGGTGCTGGATTTCGGCCTGGCGAAAATGACGGCTGGGAGCGCCGGCATCACTGCCGGCGTGTCTCCGCGAGATGCACTCGCCGGCAGGGATGCCGGCGCTCCCAGCCAGGACGCGCCGACGCTTCGGGCCGACACGACTACGCCCGGCGCGGTGATGGGCACTCCGGCCTACATGAGTCCCGAGCAGGCACGGGGGCAGGAGGTGGACAAGCGCACGGATGTCTGGGCGTTTGGCTGTTGTCTCTATGAGTGCCTGAGCGGCCGCAAACCGTTTCAAGGAAAGACCGCGAGCGACTTGATGGCGGAGGTGTTGAAGAGCGAACCGGACTGGTCGCACATTCCGTCCGAGACACCTCGTGAAGTCGTGACGTTGTTGCGCCGGTGTCTGGAGAAGGAATCGAGTCGGAGGTTGAGCAGCCTGGGGGACATTGCCATCACGCTGGAGGAAACCACTCGCGGGCCCGCCGCTTCGTCCGATAGTAGCAGCCGACGTGAGTCGGCTCATTCTGAACGCGGAACGGCAAGTGAGAGCCGACTCACGTCGGCTGCTACGAAGTATGGATGGATCGCCGCTCTCGTGGTGCTCGCACTCGGGGTGGGCTGGTGGCTCGTTTATCAATCGAGCCAGGCGACGAAACAGACCGCCAATCCGCCGAGTGCTGTAACTGCAACTGCCCCACCTCCCACCTCCCAACTTCCTTCTCCTTCGCACCCGCCGCTGGCGGACGCGAAATCCATAGCCGTGCTGCCGTTCGTGAACATGAGCGCGGACAAGGACAACGAGTATTTCAGCGACGGCGTTTCAGAGGAGATTCTCAATGCGCTGGCCCGCACGCCGGGGTTGCGCGTGGCGGCGCGGACCTCGGCCTTTTCGTTCAAAGGCAAAAACGAAACGGTGCAACGCATCGGCGAGACGCTCAAAGTGGGCGTGGTGTTGGAAGGCAGCGTGCGGCGCGAAGGCAAACAATTGCGCATCACCGCCCGACTCATCAATGTGGCCGACGAGTTTCTTCTGTGGTCGGACACGTTTGAACGGAAAGCCGAGGATGTGTTCGCGATCCAGACCGAGGTGGCGCAGCGGGTGCAGGAAGAGTTGAAGGTGAAACTGCTCGCGGGAGGCAGCCCCAACGCCACACTCGCCGGGACGGATAATCTGGAGGCCTATGAATTGTATCTGCGCGGCCGGCACTTCTGGAACCTGCGCACGGAAGACGACCTGCACAAAGCCCGGCAGTTTTTCGAGGAAGCCATCGGGGTCGATCCACGCTTCGCCCTGGCCTACGCCGGCGTGGCGGATTGCTACAACCTCCTCGCCTACCTGAACTATCTGGCGCCTACCGATGCGTTCCACAAAGCCAAAGCCGCCGCCACCAAAGCGCTGGAAATTGATGTCCAGTTGCCAGCCGCGCACGCCGCATTGGGCTATTATTTCATGTATCACGAGTTCGATTTCGCCAGAGCCGGGCAGGAATTTCAGACGGCGATCGCTTTGAACCCGAATTACCTGACCGCGCGCCATTACTTCACCATTTACCTGACGGCGATGGGACGGCTGAAGGAAGCGCGCGAAGAAATCGAACACGCCCAAAAGCTCGACGTGCTCTCAGTGCCCGTCACCACCGAAATGGGTTTCCAACTACACTACGGAGGGCGACAGGATGAAGCCATCCGCCAACTTCAATCCGCCCTGGAAATGAATCCGCAATTTCCGCTGGCGCATTTCTGGCTCGGCCGCATTTACACGAGCCTGCAGCAGTACGACCAGGCGCTCGCCGAATATGAGAAGGTGCCGTCTCTACAAATATGGCAGCCGATGTTGGCAGCCAAAGGTTATCTCTACGGCGTCTGGGACAAGCCAGATGAAGCTCGAAAAATCCTCGCTGATTTTGAAGCGCGGCGTTCGAAAAACCTCTTCGTCACTTCTTATGGCGTGGCCCTGGTCCATGCCGGCATGGGCAACCAGGTGGAAGCTTTGAATTGGCTCGAAAAAGCGCTGGACGAGAAATCACATTGGCTCATCTGGCTCAAATTGGATCCGCGCTGGACGAGCCTGCGCACCGACCCGCGCTTCCAGGCGCTGGTGAAAAAAGTGGGACTCGACCCATGAGCGCCGGCACCGAGCAACGCCATTTCCCGAATGTGGTGCGCACTCGACGACTCGCGAGATTGACGCTGAAACTCTCGCCGTTCAATTTCACGCCATGAGCACAGTGGTCGAAATCAAGAAAGCCTGCACACATGCCAGCAGGAAATCGGTCACAGACGCTTCACAAGTGGAACGTGATGGCGGCGACCGGAGTCAACCACGCAACAAACGCTCGTACTCGTCATGCGATCCGATCCAGAACCAGTAGAACGTCCCGGCATGTTCTCGCGCGAGCGCGCGCCAGCCACGACTCACGCGCACGCTCCAACAGGCACCCTTGGGTTCAAAGCGCAACGAGGGATGGCGCGGATTTGCGCTCCAGAGTCGATAAGCCTTGCGCGCCTGCGCGCGAGCTTCGGGAGGAAGGGTACGGTAGCCGCGCCAGAAATCAGGCGTCGTTGATGATTTCATCGAGAGGCTTCGTGCGACCCGCCTTGATGTCTTTCAGGGCGGCGTTCCAAAGCCCGTCCAGTCGGCCCGCCTTCGCATCCGCTTCGATTTGCCGATCCCAGGCGTCTTCAAAGTCGATGTCGCGCAGCAGGTCAAGAAATTCACCTTTCTCGGACTCGGGCAACTGTTTCACGGCAGCGATGATGTCAGCGACGGTGCTCACGGCGCAAAGTTAGTTGAAGGCGACGACGACAGCAATGCTGGACTGGATGCTTTCCAATCGCGCCCATGGCCCTCGACAAGGAGGGTGGAATGAAGTTTGAGGGCAAGGAGATGGAATGAATTTGGTGGCGCGCCGCTGTGGACTCTGATTGGATTGGCGCATGTCCATCGCGCATGCGGATCAAATGTTGGCAGGATTGCC
>SXGU01466296.1_pt1 | contig 11604 bp, 10 predicted proteins | sample 3174531 | NCBI WGS metagenome assembly SXGU01 (sample SAMN11356863, study PRJNA531348) | freshwater metagenome | isolation source: freshwater sample F1-140 | place: China: Fuxian Lake, Yuxi | collected 2017-12-25
AATCTTTGGTGGGTCTCGATGACTCGACCCACCCAACCTTGTTCACCACACCTTTCGGATTTCGCCCCTCGGATTTCTTTCGACATTCGGGTTTCGGAATTCGTCCTTAGAAATCATCATGCCCACGATGGCTGCTAAACGTGACTACTACGAAGTGCTCGGCGTCAAAAAGGACTCGAGCACGGATGAAATCAAGAAGGCTTACAAAAAGCTGGCCTTGGCCAATCACCCGGATCGCAATCCGGGTGACGAGGCCGCTATTGGCCGCTTCAAAGAAGCGGCCGAGGCGTTTGAAGTGCTCAGCGAGTCCGACAAGCGGGCACGCTACGACCGCTTCGGCCACGACGGAGTCAAAGGAGCCGGCCACGCAGGGGGCGGCTTCCAAGACGTCGGCGACATCTTCGAGATGTTCGGCGATCTGTTCGAGGGGTTCGGTTTCGGCGGTGGACGTCGCCGTGGCGGCGGGCCGAGGCCGACTCAGGGAGATCACCTCAAGGCATCGCTGACGATTGATCTGCCTGAGGCGGCCAAGGGTTGTTCACGCGATATCGAGATCAAGCGACGAGAGCTTTGCGGGACGTGCAACGGCTCAGGCGCTAAGGCAGGATCGACGGCCGCGAAGTGCGATTACTGCAATGGGCACGGCCAGGTCGTGCAGTCGCAAGGCTTCTTTCGCATGCAGACAACCTGCCCGGCCTGCCGAGGCGAAGGGAAGATTGTCCGCGACAAATGTGCTGATTGCAGCGGCTCCGGTCGCAAGGTTGAGAAGGTCCGGCTAGAGGCACGCATCCCCCCGGGTGTCGATACCGGCATGTCACTCTGTCTGCGCGGCGAGGGTGAACCCGGCATGAATGGCGGGCCACGCGGTGATCTTTACGTCGAGATCAACGTCAAAGAACACAACCTCTTTGAGCGGGACGGACAAGACTTGATCTGCCATGTACCGATCACTTACTCGCAAGCGGTGCTTGGAGCGGACATCGAAGTCCCGACGCTCGACGGGAAGAAGGACCAGCACATCGACCCCGGCACACACTCCGGAGAAGTCTTTCGTATTCGCGGTGGCGGCATGCCCGATCCGCGCGGCGGCCGTGCCGGAGACTTGCTCGTCGAGGTTCACATTGAAGTCCCCAAGAAAGTCTCGGACGAACAACGCGACTTGCTGTTGAAGCTGGCGGAGCTCGAACAAGCGGACGTCAGCCAACATCGCTCGTCATTCTTCGATAAGGTCAAAGACTGGTTCACCGGAGAGAATTCGTAATTCCGTAGGGTGGGTCGAGGCACGAGACCCACCGGCAAATGTTTCATACCAACGGTTGGTCTCGTGCCTCGACCCACCCTACGTTGATTCCCATGCCAGACGAAAATCAAATGCCAACGAATGCTGATTCCAATCCTGAAGACGTCGCTGCCGCTGTTGCGGAAGCGGTCGCTTCGAATGACTCGGCGGATGCCGTGCTCTCGGCGCTGCAGAATGAGCGGGACCAATTCTTCGCGAGTTGGAAGCGCGTCCAAGCGGAGTTCGAGAATTTCCGCAAACGCCAGCAGCGCGAGGCCGAGCAGTCCGCGAAGTACTCGGCGCTGCCGGTGATCCGCGACATCCTGCCGGGGCTCGACAATCTGCGCCGTTCGTTGGAAGCGGCACAGAAGGGGGGCAAGCTCGAAGACCTGACGAAGGGGGTCGAAATGACGCTCAAACAGTTCGAGGAGATCCTCGGCCGCAACAATGCGAAGGCGATCCCCAGTGTCGGACAGCCGTTCGATCCGAACCTGCACGAAGCGATTACGCAGATGCCCTCCGCCGACCATCCGCCGATGACGGTGCTGATGGAGGTCGAACGTGGCTACGTCCTGCACGACCGCGTCGTGCGGCCGAGCAAGGTCATCGTGTCGGCTCCGACCTAATTGGCCGCAAAAAACACAAGAAGCCACGAAAAGCTATTTCAATACCCGATTGTCCGAGAGATCACTGTACCGCGACCGTTAGGGAGTGGCCTGTGTTCGACATCGCGGGCCGCTCCCTAACGGTCGCGGTACGGACTTGAAATCACTTCATCTCAACTTTGTGCCGTTTTGTGCTTCTCGTGGCAATTTCATTGGGCCTCGTTGAGTGGGTGAGTTTGGGTTCGTTATCACTCGCCAAAGCAATACAGGTGACCGTTGGTTCGCAGGTAGAGGCGGTTTCCGACGATGGCTGGGGTGGCGAAGGCTTTCTCGCCGAAGTCGGCGGTGTGCAGCGTGCGGCATTCGGGGTCGGCGCTGAGAACCGTGAGGCGGCCCTCTTCGTCGATCAGAAATAGCTTGCCGTCTCCTGCCACGGGTGAGCTGTAGTAGTCGTCGGTCCCGGAGGCTCGGCCCTGCTTGATGTGTTTGCCATTCTTCAGGTCGAGGCACGCGAAGATGCCGCCGTCTTTGACCGTGAAGATGAAGTCGCCGACCGCAACCGGCGACGAGCAGAACGGCACCAGCTTTCGCTGCTTCCAGAGCAAGTGTGTTTCGGTCGCCTCGCCTTGTGCCCCCGGTTTGATCGCGACGATCGAGTTCTGGCCCTGCTCGAACAGCGTGCGGAAGTACTCGTACTCGGCTTCGGTCAGCGAGCCGTCTTTGTTGCGATCCACTTGCGGGAAGCGTTGCTTGATGTCCCCTTTGGGAAGCTCTTCGTTTTCGAGCGTGCCGTTGCCGTTCTTATCGAGATCTTTCTTGACGACCGAGAATGGCTGCACCGAGATGCGTTCCGTCTCATCGCCACCGGCCGCCCAGCCGCCGGTGATCAGCGTCCCCGATTCGGTCAGGAACGGGCTGAGCGATACCATTCGCGAGATGCCACGCACTGTCCACAGCTCTTTGCCAGTCTCGAAGTCGTAGCCGACGACTCGCAGCGTCGCGGCGATCACGATTTGCTTCTTGCCATTCACCGTCCAGATCAGCGGCGTGCAATAGTTGCGAGGAAACTCCGCTCGATCGGTTCGCCACAAGACCTTTCCGTTTCGCTTGTCATACGCGGCGAGGAACGAATCGGTGTCGTGGTCCTGACAGACGATGACGCGATCGTCCACGATCTGCGGCGAGCTGCCCGCTCCGAACTCGTTCTTGAACGGTCCCATCGGGATGTTCCACAGTTCCTTCCCGTCGCGGTCGTAGCAGAACAGCCCACAACTGCCGAACAGCGCGACGACTCGTTCCTTGTCGGCAGATGGGCTGCACTGAGCGTGGCTGCCGATGCCATGCACCGCTTCGAGCTTCTCGTGCGGAGCGACTTTCTCCCACAGCGTTTTGCCAGTCGCGCGGTCCAAGGCGATCGTCACCAATTGCTGGTCCTTCTCGGCGGTGACGTAAATCCGATCGCCGATGATCACGGGTGACGAATGCCCCGGAGCCAAGTCGATCTTCCAGACGACATGCTTGTCTGGCCCAATTTCCGTCGGCAGCTTTGATCCAATCGTCGCTCGTCCCGATCCCCCCTCGCCTCGGAACCGCGACCAAACTTCTGCGGCATTGGCTGAACTATCTGCCGATGAAACGAGGACCAACAAACAGAGTCGGAACAGATTCGACAGTCTCATGGATGATCTCCGCATTGATTGGAATTCCGGGTTCGGGGCGGCATGATGGGAGGCCGCCACCGCGAAGAGCAAGCTCGCAAGCACTCCTCTGGCCGAAAGCTGATTGCCTGCAGCCGAATGCCGTTATCTCACATTCTCGACGGATAAAAGTGAGACAACGGCTGTCGGCCATCGGCTCCCGGCTGTCGGCCGAACTGAAGGAAGATTCATGACCACCGCCCGCCGATTGCGTGAACTGCTGGCCCGACCGGGGATCATCAAGACGCTTGCTCCGCATGATGTCTTCACCGCGCGGCTACTTGAGCAAGCGGGTTGCGAGATGTTGTTCTTGGGTGGCTTCGGCGTATCGGCCAGCGTTTTTGGTTGGCCTGACGTCGGGTTGGTCACTCTTTCAGAAATGACTGAGGCAGTGCGCCGTATGGCTTCGAGGATTTCGATTCCGCTGGTTGCTGACGGCGATACGGGACACGGCGATCTGCACAACGTCGTCCGCACCGTACGCGATTTCGAGCAAGCTGGTGCGGCGGGGATCTTGCTGGAAGATCAGGTCAGTCCGAAACGTTGTGGGCACTTCGCCGGCAAGCAGGTCATCCCGGTCGATGAGATGCTCGGCAAGCTGCGTGTGGCGCTGGAGGCTCGCCGCGATCCCGATTTCGTGATCTTTGCTCGCACGGACGCACGAGCGGTTGAGGGACTCGATGCGGCGATCGAGCGTGCCTGTCGTTACGGAGAACTCGGAGCAGACGTCTGCTTCGTCGAAGCGCCGCGCAGCCGAGAAGAATTGGCTCGCATTGGTCGCGAGGTTCCGTATCCGCAACTCGCGAACATGCTGCTAGGGGGAGTAACTCCGATCCTGGGAGCGGAGGAATTGCAGCAACTCGGCTTCAAGATCATGGTCGATCCAGTCGCGACGTTGCTGGCCGCTGGAGCCGCCGTTCGTGAGCTGGCCAGATCGTTGTTGCATCAAGGCCGAGTTGATTCGCTTGCGGATGAACTGCTGAGCTTTGACGACGTGAAAGAGTCGGTGGGGCTGGCGGAGTTTCTGCAAAAATGAAGCAGGCGAGCGGGGCGGTGTCAGCCCCACGGTTCCGTGGCAAATGCACCGGGGGGCTGACGCCGCCCCGCTCGCCAAAGAGGATTACTCTTAATCGCGCCGCAAGTAGCCGGCGGAGGACTCGAAGTATTTGCGGCGGCGACGCTGCTTTTCCGGCGCGGCAGATTGGGCTTGTTGCAGATCGGTGAGGTTCGCGTTGCAGACTCGGCAGCCGAGAGTTTGCAGATGGAAATCCAAGTAGTTGCGCTGCGCGTCCTCTAGCGCATTGAGCAAGTAGGCTCCGAGTTGGCTGCGAGTCGGACAGCTCAAACGCCCACGCCGCCAGACTTCACCGACGGTGACGCCACCTTGATCCGTGTCCCGTGCCAGCGCGGCGAGCTGTTGTCGTAGCGGCTCGGAATCTCGCAGAGTTCGTTCGATCGCCGCCATCCGCTCGGCCGGCAATTGCTCGGCGAGATAGGCACGGAGTTCTTCGTCAGTGATGGTGCGAGGCATGATATTGCTCACTTCTTTTGCCAGCGTTGCCAGGCGAGACCAGGACGTTCGACGCGGAATTTGACCAGCCGCGTGTGATCGACCTCGGTGACGTAGACCGTGCGGCCGTCGGGGCCGCCGAAGCAAAGGTTGCTGGGGCTTTTGCCGAGCACTTCGATCTCGCGGAGCACTTCCCCCTTCGGCGAGACAATCGCAACAGTCCCCTTGCCGTATCGAGTCACGTACAAGTTGCCGTCCACATCGCAGCGCATGCCGTCGAAGCCGTGGTCGGGGAATTGTTTCAGCAGGCGTTTGTCCGTCAGCCCATCCGATGTGATCGTGAAGGCCCAGATGCCCCGCTGGACGCTTTCGTTGACGTACAGTGTCTTGCCGTCCGGGCTGACTTCGATGCCGTTGGTCGTGCCCATCTCGGTGGCGACTTTCGTGACCTTCCCCTGCCGGTCGATGCGCCAGAGTTGGCCGGTGCTATTCCCCCAGTTGGGATCGCTGGCCCACAGCACTTCGTCCGGCCCGATGGCCAAGTCGTTCGGCTGGTTCATTCCGCCTTGATGAGCGAAGACGGAAATCTGCTTCGTCTTCATGTCCACCTTGAGAACATTGTGATTGACGTAATCGGCAATGAACATCGCCCCTGCGTGATCGAAGACAATCCCGTTGCCGACGCTCTTATTCGGCAGCGTGACGAAGACCTCCCCTTTTCCCTGCGGAGTCACCTTGCCGACGGTCCCGTCTTCTTTGAAGTTCACGACATAGACATTGCCGGCCGCGTCGCACTGCGGGCCTTCAATGCCGCCAGTGAATTCCTTCGGCTGCGTGAGTGGTTCGGCGACAAACAGCTTTTCATCGTCAGCCGCCAGCCCGGTTAAAGATGAGATCACAACCAACAGTGCAGCAAGCAGGCAACGAGCCAACGTGATTCTCAGCATGAACAACTCCTTGGAAGTCATCGGAAGTTAATCAAAGAAGCGACTCATTCTGGCTATTGAGTCGTTGAGATGCTTAAGTGGGATCAGACTCAGCTTGAGCGGGAAGATGCTGCCGAAAGAATTCTCGCAATCCTCTTAGCTTCTCGGCTCGTTTCTCATGTTCCAGCTTTTCCCGATTCGCACGAGCCTCGTCACTCAACTCGAATTGGTCGATAAAATCCTGCAATCCATCGATTGCCTGCACTCGTTCCCGAAACGACAAACCTTGATCGGCTTCGACGAGGCGGCGCAGTCGCTCACGCTCGGACGGAAAGGAGATGGGAAGAATGGCCATATGACACAAGTCTCCCACAGGATTGGCACCGCTACTGTATTTCGTGATTGAAACGCGAACCAACACACTCAGGCGAGCGGGACGGCGTCAGCCCCCCGGTTGACCGGTCGAATGAATACACCGGGGGGCTGACGCCGCCCCGCTCGCCTGTTTCATCTATGTCGGCACCTTTGCTGACTCTTGAGCACGTCGCTCGGTGAGTTGTTTGAGAACCGATGAGACGGCTTCGGCCACGGCTACTTTCGTCGGAGCAGCGTCGGTTCGCCATTTCAGTTCGATGAGGCCCTCTTGCAGACCTTTGCCGCCGACGACGACTCGCAACGGGAAACCAACCAAGTCGGCGTCTTTGAATTTCACGCCGGCTCGCTGAGCGCGGTCGTCGAGCAGGACATCGACGCCCGATTGCCGCAGTTGTGAGTAGATCGACTCGGCCGCTTCGAGGACCGGTTGTTCTTCTTGCAGCGGGATGACGACGACTTCATACGGGGCGATGGCGAGCGGCCAGATGAGGCCGTTCTCGTCATTCTTGGTTTCGGCCAGCGCGGCGATGATGCGGTTCACGCCGATGCCGTAGCAGCCCATGATGATCGGGTGCCGCTGCTCCTTCTCGTCGGAGAAGCTGGCTTCGAGTGATACGGCGTACTTCGTGCCGAGCTTGAAGACATGGCCGATCTCGATGCCATGCACGAGTTCGAGAGTCCCTTCGCCATGCGGGCTGGGATCGCCGGCGACGGCGTTGCGGAGGTCGTGAGTCGTCGTCAGCGAGTAGTCGCGGCCGACGTTCACGTTCACGATGTGGTGGTCCCCTTCGTTCGCTCCGGTGATCGCATTGACGATGAGCGGAACGTCGTGATCGGCGATGACTTCGCATTTGATGCCGACGGGTCCGGCGAAGCCGACCGGTGCGCCGGTCACTTGCAGGATGACTTCGGGGGTCGCCATTTCGAGCTTCTTCACCCCGAGTGCTCGGCGGATCTTCCCTTCGTTGGCTTCGTGATCGCCGCGGATCAGGACGGCGACCGGCTTGTCGTCGGCGGAGTAGATCAACGTTTTGACCATTCGCTCCGGTTTGCATTTGAGGAACTTGCAGACCGCTTCGATCGAGCCGACGTTGGGGGTGTGCAGCTTCGTGAGCGGCTTCGCATCGGCGGACGTGGCGATCGTTGGCGGTGTGCGGCCGGTGTCGGCGCGTTCGAGGTTGGCGGCGTAGCCGGTGGCTCGGCAGTGGACGATGCGGTCCTCGCCGTTGTTGGCGGGGCACATGAATTCGTGCGAAGCGTCGCCACCGATGGGACCGCTCTCCGCTTCGACCGGCAGGTATTCGAGACCGCAGCGGGCGAAGATGCGGCAGTACGCGCGGTACATCGCCTGATACGTCTCGTTGAGTGATTCGAGGCTGGTGTGAAAGCTGTAGGCATCCTTCATCAGGAACTCGCTGGTGCGGAGGATTCCGAACCGCGGTCGCTCTTCGTTGCGGAACTTCGTTTGAATCTGGAACAGGTTCAGCGGCAGTTGGCGATAGCTGCTGATGTGCTTCGCGATGAGATCGGTGACGACCTCTTCGTGGGTTGGGCCGAGCGCGAAGTGCGACTCGCCGTTGCCTCGGCGTTGCTTCCAGTTGAAGAGGACGTTGCCGAACGCTTCGCGGCGTCCGGTGCGGACGAAGAGGTCAATCGGTTGGAGCGCGGGCATGTGGATTTCGATGGCCCCGGCGGCTTCCATTTCCTCGCGGACGATCGCTTCCGCTTTTCGCAGCGCCTTCCAGCCGAGCGGCAGATAGGTGTAACTGCCCGCCATGAGCTGACGGATCAGGCCGGCTCGGAGCATTAACTGGTGGCTGGGGACTTCCGCGTCCGCCGGGATTTCCTTCATGGTGGGGATCAGAGTCTTGGACCAGCGCACGTCATCCTCCTTGGGAAAATCAGCCGGAACGCGCTAGCGTCCGGTTCTCGTAATGATCGGAAAACCTTGAGGAAACCGGACGCTAGCGCGTTCCGGCTGATTGGTGGAAACCTGAGTTTGGGGCGGGATTCTAGCGGGACCGGCGATGGGCGACAGGTTTCCCGCCGAGAACGAATTTGACGACGCGAAACTGTGACCTAAGTTCCACAGGCCGGAACCTACAGAGGAGATGGTCAACGTGTGGAATGAGATTGACGACGTAGCAACGCTCGACCCGACGACGCCCGAAATCGGCGGCGGAGGTCTGGCCAAGCAGTATTCGACAGCCTCGTCGCGATTGATGTTGGACCTGCTCCGACTATCGCGCAGCAGCACTACCGCTACGGCATCAGGGGCCAGCGCGGATGCTCTGGATGGCGTGATCGCTCGGCCGGTGTTGCGGAGTTTGCTCGCGGCACTGCGGCTGCGCGATGCGGCGACGATTCAGCATGTGCGGCGCGCGGCGCAGTTCGCGACCAGGCTAGCGAGGTTCATTGGCTGGGACGGAGTCTCTCTGCGCCGGCTGGAGATCGCATCGCTGCTGCATGACATTGGCAAGATTGGGGTGCCGGATCATGTGCTGTTCAAGCCCGGTCTGCTGAACCCCGCCGAGAAAGACTTGTTCGCCTTGCAGCACAATGTCGGCATCGACGTGCTGCAAGCCTGCCGAGTCCATCAAGAAGTGCTGGAGATCATCAACCAATCGACTCCGAACTACGACAGCGGTCAGCACGGCAGCAAGGAACTGCATCTGGGAGCCCGCATCCTGGCGATCGCCGATGCCTACGATTCGCTGTCGCACAAGCAGGTCTACCGCGAGGCGAAGTCACATACCGAGATTCTGTCGATCCTGGCCGGCTCGGCGGGCACGCGGTTCGACGGTAATCTAGTCAGCGTGATGAATCGCTGGATTCAAGCGGAAGGAACGCCGTTCAGCCGCGAGCTGCAAGAACCACCAGCCCCCAACAACGGTGCCGGCTTCTTTCAATTGGCCGAAGAGATGCAGGCCAGTTCGATGTGCCACATCTTTTCGTATCTGCACACGCTGGAGAGCATGTACGACGGGTTCTATCTGGTCGAATCGGATTTGAAGTTCCGCATCTGGAACACCGGCATGGAACGCCTGCTGGGCCAACCCGCTTCGAAGATGTTGGATCAGACCTGGACTAGCCGCCAAGTCGAGTTCGCCGACAAGCAGGGCCGCCCGTTGTCCGATTCAGCCCATCCGTTGCGCGAGGTCATCAAGAACGGCAAAGCCCAAACCGCGCAGGTCCAAGTGCGGCATCAGGACGGTCGCTGGATCCGCGTGGAATTGATGTCCGTGCCGCTGATCGATCACGACGGCAGCCTGCAAGGAGTCGCGGAGATTTTCCGCGATCTCACGCAAGACCGCCGCCGCCGCTCCGAAGATAAGGATCTCCGCAAGCAAGCCACCCGCGACTCATTGACGGGTGTCTTCAATCGTGGCGAATTGGAACGCACGCTCGAATCGTTGATCTCGGAATTCAATCGCGACTCCGACCCGGAGCCGATGTCCCTGATCTTTCTCGATGTCGATAAATTCAAGCGGATCAACGACACATACCTGCATCTGACCGGCGACCAGGTGCTCATCGGCCTGGCGAAACTCCTGCAAAGCGAGACCTACTCCGGCGAGATCATCGGCCGCTACGGCGGCGAAGAATTCATCGTCATGTGTCCCTCCACCGACCTTAAACAAGCCGTCGAGAAGGCCGAACGCCTGCGCCGAGCGATCCGCGATGCGACACTCAGCACCGTCAAGGAGTTGAAGGTCACGGTCTCGTTTGGCGTGACGGAAATTGAGCAGGGAGACACGCTCGACGACGTCTTCCGACGAGCCGACAAAGCACTGTTTACCTCCAAAGACAAAGGCCGCGATCGCACGACCGCGTTGTCGAAGAAAGAGTTCCTCGGCGGCAAGTCCGAGACGGTGCAAGCCGAACCCGAACCGACCTACATGCTCGATGGGAATTTCCTGGCGTGTGTGACCTCGGACATGATCGTGCTGAAGTTTGGCAGCTTCGTCCGCGAGCAAAAGGCAAAACTGGTGAAGACGGCACCGGGGCATGTCGTGGTCCGCGTCGGCGGGACATTCCTGCCGATCTGGGGATCCAATGAACGACACCAGCCGGTGGATCTCGAAATTAAGTTCGGCCTACCACCTGCGGACGTGGCACTTCCAACTCGGCAGGGAGTCATCGAGCGGACCTACTTCCAAGTGCAGATCAAGCCGAGCGGCTGGCCTCCCGATGTTGCCACATTCCAACAGCGTGCTCGGGCGACGTTCCGTTTATTGAAGACTTACTTCGTCGCCGATTATTAAAGTCGCAGCCGCTCGCCTTGAATGTCTTACGGCAGTTCGCGAATCCGCAGCCTTTTGAACTCCACCGGCGAGCCTTCCGATTCCAAACACATGAAGCCCTTGCGCGGCTCGCAGTTCTCGCCGCCGGAGACTTCCAAGCCGTTAACCCACAGCCGTACCTCGCCGTTGATCGCGCGGACGTAATAGTGGTTCCACTCTCCCACCGGCTTCGTGAGTCGCTTGGTCGGAAAACTGCGGCTGCTGTCCGGTTTGCCCACCACGTAGGTCGAGCCATCGTCACGCGTGTAAGTGATCTGCGGCGTGAAGGCTTTCATCTTGGACCCGCCGACGGGAAACACGTCTCCGTGGCTGGTGAACCAGTCCGAAGGCTTGCCCTTCGACTTCTCGAAATTCGTTTCGTATCCGAGATCCAAGACCTGCACTTCAATGCCAACCTTTGGCAAGGCATTCGGCTTCAAGTCCTTCATCCCTTCTTCGGTCGCCCACAGAAAGATGCCGGAGTTGCCTGCGGATTTGAGATGCCGCCACTGCGCGACCAGTTCGAGATTGGTGAACTCCTTCGTTGTCCGAATCACGCCGACCGGCGTTCCCGTGCATTGAGCCAATCCGTCCTTCCACGTCCAGGTTTCTGGATTGCAATTGACGTTGACGAAGTCCGCCTCTCCCAAATCTCGCCACCCCGGCCCTTGCCCATCAATGAATGCCTTCGGCGGAGCGGCCGATTCCTCGGCGAACGACGATGACTTCGCCATGCAGAAACCGCCAACCAAAATCGAGAGCGCAAAAACTATTGAACAGGGCTTCATCGTTAAATCCTTTCGATAAAAGTGGATTGAGGATCGCCAGAGTAGAACGCCGCACCGATGAAAAAGACAATAGAAGGGTGGGTCGAGTCATCGAGACCCACCAACGATTGCGAAGTTCGTGGTGGGTCTCGATGACTCGAC
>SXGU01264481.1_pt1 | contig 11603 bp, 10 predicted proteins | sample 3174531 | NCBI WGS metagenome assembly SXGU01 (sample SAMN11356863, study PRJNA531348) | freshwater metagenome | isolation source: freshwater sample F1-140 | place: China: Fuxian Lake, Yuxi | collected 2017-12-25
AGGCCATCGTCGACCAGCCCAGCCAATTCGACTTCTACGACGGCGGCGGCCTCGACATCGCCTTTCTGGGCCTGGCCCAAGCGGACCGCCAGGGCAATCTCAATGTCTCGAAATTCGGCCCCAAGCTTGCCGGCGCCGGAGGTTTCATAAACATCAGCCAGAGTGCGAAGAAGGTGGTTTTTGTCGGCACCTTCACGGCCGGCAATTTTGAGATCACACTGGACGATGGTGCGTTGAAGATCCTCGCCGACGGCAAGGCGATGAAATTCGTCAACGAAGTGGAACACCGCACCTTCAGCGGCCCTGTCGCCGCCGCGTCCGGCAAAACCGTGCTCTACGTCACCGAGCGCTGTGTCTTTCGCCTTTGCGCCGAGGGCCTGGAACTGATCGAAATCGCGCCCGGCGTTGACCTGCAACACGACATCCTCGATCACATGGAATTCGCCCCGATCATGCACCGCCCGCCAGCGCTGATGGATCCGCGCATCTTCGGCAGCGAACCCATGGGCCTGCGCCCAGGCTTGCTGGAGATGCCGCTGGAACTGCGCCTGAGCTACGACGCGGCGCAAAACGTGTTCTTCGTAAACTTCGAGGGTCTGTCGGTCCGCGACGCAGCGGACATCAACCGCATCCTTGCAGCGGTGGAATCACGCCTCGCGCCGATCGGGCACAAGGTTGCCGCAATCGTCAATTACGACCGCTTCAGCATCGCGCCCGAACTGATCGACGACTATACCGCCATGGTCAAGGGCGTCATGGACAGGCACTACTCCGACGTGACGCGCTACACCTCAAGCACGTTTCTGAGGGCCAGGCTGGGGGAATCCTTCGGCAAGCGCGTCGCCGACCCGCACATCTTCGGCAGCCGCAGCGAAGCGCAACAACACCTGAATTCCGGGTCCGCCTAAGCGCGGCTCTGGATTTCCTCGATGAAGCCCTGCATGCCGGTGGCGATGTTGCCGGCATTGCCTTCGTCGGTGTCGATGTGCATGGCGAGACGGAAGTTCGGATTCACGCGTACCACGACGTCGCCATATGTCACCTCGCGCTCGCCTTCGATGCGCACGCGCACCACGTAACGATCACGCAGCCGTAGCCGCATGGCGTCCTCGGGCGACATGTGGATATGGCGCTGGGCACAGATCACGCCGCGTTCGAGCTGGACGCTGCCGGCAGGACCTTCAAGGCGGACGCCCGGCGTATTGGCAAGGTCGCCCGATTCGCGGATCGGCGGCTGCACGCCGAGCTTGAACTGCTCGGTCATGGCGATTTCGACCTGGCTTTCCTTGCGTGTCGGCCCGAGCACGCGCACATTGGCGATACGGCCCTTTGGGCCGACCAGATCCACCTTCTCCGCACAGGCAAACTGGCCGGGCTGCGACAACTCGTGCTCGGGAGTCAGTTGATGGCCGGGGCCGAACAGCTTGTCGACATCGGCCTGGGCCAAATGGACGTGATGGGCGGAAACTTCGATCGGGATCGGCGAAGCTGCCTCATCGCGAATCGCCAGGGTGATCTGGTTGCGCTCGATGGCGCGCAATGTCTCCCAGGCCAGCAGCCGCTCGTCGTTGTTGGCGACGACGATGATGGTGACGGGCGAGTCGTCGGCCGAGATGACCGCGTAATCCTGCACGGCGCCAAGGTTGCGGTTCTTGTCCTCGTCGAGCTTGATGCCCATGTAGGCCAGGCCCTGGCAGGCCAGGCTGCGCACCGAGGGGCTGGTCTCGCCGATATCGCCGGTGAAGGCCAGCACGCTGACGCCACCCATCGCCGCGACGTAAGCACCGATGTTCTTGCGGATCTGGTAGCAGAAGGCCTTGTGCGCCAGCAGCGCACGATGGTGGCCCTCGGCGGCGGCAGCTTCGATTTCGTGGATATCGCTGGAGATACCGGAAATGCCCTTGAGTCCGCTCTCCGAATTTATGAGCTTGTTGAGTTCGTCCGGGCTCAGCTTGTAGCGATCCATCAGCTGGATCATGATCGCCGGATCCAGACTGCCGGAACGGCTTGGCATGATGAGGCCATCCGAGGGCGTCATGCCCATCGTGGTATCGACCGAGCGGCCATGGTCGATGGCGCAAATCGAAGCGCCGACGCCGAGATGGCATGAGATGATTTCCAGCTCGCCGAGCGGACGCTTGACCATCTCGGCCGCCTTGAGCGACACGTAGCGGTGCGACGTGCCATGAAAGCCATAGCGGCGAATGCCTTCTTTCTTGTACCAGTCGTAGGGCAGGCCGTAGAGATAGGCGTAGGTCGGCAGGGTCTGGTGGAAGGCGGTGTCGAACACGGCGACATGGGGCACGCCGGGGAAGAACTTCATCGCCTCGCGCATGCCTTCGAGGTTGTGCGGGTTGTGCAAAGGCGCCAGCGACGACAGGGCCTCGATGTCGGCCAGTACCTGAGGCGTAATTACCGTGGCACTGGAAAACTTGCTGCCGCCATGCACCACGCGGTGACCTACCGCAATGACATCCAGCGGGGTGAAAAGGAAACGATTGTCGAGGTCAAGCATCGACTCGAACAGAACGCTGAAGAACTGATTGAAGACAAACGCCGGACGCTCGCGCCGCGTGGTCTTGCCGGCGGCCGTCATGGTGATATGCACGGTCCCGCAATCGGCGCAATCGACCACACCATGGACATCTAGCCCCTCGTCGTGGGTGTCGTAGATGCCGAAGCGGATCTGGCTCAGGCCGGCATTGATTGACAGGATCTTGCCGTGCACATCCTTTTTCAGGCTGAGCGCATAGGGGTCGTCGGACTGAGCCAGTGCGCGGGCGCGGAGCTGGCTGCTGGTGACGTCCACCGCCTGGGCGCGCGCACGGTCGGCCAACAGCTTGGAGAGATACAGGATGGCCTTGGGATTGACCAGAATATGGCTGCTGACCACCTCTTGGGGAATCAGCACTACCAGACAGCGATTGCCGGCAATCACGTCGGCCACCGTGCGATCACCGGTCAGTACCGACATCTCGCCGAATACATCACCGACTGCCAGCGGACTCATCACGATGCGGCCGCCGGTGTTGTCGGCCACCGAGATCTCGCCATGCCCGTCGATCAGCGCACCGATGAAGCGCCCTTCATCACCGCACTGGATGATGGATTCATTGCCCTCGTAGGTGCGCAGTTCCGATCCATCAAGAATGACCTCAATCGTGCTCTGGTCGAAACTCTCGAAGAGCGGGACCTTTTGTAGAAGGAAGGGGATCAGTTCGTCACGGGTCATGATGTTTTTGTCGGCACAGTCGGGAACACTTGACGATTATTATATTGCTGCATTGCACAAATATTAGAGTATTTGCCTAATTTCTGCGGCAAATACGGAGAATTCGATGTATCCCCGGTTCAGGCGCGCAAGCGCCAGAGTGCGGTAATTTCACGAGATCGCGCCGCATGGAGCGGATCTTCGCGATCCGTGGCACGCGAATGCACGGGCTTGGCGTCAATCCTCCCTGCAACCTGGAGCCCGGCGGCGTCAAAAGCGGCGAGCAAGGACTCCCGCGAACGCAGGCCGAGGTATTCGGCCAGGTCCGACAGGATCAGCCAACCCTCGCCCGCGGGCGCCAAATGGTCCGGCAGGCCGGCGATGAAACCCTGCAACATGCGGCTTTCGGGGTCATATACGGCACGTTCGAGCGGGGTGGCCGCCCTTCCCGGCAACCACGGCGGATTGCAGACGATGAGATCCGCCCGCCCGGGCGGAAACAGGTCGACGTCGGCGATTTCGATCCGTTTGGTCAATCCCAGGCGGGCAATGTTGTCTGCGGCGCACGCCAATGCCCGCGCATCACAATCGGTGGCAAGCACCCGATCGACGCCGCGCCGTACCAGCAAAGCCGCCAGCACGCCGGTACCGGTGCCGATATCGTAGGCAAGCCGGCACGGTTCGGGCAACGGCGCCTTGGCGACGAGTTCAACGTATTCCCCGCGCACTGGCGCAAACACGCCGAAATGCGGGTGGATGCGCGCATCAAGCACCGGTACCGGAACGCCTTTCCTGCGCCATTCGTGTGCCCCGATGATCCCTTGCAATTCGCGTAGCGAGGCGACGAAGCCCTCGCCGGCCGGCCCGTAGGCCTCAAAGCAGGCGTCGCCTGCCTCGGGTGCGCGGCGCAGCGGAATGCGGAAATCCGCATCAAACGGCAGCAGCAACATACCCAGCGTGCGTGCGCGCTGGGCCTGACCGAGGCGATAGCGATGGAAATCCTCAGGCGTAATCGCGGCGTCTGGAGCGGACTTGCGCGCCCTGCGGTCGATGCGTCTTGCCATCGCCTGAAGCAACTGGCGGGCGTTGTGAAAATCCCCACGCCACAGCAATGCCGTCCCCTCCGACGCCAGCCGGAACGCGCCATCCGCCTGCGTCCGGTCATCGGCGAGCACCACGCGCCGCGGTGGCGGCAATCCGGCCAGGGATCGCCAGCGGGCCTGGCACTGTTGGCCCGCCTCGTCCCATTCGACAAACTGAGCAAGCGCGGTCATTGGATTGACCCATCCATTGTGTCGAATCGAGAAATCATTGCCTGCCACCGATGAAGACGGAATCGCCGATCCTACGCGGCCTTGGGGGTACTGTAAATTCATCGATTGCGCCGAAGTCGGCGTACCGTCAGCGCCGACTCCTGCGGTAAAGTCGCTTTCCAGCCGAACCAACGACCGCCATGCCTGCCCGCCTGCTGTTCACCATCGTCTTCATCGAGGGCTATTGCTCACTGGGCGCAGAGATCATCGCCTTGCGCCGGCTGATCCCGCACATCGGCAGTTCGATCGTGGTGACGGCGCCGACCATCGGTTTCTTCCTTCTGGCGCTGGCGCTTGGCTACCATTCAGGCAGCCGTGTCGCAACGAACTACCGTGCGGTCGTCGCGCGCAATTTCCTGATCTCCGCGGCCCTGCTCGGGGGCGGGTTGGCGGCGACCACGGTCAACGCGATATTCGCCGGCACCCAGGTGGCCCTGGCGTACCTGATTTTCATCGGCGGCATCCTTTGCCCCCTGGCCTGGCTGCTCGGACAAACGGTCCCGATCCTGACCAACCTGATGCTCGCGCAGCGCAGCGGCGAGGCCGCGGGCCGTGCGCTCTACTGGTCCACCCTGGGATCGTTTCTGGGTTCGGTGACGCTTTCGCTTGTCGTCATGCAGGTGTTCGGTGTCTGGGCCGCCGTGCTGCTTGGCATGCTGATGCTGATAGGTGGCACGGTGCTGGTGCAGCGGCCGGCCCCCGGCATGGCGGCCGTGCTGGTTGCCGTGGTTGCGCTTGGACTCGGCCTGAATCTCCGTGACCGCACGCGCATCGACACCGCCTACGCCGACTACGAAGTGCAGCCGGTGGCACGCGATGGCATGCTCGACCCGCGGGTATTTGTGGTGAATAACCAGAGCGCCTCGCTGATCGACAGCAGCCGACCGCCGCTCTATGCCCGATACGTACAGCATATCCGGCGCATCCTGCTGGACGATTTGGGCTTCAGTAGTCGCGATATCCTGGTGCTGGGCGCCGGCGGCTTCACGCTCTCGCACCGCGAACCGCTAAACCGTTATACCTTCGTCGATATCGATCCGGAAATCCGCGCCATCGCCGAGCGTGAGTTCCTGCGCGCACCCGCCGCGGGCGAATTCATCGCCACTGATGCACGGCGATTCGTCGCTGAGACGGCCAATCGATACGATGCCCTGGTAGTGGATGTCTATAGCTCCCGGACCTCCATCCCGGGCCATCTCGTGACGCGGGAATTCTGGGCCGACACGCGCCGCGTTCTGAAGCCGGGCGGCGCGATGATTGCCAATTTGATACTCGACGGCCAACTGGCCAGCCCCTACGCCCGCAACCTCCTGGCCACCATCGAAAGTGCCTATGGGCGTTGCGCGGTTGAGGTGCTGTACAAATCGGCACCGCGCAGCAACGTCATCGTCAGTTGCTTCGCCGTCGACGTTCAGGATCCGACCAGAATTTATTCCGATGAACGCAACCGCGCAGATGTCGATAGCGCGAGATCACCATGAGTTTCCGCCAAACCTCTTGTGGGCACGTTTGAGGTAGCATGCAAATGACACACACATCCGCTACGAAACCGACAAAGCAAAGGTTCTAAGAATGTCATATCCAAATCGTCCGATTGCCTTCGTGATGGCCTCGTCGAACCACGGCAACCTGATCGTTAACCGCCATGACTATCGAATGATCGATGAGTCGCGTGGCTACGGCGTCGGCTTCCAGATCCTGAACAAAAGCAGTTTTGATCCCGACGAGGTCCGCTTCGCCCTGGCTTTGCTGGACAGCAGGCGCAAGTATTTTGGCGACCAGGTCTTTGCCATCGATGGCGGTGCCAACATTGGGGTGCACACCATCGAATGGAGCCGGCACATGCATGGTTGGGGCCGCGTGTTGGCGTTCGAAGCCCAGGAGATCGTCTTCTACGCACTGGCTGGCAACATTGCGATCAACAACTGCCTGAATGCAAGGGCGCGCAATTCCGCGCTCGGAGCGAACTGCGGTGCGCTGGATATCCCGCAACCCAATTACTTTACTCCGGCAAGCTTCGGCAGCCTCGAACTGCGGCAGAGCCCAACTACCGAATTCATCGGCCAGAAGGTTTCCTACGCTAGCGACGACTGCACCAACGTACCCATGGTCAGCCTTGACTCGCTCCAGCTTCCGCGCCTGGATCTGGTCAAGATTGATGTCGAAGGAATGGAACTGGAAGTATTGCGCGGGTCACAGGACGTGATGCGCAGGCTTCGCCCACTGATGATCATCGAGGCAATCAAGACCGACCGGGCCGCGCTTGAAGCCTTGCTGCGCGAAATGGAATACCAGGTGTTTCCGATGGGTATCAATCTGCTCGCCGTCCATGGGACAGACCCGACGCTCAATCACGTCAAGCAGACCGCACAAGGTATCAACTTTGCTGTCGTCTAACCGTTTGATTGTCAGAACTGGGATTTGCCAGCACCGACATCCATCCGGTCAGTTGCCGGCTATCGTCATCCGCTCGACCAGGATCGACCCCACCTGTTTCGAACCACGGATTTCTAGGTCGTTTCCGATATCGACAATACCAAGCAGCATGTCGCGCAGGTTGCCGGCAATGGTGATCTCCTCCACCGGATAGGCAATCTCGCCGTTCTCGACCCAATAGCCGGCGGCGCCACGGGAATAGTCGCCGGTCACGTAATTCACGCCCTGCCCCAGCAACTCTGTTACCAGCAGGCCGCGTCCCATCTTGCGCAGAAGTCCCTTCAGATCATGTTTGCCGGATTGCACCAGCAGGTTGTGCGAACCGCCGGCATTGCCGGTGGTCGGCATTCCCAGCTTGCGCCCCGAATACGTCGACAAGAAATAGCCCTGAAGGACACCGGCCTTGACCACCTCGCGGTCCCGCGTAACCACGCCATCGTCATCGAAGGGCGAGGAGGCAAAGCCTCCGCGTATGTGCGGACGCTCGCTGATGCGAACAAAGTCGGGAAACACCTTCTTGCCAAGGCTGTCGAGCAGGAAGCTGGTTTTGCGGTAAAGCGAACCGCCCGATATGGCGTGCACAAAGCTGCCGATGAGTCCGGTGGCCAATGGCGCCTCGAAGATGACCGGACATTTGCGCGTAGTCAGCTTGCGCGAATCGAGCCTGGCAAGGGCACGGCGCGCGGCATAGTCGCCGATCAGTGCCGGGTCGGGAAACTCGGCGGCATTGCGGCGCGAGGCGTACCAGTCATCACGTTGCATGTCGTCACCTTCGCCGGCGATGACGGAACATGAGACATAGTGCCGAGATGTTGCGAATCCCCCCATGAAACCCAGGCTGTTTGCCGATACAAAGTGCGATTGCTGGGCAGACACCGTCGCACCTTCCGAATTCTTCACCATCGGGCTGACGTCAAAAGCAGCCTGTTCGCAGCGTCGTGCAATATCAATCGCCGCATCGACCGAGATTTCCCAGGGATGAAATAGATCCAGATCGATGTCGGCCTTTGCCAGGAGCTTTTCGTCCGGCAGCCCCGCACAATCGTCTTCCGCTGTAAAACGGGCAATCGAAAGCGCCGCCTCGACCGTGGCCTTCATGGCAGCGCCTGAAAAATCCGAACTGCTGGCATGTCCGCGACGCTGGCCGATATAGACGCTGACCCCCAAACCCTTGTCGCGGTTGTACTCGATGGTTTCCACGTCCTGGCGACGCACACTGACGGACTGGCCGAAGCCCTCAGAGACATCGACTTCGCATGCGCTGGCACCGCATGCCGCCGCGTGGTCCAGCGCGGCTTGAGCCAGCGCGCGCAGCGTGGATTGAGAATGAGCAAAACCGTCGGACATGCGGTAACCCCTAGGAAGGCAAAGCTATAATCATAACCGTGGAAGATAACGATAACGAACTGCCGGAGTACCGAGGTCCAAGTAAATCGCAGCTAAAGCGCGAAATGACCGCCTTGCAGGAACTCGGCGAGCAATTGGTGGGCCTGTCGCGTGAGCGCCTGTTGAAGATCGAGATGCCCGAGCGCCTGCGCGACGCCATTCTCGACGCCCAGCGCATCACCAAACACGAGGCCCTGCGGCGCCAAATGCAGTACATCGGCAAGATCATGCGCGATGCAGACGCCGCTCCCCTGCGTGAAGCGATCGATGCGCTCAAAGGTGCTTCCGCCGCGGCCAATGCACGCCAGCATCACCTCGAAAATTTGCGTACCCGCCTGCTGGAGGACGAAGCCGCTTTCAGCGACCTGGCGCGCGAGTTTCCCTCCGCCGATATTCAGCACCTGCGTCAGTTGCGGCGCAACGCGCTCAGAGAGGCCGAACAAGGCAGGCCTCCACGGTCCTACCGTGAGCTGTTCCGGGAGTTGCGCGAGCTCGGCGAGCCCGCGCCGCGCGCAGACGAGTAAATCTAAGCTGTATCGGCGTGTACCGGCACGCCGGCCTCGGCGCCTGGATTGAGAATCATCAGTAAAGCCTGGGCATGCTCCGCAGCATCCCGTCCCAAACCGGTCAAGTACCCACCATCGATCAGCGTCAGCAAACCCTTGGCGTGCAAGCTCCGGGTTGCGGCGATAATTTCCGGCGCGGCCGTCTTGTGCACCTTGATACCCTGTTGGCTGGTCGCAAGATCGAAGCGCACCAATGTATTCAGCTCATGGACAAGCTCGGGCGTGAAAGGCATGTTCATTCCTCGGTTGGGGGGTGAAACTGGGCAGTCGGATGATTCTAGCCGCGGGAGCGACTGCGCGACCGTTTCGGATCGAGGAATTGCCTGTCGCCGGCGTTCTACAGTCCGGGATCCACGCCGTCGGCCCGCAACGTGGCTTCGATCACTTGACGGTTCAACTGCGGCGCGAGAAGCTGCATGAAATCGAACTCGTGTTGGCGCAACCAGGCGTCACGGCGAAAAGCGATGCGAGTGGTATTGCCCTCGAACAGATGGGTCGCCGACAAGGCCGCCAATCCGGTATCCCGTTCCGGGTCGAAGGCCATTTCGGCGATGATGCCGACTCCCAGGCCAAGCTCAACATAGGTCTTGATGACATCCGAGTCGATCGCGGTAAGCATCACGTCCGGCCGCAACTGCTGGCGTTCAAAAGCGCGGTCGATGCGTGAGCGGCCGGTAAACGTGGCGTCGTAGGTAATCAGCGGATATTCGGCCAGGGCAGCGAGGGACAGGGGCTGTCGCGACAGCAAGGGATGGCCCTGTGGCGTCACCACCAGATGCGCCCACTGGAAGCAGGGCAAGGTTAACAGCTCGTCGTAACGGTCGAGCGCCTCGGTCGCAATGCCCAGATCAGCGCTGCGATCCAGCACCCAATCCGCAACCTGCTGCGGGCTCCCCTGATGAATGTGCAGCCGGATTCCCGGATGGTGGCGGACAAAGTCCTTGATCACGGCAGGCAAGGTATAGCGCGCCTGGGTGTGCGTAGTGGCGATCGACAGGGCACCGCGACCATCGGCGGCAAAATCCTCGCCGACGCGTTTCATGTTCTGTGTCTCGCCCAGGATCCGCTGGGTGACCCGTCCTGAATTAGGTTGACACCTGATTGACGGTCTTCCGAATTGGTCCGGAAGTAGGCAAAGACGCCCGATGAACCTCATCGGGCGTTTTCAATTGTAGCGACAGATGTGGACGCTCGCCGTTGTAGATGGCGATGGATTCCCGGACCATCTGACGCGCCTGATCCAGGTTGGCAGGCTGGTGGAGTAGAAATTCGTTCTTCAGGATGCCGTTGACGCGCTCTGCTAGGGCATTCTGGTAGCAGTCGTAGCCGTCGGTCATCGAACAGGTCAAGCCGTGTCTGCGATGAATGGCTTGGTATTCCGAAGAACAGTATTGAATTCCCCGATCCGAGTGATGAATCAAAGGCCCGCCGCCCGCGCGACCTTTCAGCGCCATCGTCAAGGCACGGCTGACTCGGCCGTGTGCAGGCTGTGATGGACATGGTAGCCCACGATCTTGCGCGAGTAGGCGTCGGTCACCAGACTGAGGTAGGCGCATTTCTCCTGTGTTGGCAGATAAGTGATGTCGGCCACCCAGACCTGCTCGCTGCCCACCGCCTGACATTGGTCGGGACCGGCCTTGCGCAGGTTAGGATGGCGCCGGAATCGGTGGTGGCTGTCTGTGGTCTTGTGGTACGCCCGCCGAGTCGGTACCAACAGGCGATTCCAGCGCAGAAGATCGAACAGGGCGTCCCGCCCGATGCCCAGACCTTCAGCCGACAGCGTCGGGCCCATCAGATGGTGCAGCTTGCGGGTTCCCAGCCGGGGCTGACGCAGGCGCTTGGCCTGCACCAATTCCAGAACTCGTTCGTGCTTGACTTCTTCTACCACCCGACGCTGCTGCCACTGGCAATGCGCCTGCCGACTGATCCCCATGTAGCGGCAAGCCCTCGACACGCTCAGCCCTTCAATGGACTTTTGCGCGAGGACTTGCCCACAGGCTTTTTTACGACGCGGACTCCATAGTCCTTCTTCAAGACGTCGATGACGGCTTCAAAGAACTGGGACTTCTCTCGCGCTTCCTTGAGTTGGACTTCCAGTTCCTTGATCCGCTGCTCTGGCGTCAGGCCTTGACTGCTTGCTGGTAGGGTTTGATCAATCATGCGGCCGTATGATGCCATCGACCTCCAGTTCTGGCGACCGTGCTTCCGTAGCCAGACCAGAACCGACGATCGCCCCTGAATGCCGTAACGATCCTGTGCCTGCTTGTAACTCAGTTCGCCTTTTTCTACCTGCTCAACTACCGCCTGTTTAAAAGCCAGCGTGCAGTCCCTCTGCGTCCTCTTTATCCCAGATTCCATCTGACTTCCCCTTTCTTCTCAGAAAAGGTGTCAACTCATTTCAGGACGGGTCAAGCCATCAAAAAAGGCCAGGCAAACCCTGGCCTTTTTTGCCTCAAGCAAACTCCTTATTCGGCAGCAACCGCTTCAACCACCTCGCCTGCCGGACGATCAAGCAGTTCGACGAAGGCCATCGGCGCGTTGTCGCCGACGCGGAAGCCCATCTTGAGGATGCGCAGATAGCCGCCGTTGCGAGCGGCATAGCGCGGGCCGAGCACGTCAAACAGTTTGCCGACAATCTCGCGATCGCGGGTACGGTCGAATGCAAGGCGACGATTTGCCAGACTGGGCTTC
>SXGU01249746.1_pt1 | contig 11602 bp, 10 predicted proteins | sample 3174531 | NCBI WGS metagenome assembly SXGU01 (sample SAMN11356863, study PRJNA531348) | freshwater metagenome | isolation source: freshwater sample F1-140 | place: China: Fuxian Lake, Yuxi | collected 2017-12-25
GGCCATGCGGGAACGCTGATCTCGGCGATTTTGCTTTTGTTCCACCAGCAGTGGCGAACCTCGATCAACCGGTTTGCCGAGGCGATGACGCTTTTTGCGGTGGCTTGTGCGGGGATCTATCCCCTTGCGCACATGGGTCGGCCCTGGTTTTTCTACTTTTTGCTTCCCATGCCAAACACCATGCAGCTTTGGCCCCAGTTTCGTAGCCCCCTGATCTGGGATGTGTTCGCCGTTTCGACCTATGCCACGGTATCGCTGCTTTTTTGGTACACAGGCCTCATTCCCGACTTTGCCAGCGTGAGAGACCGGGCCAAAAACATCTGGATCAAGCGCATTTATGGGGTTTTGTGCCTGGGATGGCGTGGTGCGTCGATGCACTGGCACCGCTATGAAAATGCCTATTTGACGCTGGCCGGCCTAAGCACGCCGCTTGTGCTTTCGGTTCACACCATCGTGTCGTTCGACTTTGCGGTGGGCAACCTTCCAGGGTGGCACGCCACGATTTTCCCGCCCTACTTCGTCGCCGGGGCCGTGTTTTCCGGTTTTGCCATGGTGGTTACCCTCGCCGTCCCCGCCCGGGCCGCCTATGGCATGAAAGACTTCATCACCACAAAACATCTGGATAACATGGCCAAGGTCATGTTGGTCACCGGTTTGATGGTGTTTTACGGCTATGGCTGCGAAGCTTTCATGGCCTATTACAGTGCCAACGAATATGAACAGGGACTGTTCATGCTCAACCGGGCCTTTGGTCCCTATGGCATCTACTATTGGCTTTTGATCCTGTGCAACGGGATCATTCCCCAACTGTTGTGGATCCGGTCCGTCAGGCTCAGCATTCCACTCCTGTTCATCATCTCGATCATCATCAACATCGGGATGTGGCTGGAAAGGTTTGTAATCCTCATGTCGCTTCAGCGGGACTTTGTCCCTTCGAGTTGGGGCCAGTACTCCCCGACTTTTTGGGACATTACGACCTACATTGGCTCGTTCGGGCTGTTTGGCTCGCTCATGTTCCTGTTCATGAGATTTGTGCCGATCATCTCGGCCTTTGAAATGAAGCACCTGATACCGGAATCCCATGTCCACCAACCGAGTGATGACCACGGCCTTTCCGGCCACGGCCATAAAGGGGGGGCGCACGCATGAGCGCAACAACCGAGAAACCCGGACTCTTTGGCCTTTTGGCCGAGTTCGAAACCACCCAACAAGTTTATGATGCGGCCCATTCGGTTCGCAAAGAGGGCTTTACCAAAGCGGAGGCCTATTCCCCCTTTCCCATTGATGGGTTGTGGGAAGCAATCGGTCACAAACGGACCATGTTGCCCACCCTGATTTTTTGTGGTGGGCTCCTGGGTGCCATCACCGCCTTCTGTTTGCAGACCCTGACTTCAGGATCCCATCCCGACAGCCTTGATCCGCTCCTCGACGGGACGGTATCGACGCTCACCGGGAACATGATCTCGTTCAACTACCGGATGAACATAGCCGGCCGGCCCTTCTTTTCGTGGCCTGCCTTTGTGCCTCCCATCTTTGAAATGATGATCCTGTTTTCCGCGTTTACCTCGCTGTTTGGCATGCTTTTGCTCAACGGGTATCCGCAACCGCATCACCCTCTTTTCAACAACCGGAAATTTGACCGGGCCTCCACCGACCGTTTTTTCATCTGCATTGAGGCCACCGATCCAACCTTCGATCGTGAAGCAACGGAACAGTTCCTCCAGGGGCTTAAACCGTTGTCTGTTACGGAGGTTCCCCTCCAATGAATTTGAGGACAACCAACATGAGCCGCATCCTGCTGTGGACATGCCTGTTCTGTGCCCTGTCCCTGACAGGGTGCTATCAGGACATGGCACTCCAACCCAAGGTCAAGGCCCAGCAGGGCAACAGTTTTTTTGCCGACGGACGGGGATCGCGCCCGTTCGAGGTCGGTGTGATTCCCCAAGGGGAAGACTTCCTGCGGGAGGATACCCACCTTTACACAGGCAAGGTGGCCGATGCACCGGCGCTTGATTCGTCCAAACCGGAAACCGTGATGGCCCAGTATCATGACACCTTTCCGGCAAACATCACCGTTAATGAGGCTTTGTTGAAACGGGGCCAGGAACGGTACAACATTTATTGCGCAGTGTGTCACGGGCAAACAGGCAACGCCGATGGCACGATAGTCCAGCGCGGTTTCCTGCGCCCCCCGGCGTTTTATCCGACCACCGTAAAACATGGCCGCGATGGGGAACCCGATGGATTTGAGGCAGACCACAATTCCCGGGGAATGCACTATTTTGGCGCCAAGGGTGTGCCCCTGTGGAAGGCCCCTGTGGGGTATATCTATTCGGTGATCACCAATGGATTCGGGGGCATGGCCAGCTATGCGGCCCAGGTCAACCCGCGCGATCGCTGGGCTATCGTTGCCTACATCCGCGCTCTGCAATATAGCCAATCTGAAAAGGCCCGTGGCGACCTCGAAGGTGCCAAGCTAACCCAGGCCACGCCTGAACAATCCAATTCGGAAAAGTCGACTCTTGCCTCGCAGGATGCGACCCCACCTGCCAAGCAGGTGTCGGTCCGGAAAGATGGGAGCAAGTAATGTCCAATCCAGCGGAAATTCCTGCCGTCGCCCTTGACCGCATTTTGACGGCCCGGACCCTTGCCCTTCGTATCGCCCTTGGCGGGTTGGTCGGGAGCCTGGTGATTGCAGGGCTGTTTGAGGGCACCGGGCAATTCCTCCGTTCGTACCTGGCAAGCTTTGTCTGGGTGTTCGCTTTTGGCTTGGGAAGCCTTGTGCTTCTCATGATCCAGAACATTTCCGGAGGCGTTTGGGGCTATGCCACCCGCCGTTTGCTCGAAGCCGCAGCCTGGACCCTGCCAGCACTTTTCGTCCTTTTTCTGCCCGTCCTTTTGGGCTTCACCGGGGCGTATGACCTGGTCAAGGAAAAACACCTGATCAGCAAACCCCACTATGAAGAGGAACACACCTTTGAATCCCCCCGGCTTTACGAGTGGGCGGTGCCCGACGCCAAGGTTCAAAACGACAAGATCATCAAGGCAAAATCGGGTTACCTGAACATTCCATTTTGGCTCATCCGGTCGGCCATTGCATTTGCCCTCTGGATAGGCATGGCCTTCTTGTTGGTTTCCCTTTCGGACAAACAGGATCGGGAAAGCGATCCGGCCAAGCGCCTCCTCATCAAAAAACGGATGAAGGCGATCAGCGCCCCCGGGATCCTGGTATTTGCCCTCACCATCCTGTTTATTTCCACCGACTGGGTCATGTCGCTTGAGCCCCACTGGTATTCGACGATGTATCCGGTGATTTTCGGATTCAGCATGCTTTTGAGTTCGCTGGCCCTTGCCATCATTGCCCAGGTGAAGATTTATGATGTGAAGCCCTTTGACAAGGCGATGACCCGCAACCACCTGCGCGACCTTGGCAGTTTCATGCTCGGTTTTGTGGTGTTCTGGACCTACATCTCCTTCAGCCAGTTTTTGCTGATGTGGTCGGCCAACCTGAAGGAAGAGGTTCCCTACTACATTGCCCGAACGACTGGCGGTTGGGAAATCATCACCTTGCTGCTGGCCCTGGGCCACTTCTTCATTCCCTTTTTGCTGCTTTTGTTCCGGGAAACAAAACGCCGGAAAGAGATCATCTGGAAGATTGCGGCCTTTATCCTTTTCATGCGCTTTATCGACATCTTTTGGCAGGTGGGTGGAGCGTTCCACCATGGTCACCTGTCCATTCACCTGCTGGACTTCTCCACCCTTGCCCTGTTGGGTGGAGCGTGGGCATGGGTTTATTTGGGCAATATTTCCAAGCGGCCCCTGCTGCCCCTTCACGATGAGCGTGAAGACAAGCTGCCGATTTACGGGGTCTAGCACTTACGGAAAGGGTTCGGGAGGACGACATGGCAGAACACGCCAAGCCCACGGGTGGCAAATTGGTGGAGACCGCAGACATCAACCACGGTGTGGTTGTTGGTTTCGTCGTCGTCCTCACCGTTGGGGTTATCATTGGTTTCCTCGCCATGAACTACCTTTGGACATTCCTTGTTGAATTGGAAATGGAAAGGCATGTGGCGGTTGATCCGATCAAGGCGGTTCGCCAGGAAAAGGAATATGAATCGCAAAAGGCGATGTTGTTTGACCGGATGATCCCGGTGGCAAAACGGACCTTTACGGGTGACAAAAAAGCCAATGATGCCGATTGGCTCGAATACCAGGTAGCTCTTGATCGCATCCATGTTCAAGGGATCCCCCGGGCACCCTTACCCCGCCAACCCCTGTTGGAAGGTGCGGATATCCTGGACCCAAGGCATTCCGGTGCCGTTCGTGATCCCATTAGCCAGGGACAGGACAACATCCGTGATGGCAACTTGCTTCTGGATCCCAAGGGGAATGGGGAGATCCTTAAAAAGCTCAAAGCCGAAAAGAAGCTCACCATGCCGGAAGCGATCAATGACATGGTGAAAAAAGGTCTGCTCAAAAGTTCAGCAAAGTAAGGTAAGCGGTTTTTTCAAAGGATGATGGGTCCATGATGCGGTTTGTGACAAAATGGTTTGCGGTAATGGGCTTGGGACTTTGTCTCATGTCCAGGCCCACCGTTTATTCGCAAGCCGATCAGGAATCCCGGATCACCTCAAGGGCGCCAGGCTCCATGGATCCGGGCAAGGATCGCCTCTCGGCTTTGCGCGATGAGGTCGGTATTGATCAAAAGCTTGGAGAAAAAGTCCCTCTGGACGCCAGTTGGACCGATGAACTGGGCGAAAACCACACCCTGGCAGAAGTGCTCAAGTCCGGTCGGCCAGTTCTTTTGGTCCCGGCGTATTTCAAATGCCGCCTGATTTGCAACAAGGTTTTGAACGGGGTATTCGATTCGCTTAAACTGACCAGTTATCAACCGGGTCGGGATTTTGAGCTGGTTGTTTTCAGCTTTGACGATCGCGAAGGGCCAGCCGAAGCGCGCGCCAAAAAAGATCAGATGATGGCGACCGTCGGACGCAAACGATCTGTGGAAGGGTGGCATTTCTGGACAGGTTCCCCGGAGGCCATCAAGGGACTTACCAAGGCGATTGGTTTCCGCTACCTCTTCGAGAAGGAGCGGGATGAATACATGCACGGGACCGGAATCACCGTGTTGACTCCCAATGGGGAGGTTTCCCGCTATTTGATGGGAATCAATTACCCTGCGACGCAACTGCAGCTAGCCCTCAGTGAAGCCTCCGGCAACCGGATCGGAACGCTGGTTGACCAGGTCAAGATGCTCTGTTTCACCTATGACCCCGCCTCGGGCAAATACACCCTGGTGGTCATGAGGCTGGTTCAGGCAGGAGGCGTCCTTACGGTCTTTTCCCTGTTTACATTCATGGGTTGGAACCGGATCCGGAAGTGGTTCCACCAACCCTTAAAGTCAACCTTTACGGCATTGCCCGGTGCGGTGTCCGACCCGATCAGGGACACTCACGGGGTGTCCAGGACATGATGGTGAATTCCATGTTTGCATCAGAATTTCAACTGTTTCCCACCCAGGCGTCTTCCGTGGCTCCCGCTGTGGACCTTCTCACGCTGTTCATCCTGGCGGTGAATGTCGGTATTACCGTTTTGGTGATGGTCCTTTTGGTCGTGTTTGCCATCCTCTTCCGCAGGAAATCGGAAAGCGATCTGCCGAAGGCGATTCATGGCAATGTCCCCCTGGAAATCTTCTGGACAGCGATTCCCTCGGTCGTCTGTCTGGTCATGTTTTTCTGGGGCGTCAAGGTCTGGTCCGAGATCGTGGTTGCCCCCCGGGATGCGACAGAGATCTATGTGGTGGGTCGTCAATGGATGTGGAAGCTCCAACATCCAGGTGGCCAACGCGAAATCAACTCCCTTCATATTCCGGTTGGCTCGACCTTCAAGATGATCGTTACGGCCGAAGATGTGATTCACTCGTTTTCGATTCCCGATTTCCGGGTGAAGGTCGATGCGGTGCCAGGCCGCTACAGCCAGATGTGGTTCACGGCGACCAAACCGGGCAAATACCATCTCTATTGTACCGAGTTCTGCGGAACAGAACACAGCCGCATGATCGGCTGGGTTCATGTGATGGAGCGGGAAGACTATTCCAGGTGGCTCAACGAACAGGCCGAGGGCGGGGATGGGCTTCAGGGAAGAAAGCTCTTCACCAAGTTGCAGTGCATCACCTGTCACTCGGATGCCAACAAAGCCCCATTGCTTGAAGAAATTTTCCGCAAAGAGCGTGAAATCGGTTTCATGGATGGCAAACCGGTCGCACCCGGAACCAGGGTTTTGGCCGCAGAGTCCTACCTCCGCGAGTCGATCCGCTACCCCAATGCCAAGATTCACAGGGGCTTCTCCTATCCCTCCATCATGCCGGTCTATGACCGGGATTTGGTAAGCGAGGAGGAACTCCTCCAGTTGATCACCTACATTCGTTCACTCAAGCAAGGGGATACCCCTGCCCGGACCGAGGAAACGCCATCCCCCCAGCCGACAGCGGGCGGGGAAAAGACATTTGCCGCCCCCGGGTCTGGGAACAAGTAAGCCAAAGGAAAAGGGAAGACCAAATGAGCACTATAAACCTTGACCGCGGATTGATCGCCGGAGCGGATGGGGGAACCACCACCGCCCCTGCCAAGGCGCCGCTCAATTATTTGAACTGCGAATCCACCGTTGCCTCATGGCTTCTGACCCTGGATCACAAGCGCATCGGATTGTTGTACCTCGTGGGCATCACGGCGATGTTCATCCTGGGAGGCACCTTTGCCAGCCTCATCCGGTTCGAGCTCCTGACCCCCAAGGGTGATGTGCTTTCCGGGGACAGCTACAACAAGACATTCACCGCCCATGGCGTGGTGATGATCTTTTTGTTCCTGATTCCAAGTATCCCGGCGGTCCTTGGCAACTTCCTTTTGCCTATCATGATCGGCACCAAGGATGTGGCTTTTCCCCGACTCAACCTGATGAGTTTTTACCTGTATGTGGGCGGAGGAATCTTCCTTTCCCTGGCCCTTTTGTTCGGCGGTGTCGATACGGGTTGGACCTTTTACACCCCTCTTAGTTCCTCCTATGCCAATGGCAATGTGATGGCCGCCGCCCTTGGGGTATTCATCATTGGCTTCTCCTCGATCCTGACGGGCCTCAACTTCATTGTGACCATCCACCGGATGCGGGCGCCGGGGATGACCTGGTTTCGGATGCCCCTCTTTGTTTGGGCCATGTACGCCACCAGCCTCGTTCAGGTTTTGGGAACGCCGGTGGTCGCCATTACCGTCTCCCTGCTTGGTTTCGAGCGCATTCTTGGAGTGGGTATTTTTGATCCCAGATTGGGAGGTGACCCGATCCTGTTCCAGCATATGTTCTGGTTCTATTCCCATCCGGCGGTGTACATCATGATCATCCCATCGCTTGGAGTTGCCAGCGAACTGGTGACCACCTTCAGCCGCAAGGGGATCTTCGGTTACGAAATCATCGCCTGTTCGAGCATTGCCATTGCGATCTTCGGGTTCATCGTCTGGGCCCACCACATGTTCACCTCGGGCATTTCCCCTTATGCCGCCATGGTCTTTTCGTTTTTGACTTTTTCGGTTGCCATTCCCTCGGGCATCAAGGTCTTCTCCTGGTTGGCCACCATGTTCAAGGGATCGATCAGCTATGCCTCGCCGATGATGTTCTTTTTCGGTTTCATCGGCCTCTTTACCATCGGTGGTATGACCGGGTTGTTCCTTTCGACCCTTGGAACCGACATTCACCTGCACGATACCTACTTTGTTGTGGCCCATTTCCATTACATCATGGTGGGTGGGGCCATCATGGGCTACATGGGTGGCATGCATTACTGGTGGCCAAAGATCACCGGAAAGATGTATTCCGAACTTTGGTCCAAGGTTTCCGCGGCCCTGATATTTGTGGGCTTCAACTTCACCTTTTTCCCCCAGTTTTTCCTTGGCTACCTCGGTATGCCCCGCCGCTACCACGAGTATCCTGAAGAACTTCAGGTTTTGAATGTCCTTAGCACCGTGGGTGCTTCGGTACTGGCGTTGGGTTATATCCTCCCCTTGTTGTACCTTCCGGGATCCCTTTTCTTTGGGGCCAAGGCGCCCAAAAATCCATGGGGGGCAAGCACCCTGGAATGGACCGAGTGCGAATCGCCTCCCCATCCCCACAACTTTGAAAGCAATCCTCCCATCCCCGATCATGTTTACGACTACTCCCAACTGAGCAAGGAGGCTGTTCGTGTCAGCCACTAACACCCATAAGGACACTACCCAAGGGCACGATACGCACGGGCACCATCCTGCCCTGGCGCATCATTTCGTGAGCTTGGAACAACAACACGAGGCCAATATCCTCGGCATGTGGGTGTTTCTCGTGACCGAAGTGCTGTTCTTCGGCGGTATGTTCACGGCCTACGCCGTTTATCGCTTCAAGTTCAACACCATGTTCCAGGAGGCCAGCAACCAACTTGACATCACTTTGGGTTGCCTCAATACCGTCGTTCTCATCCTTTCCAGCCTGACGATGGCGATGGCGGTTCGCAGTGCCCAGATGGGCAAAGCCAAGCCGATCCTGGGTTACCTTGCTGCCACGGCCGTTTTGGGCTTTGCATTCCTTGGTGTCAAATATTTCGAGTGGAAACACGATTTTGAGGTCCACCTGATTCCGAGGGCCGACTTCTGCTGGGACTATGCCAAGGAACGGCGTGTCGAAGCCGACCACCACGAAAAAGGCAAACCATTCGTTACCAAAGTTTTGGGCAAGTTTATTGGCCACCACGAAGAGCATGCTCCCCCTACGACGGATCGCATTCTTGCCGACAAAAAGAACCCCGAGTCCCAACAGGCACGCATGTTTTTTGTGCTCTACTTTGCGATGACAGGGGTCCATGCCATCCACATGTTGGTCGGATTTGGCCTGATCGCCGCGGTGGCGTTCTGGGCTTCCAAAGGAACTTACGGACCGGATTATTACACGCCTGTCGAAGTGCTTGGCCTTTATTGGCACTTTGTTGACATCGTGTGGATCTTTCTCTTTCCGCTCCTTTACCTCCTGGGCGCCCACCTTGGCGCCGGACACTAACCCTCCAGGAAGAAAGCATCATGTCCACGCACAACACCGGCCACGCCCCCCACGAACCCGCCAAATTGGTGGTCTACATTACCACCTTTAGTGCCTTGATGGTTCTCACCGTTCTTACCATCTGGGCGGGAATGCAAGACTTTGGCGGGCTCAATACCCCCATTGCCCTGGGCATTGCCGTGTTCAAGGCGGTCCTTGTGATCCTCTTTTTCATGCATGCACTTCATAGCAGCCCGCTGACCAAACTCACCATTTTCGCCTCGTTGTATTTCCTGGCGATTTTGATGATTTTTGTCATCACCGACTACATGACCCGGAGTTGGACAGGGATGTAATCCCAAGGCTCAAACCACGAAAAGCAAAACGCACCGGGCCTCCCTGGTGCGTTCTGCTTTTTGGTCTCAGGTTGCCGGGCCAGCAATCCTTTGGGTCCGGCCCTTGCCTCCGGAAATTGGCTTGCAAACCCAAGTTACGCAGGTCGGATCATGAAAACCTGGTTTTTCCCGGGAAAAAGTCAAATCAGCCATAAAAAGTCGGGACTACAAATCCCTTTCAGGGATTAAGCTTTAATCCCCTCCCTTATTCCCCTCTTTGGAGGGGTGCCCGTCAGGGCGGGGTGGTTCGTAACCATAGCGATTGCGGAAGTCATCAGCGTTCGGGGTGGTTCTTCATAATGGCCACGGCTCCTTCCCAATGTCCTGTTTCCCAAGGCACCACCCCGTCAGGCTTCGCCTGCCACCCCTCCACGGCATAGGTATGGACACATCTTTTCGACTTGGTAATATGCAGGCCTTACCCTGAGGAGAATAGGGCTGGCAGGACGCGACGCGCGAGGGACAGGATTTCCTCCAAATCTTCATTCTTCAGCAAGTCGTCGATTGCCAGGAGTCGTTCCAAGCCCGCAAGCAGCGCAGGTGCGGTTGATTCAACTTTGTGCTTCATCTGACGGCCTGATAGCCGCACCAACCATTTCCGTAATTGCGATGCGTCCTCGGTGGTATTGCGTTGCAGATGCCACACCGTCAGGCAAGCCATGGACGCTATACACAAGCGGGACAGGAACGCTTCTCCCGTTTCCTGTTGCCACTCCTCTGCATTCTGCCCCGCTGTTTTCAACAGTTTGTAGTAGCTTTCAACTCGCCAGCGCCACGCATACCAACGCCCAACCGTGGCCGCATCCGCCTGGCTTTCCAAAATGTTTGTAAGCAGGCACCATTCTCCCAAGATCTTCCCATCATCAGCCACGATCCGGGTTACCACCAGTCGCAATGGCAGAGTTGGCCCTGGTACCGTAATTTTCATTTTGTTGCCGCCTGCCGTCTTTTTACCCGGTACCCTCGTCAAGGCGGGCCGATGCAACAACACGGTTGTCTGGGCGACACAGACACGGCCGGTTCCTCCCTTGATCGCCACAACCTCAGGCGTACCATCCTCCAGCAAAACCTCCTGAAATTCCCGGCTCAAATCGGCCACGACATCTGAAAGTTTTTGCTCACGGTCTTGCCATAAAACATACCTTGCAGGGTTCGCTCGAACCAAAAACTGATGTCCCCTGGACTGCCATTCCCGATAATGTCCGATGGAATCTGCCTCCCGTTCGATGACATGGATCAGCGTCTTACCCAAATTCCACCGGTGCGCCTCATTCATCACCTCGACAAGTTCATCAACATGACCTGGCGGCTTCGTAGTTTTTCCCACCCGGGTACTGAGCATTCCTGTGGCGGTTCGTAAACGCATTTCCATGGGACCAAGCGGACTGCCATCACCCGCATCGACCACCAGCGCCGACCCGAGTTCATAACCGACATCCGTCCAATGGGAACGCTTGAACCGGCCCTGTTTGGCGGTGTGCGTGTTAAAGCCAAACATGCACCAATCATGAACGATGAGAGTGACCGTACTTGGACTGGTCCCAAGTTGGGATCGAATCGCATCCTGAGCAGGTTCGATCAAAGCATGAAACGGTATATCGGGATGATTAAGAAACCGGGTCATGGCCCGGGCTGCCGCAAACGGTCGGCCGGTCCCAGGCAGTGCGGAAAGTCCCGTGACCGCAGAATTCACGACATGAGAATGCTCTTTCACGAGTGAAAGAAACCGGGCCTGGTGACGGCGATCCAGATTGCCAAAATGAAATCCATGCGTTCCCTATTTACCCCATTCGAAAAGATGTGTCCATACCTATGCTCCAAAGGAGGGGAATTCATAAACCCAAGTTACGATGTTCGCACCAAAGAATCCCTTATTTCCCGGGGAATCGTCATATCCGCCTGCAATCGACGGGACTACAAATCCTTTTTTCCTGAGCCTGGTTCAAGTCTTTTGTTCCTGATTCCCAAAAGTTCTCAACCGTTCCAACCGGAAGAGGTAGTTTTAAACGCGACAAACTCCCAATTGCCGGGGAAACTACAAACAGGTTCCCAAATAGGCCAAAATTGCCCGAAATCACTCAAACCGCAGAACCTGGTTTAAATCAGACCCGGGATCACCTTGGCGGATTTGTCCACTATCCGGATGGGCCGACCGA
>SXGU01191809.1_pt1 | contig 11601 bp, 6 predicted proteins | sample 3174531 | NCBI WGS metagenome assembly SXGU01 (sample SAMN11356863, study PRJNA531348) | freshwater metagenome | isolation source: freshwater sample F1-140 | place: China: Fuxian Lake, Yuxi | collected 2017-12-25
AAATTACCGCAGGAAATCAAAAATCTGTTTAGACTTTATATCGCCCGACTTGTTGTTTTAGATGGGCAATGCTGGCTGCCAGTTGATGGGCCACATCTCCCAATGACTCAGCCTGTGACAGGTTGTTTGTAGCTTTTTCGCTGATCAGCTCAATGTGCTTGAGGATAGCTGTGCTGGTCGATACCAATTGACGGGCTTCCTCAGATTCATGACGAGCTAAATCTAAAGTTTCCTTTAAGGCCTGCGATGTCTAAAGCAAGTCCAGAACGAGGCTGGCAGTAGCCCTTCCCATCCGAAATCATGGTTCGTAAGTTGTTATTACAGCAACTGTATAATCATCCACGGAAATGCCTATAATACCAATCACAAACACTAATACTGAATACTAGTGTTACCTTGAGCCTTTAGTTCCGGAGTTGAAATGACAGAAAATCTGCATAATTCCCTTCAGCAAAAGACTGTCCTCATCGTAGATGACACACCGGACAATCTCGCTGTGCTCGGCAAACTACTAATGCCTTATTATAAAGTTCGAATCGCCAATTCTGGGCCCAGAGCGTTAGCTTCTGCCCTCATTGAACCGCTCCCTGACCTCATACTGCTAGACATAATGATGCCAGGAATGGATGGTTATGAGGTCCTAAAAAGTTTGAAGGAAAAACCAGAGACACAAGAAATCCCGGTAATTTTCATCACAGCACTTGATCAGACGGAAGATGAGGAAAAGGGTCTTGAGCTTGGCGCCGTGGATTTCATCCCCAAGCCGATCAGGCCGCCTATCTTCCTCGCTAGAGTAAAGGGGCAGTTGGATATAAAGGAAGCGCGTGACCATCTTCGCGACAAAAATAGCTGGCTTGAGAACGAAGTCAGACGACGCATCCGCCAATTTCAGAAAGTTCAGGACATCAGCATGCGAGCTTTGGCCTGTTTGGCTGAGGCCCGCGACAATGAGACGGGCAATCATATCAGGCGTACACAAGAGTATGTGAATATCCTAGCAAAAGAATTGGCCTTACTCCCCCAATATTCTGAAGCGCTGACGCCGGACATCATCGAAACCTACACCAAGGCCGCACCGTTGCATGATATTGGCAAAGTTGGCATTCCCGATCATGTATTGCACAAGCCGGGAAAACATACCCCAGAGGAGTGGGAGATCATGAAAACTCACGCGCAGGTGGGTGCTGATGCTATCTGGCATGCCCTTCAGGATGAGGATGACATGGAGGCAGTCGATTTTTTATACGTGGCGATGGATATTGCGGGGAACCACCATGAAAAGTGGGATGGCAGTGGCTACCCCAAGGGGAAAAGCGGCGACGAAATCCCCCTTTCCGCACGCTTGATGGCTATCGCAGATGTTTTTGATGCGCTGATCAGTCGCCGCATCTACAAACCACCATTTTCCATAGAAACTGCACTTGAAATGATCATCGAGAACAGCGGCACGCACTTCGACCCGGATATTGTGGATGCTTTCAAACGCCGCATCGAAGATTTCCGCGCTATTGCCGCGCGCTATGAAGACATAGAGCCTCCGGGGGGACAGTCGTGATCGAGGAGGAAAGCACGCATCTTCCAGCAAATTAACCTTGTAAATAACCCAGATGAATAAGACGCTTGTTTCTTCTATCGTCGCGTTGTTCATGCTGGTGCCTCTGCTGGCTATAATTTACTACCGGCTGGAAAGCGCTAGGATCGATCGTGACACGCTCACTAACTTGGCTAATATCGTCAACGTCAAGAAAAATAACATTCAATATTGGGCAGATGAAAGATACGGGGACGGTCTGATTTTCAGCAAGTCCAAGAACATCCAAGAGCGCGTCGAAAAATTCCTTGAGGAGCCCAACAACCCAGAGCACCGGGACATTTTGCTGTCGCGCCTGCAACTGATGCTCTCCGCATACAATTATGAGGCCGCGCTGCTGGTCGACAACGACGGTAAAGTTATACTGAGCTCAGACCCGAACATTTCACTTCCAGGCACAACGCTAGAGACCCTAAAACAGGCACTCGCAAGCAAAAAGATAGTACATACCGATTTTTTCAAGTCCGATTCCGGAAGCACTTATATCGACTGGATTGCACCTATCCAACCAGAGGAGGTTAGCGTTAGAGCTCCAATTGCCGCAGCTATTCTGCGTATAGATGCAAATCATTTCATCGTTCCCGGGCTTAAGTCCTGGCCCACCCCCAGCAAGACTGCGGAAATCCTGCTGATGGAACATGTCGGCAACGACGCCATTTACATTAATCCCCCGGCCCAGGATAGTTCACAGGCCATTTCCAAGGTGTCCATCCGACCGGGTAATTTCGAGACGGTCCTGACACAGGAACACGGGAAGGAATCGGGTGCCGGTATAATTAAAGATTATCGCGGTGTGGAAGTTTTGTTCTCCCACAGCCACGTCGAAGGCACTCCCTGGCACCTGATTGCCAAGGTCGACCGTGAAGAAATCCTGGCACCCGTTTTACAGACCCTGCGCTGGATGATTGGTATTACCCTGTTTGCAGTGCTGATCGTTACCTTGGTCATAGCGCGGGTTTTCCGCCAACAGGCTCTGATTAAGTCGCTGGAGATTCAAGCGCAAAAAAGCCTGGCCGCACAACAGGTCGAGGCGTTGGGCAACAACATCCCCGGCGGTTTTATCTACCGCTTCCAAGTGTCTCCTTCAGGGACTCGCAGCTTCCCTTACATCAGCGGCGGCATCGAACAGATGTTCGGTTACAAACCGGAACAGTTGGTGTCCGACTCTTCCCTGCTCCTGTCCCTGATGGACAAGGAATCCGAGCAGGCCTATGTGGCTGCCGAGTCTCGCAGCGCGATAGAACTTTCGACCTTCTCACAGGAGATCAAATTTACCTGGCCCACAGGGCGAATACTGTGGCTGCAGTTCAACTCCGAGCCGCATATAGAGTCAGACGGTAGCATCGTCTGGAATGGCATCGGGATGGACATTACGGAACGCAAACTCGAAACAATACGAGTGGAGAAAATCAAGAACCTGTATCGCGACCTGTCGCGTATCAGCGAATCCGCGCTACTTGCGGCCAATGAAAGTCAGATGCTGGAACAGCTTTGCCAGATTCCGGTGGATAGCGGCATGATGAAAATGGTCTGGATCGGCATCGAAGAACCGGCTAGCCATCGTATCCTGGTCAGGCATATCGCCGGTGAGGGGGCAGACTATCTGGACGATATCGAGATTTCTTCAGATGCTCAACTGCCTCAGGGACGAGGCATCACAGGCACTGCCTGGCGCGAGCAGACGATACAAATCAACAACGACTTCGAACACAATCTAGCGATGGCACCGTGGGCAGCAAAAGCACTGGGTCATGGCTGGCATTCCAGCGCCTGTTTACCGCTGTTCAGGGGCGGCCGAATCTACGCGGTCATTTCGCTATATAACGCCTGGAAAAACTTCTTTGACGACCAGGTCATGACGATCCTGAAAACAGTGGTCAACGACATCGGCTTCGCGCTTGATGCGCTGGACGCCCGACTGGCCATGCAGGCGAGCGAGGAACGCACACGGCTTGTCCTCAATTCAGACAATTATGGCATTATCGGTATGGACGGCGAAGGCAACATCACCTTCGTCAACCCTTCGGCTGTTCGCCTGCTGGGCTATGCCGAGGAGGAACTCATAGGCCGGCACGGCCATGCACTGACCCACCATCATTTTCCGAACGGCGCACCTTACCCCCGGGAGGATTGCTTCATCTACCGTACCTACACCACCGGCGAGGCCCATCACATCGCGGACGAGGTGTTTTGGCGCAAGGACGGCACGTCGTTTGACGTCGAATATGACAGCCACCCTATCTACCAGAACGGCGAGCTGATGGGTGCGGTTATGGTATTTCAGGATGTTACCGAACGCCTGAAACTGGAACGGGAAAGCCAGCGCCGGGAGGAGATCTTCCGCGCCATCGTCTCGCAAGCACCCGACGCCATCTGCTTGATGGACACGCAAACCCTGGAATTCGTCGAGTTCAACGACGCCGCCTGCAATGGCCTGGGTTACACTCGGGAGGAGTTTGCCCAGCTACGTTTGCCCGACATTCAGGGCGAATTCGATGAAACGGCCCTCAGAGCCATGATTGCCAATTTCATCGAAGCAGGATCCGGTCATCTGGAAACCCTACGCCGCACCAAGGATGGCCGATTGTTGAATGTGCTCGTCAGTGTAAAAGTACTTCAACTGCAAGGCCGCTACTACGATTCAACAATCTGGACCGACATCACCGAAGCCGTCACCTTGCGAAAGCAGCTCGAAAAAGAACGCGAGCGGCTGCAGAACATCATCGACGGCACACACGCCGGCACCTGGGAATGGAACCTGCAAACCGGAGAGGCCGTGTTCAACGAGCGCTGGGCTGAAATTTTCGGTTACAAGCTTGAAGAACTGCATCCTTTCACCGTTCAGAGCTGGGCGCAATTTGTCCATCCAAACGACCTCGCATGTGCCAACAAACTGCTGGATGAACATATTGCAGGTAAGACCGACTATTACGAATGTGATGTCCGCATGCGGCACAAAGACGGTCACTGGGTCTGGGTCGCTGACCGCGGCAGGCTGACGCGCCGCGATGACCAGGGCAGGCCCATCATCATCAGCGGCACCCATTTGGACATTACCGAGCGGAAACAAGCGGAAGAACAGCTACAGCAAAGCGAACTGCGCTTCCGCAAATTATTCGATGACTCCATGCAGCCGATGATGCTGTTCGACCAGGGGCGCTTTATCAATGCCAATAAGGCAACACTAATGCTGCTTGGCATGGATTCCCTGGAAGAGTTCCTGGGTACCCGGCCCGAGCAAATTTCGCCCGAATATCAGCCAGACGGCAAACGTTCCTCTGACAAGGTCGTCGAAGTGGTAGAGGCCGCCTTCAAGGCAGGCAGTCATCGTTTTGAGTGGGAACACCTCAAGAAAAATGGGACCCACTTCTTTGCCGAGGTCATGCTGACGCCGATCCGGTTTGGGCAAAATTCATTGATCCATGTCGTCTGGAATGACATCACCGAACGCAAGCGGCTGGAAGCCCAGATGAAACAATTCGAGGCAATCGTCACATCCTCGGACGATGCCATCATCAGTAAATCGCTTGATGGCATCATCACCAGTTGGAACCCAGGGGCGGAAGCGATGTTCGGTTATAGCGCAGCCGAAATGATCGGAAAGCGGCTGAATATCCTGCTCCCACCCGACCGGCAGGACGAAGAAGCTCAGATTCTGCAGAGAACTCGGAATGGAGAAAAAATTGAGCATTTCGAGACATGCCGGATTCGTAAAGATGGAGCCATGATTTTCATCTCAGCGACGATTTCACCGATTCGTAACGAAAAAGGCCAGGTGATCGGCGCCTCAAATATTGCTCGCGACATCACGGAGCGCAAGAAATTCGAAGAGGATCTGGACAAGCTGTCAATGGCGGTGGAACAGAGTGACAATGTCATAGTTATTACCAACCTCGATGGGGAAATCGAATATGTGAACAAACGCTTCATGGAATCCAGCGGATATAGCAAGCAAGAGGCGATTGGCCAGAATCCTCGTATTTTGAAATCGGGTAACACACCGAGAAGTACCTATGACGAACTCTGGGGAGCATTGATACAGGGCAAGCCGTGGCAGGGCGAATTGATCAACAAGCGTAAAGATGGGACGGAGTACATTGAATTCAGCCGTATCACCCCCCTGCGCAACCGGGAAGGACTAGTAACCCACTACGTGGCCATTAAGGAAGACATCACCGAGAAAAAGCGCACCGAAATGGAACTTGAAAACTACCGCCTACACCTTGAAGATATCGTGAAAAGTCGAACCAGTGAACTGGAACAGGCCAAAAAAGAGGCGGAGGCGGCAAATCAATCAAAGAGCACTTTCCTAGCTAACATGAGTCACGAAATCCGCACACCGATGAACGCCATCATAGGCTTCTCACACTTGCTGGAGGGGCAAATCACGCTGCCGGAACAAAAACAAAAACTCACCAAAATCATCGCATCTGGCAAGCACCTGCTTGGCATCATTAATGACATCCTCGACCTTTCCAAAGTTGAGGCCGATCGGCTCACCCTTGAAAAGACCACCTTCCGTGTACCTGCGACAATCAATCATGTCGTCAGCATGATGTACGATCGTATTTCAGAAAAAGGACTCCAATTCATCGAGGAAATAGATCCCCGACTGAACCAGCTTGCTTTGGTAGGCGACCCGCTGCGCCTCGGCCAGATACTGGTCAACTACTTAAGCAATGACGTCAAATTTACTGATCATGGCAGCATCACGCTTCGGGCCTCGGTATTTTCAGAAAATGACCAGTCCGCAATGCTTCGCTTTGAGATAACGGATACCGGCATCGGCATCAGCGATGCCCAGAAAGAAAAAATTTTCACCGCATTCGAACAGGCGGAAGCCTCCACCACCCGCAAATATGGTGGTACGGGATTGGGGTTGGCAATCTCCAAAAAGCTTACGCACATGATGGGCGGAGAAACAGGTGTCATAAGCACTCTGGGCCAAGGCAGTATGTTCTGGTTTACGGCAGTGATGAAACTCGGTTCAGCCGAAGACTTGGCGCGCGAAGACCTCAGTTCGAAAACAACATTGCGTAAAGACGCACGAATACTGCTTGTCGAAGACAATGAAATCAATCAGGAAGTGGCAAAGGAAATTCTTGAGGGATTTGGCCTCTCGGTCGAGATTGCTGCCCATGGTGGCGAAGCATGCGAAAAAATGGAGTATGGCCTCTATGACCTGATTCTGATGGATATGCAAATGCCTGTCATGGATGGCCTCGATGCCACTCGAGCAATCAGGAAGATGCCGAATGGACATGATATTCCGATTCTGGCCATGACCGCCAATGCATATGAGGAGGATCGCAAGCGTTGCCAGGAGGCTGGAATGAGTGGTTTTGTTTCGAAACCAGTCGAGCCCGAACGACTTCTAGCAATGTTGGCGCGATGGATTCCCGATACAGGCGCTGCCGAAAATGAACAGCCTGTTTCCAAAGTACGCGATCAGTCCAGAATCAAGGCAGATATCAAGGCAACTGCAACTGAACCGGAAATCCGACATATCGATACCAAGGCTGGCCTGAAATATACTGGAAATACGACTACCTACCTACAAGCGCTTGACAGATTTGTCCAAAAACATGCCGAAGATCCAAAACGAATCCAGGAAGCCCTGCACAAGGGCGATAGCCAATCTGCAGAAATGATCGCCCATTCGCTGAAGGGTATTGCCGGGATGCTTGGGATGCATGAGTTGCAAAAATTGGCAGACTCGATCGAGCACCAGATCCATTCTGGGACTAGCGAAAATGAAATGACTAGCGAACTTATGGCATTGTCAAACGCGAATTCATCAGCGCTGAGCGAAATCGAAGCCATGGGTCTTAAAGAAAAGCCCGATTCTGCGGCAATCGACATGGCAAAAGCCAGAGAGATGGTGAATGACATTGTCGGGCTTCTTGAAAAAAACGACATGAAGGCTTATACGCTATGGCGTGAATTGGACCCAATCTTAACCTTAGTCATAGACGAGAACGATGTTGTATCAATTAGGCAAGAAATTGAAAACTTTGATTTCCCAAATGCATTATCGATCTTGAATGCAATTATGAAAATGCACCCGAAACTAACAAGCCTCTGATTCTTTTACGGCAATGAGAACAGATTTAAGAACACCTATTTTTCTATTTCATGAAATATGTTGTGATGTTGCCTAACGCGAACGGCGGCTCTGGGGCATCGAATTCTTATCAGAGAATGTCTGCTTTGACAGTTCGGTTGATTTCGCCGATGTCGGCTTTGTAATCCTCCAGTCTCAAAATCTGGCTTTGGCCGAACGATTGGTTTAGAGAGGCGCTAGTGGCAAAAAAGGGTTGGAGCAAGACGATCTGCCTCATCCAAGCCATGGATTTTCCGAGAACCGAATTCCAGCCCTATAGATATACCCACATGGCTTTAATGTCTTTGGCACAGCAAAGTGGCCTTGGAATCTGCGGTGTGCGCCATTTTTTCCAGGCTCGCCAGCACTTGCAAGCTGGCGTCTTCCATTCTGCCGAGTTGATTCAGCATGCTGGGGCTATTACCGTCGGCATGGGCGAGCAACGCCTCCTTGGCGGCCTGATGCACAGCGATGTGGGGTTGTTCCAGCTCGGCGTATCCCGGTAATTTGGAAAAGCAATCATGACCTTCACCGCCGTAATACCATTTTCCCAGTCGGCATTCCGTATGCGGCAATAACTGATCAGCCGATTTTTGAGATAGGCCGAATAGCACTTTATAGATTTCAAATTTGAAAATCAGATGATCCACTTTAGCCAGTTCGCAAAAACTGCGCAGAGCTGAAGCGGCAATCACTTGTTCCATACTAACCGAAAAATTTAACAGTTGACCCACGGTTTCAGTTGCACGCCGGCCATCATCGCTAAAAGTTCGCGATTGTTCGGCCAGATTGCTCATTTGTTCGCGAGTGCTGTTACTGCCGGTTTGAATCGATGCAGCTAGATTGGCGATTTTATCGGTTGCTTCTGCGGTTCTTGAGGCCAGGGTGCGCACTTCATCCGCAACGACCGCAAAGCCACGTCCTTGTTCGCCTGCCCGCGCTGCCTCGATGGAGGCATTCAGAGCCAGCAGGTTGGTTTGATCAGCAATACCCCGAATCATCTGCACCACACCAATGATTTCACGCGAATTTTGATCCAGTGTACCGGCTTGAAGTGCTGCATTGCCTGATGAATTGGCCAAGTCGTTCAGATCTCGGGAAATTCTTTCGATGGCCTGGCTTGCTGAAAGGGAAATGCCTTGGGCTTCCACGGCGTTTTCTTTTTCAACGTGCAGATGTTCGGCCAGTGTTTGCAAGCTGCTTTGAGTATTTTGCAAAGACTGACCGAAGTTTTGTAAATGACCAGCGGTATTCAATAAGCGCTGAGATTCTTTGCTGGCTGAAAAACTGGCTTGTTCAGTAGCCAGGATTTGCTGGCGCATATTTTCGAGTTCTTGTTCTTGTTGTTGAATTTTTTGCGTTGCTTGATCCAGCAATGATTGCAATTCGGTTTCGCGGGCCTTGCTGAAAATGGAAAACATGCCGGTATCTCGGGGTGAAAATGCTGAATAGGATTTGAGGTTAAGTTTAGTTAAATCTCAAGCGCGTGAAGAAAACTTGCCGGTTTCGCTATTGACCTTCACCATCTCGCCGCTTTCGATATATTCCGGAACCTGAATTTCCAGTCCGGTAGACAGACGGGCGGTCTTGGTACGGCTGGTGGCGCTGGCGCCTTTCATCGCGGGAGGGGTTTCGACAATTTGTAAGGTAATGGTCGTGGGTAACTGGATGCCCAAGGCGATATCATCCATCAACAGTAACACAATGCCATCCAGACCATCGGTCAAGTAATCGACTTGTTCTTCAATATCTTCACGCATCAGGCTGTATTGCTCGTAGGTTTCACTATTCATGAAGTAGTAAGTATCGCCTTCTTGATAGGAATATTGCACGTTGACCTTGGAGCAGTCGGCAATTTTAAGGATGTCGTCACTTTTATAGGTTTCATCCAGTTTTTGCCGGGTTTTCATATGCGTAAAGCGAACCTTGTACAAAGTCGTAGCACCGCGAGAAGTGGGGTTACGCACTTCAATGGTTTTAACCACGTAAGGCTCGCCATTGATTTCGATGGCAGTTCCTTGCTTGAGTTCGTTGGCTTTTGGCACGGCTTGGTTCCTCTGTAAAAATAAATGATGATTAAAATACGGCTTGCCAGTGTTGGTTTATCAAGCCTTGCAAAGGTTGGTATTGAATTTTATAGCGCATTTTACGGCAGTCCTTAATCCAGAATCCCAAATAAACAAAATCCAGTTTGAGTAATCGAGCCTGTTCAATTTGCCATAACACGGCATAGGTACCGGGACTAAAGTCGTTAAATGCCGGGTCGAAAAAAGTGTAAACCGCCGATAAGGCATGATCCAGCACATCGACTACAGCAACGGCTGCCAGTTGGTCGGTAATCAAGAATTCCACGAACCAGGTGTTGCACCAACTACTACTCAGGAAATGCATATAGTCAGCGGGACTGATGGCGTCGATTGAATCTTTATCGTGTCGGTTGGCTTGATAATGTTGATAGAGCTGAAAATGCCGTGAGTCAAATCGAGGCGGTTTAATGCGGACTTGGGTGGCTACGTTACGTTTGGCGCAGCGTTTATGGCTACGACTGGCTTGAAATGTAACAACCGGAATCCGCGTGGGCACGCAAGCTTCACAACTGTTGCAATAAGGCTTGTAAACCTGGTCACCGCTACGGCGAAAACCTTGCTCAATCAGGCGTGAGTAGCTATGAATGTCTAATGCGAAATCAGGATGAACCACTGCCGATTGCGATAGCTTGTTATCCAGATAACTACAGTTTTGTTCTGACGTTAGCCACAGCGGTACCTGATTCATGCTTGCCAGGCCGAGGGATGGGGTTGTAATCGACAAAATTGTTGCAGCAGGCCGATAAATTTTTGCCGTGGCATTTCTTCCGCGCCCAGAGTCAATAAATGATCGCTGCTGACCTGACAATCGATTAATCGATATCCCCAATCGGTAAGTTGTTGCACCATATTTACAAACACGACTTTTGATGCATCGGTTTTGCGATGAAACATGGATTCGCCAAAAAATACCTGCCCGATAGCCAGACCGTATAAGCCACCCACCAGTTCATCATTCAGCCAGGCTTCAACGCTGTGCGCAATCCCTTGTTGAAATAACTGGTCATATGCATGATGCATGTCGGTGGTGATCCATGTGCCATTCTGCTTGGCGCGAGGGGCTGCGCATGCTCGCATGACTTGTGCAAACGCGCGGTCATAATGAATTTCGAAATGCTGTTTGCGCAGGGTTTTATTCAGGCTACGCGAAATCTTGAGCTGTTCGGGATACAACACCAATCTAGGGTCAGGAGACCACCATAGAATGGGTTCGCCAGGATTAAACCAAGGAAAAATTCCGCAACGATAGGCATTGATGATGCGTTGAGGCGAAAGACAGCCACCCACGGCAATTAAGCCGTTGGGATCCTCAAGTGCTTGATCAATGGGCGGGAAAGCTTGTGCGGGCCGGGTTGGGTCAAGAAGGGAAAGCTGCATGGGAGGTGGTGGGCCTGGATTAAACCAGGCCCGTTTCAATATTAAGCAGGCAACTCGTCCAGATATTTTTCTGCGTCCAACGCCGCCATACAGCCAGCGCCTGCTGAAGTAATGGCTTGTTTGTAATGTGAGTCCATCACATCACCCGCCGCAAAAACGCCCGGGACACTGGTGGCGGTTGCGTTGCCATGAATGCCGCTATTGACAACGATATAGCCATGTTGCATTTCCAGCTGACCGGAAAAAATATCGGTGTTTGGGGTGTGACCAATAGCAATGAATACACCGTGCACATCGATATTTTTAGTTGAGCCATCCTGGCTATTTTTGATTCGGATACCCGTGACGCCCATGTCATCACCCAACACTTCATCCAGTTGGTGGTTCCACTCGATGCGGACGTTGCCGGATCTGGATTTTTCCAGCAGTTTATCGGACAAGAT